>Ga0209572_1000038_pt1 | contig 349176 bp, 260 predicted proteins | sample EBPBio232012_DNA_FD_185867 | JGI IMG/M metagenome (GOLD analysis project Ga0209572, IMG submission 185867) | Wastewater treatment Type I Accumulibacter community from EBPR Bioreactor in Madison, WI, USA - Reactor 1_1/23/2012_ DNA (SPAdes)... | ecosystem: Engineered > Bioreactor > EBPR >... | reverse complement strand
CCCGACACAATCAAAGAACCCGTGCTGCTCAAAGTACTGGTGCTAAGGTCGTGTGTGCCGCCCCCGAATTCCAGGGTGGCTGCCGGGGCAATACTGAAAGAGCCGTTGTGGGCGCCTCCGTTCGACAGGTCCAGCGCGCCGCTGTTCACCTGTACCGCAGCAGAATTATTGAACACAAAACCGATGGAAAGTGCGCCATTACCCTGTTTGTCGAACGTTCCGGCATTGTTCCAGGTGCCGCCGCCGGTAAAAGCCGTCCACGACACATTACCTGTTACATCGGCCGAAAACACCTGTCCGGCAGGTACATTCAATACGCCGCCATAGCCCAGCGAAAGGGCGCCGATGCCCGAGTATGAAGCGCCGCTGTTTAGTTGTAACGTTTTGCCAAACAGGCGTTTAAGTGTGCCCGTTGAAAGCGTGGCAGCCCCTGTGATTGTGATTGTGCCGGTAGCCGTGCCGTCGGTGCTGCCCAGTGTGCCGCCCGACCAGGAGCATGTGCCTGATACTGCCACGTTGCCGGTGTTGCCCAGCACGCCTGCACTCAGGATTAAATCATTGTTGACATTCAAATCGTACGCGCCAGTGATAGTGCCATTGGACATGGTAAAACTGGCCACCGTGGGCGATACATCCAGCGTTACGGTACCGGCATTGATCACCACGTTTTCAGCAGGTAAAGGAGCGTGTCCACAACTCCATTTGGAACCGTCGGACCAGTTGCCCGTGGTACCGTTCCAGGTACACTGCGAGGTTGCACTAAAAGGCAAGGATAGTATCTGGAGTAAAAAAAGGCAGGTGAAAGGGATTGAACTTTTCATAATTGAAAGGGATTTGTGCGCCACAAAAGTCAGCCTGCATCATTTCCCTTCCTTGTAATATGGTATCAAAATATTGGAATCTGGTAACCTGCCCTGCCTGCATCCTCATTTCGGGTAGAAACGCGGGGCGTTGCAATTCAAGTATTACCCTTGCGCCATTCGGAGGGGCTGGCACCGAACGTATCTTTAAAACAGTTGGAAAAATAAGCCGGGTCATTAAAGCCGGTTTGATATGCTATTTGAGCCACTGTATCATCACTTGATTTCAACATCATTTTAGCGCGTGAAAGCCGGTATGCACGAATGAACAAGGAAGGTGGCGGTTCTCCCAATGATTTCAATTTTCGGTGCAACTGTACCCGGCTCATGGCCATGTCGCGGCTCAACTTTGGCACATCATAATCCGGATCGCCCAGATGCGCTTCAATACAGTCATTCAAACGTTTCAAAAAAACCTTTTCTTTTTCTACCCAGGGCAACATCTCTGTTTGGATATCCAAATTACCGGTTTCGAACAATGCCCGCAAACGCCGCCGGCTATCCAGCAAGGCTATCAGTGTAGACAGCATTTCTTCCTTGTGGAAAGGTTTGGTAAGCCAGGCATCTACACCTGCTTTCAAGCCGTTTATTTTATCTTCCACACTGGCGCGGGCAGTAAGCATCACGATCGGGATATGGCTGGTACGGTGATCGTTTTTTAATTTTCTGCAAAGGCCCAATCCATCCAGCACAGGCATCATAAGGTCGCTGAGTACTACATCAGGCAGGTGTTGAATAGCCTCTTCAAAACCTTCATCTCCATTCGCAGCATGTAGTATTTGATATTCTGCTTGTAGGATCGTCGACAGGTATTTAACCATTTCCTGGTTGTCTTCCACCAGTAACAATACGGGTAATTCTTCCGAAGATTGTGGCAATACGGACTGCGAAAGATGCTGCCTCTCGCTCCAATCGATCCCTTGCGCTGTGTTTTCTGTATGCATATAGGTATCTCGTACCGGAATTAATACCCTGAACAAACTTCCCTTTCCTACCACACTTTCTACTTGAATTGTACCTTCCATATAGTTTACCAGTTCTTTTACAAGCGCCAAACCCAATCCGATGCCGTCCTGAAGGGGTATTTTATTTTCTCCCTGACGAAAGCGGTCAAAAATATATGGCAACTCATTTTCGGAAATTCCCTGTCCTGTATCTTGCACTTCAATGACCAATGTAGAGGGCTCCATATACCCCTTTACTCGAATCATTCCTTCGACGCCAGTGTATTTCACTGCATTTCCGATGAGGTTCGACAAAATTTGCTGCAGAAAGTCGGCATCAAAATCCATAAAGTAGTGCTCAGGCACTACTGTTACTTCCAGGTGTTGACTTTTGAGACTTGCCAGCGACTCGAATGTTTGGCTGGTTATTTTTACAAATTGCATGACATCTGCATTTTTAACATGCAATTGAAGCATTCCAGATTCCACCTTGCTTAGTCGCAGCAACTGATTGACAAGGTTTAAGAGGTTGTGGCTGCTGCGCAATAGAGTTTCGATAATGTGTCTCACCCGGAGGTCGGCATGTGATTTCAATGTATCTGCCATACCGATAATAATGGTCAGAGGCGTACGAAACTCGTGGGTGATATTGGCGTAAAACCTGTTTTTAAAAGATTCGATTTCTTCGCGCCGCTCTATTACACTTAATCGTGCATTTTCTTCCAATTGCCGGATATGTCGAATTTGCAGGCGTTGGTATTCCTTTTGAAATTCATATGAGCGATAAGCCAATGCAACGGATAATAGAGCAATTTGTAATAAAATACCCATACCACTGACGATGCTGGAGGTTGGTTGTTTCAAAAGCAGGGAGGTGAATTCGCCCGTTAGGGCCAAAAAAGTTGCAACCAAAACGATGCGGGTAAACTTGTCTTTCCAGTTACGCCAGAGTTTCCACAAAAACCAAAGGGAAAATACCGTCAGCAACAAACGATTGGCATAATACAACAACCAACTTTCATACAAAGCATCGAAAAGCAGCAGCACAAAATCCAGCACAACAGCGAGCAAACACGCCCCCCATATCCTGCGCAGCGTCTGAGGAGTGAATATGGCACTATTGCCATCCTGTTGCAGGAATCGGTATACAAAAAGGGTATAAAAGCAAAAATGAGCAGATGAAAAAAGGGTTTTCGTCCAGAACCAGGGCGCCAAGTAAAATGTACTGTAAAGCCAAGGATTTTCGGTTTCAATATTGCGCCAGGTTACCAGTAACAATGATATCTGGTACAAGGAAAACCATAGAAATATAGCGTTGTGCTGATGGAAATACTGTGCGATACAGTACAAAAAAACGGTAAATAGCACCCCGAAAAACAAAAAATAGAACGCGCTGGAATACTGATTGGAATAAATACGCACCTGTTCGTAGACAGCAGGTTCGTACAAAACAGGCAGGAAAGAACGCATGGGTCGATAATGCCTGATTTTTACCAGAAGGGTATCCCGATCTAATGGGGAAAACTGCAAACAACTCAATGTCCTGACATGGTATGGCAACAGGGGCCGAGCAAGCGAAACGGGAAACAGTTTTGGGACATATGCCACCGGCGTAAGTACGCCATGCCGAACCTTCCAGATGGTGTCGCGGTAGTGATCAATCTGTACCAGCAGATCCAGCAAACTGTCTGTTCTGTTTTCCAGGGCAAACACCGCCCAGAATGTGTATCGTTCATATTCGAACTTGCCGGGTAGCAGGCTATCGGTGAAGGCTTTGAACTGACCTGCTTCAAACATGGCCCAGGCCTGCTGCGGGGTTAACAGGTTGCCTGTGTCTGAACGGATGAGCACTTTCGGCACTTCGCTGCCGTGCCATTTGTTGTCGTCCCAAACGGTTACGGGTAAGACGGGTTGTGCCAACAGCGCCATATCGGCCATGCACAGCAAACAAACCGACAGCAGAAGGATGCTGCCGGAACAGCGTTGAAAGAAAGACATCCGTGGTCGTGGTATCATTCCCGGAGTGTATCAGGCTTGAGTGTAATTGGCATAAAGCGCGCCTGAATCGGATCGTACATTGACAATGATCCGAGGATTCACTTCGTAAACATAACAACAGAAAAATAATTGATGCGACTTTCTGTCTCTCTATTTCAAATTCACCAATCCGTTTTGCAGCGCATACACCACAAGCCCTGCCGTATTTCGGCAGCCGAGTTTGCTCAGCAGGTTGTTGCGGTGCCCGTCGACCGTGCGGACGCTGATAAAGAGGCGATCTGCAATTTCCTGGGTAGTACATTCTTCGCAGATCAATTGAAGCACTTCCTTTTCCCGGTTGGTAATGTCAATGATTTGCTCGCGGTTGGCCCTGGTCTGCATGGGCGACATGATATTTTCCCTGATAATACCCATCACTTCCGTGTTGTAGTAAAACCCTTTTTCGCGCACCATCCGGATGGTTTCCACCACTTCATCCGGGGCGGTATTTTTCCCGAGATAGGCCGAGGCGCCTATTTCTATCATATTGATAATGAATGCCTTGCTAAAATGCGATGAGATCACCACGATGAGAATCGAAGGGAATTCCCGCCGAATAATTTCTGCGGCTTCGATGCCACCCATCAGGGGCATTTTCAGGTCGAGCAGCAGCACATCCGGTAGTTCGTCGGAGGCGCGAATGCAGTCGAGCAGGTGTTGTCCGTTCTCGGCTTCGATGATGACTTTCAGGCCAGAGTAGTCTTCCAGAATCAGGCGCATACCCCTGCGGAACAGGGCTTCGTCGTCGGCTATAGCAATGAGGATATCCATTTTTTCAAGAGAGAGATGTTATGAACGGGACAAAGGCAAGGTGATATTCATTTCAAAACCCTGTCCGGGAGCGGTGCGCACCTGAAACTCTGCTCCGATCATTTTGGTGCGGTTTTGCAGGTTTCTGAAACCCAGTCCTTTGGATATCATGGTCTCCTGATCGAAGCCATTTCCATCGTCGCGGTAATGCAGTTGGATTGCATTGTCATCGGCTTTTGTGAGATGAACCGAAATATTGTGTGCCGATGCGTATTTCAGCGAATTGCTGGTGAGTTCCTGTACAATCCTGAAGAGATGCAGTTCGGTAGCGGGATTGGGAAAATCGGAGCGTGCTACATTGTGATCAAAGTGTACCGATACGGCGCCTGTTTTCCGTACGCTTTCAAAAAACTCTGACAAGGCTTCCAACAGGCCAAAGTCTTCCAGCGTGGGAGGCAGCAATTCGTGCGAAATACGGCGGGTAGTTTCCAGGGCATTGGATATCAGCGTATTGATTTCTTCATACATGGGTTCCGTACTCTTTTCTGTCCGATCGGCGCGACGCAGGCGGTGGAATGCCAGGTGCAGCACCCCGAGTTTGGAGCCGATGTCGTCGTGCAGTTGCGCTGCAATACGCTGGCGTTCTTCTTCCTGCACCAGCAGGTTGCGCTGGAGGAGTTCCTGCTGGTGGCGCAATTCGGCGGCCTGATTTTCCATACGTTGTGTCAGTATCCGGCGTTGTGCACGACTGCTGTAGGAAATCATCACCAGTGCAAGTGCAATCATGATGAGGATGCCTGCTCCGAAGAAGAGGATAATTTCTGTGGTGGAAAGGTTATTATCCATAAAGCGTAGAATACGATGATGTGAAAGATTAAATTAAGTACCGTATTGATATGCCATAATATACGCAATGCGCCCTGGGTTTTGATTTCAAACTGGCTGGACATGAATACAAATAAACTTCCACAATAGTAAACCAGTATGGCCGCATTTATCAGTCGGAGCATTCTGTTCAGGACAGTGTCGGACAGGCTTTGCTCCGAAAATCGGAAGGCGTAGTCGAGGGCATACAGAATGATCAGTATCTGCACCAGCGTTTTTGCATACGAATTGAATTCGGTCAGTTTTTGCAGGAAAACAGTATTTAAGACGACCAGCAAGAAAACTCCGCCGACAATCCATCGAAAATATCTGCGAAAAACGGACTCTCTATCCAGTATCTGCCAGTAAAAAGCAGATAGCAACAAATATTCACCAAGGGTATATAGGTGTAGCAAGGGAAGATTTTGCCGCCAAACATGGCTGGCTATACGCGCTGCTATTTCAATAAACAAATTGAAAAACAGGAATATAGCCAGCACTTGCATCGGATTCGGCAATCGTTTCCAATAACAGGCAGCCAGTACGCAAGAGCAGAATAAACAAATGACCGGCAGGGTCGTACTATCGTACAATTCATTCCAGATAATGTGCCACATAAATTTGTATGAGGCTGAAAATCAATAATCAGCCGGCCAAAGTTGATCTTTTTTATCCAAAGCCTGCATCGTTCGATGCCTGTATCTGCAGCATTACCCTAATCCGGACAGTTCGTTGGGCAAGGCTTGGTAAAATCGTAGTACCGGATGGTTCGTTCTTTGGTCGTATCCGGCGCCTGGAAAATAAGTGAAAACTGGGGTTTGCCCAACTTGTCGGTTTCAACAGCCAGCATGGCAAACACTTGTTCATCATCGCCCACATTGTCCATCAACGAACGAATATCCTTGAATGGCACATGAAATCCTTTGACAACATACATGCTATCTCCAGCACGCCCCATGCTGTCGAGGGCAATAATGACTTGTGTGCGGGTACTATCCCACTTTTCAATGGCTTTTTGAGCTTTCTCAGGGTCCATTTGTAACAGAGGAGCCCCGGCAGAAACCTGTGGCTTGCTTTCCGAGCCACAGGCAAATTGAGACGTTACAAACAATCCTGCTGCGAACAAAAAGAGGAGATTTTTCATCATAAAAACATATGGTTGATAAATTCAAAACATAAAAATACCGAGCGTCTTTTTACCTGTGCGCATTTTCAGGCAGGACTTGAAAAAACAGGTAAAAATACCTGTATGCTTCCCCCGGGGAGTACCTGTGTTTTTCCGTAAAAATGCCCGTTTTGAGAAATCGCGTATTTCTACGCTACCACAGCAACGGGCAGTTCGGCACCTTTGCATCGTCCCAAATGAACCCAGTTAAACAGGAAGAATTATGTAGTATCTGTGGAGTAAGAGAACTAAACCAATTGAAAACGCGGCCGGTCGAAAACGTACAACAAACTGCGCAGCCGCACCCGATCCACATGCAGTAACGGGGGGTATTGCATCAGGAAACCGGGGTCGAAAACGCAGGGTACGTTTTCCGACCGGCACTTTTACAGAAAAAAACAAACACTAGATAGGTACGGGAATCAGAACACCTTCTTCAGATAGTATGTAGGATGTGCGTCATGCAGAATGTTGTCGTAACATTAGGCATGGCGCTTATTTTTTTGGCGACTACGCTTACCTTGTCCGATCGTATCAAATTGCATCCGACATGTCGCATCTTCAGCAGAAACTTACCCTGTATGGCCTTACCATGATTGCCGTGGGAGGCTGCATCGGCTCCGGTATTTTTGTAACACCGGCCCAGATTGCCAATGCCCTGCCCCTGCCGGCTTTGTTTCTGGGCGTTTGGGTGCTGGGCGGGCTGATTGCCTTGACAGGCGCGCTCACATTCAGCGAACTGGGCGGTATGTTTCCCGGCGCCGGTGGCGTATATGTGTACCTGAAAGAAGCATATGGCGAAATGGCAGGGTTCCTGTATGGCTGGGCCATTCTGCTGGTCATCAACACCGGCGCATTGGCCGGTCTGTGCGTGGCTTTTGCCGAGTACATGAAGATTTTCTTCCCCGACATGGCCGAACACAGCAAAACAGCGCTCGCCGCGGGTACCATGCTGGCACTCACCGGCATCAATATCCTGGGCGTCCATATCAGTCAGGGCTTGTCCAATTTTTTTACCGGACTCAAACTGCTGGCCATCGGCGGTATTGTTTTCGCCGGATTCTGGTACGGCCAGCCCCAGGTATCGGCTGCCGACTTCAGTGCAGGCAATCACCTGCCCACACAACTATCCACAGCACTGCTTACAGGACTAATCGGTGTGCTGTTCTCCGTAGGAGGCTGGCACCATGCCTCGTACATGGCCGGAGAAGCCGTAGATGCGCCGCGCACAGTGCCCAAAGCCATGTTTTTGGGTGTTTTGATCGTAATTTCGATGTATTTGCTGGTCAATTTAGCATTTCTGCGACTGCTGCCCATCGACGTTATCGCCCGCTCTACACGTGTTGCCGGTGATGCTATGGCTGTTGTAGCGCCCTGGGGCGGACAGGCGGTAGCCATCGCCATTGCACTGTCCATTTTCGGAACGATCAGCATTTACACCATGTCGGCGCCGCGTATCTACTTTGCCATGGCGCAAGACGGCATTTTTTTCCGCCAACTGGCATGGGTGCATCCACGCTGGCGAACACCCGTAGTGGCTATGTTGGTACAGGTGGTATGGGCATTGGCGGTGTTGTTTTATTTCAGGGGTTTGTTCGATCGTATTATCACATTTGTCACTTTTTTAGACATCGCTTATATGGGCCTGGCCGGGGCGGCGGTGTTTTTATTGCGCAAGCGTCGGCCGGAAGCGCTGAGGCCGGTAAAAGCCTGGGGATATCCCATTATTCCGGCATTTTTTGTGCTGGTTTCGGCCGCATTCGCTGTAAACACGCTGCTGGAGCGGCCTGCACAGGCGCTACCTGGCGTGGGATTGCTGGTAGTGGGATGGGGCGTGTTCAGGTTTTTCAGGAAACCGAATTAATATAAAATAAATCTACATATAAATCAGGGATAAAACGCTGAAAGGAGGCAATAAGCGCCCTGCACTTTTGCAGTATCATACTTCATCATTCAAAGCGTTTTATCATGAAAAAGGTAGCATTAGCCCTCGTACTCGTAGCAAGCGGCGCGCTGGCGTTTGGTCAAACACAAAAAGGCAATTTTTCCTTAAGCCTGCACAATTTCTCGCCGCATTTATCAGAATCCAGCAGCCTGTTGGCTCCCACCAATTCATTCGGTATTTCTTTTGGCAATATAGAGTCTGAAACCGGCTCCACGAAAACCAAATCTTCCTACACTTCACTGGGGTTCAATTGCAGCGCACAGTACTTTCTCATCAATAATCTTTCGATCGGTCCTAACGTCAACCTTCTTTTTCAAAGCCTGAATGAAAAAGGAACGGGTGGAGATACTTACAAAAACAATATTTCCATCGGAGGGCTGGAAATGCGTTACTATATCAATGGCGGGGCCAAATCCAAATTCTGGATCAGCGGAAGCGGCGCATGGGGAACGGCACAAACCAAAATAAACGGAGCAAACATTGGCAACGCCTCCAAAATCTTCCGCAGTTCCATTTCTGCCGGCATCTCCTATTTTCTCCTGGAGCGCTTTTCGCTCGATCTGGGCGCAGGGTATGGCATTTTCAAGGTGAAAGACAGTTATGTCAACTTCCAGGGTGATACCATTGAAAGTACAGATACCAATAAGGGTGTTTCAGCGGATGTAGGTTTTTCGGTGTTTTTCTGATAACCAACATTGGCAGGGTTTAAAACCCTGCCTACGTTAAAAAAAACGCCCCGGCTCATGAAGGAGAGCCGGGGCGTAGACAAACTTTATTCAATCAAATACATTCATTCCATTAGTGTTTAAAGCACGTGGCTTTCTTGCCGTCTATCTGTACGGTGTAGCAGCCTTTTGGCAGTTGCTCGATGTACAGCGACCAGTCGGTGGTTTTGGAGGAAAAGTTCTTTTCCAGCACGGTTTTGCCGTTTTGGTCCATGACCTGTACACTCATGCTTTTTACCGAAATCTCATCGGTAACCAGCCAGATGCGTTTGGCGCTGACCACCACTTTTACAGCCGGATCAGACGCTGGGGAAGCAGCCCATACAGGTTGCAACATATTGAAAAAGAAACAGATGAGTGCGAAAGCAAAAATTCGGGTTTTCATATTTAAGGTTGGTAGTGTCAAGTGAAATTTGAACCAATAGACGACCTGGATTGCAGAAAGGTTGCAGCATGTGAACAAGTAACGATCAATTTAGGGAATGTATCGACGAAATGGAGAAATCAGCAGATAACCCCGGCAGGTAAAAATGGTAGGAAAACCAGTAATCCGTATAAAAATGGTGTGGGTTTTCGTATTCTACATTTGTGCCAAGTTTTTCACGCACAAATTGTTAGAAATGCCAACTTTAAAATCTGCACTTGCAGCGCTCCTGTTTTGTGCTTTGTACCAACATGTCAGTGCCCAACAAGCGGACAGCACCCGCGTAGCCAGCACTTTTTCGGGCAATGTCGGTCTTACCACAAACGGATTCTCCATCGTACCTACCTTCTCGCTCAATGCGCCTGCCGCTGTGATGCAATTATCGTGGAGAAAAAAGAAATTCAGTTTCGACCCTGACTTCCGTTTCACCCTCGACGCAAAAAAAGGCAGCATGCTTTTCTGGTTTCGCTACCATGCCATCGAAAAAAAGCGCTTCCACCTGCGTGTGGGTATTCACCCGGCATATAACCTTGCTCTTCGAACCATTACTGAAAACGGTATCGCTTCCGATGTCACCCAGGCGCGGCGATTTATTGCGGAAGAACTGGCGCCTTCCTTCCGGATTTTACCCAACTGGAGTGTGGGCATGTACTACCTACAAGGGAACGGCCTGCAAAAAGATGGTCCGCAGGTAACGCATTTCGTAACCCTGAATACGTCTATTTCCAATTTAAAACTCGGCGGAGGTTTTCAATTTCAGTTCAATCCGGCTTTCTATTATCTGTACCTCGACGGACAGGATGGCTGGTATTTTACAGAAACCGCCACCATCTCCCGGAAAAACTGGCCTGTTATGCTGCAATCGAGCATCAACAAAGTACTGAAAACGGGTATTACCGGTAGCAAGGATTTTTTGTGGAACGTTTCGCTGAGTTATTTTTTCAACAGGAAATACCTGGCTGAAAAGATTTGACAACTTTTTGAAAGTTGTCAAATCTAAAAACAGCCACCCATCCTACAAAAAATTCAACTGGTGCCGCAGCGCCGAACTGAACAACAAATACACTTTCCGCTTGTCTGACACGCGGAAACGGGTGCGGGAAACGCAATGCACCGAGGCCCTGCGTATTTTCATAAATAACTGTGTGTAGTATTTGTATGCAAGATACACACCCAGCCGCGCGCCACGCGGCAAGGCACGAATGCCCTCCAGAGCAGCCTGAAAATCAGCATCAATATCGGCTTCGATCCGGTGCTTGTCCTCCTGGGTGAAATGCCTGAAATCCACACCCGGGAAGTACACCCGCCCGCGCTCATCAAAGTCGCTTTGAATATCGCGCAGGAAGTTGATTTTCTGGAAAGCAGCACCCAGGCGCCGCGCCGAAGCCTTGAGCGACTGGTAGCGCGCATCGTCGTTTTCACAAAAAACGCGCAGGCACATCAGTCCTACCACTTCTGCCGAGCCATATATATACTCGTCGTACCCGGCCCAGTCGTACTCGGTACGCGTCAGATCCATTTCCATGCTGTGCAAAAAGGCGTCGATCAGTTCCATTTCGATGCCATACGCATGCACTACCTGCTGAAACGATTGCAGTACGGGGTTCAGGCTGATACGTTCTTCGATCGCCTTGTATGTATCCAGTCTGAACTGACGGAGCAATTCTTCTTTCGGATAATCGTGAAAAGTATCCACGATTTCGTCTGCAAAACGTACAAATCCGTAAATCCCGCAGATGGGCGCCCGAAAGCGGTGGTCAAACAGACGAATACCCAATGAAAAAGACGTGGAGTAACGTCGCGTAATCAATTTGCTGCACTCGAAGCAGGTGTCTTTGAACAACTGAAAGTGATTCATTGATCAGAGGTGAGAGGTGAGAAGTGAGAGGTGAGAGGGTTAGCCGAAGCGGCGGGCGACTTCGGAGGCCACCACTTGTCCGCTGATGAGTGAAGGTGGTACACCGGGCCCCGGAACCGTGAGTTGCCCGGTGTAATAGAGGTTGTCCACCTTCCGATTTCTCATTTTGGGTTTTAAAAAAGCAGTTTGCAAAAGCGTATTAGCCAGTCCGTAGGCATTGCCTTTGAAAGCATGGTAGTCTTGAACAAAGTCGGCATGAGCATAGGATCGCTGGTACACCACAGCATCGCGAACAGACTCGCCCACATACTTTTCCAGCCTTTCCATAACCATATTGTAGTAGCGTTCGCGCACCTCTGGCGTGTCGTCCAGCCCGGGTGCTACCGGAATCAGAACAAACAGGTTTTCACAGCCTTCCGGCGCAACGGATGGGTCGGTCACAGAGGGCGCACTGACGTAAAACAAGGGGCGACTTGGCCACTTGGGGTCTTCATAAATCTCCTGTGCATGCAAGCCAAAATCTTCGTCGAAGAACAGGTTGTGGTGATGGAGCCGCTCGAGGCGTTTGCCGACACCCAGGTACCACAACAGGCAGGAAGGCGCCATGGTGCGTTTTTCCCAGTAGTTTTTCGAATAATTTCGGGCAGGCGCATCCAGCAAACTGCTTTCGATATGGTGGTAATCGGCCCCGCCGATCACGACGTCGGTCGTGTAACTATATCCCTGTTTGGTCAAAACACGGGTAGCGCGCCCCTCGGAAGTGTGTATCCGCACCACTTCTTCGTTCATTTTTAATTCCACACCCAGCTCTTCAGCGAGCGACACCATGGCCTCGATGATCTTGTACATGCCCCCCATGGGATACCAGGTGCCGAGCGCCATGTCGGCATAGTTCATCAGGCTGTAGAGCGCAGGTGTTTTTTCGGGCGTGGCGCCCAGAAACAGAACGGGGAATTCGAGCAGGTCGACCAGTTTTTTGTTGCGAAACAGGCTTCTTACCTGTTTGGAAACCGGCGAAAACATTTGCAAGCGAAACATGCTGGACAGTATGCGCAGGTCGGCAAATTCCAGGATGCTGTTGCTGGGCTTGTGTACAAACTCGGTCATGCCTACCCGGTATTTGTAGGCCGCTTCTTTCAGGAAATGGCGCAATTTGGCAGCACTGCCTGGTTCGTAGCGCTCAAACATGGCTTCCAGTTCCGGCATGGCCGCCGGCACTTTCATTGTATCGCCATCGCCGAAAATGACAGCGTAGGAAGGATCCAGGCGCTTCAATTCGTAGTAATCGGATACTTTTTTACCAAATCGTGCAAAGAATTGTTCAAAAACGTCGGGCATCCAGTACCACGAAGGTCCCATATCGAATGTAAAACCTTCTGCTCGGAACTGGCGTGCCCGACCGCCGGGGGAGTCATTTTTTTCTAATATCGTAACCTTGAAACCTGCCGCAGCCAGGTTGCAGGCGGCAGAAAGCCCTGCAAATCCTGACCCTATGACTATCACGTTTTTTCCCATGTACAAGCGAATTTACAGGCAAACATACGGTTTTGATTTTTTGTTTAACTTTTACCATTAAAAAGATAAACAAATTTTCAAAAAAGTGTAAATAATTGGCACTTCATCTTGTATTCTGTTGAAAAAAACAGAAGTAAAGCAGGATATTTTCTGTACAATTTCAACAATGGGTTAATATTCCTTCGTACGGGGAGTGCGTTTTTATTTCAGCCACAAGGCTGCAAGTCATACGTTTTGATGCAAGCTGCTTTGCCAAACAAATGAAAGCGTACATTTGCTACATATTTGCACGATATGGACCTATACACCCGCAAATCGTACTTGAAATGGTACCTCGCTGCCGGCGCAGTGTTCATTATTATCATTTCGATGTTTTACACCAGGTACCTGGCCGATCAACTTACCGAACGGGAAGAACAGCAGGCCAAACTGTGGGCAGAGGCGCAACGTGCCCTCAACAAGGTGGAACTGGATACTTTCCAGTTTTTTCACTGCGACCTGACCATGCCGGTAAAGGTGCTGGAATTAAACAATACCATCCCGGTCGTGCTGGTCAACAGTTCCGGCCAGATAGAAGATGCGCTGAATGTACCCGGAAGTGAAGGAAAAACCGTCGATACGGCTCGTGTGCGGCAGGAACTCAATCGCATGTTTCGGGAAGGAGTCGACTCGGTCGATGCCTCCATTCCACCGGAGATTTACAAAAAAGTGTATTACTCCCGTTCCAAACTGCTGGGCCAGTTGTGGTGGTATCCATTTGTACAACTGGGCCTGATCGCGGCGTTCATCGCTTTCGGCTATATCGGTTTCAGTACTGCAAGGCGCGCCGAACAAAACAAGGTATGGCTGGGTATGGCCAAGGAAACCGCCCACCAACTCGGCACTCCTATCACGGCCATTCTCGGCTGGATCGAAACACTCAAGGCCGTCAACGAAGAACGCGCCGACACCCTGGAAATGCTCGATGAACTCCGCAATGATGTGACGCGCCTGGAACTGGTAGCCGACCGTTTTTCAAAAATCGGCGCCACACCCGAATTGCGTACGGTCAATTTCTACGAAGAACTGGAATCCTGCAGGGCCTATATGCAACGGCGCAGTCCGCGAAAAGTAGAATTCGACTTCCCTACGCCCGGCGACAACCCGCCCCTGATGGCCGATCTGAACGGCCCGCTGTTCGATTGGGTCATCGAAAACCTGCTGCGCAACGCCATCGACGCCATGGAAGGTGGCGTCGGAAAAATAACCGCCACCGTGTACGAAGAAGGACGTTACGCCTGTGTCGATGTGAGCGATACCGGAAAGGGAATTCCGCCCGGAAAGTTCAAAACCATTTTTAAACCCGGCTTTTCTACCAAAACACGGGGCTGGGGCCTGGGCCTTTCACTGGCCAAACGCATTATCGAGGAATACCACGGCGGCCGTATTTATGTAAAAAGATCGGAGCCAGGAAAAGGAACCACCTTCACAGTGAAGGTACCCAAAATGCGGTAGTGGCGCAATTTTTGTACAGATAGTAATAATCCCGATACGGCTCTTCGGAAGGACATACCGTAATTTTGATTTAATCCCCACACATGAAAATATCCCAATATGAGAAAATTGACTTACACGTCAGTGCTTTTGGCATACGTGTGGGGTTTGGCAGTTGTAGGCAATGCACAAAATTGCCCCGCCATACTCCAATGCCCCGCTTCGCTTCAAACCATTTGCGACCCTTCCGAAAACGATTCCACTTTATGGAATGAACCGCTGTACACCTGGAGCCCGCTCCTGGAATCGGCCGACCTGCATGAAGTCATTGCTGATTTAAACATGCGTGCAGTGGTTTGCCACAATGGCGGCGCAGTAGCCGTTTCTTACAAACTGTTGCTCGATCTCGACAGCGATTTTTTCAGCGAAACTGTGGTAAACAGCAATGAACTGCCACCACCAGGTATCATTTTTGCCAACAACGGGCAAAGCCCGGGCAATACTGATGATACCCTGCGGTTTGACAAACGAAATGTGCCGAGTACTGCCAAATTCAAATTTGTACTGGACCTGAACACCAGTAATGACACCGTCTATGCGCGCCTGCGGTGGAATACGGAGGAAACACCTTTGCAATACCTTTTGCCGCGGCTTCCGGAAGGCAGGCACGGGATTTTGTGGACAGTAACCCAGGATGGCGTTACCCGCACCTGTCAATATAGTTTCCAGATAACCGACTGTGCGCCGCCAGTGCTGGTTTGCAAGGGCAGCATGGCAGATGACATCGGCCCTGATCATATTTTGTCCGTTGCTGCACAGGACTTGATCGAATATGTCGGTGACAATATTACCCCGTTTGCCGACCTGGAAATTTCGATGCGGGAGTCAGGAACCGGTAGCGGGTTTCCGCTTGAAAACGGTCAACCCGTATCGGCTTTGACACTTGATTGCAACCACCTGGGTGACAACCTTTTGCAAGTCTGGGCACGCGATCGTCATGGCAATACGGCCAATTGTGCCGTAAATGTGGCGCTGGCCGATAGCGTTTTCAGTTGCAGCGAATTGCCCATGATCTGTGCACACGCTTTTTGGGACAGCAGTCTCGTCATCGAAAATGTGGAGACAAGGCTTACCTGGCAAGATCAGATGGGAACCGAATGGACCTATACACTCGATTCCACCCTGCAAGGCTGCAATGTGCTGGATACCTTCCCACCTTACCCTTTTTCTATTACCGAATTCTGCCAGGCCGATCCGCTGAATGGTGTAACGACCTTCGACTTGTTGCTTATTTCCCGCCACGTGCTTGCGATTGAACCCCTCAATGCTCCCTGGAAAATCATTGCTGCCGATGCCAATTTGAGCGGCAGTGTTACGACCAATGATATTGTGCAACTCCGGCGCCTGATATTGGGTATCATTCCTGTATTGCCTGGGAGCAATGGCACCTGGCGTTTTTTTGCCGACAATTGTCAGTTTCCGCCGAATCCTTTCGAGGTGACCATTTGCAGTAATTCGTACGAGTTTGCTTCAATGCCTTTTTGGGCCTACCCGGAAGAAATTCGTTTTTACGGGCTCAAAGTGGGGGATGTCAACAATTCTGCGATGGTTAACAACCTGCAACAAACAGCAGAACGCTCCACTACCCTGCTGGAAATGCCGGAATTGTTTTTGCAAAAAAATGAAACAATCGATATTCCCGTTCGCCTGCAACAGGCTGGCAAATGGTCGGGGTTTCAATGCAACCTGCCTTTCGACCCCCAAAAAGTGGAGGTGTTGGGCATCCGGGCAGGCACTGCTATCAATTCGCAGGAATTTGCCGCAGCACAGGCTGTTCCAGGTGATGTTCGCATCAGTTGGTTCGATACCAAACCGGGTGTGATTTTGCGGGACGAAGCCTTGTTTTATGTGCAGATCAGGGCGCTGCAGTCGGGCCCACTTCAAGCGGCTTTTTTACCTGAAAAACATTCCTTTGCTTCTGAAATTTATACGCCAGGAGGCGAAACCACAAAACTGGAGTATTCATTCCGATCTTCTTCCGATGCATATCCTGGAACACAGGTATTTCCACCTTCGCCCAATCCTGGTTCGATCAATGTACGTTTTCCGCTACGACTCAGGCAAGCATCTACCCTGCGGGTGGAAATTGGCGCCTTGAACGGGAATAAAGTTTTTGCCGAGCAAATGCAACTGCCTGAAGGCGCTCATTTACTGGAAGTACCTGCGAGTGTATTTCCAACCAGCGGCGTGTACACCTGGCAGGTAGACATTGACGGGCAGTCGTTCAGGGGAAAACTAGTGCGCATTTAGTCGCCAGCCCAGCAGCGTCAGCCATGCAAATCCGAGGGTATTTAGTGTGCCATGCCAGATTTTCATATTTGGAATATTTATCCACTGCATGGGCGCCTCAAAGCGTAATGCATACAGGCAAGCCAATACCATGCCTGCCAGCAAACACCCTGCCCCGGCAATCCACAGTCGCCTGCTCGCCCCTGAAAACCGCTGATCCTGTGCCCTTGCTACATGCCAGACAACTATACTCATGGCAAAAAGGACAAAAAACAGGGCAGATACCACTTCAAAAACCGGGGCATAACCCAGGCGTGTCAATACAATGCCAGTAGCCACTGTAGGCATACCTGCGATCGACGCTTTGCCTAAAATCCGCGCGTATGGTCCGGGCGACGCGTCCAGTATGCAAAATACCACACTCGTCAGTACCAAACCCGCCACATGAAAATGGGCAGCCGTCAGGGCAACAATGGTCGGGTCAAAACCCAGCGGTTGCCATGCTGCGAGGGAAAACAAGGCAAACAAGGCTCCTGTGGCCCAGTACGCCAGGGCCGCCACGCGAACCATATCGGCAGTTCTGATTTCGACAAGTTCCAGCAAGCCTGCAGCCTCACGTATTGTAAGCCAAAAAGCAAAAAAAACATAAGGAACAGCCGCCCAGGCCCGAAAAGGCTGGTCGTAGAGGTAGGAAAAAACCAGCAAGAATACGGTAGCGAAATAGTACAGCGGTGTCTGTATTTTCAACAATGCTAGGGTTTCCGGAACCAGCACCCATGCTGCAAACAGGATCAAGGCTGTCTCCCAGTGTGCCCAAAAATAATCCGTCCCACCCAGCAGCAAGGAGATAAGCCAGGCCAGTATCAAAAGTGCTCGTTTCATACTTGTTGCTGTTGAATGTATTGCAACATGGCTGCTTTCGAATCGCGTACAAACCTGCGCTGGTACCATCTCGCCAGCGGGTATGCCATACGTGCCATCCAGAAACGGGGTCTTGAAAAGGCTTTGATGACGTAGCGCACCATTCCGTCCGGCAGGCGCTCTACCATGAATATTTCCTCTCCCATTTCCACATGCCCGGGCAAGGTGCCATATGCAAAACCGAAACGATCCGGTTCGTCAAAGGTGTACACAATTCTGCAGGCATTGATCCACCAGACGCCGCAGACACGTGCCGACATGGCAACGACGGTTCCGGGATGAATAGGCGCCTGTTGCGGACGAATAAATGCCCAGGAGGCCGGAAACATAATCCATTGCCGTATGGCATTTTTTGCTGTTTGCCAGGTGGCCTCTCCTTTACCTAATTCAATGAAATTCAGGTCGTTGTCATAACCTTTTACCTTTTCATCGCGTTGTGTAAAACCCGTTTCTGTGTAACTGTATGGAAGATGCTGCTGCCGGAAAATGTGTGCCTGCGTTTGGGCTGCGGAGGGGCGTGTGAAAGAGAACATGGTTTCGCTGTTTGATACGCAGATGAAACAGGAAGAGATTACCAATGTTCACAACTTTCAAAAATTATTGAAAATAGATGTGGTTCGGCTTCGCTTCTTATATATTGTTGTTCGGCTTCGCCTCACTTGGGGATTTGGGATTTTGCGGATCAAGCGGATGTTTAGGATTTTTAATGGCCTGTCGGCCATTTTTTATTGATTTTTATAGTGTAAAACCGCCGAAGGCGGAAAAATCTCAAAAATCCGCTTGATCCGCAAAATCCCAAATCCCCCCTGTGAGGCGAAGCCGAACAATATCTACAAATCTCACCCGATCGCCGAAATAGGAATCTCCACAAAGAAATCCGTTCCCTCATTTTCCCTTGTTTCGAAGCGGATATCGCCGTCGTGGGCTTCAATGATTTTTTTGCAAATAGCCAGTCCCAGGCCACTGCCGGAAGTTTTGGTGGTGAAATTGGGCTCAAATACCCGTTCTGCAATTTCCTCGGGAATCCCGCCTCCATTATCGCTGATTTGAATGACCACGCTGTTATCACGGCGTATCAGCGACACACGGATGTGCCCGCGACGGTCGGAAGGAATAGCCTGTATGGCATTGATAACCAGGTTATTAAACACCCGAATCAGGTGGTTTTTATCGCCCAGAATATGGAAACGCTGTTCCGGAAGTGTCAATTGCAGGTCTACATTTTTCTGCTCGCTGAACAGGTCGTGAACACTTTCCACCACTTCATTGATGATCACATCGTTCTTGGCCTGGATATCGAGGTTGGCGAACATGGAGAATTCCGAAGCAATTTGTGCCAGTGAGTCGATTTGTTCAATCAGGCGAGTGATAGCCTTGCGCAGGTATGCTGCAGCCTGTTCGGGGTTGTTGGACACCCGTTCGAGTTGCTGCATCGACAGTTTCATGGTTGTCAGCGGGTTTTTGATGTCGTGCGCCACCTGGCGAGCCATTTCGCGCCAGGCGCCTTCGCGTTCGAGGCGGACAAGTTGGACCTTCGAGGTTTCGAGTTTGTCTACCATGCGGTTGTACTGACCGATGAGTTCACTCACCTCATCCTGCGCGTCGCCGGCGTATTCCAGCGGCATGTTTTTATCGGTCAGTTGCACAGCGCGCACCTTGTCCGAGAGCAGGCTGATCGGCCGAACAATCGAACGGGCCAGCAAAAGTGTGACGGCATACGCGATCAGCAACAGGAAAACATACAGGCTGGCAAGCATGCCGAGAAAATCGGACACTTCTACTCCCACTTTGCGCTGGCTGAGTTGGTATGGTACGCCAAGGTAGCCCAGCACCTTGTGTACGTCACTGTACACGGTCAGGTATTTCGAATTATAGGCGACACCGGCCACTTGCTCGCCTACAACTTCTTCGGGTTGTTCTCCTGACTTCAACGTTTGCAAAGCCTCCGCATTCATACGCGAAGGAATAATACCCAGGGCAGCCAGGTCTTCCTGCGTAGTGAACAGTAATTTGCCATCGGCGCCGTACAGATTCGCGTCCATTCCCATGCTGGCCGACATACTGCGCAGGGTCTGTGGCAGTGTACTTCGAATGCTGTCATCTGAAAGCCGGGCATTCAGCAACTGGCTTTTCAGGCCGTTGAGCAGTGTCTCGGCCCTGTAATCAAGGTCGCTGCGTTCATTGTCACGGGCCGCCTGCGTAAAATGTCTGTACGTTAGAAAACCGGTTACAAAAAATGCCGCTGCCAGCAGGGTCACATACCACATGTGGATGCGACGCGCCAGCGATCCACGGGTACTCAGGCGGAAATCATAGGCTTCCGGTAAAAAGCCGAACAGAGAATTGGCCACCGCCATCAAGATCATAAAGATGGATGCCAGCGTAAACAGGATGGAAAACAGGTAAATCGGTTTCAGCCAGCCGCCGGAAACCCTGCCTACTGTGGCGATCGTTGAACCATCGGCACTTTTGGCCACTGCATCCAGTCGGCCACCGGCATCTATTTCCACGCTAGTGCCGTTTTCCAGCCGGGTATTCAGCACTGAAGCATTTGTCATGCCCTGTTCTACCAGCAATCGGCCGTTTTTCTCCACCGAAAAGTCGTAAAACGACAACCTGTCAAGGTTTTTATACGGCGTCTGGTAAAATATCTGGGCGTACACCTGAGTCGGCGCAGGGAATATGTGATCGAAGAATACAAAAAGGCGCGTAGGTTGTGTCGGGTCGCCCATGCGATTCACACTCAACAGCAGCATATAACGCGTTTTGCCTTCTTCGTCGAGGCCGATACGAATATTGGGGTTGGAAAATGCAGAAGCCGATTGCTGACTCCATTTTTGCATAACCTGCTCATAACCAAGCGATTGATCGAGCAGGAGCGGCTGATTTTCCCGGTCGAACGCAAAAGCGCGCAAGCGGTAATGCTGGAACAGATAGGCTTGCCCGAAAATTTGCTCACTCAGGTGCGCGGCCATTGTCACAGCGCCTGCCTTGAATGGCCAGGGTTTCATCAACAGGCCAGTTGCCTGCGAGTCTTTCTGCAAGGTATTCCACACATCCGGCAAAATATTTTCCACCAGCGTATCCCGATCGGTAGCCAATGCCCCGGCATATTGGAAACGCAGTTCCTTGTCCTTGGATGCGCTGTAATGGTATAATTGTGTGGAGGCAAAACAGGAAAATACCAGCAACCAGGCAATCAGCCAGCCGAAACCCGAACCTTTCCAATAGACAAATGCATCAAAAAGAGCGGCATACAGCAATGCAAAAACAGCCACAAATAAAGGTTCGAGGCCCAGCGGGAATGCCAGTCCGGTAGCCATGAGCGTTGCAACACCAATCGCGATGGCCCGTTGTTGCAAGGGCAAGGCCAGTTGCTGAACGGTGAGCAGCATGCGGTGGCTAAACAAAAACAGCCCCAACATCAAAACAATCACGCCAGCCAGCGCCAACACGCCTTGTGTACCCAGGTGCAGAATATTTTCAAAATCAAACCCCAGTCGGCTGTGCAACACCAGTTCGCGCATAGCCTGTACACTGAAAGGAATGCTCAGCATGGCCAGAAAATAACAAAAAACGGCCAGGACAGATTTTAGTCCCGATTTTTCCTGTGGGACTTCTGTAGTTTCCTGATCATCTGCCTGGTTTTGTCCGGAACGATCAAAATACCGGTGGAAAAATATCATGACATACACCAGCAGGCTGGCATGCAACAACCAGTCGCCCACCGAATTTCCGATCAGTGCAGCATTTTCGAATGCAGGCGCAAACAATGGTAGTGCGCTAAATTGTTGTTGGGTGAAGCCCGTTGCAGCATTCCAGGCCAGCAAGGCCGTTACCGTGAGCAAAAGCAAGCCCGTACCTGCAAGGGCCCCGGCTTTTTTGTTGAGCCACACGGCTGCCTGATTCAGCAGCCCCAGAAATACGATCAGAAACAACAGATATGCGATCAACTGAACCCACTGCAACCAACCCGATGCTACTGCTTTGGAAGCATCGAGCCAGGCCAAAGGGCGGCCTTCTATCTGAATCGGATACGGAGTTTCGGTATGTGTTATCTCGATGTGGTCGTCTATGTTTCTGCCTGCCGGAAACAGGGTTCCACGATCCAACACATTGAAATCCAGCGTGTAACGCACTGGAATAAGTACCGTCAAGGTATTGTTGCCACGTGTTTCGCTGTTGCTCAGAAACCAGCCCAGCGGCAATTGTTGCAAGGAACGTCCAGGCGTAGCGGCTATTTTTCTCAGTACCGGCCCCGTTGGAATGGCGTGCGTATTCGACCAGGCCAGCATCGAATCCTGCCGGTGCAGCAAAACGGTGTAGGCCTCGTCCGACTGGTTTTGCCAAAAGTCGGGCTGATCGGCATGCGCACGCCCCCAGGCCAGGCCTTCCGATTCCCGGGCGGCCAGCCACTCCGATATTTCTTCGGCATGCTGTTGCAGGAGCGTTGTATCTTTGTCCCACTGTCCGGCACTGAGTGCCAGCGCCAGCAAGAGAAACATCGCTACGATATATAGAAGCAAACGCTTTATCATGTCGGGATTCAGGAATGGTTTTTTCGGCGGCGTCTGTTATTAAGTTTCTGATAGTATGTCACGGTAGTTTGGTCGTGCAAAAGTATCCAAACAAAGTTTAAGCCAATACTGAATTTTACTACTAAAAAATAGCCGCAGATCGCTCTGTCGCCTTTCGGGGAGGAAAGTCCGGACAACACAGAGCACCGCACCGTCTAACCGACGGGATTCCGCTTTTGGGCGGGGTACAGAAAGTGTCGCAGAAAATTACCGCCGCATGCCGGTTTTCCGCTTGCGGTAAGGGTGAAAACGTGTGGTAAGAGCGCACGACCGGAGCAGGCAACTGCCTCGGGGGATAAACCTTGCGGGTTGAAATGCCATGTACACCTTGTTAATGTGCGGCTCGCACAGCCTTTTTCGCTTCGGCGAAGGAGGGCAAGGGGGGTAGGCAGCGCAGATTCCGTTTCGCACGGAACCAGATAAATGACAGAGACTTTGTGAAAACGAAGTACAGAATCCGGCTTATAGATCTGCGGTTTTTTTAGAGGTGAGAGACGTGAGAGAAGTGAGAGGGTGAGAAGTCAGAGAGTGAGAGGGTGAGAAAGTGAGAGGGTGAGAGACCGTAGAGTTGACCACTCCTCCCAAAAAATGTTTAGGCGGAGCGGTCAACTCTACGGTCTCTCACCCTCTCACTTTCTCACCCTCTCACTTTCTGACTTCTCACTCTCTCACTCTCTGAATTCTCACTCTCTCATAACACCAACTCCTCAAACAACCTTGCTACCGTTCCTTCCAGGTCTTCCGTCAGGCCGGGATGCGGGCGGGATGTTTGGATAGCCGAACTCCGTACAGCGGTGAGCCAGCGGAAACGGGAAGGTACATCGAGTCGTGCGACGGGGCCGCAGTTTTCGGCGCCAAGCGCGATTTTTTCAAAGGCTTCGAGGTTCTTGTAGGCTTGTTCGAGGTCCAGTTCGCTGCAAAAAATCTCCAGGCGCTCTTCGTCGATGGCATATAAAACCTTGATATAATCGGCTTTTTTACAAAAAAGGATGATGCCCACGTTGAGAAATTCTTCGCGTTCTACCACTGGAACCAGCCGGATCACAGCGTATTCATACAAGTGCTTCGCGTTCATCCTGGGCTTTTTTTGTAAAAATATCGGAGTGTTGCAGGCGCGTCAGCAGGAACTGGCAGTACACCTCGCGCAAGGCATCGGGTGTCTGATCGGTATTGTCCCACTGCAGCCACGCGTCGGGAATGAGCGCTACCACCGTCCGAATCTTGTCTTCCGTCAGCAAAGTACGGCATTCTGCATCGGTGTCGGCCAACATAGTTGCTTTTGATAGCAGAACATGGTCTTTAATGAGGCTGAAAGGGCTTTTCGCCTGCGCCTCCCAGTTGTCCCAGGAGTGGTGAAAATACAGTGCTGCGCCATGGTCAATGAGCCACAAATCGCGGTGCCAGGCCAGCAGATTTACGTTTTTAAATGTCCGATCAACATTGGTGATAAAAGCATCTAGCCAGACGATGCGCGAGGCCTCTTCCGGTTTTACCTCGGTGGCTGCCGGGTCGAAGGTGATGGCGCCGGAGAGGAAATGCAGGGCAAGGTTGAGTCCGCGACTGGCTTTGAGCAAATCCTGGATTTCTTCGTCGGGTTCAGTTTGTCCGTAGGCTTCATCGAGTTGGGCAAATACCAGTTCTGGTACTTTCAGGCCCAGGATACGGGCTATTTCACCACCAATCAGTTCGGCGATCAGGGCTTTAGGGCCCTGGCCCGAGCCACGAAATTTCAGCACATACTTGAAATCGTCGTCGGCTTCCGTGAGCGCCGGCAAGGAACCGCCTTCGCGCAGCGGAGCGATGTAGCGCGTGACCTGAACGGTTCGAATTTCTGGTGGATAGTAGGCCATAAAGTGCTTTTGATTTCGTGGAGGTGTGTTTCTGGTAGGGTGTTTTTCTGTAGAGTAGTTTACCGTAGAGTGGTTTCCCGCAGAATTCGCAGATTTTCCCGCAGAACTCGCAGAACGTAGAGTATGCGTAGAGTACACATTTTGATCGCATGGAAGAAATAGGTGAACGCTACGTTCTGCGAGTTCTGCGGGAAAATCTGCGAATTCTGCGGGAAACCACTCTACGGAAAATACTCCACAAGAAAATTACTTCATCGACGACAACCAGTTCGCGATTTTCGTCAGGTCGGCTTTTGGCACTTTCTGGGCGGCCATAGGCGGGTAACCCGGCCAGTTGGCAGGTTCGGGTTTGGCAACAAGTTGCATGATACGTTTAGCGGAGTATTTTTTGGCGCCCACATCCGTCCACATCGGACCAACTAATTTGCGGTTAAGGGCATGACAGGCTACACAGCCGTATTTTTCGAGCAGCGGTTTTACATCAGCAGGAATTTCGGGGTCTGCCGGTTTGGAAGCCGGTGTGAAGGCTGCCAACAGCAACAAGAGGGGCAGAAATGCTAAAGTTTTTTTCATGTTTGAATCGGTGATGAAAGATTTTATTGCAAAATTGTGGAAGTCCGACCTGAATTGGCCCTATAAATTTCTCTTTTTCAATTCTTTAACAGCAAAATCGACAGCCCGGGCTGTGAGCGCCATGTAGGTGATGGACGGGTTTTGCGCAGCACCGGAAGTCATGCAGGAGCCATCCGTCACGAACACATTGGGTACTGCATGCAACTGGTTTTGCCCATTCAGCATGGAAGTTTTCGGATCGCGGCCCATACGGGCGGTGCCCATTTCGTGAATGCCGCGGCCGGGCGGTTCGTGCGAGTCATTGGACCAGATATTGGTGAAGCCAGCGGCTTCGAGCATTTCCTGACCCGTTTGCAGCATATCTTTCACCATGGCATCTTCATTTTCACGCCACTGGCAGTCAATATTCAAGGTAGGTAGTCCCCAGGCGTCGCGTTTTTCCTTGTTCAGCGTCACTTTGTTATCGAAATGTGGCAGGCATTCGCCCATGCCAAAGAGGCTGAGGCTCCATTTGCCGGGTTTGGTCAGGGCGGTTTTGAAATCGGCGCCAAAGCCTTCGCCGCCATCATAAAATGCGGGCCCACGTTCGCCGCCGCCGCCAAAAGCGTATCCACGTACAAATGCCGTTTGTTTGTCGTTGCCGAAATTGCGGAAGCGCGGAACATAAAATCCTACCGGACGCCGCCCTTTGTGGTAATGATCCTGAAAACCTTCGTATTCGCCGCCCATGCGCGCCCGGTAGTTGTGGTCCATCAGGTAATGGCCCAATACACCCGAGTCGTTGCCCAGGCCGTGTGGGAAGCGATTTCCTGTGCTGTTGAGCAGGATTTGCGTGGTAGGCAGGGTGCCGGCATTCAGGAAAATGATTTTTGCCTCAAATTCGATCACTTCTTTCGTTTGCGCATCGATCACCCGAACACCGCGGGCACGGCCTTTCTTTTCGTCGTACAGCACCGACTCGACGATGCTGTACGGCCGCAGGGTCATTTTTCCGGTTTTGGCGGCAGCGGGCAGGGTCACGCCGTTGCTGCTGAAATACGCGCCAAACGGGCACCCGCGGTGGCACAGACTGCGGTACTGGCAGGGCGTGCGACCATTAATGCTTTGTGTGATATTGGCGCTGCGGCCATTGACCAGGGTTCGGCCCGGAAAATTGCGGTGTATCGAATCGCGCAGGTGTTTTTCCAGAATCGTCAGTTCCATGGGTGGCAAAAACTCGCCATCGGGTATCTGCGGCAGCCCGTCTTTGTTGCCGTTGATGCCGGCAAATTTTTCTACATAACTGTACCACGGCGCAATGTCCTGGTATCGAATCGGCCAGTCGACCCCGTGCCCGTCTTTCAGGTTGCTTTCAAAATCAAATTCGGCCCAGCGATAGGTCTGGCGGGCCCACATCAGCGATTTCCCCCCCACATGATACCCTTTGATCCACTCAAATGGCTTGACTTGCGTGTACGGGTGCTCGCTGTCTTTAGCCCACATATGCCGGGTACCTTCATTGAAAGCATAACATACCGACTGTATCGGGTAATCTTTCTTCACATCCTCCTGCGTTGGCCAGTTGTGGTGCGGAAACTCCCACACATTGGTCATGGCTGTTGTGTAATCGGTGATGTGCTCCAGCGGGCGCCCGCGTTCGAGTACAAGGGTTTTGAGCCCTTTCTCGCAGAGTTCCTTGGCCGCCCAGCCTCCGCTGATTCCGGAACCGACCACTATTGCATCGTATTTGCGCTTCATAAATAGAGAGTGAGAGGGTGAGAGGGTGAGAGAAGTGAGAGGGTGAGAGAAGTGAGAGGGTGAGAGAAGTGAGAGAGTGAGAGAGTGAGAGAACGTAGAGTGTACCGTTTTGCTCTTAGTCTCTTAAGAACCGTTTCAATGAGTAAAGCGGTCGACTATATGGTCTCTCACTTCTCTCACTCTCTCACCCTCTCACCCTCTCACCCTCTCACCCTCTCACTCTCTCACCCTCTAAAACATAGGCGTCCACGCCTTCGTCTTTTCATCAATAATCATATCCGGTATCCAGCCGCCGGGAATAGGGTCGTAGGCGAGGGCCTGTGTAGCCCCGATTTCCGAACTGAAATAACCGCCGATGGTCAGGTTTTTCAAGTGATAAAAAAACGGGCGGCTGGAAGGGTCTGCCGCTTGCGCCTTTTTGGCATCGAATTGCAGTTGAGTGAAAAATGCAACCCGCTGTGCAGGCGTACATTCCACAAAGCCGGTGCCGTGTGTGGCCTTGCACAAGTCATTGGTAGCATCGAGTTCAGTCCAGAACTGGGCTGCATCTTCCTGCGGCATACAGTCCTGTACCACCACGGCAATAAATTCGTGCACTTTGGCCGCTTTGGCGCCAGGCGTATCGGTATCTGGCAAAATGGTATCTGCCATTTCTGCCAGCAATGCCAGCCGATCGGCAGGAAATTGTGCCAGCGTGGCCGGAGCATTGGCCAGCGCCTTCGCCAACAGTTCCGGCGCTATGGAAAGCCCTCCCAAGAGCAGGGATATTTTTTTGAGTGCGTCGCGACGTAGCATATTTAGAGAGTGAGAGGGTGAGAGGGTGAGAGGTGTGAGAGGGTGAGAGGTGTGAGAGAGTGAGAGGTGTGAGAGAGTGAGAGGTGTGAGAGGTGTGAGAGAGTGAGAGAACGTAGAGTGTACTGCTTTGCTCTTAATCTGTTAAGAACCGTTTCAATGAGCAGAGCGGTCGACTATACGGTCTCTCACCCTCTCACTCTCTCACCCTCTCACCCTCTCACCCTCTCACATCTCTCACCCTCTCGTTAGTCTAGGGCAAATGTACTTCGCGTATAATTTACACCAAGCATTTTATTGCTTTTCTTTTTTTAAACTGGCCGATATTAATTTTACAAGACCCTGAACAGTGCTTATTTTATCGGGTGACGGAAAGAGTATTGACATCAGAGCAGTGCAGGGCTTCGAGCAAAAAACTTTTCACCACATCGCGGCGCGCCCAGTACATATTATGCCGGGTCGAATCGAGCGGCATGTAGGTAACGGTGGTGTGCGGCGACAATTGCTGGTAGGCATATTCAGCATTGGATGGGTAAATCAGGTCGTCCATGGCGCCATGCAAAATCCATACAGGACATTGAATACGCTGCCAGCCCTCCTGAATGGCTTCGAGGGCCTGGGAATGCGCGTACTTTTCGCGGGTTGCCACACGCGCCCATTTCGGGAAAACAAATCCCAGCGGAGAGTGTATCCAGCGGGCAATTTTAGGCGTGCGTTCGGCGTAGGGCTGCACCGAAGCAGATTGAAGTACAAGTGCCCGTAACTGATCGGAGTGATCCATGGCTAGTTTGGTGGCGACCGAACCGCCATAAGAAGAGCCGCAGAGCACGACAGGGCCGTTTTCCGACAATTTTTTCAGCAATGGTTCCATGATTTTTGCCTGATCGACGATGGAAACGACGGCTTTGCCATAATGCGATTTCCCGTAACCCGGCCGATCAACCGCCACCAGCCGGGTGTGGTTGTACACCGAGGAATCGCGAAACAGGGCGCGGTATTTTACCATCGAACTCGGCGCGCCATGCAGCAGCAGGGTGACTGGCAGGGAATCTGCGCCGATCGTCCAGCCCCGTAAGGTATATTCACCCGAGCGGAAGTAAAAAATAGTGGGTTGTAGGGCCGCATCGGCAAATGATTCCCATATTTGGCTGTCGGAACTGGTGAGTTTCCAGGCGCTGAAATGTGGAGGCACCCGGCGGCTACAGGCCGACAGCAGGAGGCCCGCCAAAACAAAGACTATGCAAGATTTCATAACGTCAACAACAGGAAAACAGAACGCTGGTTGCGCCGAACTATTGCCGAAAAGCAGTGTTTGAGCCTTCGTTAACAAGATGAATTACCTGAACATCCATACCCATTTTCCTACAGGCAATCCGAACCTGCCGGAAATAGAAAACCTGTATTTCGGGCAGTCGGCTTCCGGCAAAACACCTTATCTGTCGGCGGGTTTGCATCCGTGGTTTTTGCAGCCTGACAATATGGACGCCGCCCAAGCCTGGCTTGAAAAACAGTTGGCCCAGCCCGGTGTAGTGGCTGTTGGCGAGGCTGGGCTGGATAAAGTGTGTGATACGCCATGGGAATTGCAGGAGCAAGCCTTTCGATTTTGCATTGGCCTGTCGGAAAAGTTGAACAAACCGCTGGTGATCCATTGTGTTCGGGCGCACAATGAAGTTGTTCAAATCAAAAAAGAAATCAGGCCCACACAATCCTGGATTTTTCACGGTTTTAATAAAAACACCGACATCGCTGCCATGCTCCTGCGCGAAGGCTGCTACCTGTCGTTCGGCGCTTCCATTCTGCGCGATGGCAACCACAGTGCCGAAGCCTTGCGCCAAACGCCGGCCGAACTTTTTTTTCTGGAAACCGATGACGAGCAGGACATCAGTATCAGGCAGATATATCAAAAAGCGGCCGACATTCGCGGCATTTCATCGGGCGAACTGGCGGCTATTCAGGCTGCCAACTGGTCGCGCTGCTTTGCTATCAAACCCTGACAAGGACCCTCATCATGACACAACAACTTGACATTCTGATTATTGGCGGTGGCCCTATCGGCCTTGCCTGTGCCCTGGAAGCGCAAAAGGCAAATCTGGCATACATCGTTCTTGAAAAAGGCGCTTTGGTCAATTCCCTGTATCACTACCCTGCCAATATGACTTTTTTTTCCACGTCCGAGCGACTGGAAATCGGCGGCATTCCCTTCGTGTCCAACAATGCCAAACCTACGAGATCGGAAGCGCTGGAATATTATCGTCGGGTGGCCGAATCAGGCAAACTACGCCTGAACCTGTATGAAGAAGTGACAGATGTAATCCGGCAAGAGACTGGTTTTCAGGTCATTACAAACAAGAACACTTACTTTGCCCGCAACGTCGTGCTGGCTACCGGCTTTTATGATATTCCGGTTCAACTGAACATCGAAGGTGAAGACCTGCCCAAAGTGACGCATTATTACCAGGAGCCGCACGCCTATTACCGGCAAAAAGTAGTGGTGGTGGGCGCCAACAACTCCGCCGTAGACGCCGCCCTCGAAACCTGGCGCAAAGGCGCTGAAGTAACCATGGTGGTACGCCAGGAAGAAATCGGCTCCCGTGTCAAATACTGGGCGCGCCCCGATATTGTCAACCGCATAGAAGAAGGCTCTATACATGCTTTTTTCAACTCTTCGCTCCACGCCATTCGCAAAAACGAAGTGGATATTCTTACTCCGGAGGGACTCATTACCATCGCAAATGACTACGTGATTGCCGCCACCGGCTATCAACCCAACCTCGATTTTCTACGAAAACTGGGCGTGGAACTCAGCGACGATGAATTTTGCCGCCCTGCTTATCATCCCGATACACAGGAATCCAATGTTCCCGGGCTGTTTCTTGCCGGCGTAGTGTGCGGCGGCATGGAAACGCATGTGTGGTTTATTGAGAATTCGAGGGTGCATGCGGAGAAAATCATTGAAATGGTGAAAAAAATTAAAGGCAAGGGGCAAAGGGGTAAATCTTTCAACCTGTGAATATCGGGGCGGGAGATTCATTCACCACGCATACTGCCCGCTTCACACCTGAAAATGCCTGTTTTGTACATTTGATGAAAAGTTAACGCTATATGTGGCGCATGTCTGGTATATTAGCAGGGTAAATCTTTATTAATTCACTAAATATTTTTAACGATGAAATTGAAATTATGGCCAAACCTTCGTAAGGGGGGGGGGGGGGGGCAAAAGAAGCCGTCAAGCCTTTGGGTGATTTTACTTGTATTTTTTGATGGATTGCTTACTTCTCAAAAGGCAATTGGACAATGTTCCAACATAGCATTCGACATAGTATTGCAAATGGATGAATCATTCGTAGATCATTTTTCCAACACATCAGATCCTCAGGCTGCTGCTACAAATGCCATGAATTCAGCAGTTGCAAAAGCCAACACTGTTTGGAACAACATCAATTCAAATATCTGGATCAACACGGTATGGTATGCTCAAGAGGTGTATGAAAATGATCCTTTATACAACAACAACCTGGCAACTTGGGGTGATAATATTATTTCCAATTGGCAATCTTCCAGGACATGTATCAAAAAAGACGTTATTGTCTACTTTACAGGGCATTCGTCAGGTGTAAACGGGCACACACAACGACAATACACAGGTTCTATGTGCAGCAATGCCGAAAACAGAGGCAAAAGTTGTATCCTTCTATTTGCAGATGCCGGGGCTAACTGGAACATGAACAGGCTGGGCGTTATTCTTGCCCATGAATTGGGCCATGTATTGGGTTTGCCGCACGAAGATGCATTGGATTACTATGGCACTTCTTGCTCCACTACAAACTGTGATTCTGTCCCTCTTTTAATGTGTAAATACAATAGCGGTGTTGGAGAAGGACTTTCCAGTTGTATGACGGAGAAATTAAATTCATTTTTTTTAGATAACCAACCGGGGAAATGCGATTGTCTGGAAGAAGAATATTTTGAGAACCAACTCCCGGAAGATTGTGCCCGTTGTTATCCGGTTGTTACCAATGCAAGCACAAATGACATTCATCCGGTAAGAGGCTGTGGCTTGGATCGTCAGAAGGTGACCGTTTCTGCCACAATTTTAGGTGGATGCAGTGCAGATAATGAAGTAATGGTCAGGGCAAAAGTGAAGTCAAAATATTTTTCTGTTCGTCGGGATGCTAATAATGCAATTGTAAGCGATTACTTTACACATTCAAGAGCATTGCCGGGTGGAATAATTGAACTCATTGCGCGGGTAAACCCAACAGATTCTACCAGCGCCGAGAAAAAAGTACCCCTGGATTTTGAAGATTCTCTAACGGTTACCTTCGATTTATTGTTCGATTATGAACCTGTAAGCCTTAATGACATAGCCGCCATTGGGGGGGCAGAAGTTGTTTCCATCAATTCACTAAATCAATCGGTTTCAGCATGGACCAATGCCATAAAGCCTTATTTTGATATAGAACTCGGCCCTTCAAGGCATTTCACAGAAGTAGTAGATTCCGGATTTCAATATTATCAAATTCACCCCCAGGTGAATTCGTTATATCGTTATTATCATGTGATAGGGGACCTCGATCTGAGTTATGAAACATATTTTCCTCCCTTTAATCCTGATCTTAATTTAGCCCCACCCGACAACTACTTCTTCATCCCAATCGAAGAAGGCACCACCGGCCAAACCCGCTACAACCTCAACGATTTTCACTTCGTGCTTTCGCCCGGCAGCAAGGTACACCTCGAAGCCGACACCGATGTAAAACTCCTGAACTGCACGTTTGAAGGCTGCGAGCAAATGTGGAAAGGCATCGAAGCCGACAACGATACCTACCTGACCATGGACGAATCGGTGGTGCAGGATGCGCAATACGGCATCCGGTTTACAGGGAAAACCCTCGGCCGCGTGATGCGATCCACCTTCCGCAACAACAACTTCGGCATATACGGCGCTTTCACGCCCAGTTCCGGCTACCCGTACACCAGCCTGCGCGGCAACGTGTACGACAATACCGCCGCCCTGAAAACGGCCTACACCGGCCAGTCGCCCCTGCCCGTCAATCAAAAAGGCTATGCCGGTATTTATTTCGACGGGCTGCCTACTGCCGTCATCGGCGAACTAAAAATGGGGCCGGGCGCACCGCCCATCCTCAGCACATTCCAGGGTATGCACAATGGTATTGTACTGAAAAAAAGCAATGTCACGGTGCAGGGCAGCGTGTTCGAGGATATATACTGGTCGGGGTCTTCTTTCTCGGCCTATCCTGTCAACCTGGCCGGAAACGGCATTTTCTGCAACCAGGGTACCCTGATACAGCGAGGACTCGGCTATGCGGAAAACAGTACAGTCAGTTTCGACAACTGCCATGCCGGTGTGCGCGCCGCCCATTCGTCGATCGACGTGTCGGCCAACCGCATGCAAAATGTCGACTACGGTGTTCGCTCGGCCAATATCCTGCCTATGAAGTATTTCCGCGTGCGCAACAACCGCATCAGCGCCACCGACGCCGGTATCGCCCTGCACCAGTACATGGAATCGCCCGCCGCATCGGAGGTACGCAACAATATCATACAGATGGACAATAACCCCAACGGAGTCGGTATCCGCATCGGCGGCAACTCGCCGACTTCCTCGCATTTCGGCGGCGATGTGGCCGACAACCAGATCAACCTGTACGAAGCGGCCAAAGGCATTGAAGCCAATATTGCCAATAAAGTGAACATCCACAACAACATTGTGTACCTCGAAGACGACGCATACAACTACGCCGGTATTGCCGTCAACGGCGGCAACCGCAATGCCGTGCTCTGCAACAACACCCAGGGCTTGCTGCCCAAAACCACCGGCACAGGCGGCCAGGGCGGCTCCGGCTTTATGAACATCCGGGCTTACCAGAATATGCACGCCCCGGCTACCGAATGGGGCTGCAACTTCATGGAAGGCACCGGTATAGGCATGGAAGTGGCGGGCGCTGCCGACCTCAACGACATTCGCGGCAACTCCTTCACCGAAGCCAATATCGGCCTGCAACTCGGCCTCAGCCCCAATATCGGCGACGTATTTACCGGCCCGCAAATACACCGGGGTAATGTTTGGGAAGATGCCAGTCTGGAAACAGGGGCGAAGTATTTGGGGAATGCTGACCTGATAGGGCAATCAAAATTTACCGTCGATCCATCCTATGATCTTGCGGGAATTACTTCTTTATATTTGCCTAATGCAATTGATGGCCCAGAAGACTGGTTTGGCCCGGATGATGATGATAACACTACCTTCCAATGCGGCACCCAACAAACCGGCTTCCCGTCACTCTGCCTGCCCCTTAACTTCATGCCGCTTCAGTTGGAAAAAACAGAAACGGCTATCGCCAAAGGAGAACTGCCCGGCGAATACTATGGCCCGGCAGTGGCCTGGACGACCCGCCGACACCTGTACCGCCGACTGACGGAAGAGGGCAACCCGTACAGCACCGACCCCGACATCAATGATTTTATGACCGGCATGGACACGCTGGCCGTGCAGGCCTTCGGCGCGCAGGAAATCGCCATCCTTGCCGCGTATGCCATCGATAGCCAGGATAGTCTCGATCTGCTGAACATGCAGGGGCGCCTGGATGACGTGAACGTTGAATTTATACTGGCAGACAGCCTCCTGCAGGATACCGCGCTTATCAGTTATTCTGATTTTGTAAAATCCCTGCCCGACTTCGCCACCCTGATGGAGGATATTGACGATGCGGTGGAAACCCAGCGCCTATTGATCGATACCCTGATCAGTCGCCGGTTGCTATGGCGCAATCCGCTCATCGACGACAATGACCTGCTACCCGATACCACCGTATTCCAGGCCAATGCCAAAACGGTGAACGAACTGTTTGTACAAAACTTTCTGTACTATGACATTTCGCTCGATTCCACCGAACGCGCCACCCTTTCCGCCATTGCCAACCAGTGCCCGCTGGCAGGCGGAGAAGCCGTGCTGATAGCAAGGGCCATGCTGGATGCGGTGGTAAAAACGCCAGTGCTGTACAACGATGCTTTGTTGTGCGAACAGACTGAAACAGAGGAGAGAAGGGCAACGACTACAATTCAGGAGGGGCGATATGCCGTTGCGCCCAACCCCGCCTCCGGCCTATTGACACTTTTATATGTGCTGCCCAAAGAAAGCATATCCAGCACCTTTGTGCTGCGCAATGCCCTGGGAGAAATATGCACCAAGGTAAGCCTGGATGTACAAAGCCATTCTGCCCAAATATCCACTGCCCATTTGCCAAACGGCATTTATGCATGGGAATACCGCGATAAAAACACATCGCTTGCTTCCGGCAAATTAGTCGTTATTCACTAATTGTTCATCTCAAGCAGGCGCTATCTGTGTACACAGGTAGCGCCTGCTTTTATTGCATACAGATATGAAAATCATTCATTTCATAGCGGTGCTTTTGTTGTTTTCATCCAACATCGGATACAGCCAGAAAGAAAACTATATATGGCCCATGGGGCACGATAGTTATTCTTCTGACTCCATTTTTGGTGGCGTCAATATAGATTTCAACAATGATACGGTAAGAACCTATAAAATTGATCGCTTTATTGAATTTGGAAAGGGGAATTGTGCCAGTATCTGTGATAGTACCGGTCAGTTATTGATTTACTCTAATGGTTGTTTTATTGCTAACAAAGAACACCAACTAATGGAAAACGGAGATTCTATCAATAGTGGCGAGGTGTATAACATTCAATGTGGAAATGAAAATTTAGGATATACGTCTGGGCATCAAAGTTCAATTATTCTCCCTCAGCCCAGTTCTAATAAGATATTTTATCTTTTCCATAAAAGAATCTATTATGTATATAATCCTTTTGATGTTCTCACCCTTGATATGCTTTTTTCTAAAATTGATATAAGTGAGAGCAATGATTCAGGTAAAGTTGTTGAAAAAAATATATTTATTTTGCAAGATACATTTTCATTTGGAGAAATGATGGCAGTAAGGCATGCTAATGGTATTGATTGGTGGGTCATTAGTCCCGGAAGACGAAACAACAAATATTTCATTTTCTTATTCAATTCTGAAGGCCCCACTTTGGTGAATACTCAAATTATGGGGGATTCTACCCCTCCGGCTGGCGAAGGAGGGGGGTATGCAATATTCAGCCCGGATGGCAGCAAGTACATTCGATTCAATCCGCACAATAAGGTGAGGATGTTTGACTTTGATCGAAATACAGGTTTGCTAAGCAACTACAAACATATTGATGTCGATTTTGGAGGCTACGAACCGTTCGATGGTGGCTGTTTAATTTCCCCAAGCGGACAATTCCTTTATATATCCGTAAAAAGATATTTATATCAACTGGATTTATGGGCGGAGGATATAGAAGCGACACAGCAATTGGTAGGGACATACGATGGATATGCCGATCCCTTGGCTGCTAATTTTGGCAAAGGTGGGCTTGGCCCCGATTGCAAGTTGTATATTTTCCCGGGCAATGACACTCGTGTCGTACACATCATCCACAACCCCAATGAACCTGGCTTAGCCTGCAATTTTGAGCAACATGCCCTGCATACACCGACCTATCATGGCGGAGACATTCCCAATATACCAAATTTTCGGCTCGGTGCCATCGGTACCCCCATCAGCCCCTGCGAGGGCTACACCGTGCCCGTGCGGGAGGCCTGGCTGCCTGTGCTGCCTGCGCTGTCGGTGTATCCCAATCCTGCCCATGCGTACCTGAATATCTCGGCTAGCACGCCGCTATCGGCGCCAGCGCGCTGGGTGCTGTACGACCTGTACGGGCGTGCGCTGCGCAGCCTTGTGCTGGAGTCCGGCGCCGGTCAGCAGTGGCAGGTAAGCATCAGCGATGTGCCTGCGGGGGTGTATGTGTGGAGCGTGGGCGGCGGCGGGAGCGGGAAGGTGGTGAAAGAATAGTAGTCAGTCGAGAGTCGACAGTCAACAGTCAACAGTGGGTGCGATGCGGGAGCCAATGGAAGGAGAGGTAAAAAGGCTTTGGGGGCCTTGAAGGCCCAAATTTATGCAAATGCTTCATTTTGCTGTTCCCATGGCTTGTTGCTCCTTGCCACTTGCATTTTGGTCCCTTGCTACTACCACGGAATCGCTTTCCACAACACCCGTCCACTCCAAATAATAATAATCAGGCCTACAAGGATATACATGACTCGAACGGGCAGTTTGCCGGCCAGGCGCGCGCCCAAAGGTGCGGCAGCCACCCCGCCCAGAATAAGGCCTGCGATGACGGTCCAGTGAGACAGGCCGATGAATGAGAAGAACGTGACGGCACTGGCGAGGGTTACAAAAAACTCGGTCAGGCTTACCGAGCCGATCACGTATTGCGGCGTTTTGCCTTTCGCAATGAGGGTGCTGGTGACGAGCGGCCCCCAGCCGCCGCCGCCGAAAGAATCGAGAAAACCACCTGCGCCGGCCAGCCAGCCGATATTGCGCGCCTTGTTTTTTTTCTTGTACCGAACAAATGCACGGCTCAGGATGCGCATACCCAGCAGCAGGATGTACACCGCAAGAATGGGTTTGATGTACGCCGCGTACGTATCGCCCAGCCAGGCTAGCAGCGCAGCGCCTGCAATAGCGCCAATGACGCCCGGCAAGAGCAGGGCCTTCACTAATCGCCGGTTGATATTGCCAAAACGATAGTGCGAATACCCCGACGCTCCGGCCGTGAACACTTCTGCCGTGTGAATACTCGAACTTACCGCAGCCAGCGGTACACCCGCTCCCATCAGAAATACCTGTGTAACGACGCCATAGCCCATTCCCAACAAGCCATCGGCCAGTTGGGCAACGAAACCTACGCCGACAAAAACCCAGAATTGCGAGTCGATGCGGCCGATGATTTCTGGCCAGGTATGGGTTGGGATATAAAAGGATACCACATTGAAAATCAGCGACAAACCGAAGGCTGCCAGCGCGGCAGTGGCCAGTCGGCGCCACCTCAAATCCTTGATGCGTTCGAGGTTCTGGTGCGGAATCACGGCGGTCAGCGCCTCTTCACCGGCTGCGATGGAGGCTGTGAGGCTGTTCAGGCTGCGCACTTTTTCGGTAAAATCGCCACCCAGTTTCTGACGAATAGAGGGCATGTGCTGCAGGATGTCGTTGAGTTCGCCCGGCAACAGTTCGTTCAGGGTTTCCTTGAGGCGTTTGGCAATGGTCGGCGATTTGCCATTGGTGGAAATGGCTATTTTCAGGTCGCCTTTCTGGACGATCGAACTCAGGTAAAAATCGCATAAATGCGGCGTATCGGCCACATTCACCAGGATACCCCGCGCAGCAGCCAGCGCTTTCACCTGCCGATTGACCACAGGATCGTCGGTGGCGGCAATGACAAACTGTTTCCCAATCAGGTCGGCACGTTCGAAGGGTTTTTCCTGTAGGATAACATGCGGATATTCCGCTGCAAAGGCCTTGATCTCGTCTGAAATGGAGGAAGCCACCAGCGTGACCCGCGTATCGGGGCTATTACCGAGCACAGCAGTAATTTTTTCCATGCCTACATTTCCCCCTCCGACGATCAGTACATCGAAGTGCTCCATTTTCAGGAATACCGGAAACAGTTTATTGCCGCCGCCGTTTCCGGTAAAAACGGTCGGTGGTGTTTCTGAAAAATGGGCGGAGTGCAGGATTTCGTCCATGTTTTGTTGCGAAAAGGGTTGACAATACCTTGAAGCGTGTTTAAAGCGCTCTCAATCGTGAAAATTGGTTCCGTGCGTGGTTGCTTTTACATAGCCCTGCCGAATCACAAAATCGCCAAAGGTTTCATTTCGTTGCCGCTCCCGGGCATAGGCGCCGATGATGGGTTCCAGTTCGGCCAGAATACCCGCTTCGTCGAGCATTTCGCGGTACAGTTTGTTCATGCGCTCGCCATTGTGGGCAGCCCCGAGGTAGAGGTTGTAGCGGCCGGGCGATTTTCCGATAAAAGCAATTTCCCCTAGATATGGCCGGCCGCAGCCATTGGGGCAGCCGGTCATACGGATGTTGATCGCGTCTTTTTCCAGGCCGTGGGCACGAATAATCAGGTCAATTTTATCGATCAGAGACGGCAAGTAGCGTTCGGCCTCGGCAAATGCCAGCGAGCAGGTATTGAGTGCGACGCAGGCAATGGAGTTCTGTCGCAGCGCCGTTTGTTTGTACGTAGCCTGCAACACGCCGTATTTGTCGAGAATGGCTTCCACCACAGGCTTTTTCTCGGCAGAAATATGGCCGATCACGAGGTTTTGATTTCCCGTCAGGCGGAAATCGCCCTCATTGATGGAGGCCAGCACCCGCAGGGCCGTGCGCAGCGGGTAATCCGGATAATCGACAATACGCCCGCCTTCAATAAAGAGTCCGAGGTTATAGTGGCCGTCGTGGGTTTTGGTCCAGCCCAGCGGGTCGCCAGAATGGATGAATTTATACGGTTTTGCTTCCTGAAATGCAAACCCTGTACGGCGCTCCACTTCCTGTTTGAAGGCTTCGAGGCCCATGCGTTCGATGGTGTATTTCAGGCGACTGAATTTGCGGTTTTCACGGTTGCCGTTGTCGCGCTGGGTGGTGAGAATGGCTTCACACACTTTCAGCACGTCTTTTTTGTCTACATATCCGAGCATATCGGCCAGGCGCGGGAAGGTTTCCGGCATACCGAATGTCATGCCTAGTCCGCCGCCGGCAGCCACGTTGAAGCCTTCCAGTTCGCCGTCTTTTTCGATAGCCACCAGGCCGATGTCGTTGGCAAAAATGTCGGTATCGTTGTAAGGCGGTACGGCGATGGCAATTTTGAATTTACGCGGCAGGTAGGTTTTTCCGTAGATCGGCTCGGCGTCTTTGGCAGCAGCAGTGTCCTGCGGGCGGGTAGTGAACGGCTGCGATTCGTCGACCGGCTGACCGTCCATCCATATTTCGTAGTAGGCGCTGGTTTGCGGGGTAAATTCAGCACTGATTTGCCGGGAAATATCCCACACGGCCTCGTGCACCTTGCTTTCATTGGGGTTGGGACTGCACATGACATTGCGATTCACGTCGCCGCAACCTGCAATGCTGTCGAGCATCACCTCGTTGAATCCCTGAATAGTCGCTTTCAGGTGGCGTTTGCGGATGCCATGCAACTGGAATGCCTGGCGGGTGGTGAGTTTCATGGTGCCGTTGCCGTATTTCGAAGCCAGTTCGTCCATGCGAAGCCACTGTGCCGGTGTTGCCACGCCACCGGGCACCCGAATGCGGATCATCATGGAATACAGCGGTTCCAGTTTTTGCGTTTTTCGCTCGCTTTCCAGGTCGCGGTCGGTTTGCTGATACGCGCCATGGAATTTGATCAATTGGGTATCGTCCGGGTACAGCGCTCCGGTAATTTTATTGTCGAGGCTTTGCACCAGCGAACCACGCAGGTAATCGCTGTTTTCCTTGATGATCTCGACTTCCGATAATTTTTTTTCTGCCATGATCTTGTCTTGTGTAGCGCCATCGCCCGAAGCGAGGCCCGGAAATGATGCGGTATGCCGCAGTTATTTTATTTAATCGGACAAATTTTGTTTTTATTGAGCATTAAACCTATGAGGTTTTAAAAACCTCATAGGTTTTTAGAATAGGAAACAAAATAAAAATCTGATCCAATTCCAAATGCGATACTTGTAAACAGCCTCTTTCCGGTCTTCTGATTCATTGCGTTTTCATACAGCCGACCAAATTACACCAGCCACAACACTTACACCGATCCACCACATCAAATTTACCTTAAATATCTGTAACGCCACAAGAGATATTATAGTCCACAACAGCGCCGGCCATTCTATGTGTGGCGCATGGGGTGCTATGACCGCTTTTCCCAGAAAAAGGCACAAACTCAGGATGACGCCTACCACCGCCGAGGTCGCATATTGCAACACGGATTTTACCGCCGGATTGGTTTGCGTGCGTTCGATCAGAGGCGCACCGGCAAAAATGAATAAAAACGAAGGCAGGAACGTGTAATACACTGTGAGCGCCAGCCCCAATGTGGCGGCGCCCAGCGACCCGGAAAAGGTGTGATACCCGGCCATAAACCCTACAAAGGCCAGCACCATGATCAGCGGGCCGGGCGTGGTTTCGCCGAGTGCAAGCCCGTCGAGCATTTCCAGGTGGGTGAGCCATCCGAATTTTTCTACACTGACCTGCGCGACATAAGGCAATACAGCGTATGCGCCTCCGAATGTGACCAGCGCAGCCTGTGTAAAAAACAGACAAAGCCGTTTCCAGAAATCAAAATTTGTCCCGACAGCCAATAATAATAGCGGGACAAGCCACAAAAGAAGGGCCACAATCCCTTGCCGAAGCAGGCGTGGCCAGGAAAAACCTGTGTGATCGAGTACCGTGTGGCTGTTGATGAGCCAGCCGCGTTCTGATGCATCCTCATCCGCTCCTTGTTTGTTGGGCAGCCCTTTCACTGCCGATATGCGGTACATGGCTATACCGGTCAAAATGGCTCCCGCAATGATGAGCGGAAATGGCACATTGCCCCAATAAATAGCCAAAAAAGCGGCGGCGGCCACCAGGTAGTGTACAGGGGACTGCAGCGACTTTTTTCCAATTTTTACAATGGCTCCCGCTACAATGGCCACAACGGCAGGTTTCAAAAACAGGAAAGCAGCCTGAACCATTGGCAGCGCACCGTACGTCACATACAACACGCTCAATCCCAACAAGATCAATGTAGATGGAAGTACGAACAGGATGCCCGCCGCCAGTCCGCCACGTACGCCATGCAGCATCCAGCCCGTATAAGTGGCCAATTGTTGGGCTTCAGGACCAGGCAGCAGCATGCAATAATTGAGGGCATGGAGAAATTTTCGGTCGCTGATCCAGCGTTTTTTATCCACCAGAAAGGTGTGCATGATGGCAATTTGCCCGGCCGGCCCGCCAAAACTGACCACACCGAGCCGGGCCCAGAATGCCAGGGCCTCGCGAAAAGCAGGTGCAGGAGGTGGGTGTTGCATGAGGGTTCTACTATTTAGTCGCTTGTTTGCGCAGGTCGAAATTGTGAAAGTAAAAAATCCGGATCGTATGCTGGTTGCGATACCGATTGCCGGATGCCTGTTGCTGAAATAAATTCATATACCCGCCCTGCAACTGTGCATGCGGGTTAATCTGGTAGGCCAGTCCGGCAAAAAACCGGTTCTGGTCGAAGTAGTTGTACACGATGTTTTTGCCAAAATTCACCATGATTTCGTCGTTCAGCAGAAACTGTAATCCTCCCGGGTTCAGGCCTTTTTTTGTGAGCGGAAAGAACAAAGCGAAGTTGTAGCGGACGCGCGGATTGTACAGATAACCTTCAGCCAAAGTATTGTCATCCAGTATCTTACGTCGAAAACGTTCTTCCAGTCGTATGGCCTGCATTAGTCGCACCTTGGGCCATCTTGTAAACCATTGCACCTGTTGCCAGGGGCGATGTTCGGGCTGAGAGATGTTTTCATGCCCTTCTCCCGGGAAATGGTTAACGTAGGCATAGGCGGCTGTCAGGCGCACATCGTCGGTGATGTAAAACGTGGGGCCCACCCGAACAATACTTTGTGCCAATTCACCCAGATAGTTTTCCCGCAGGCGCAAGTGAGCGTCAGCCCATAAACCCCATCGTTGGCTAAAGCGTATCTGACTCAAAACGCCAAACCAGGTTTGTTCGTCCGTCGTAATCGTTTTCTGTGCGAAACTGCTTGTCCAGTAAAAAAAACAAAGCAAAATCAGGGGTAACGTGTTTTTAATCTTCATAGAGGGTTGCGAGTGTGAGAGAGTGTGTAGACCTCACCCCCCGGCCCCCTCTCCAACGGAGAGGGGGAGCGTGTAGGAAGTCACCCCCTCTCCGTTGGAGAGGGGGCCGGGGGGTGAGGTCCAAAAATCAAAACGCCTGCCGCAGCGTCACGCCAAAGGTTCTCGGGTCGCCGAGTACCGCAGCATAATGACCGGCATTGCCGGCGCCGGGCAGCAATTGTTCAAAGTAGTCTTTATCCAGCAGGTTGCGCGACCAAATGGAGAATGAAAATCCACGGGTGGCACGGAAACCGATGCGGGCATTCAGAAGGGTGTAGCCATCGATCACGAGGTACTTCGAGGGCGATGGGCTGGAAGAAAATCCGGAGCGGTAGTACGCGTCGATGGCAATGTAAAAACTACCTGTTTTACGGAAAAACTTGCCTGTTTTGGATAAATCAGTGCCGTAAGATGCCGCCCATTTGGAAATGCCCGGCAATGCTCCGCCCGACACATCCTTGAAAGCCACCTGTATGCCGTCGACCGATTTACCAGTTTCCTCCAGTGGAAGCGGGGCATTCGTAAAGGTAACGTATTTTCCGTCGGTGTAGGCTACATTGGCATAGAGCGTCAGGAATTTTTTAACGCGAATGTTGCCATCGAATTCCACACCGCGCACGCGCACTTTTTCGGCATTGGCCAGGTAACCGCGGTTGATACCCAGTTCGGGCGACTGCACCTGTGTCTGATAATCTTTGATGTCAGTGTTGTACAGCGTCAGGTTCAGGGTCGATGAAGCCGTCGGCGTTGTTTTGAACACCAGTTCGGTATGGCTGACGGCTTCGGGTTTGATCACTGCCAGTTCGATCAAGGGTGCTCCACTGGCACTTGGCAGACCGCCGAGGTTGAGGCCTACTGGTTTGAAACCGGTGGAATAAGTGGCAAAAGTATTGATGCGTTTATTGGCCTTGAAAGCCAGGGTCAGTTGGCCCGAAAAGTTGGTGTCGTCGATTTGGGCATCAAAAGCCTGGTTGGTATACACCTGGTTTTTCAGCGCAATCAGGGCAGGGTCGGTCGTTTCCAGGCCGCCGTAGGTTTCGCGTTTGAAATTGACCGATTTATCGTCGTAGTTGAACCGCAGCCCTGGCAGCACGCTCAGGCGTTTGGTAATGGCCCAGTCGATCTGGCTGAAGGCCGCGGCGCTGAGTGTATTGAGTTTTTGTGTGGTTTTGATGCCGTATCCGTCAAAAAGCCCTGGTGTTGCCCACAGCGAACTGGTCGAACTTTGAGAAAAACGCCATTGTGCGTTGCCCGATTCCTCGATGTGCACAGGATCGGAGTTAAGTTCCTGACCGAACACGAACACGCCGAATACACCGGTCACTTTCGACGACAGCGAACCCGCCCAACGTACTTCCTGCGACCAGTGCTGGTGCCGCGAAGTAGCCTGCGAGAGACGAAGCGCCTGCAAACCCGTGAAATCGCGGTCGTTTGAGGGATCCCAATTCCAGTATCTCCAGGCCGAGGTAGCCGTCAGTGTGCCCGAACCGATGATATAGTCAAAATTCAGCGATACGCCGCCCAGGTCGTTGTTGGAGCGCCACGGCGTGTCATGGTCTACAATTCGGTCGAAGGGATTGCGGCTGGGCAGGGTGTAGTTCAGATCGGCGATGATTTGCTCAAACTGGCGATAAGGCGCCCGCAGCGTAGGCGCCACGCCTGCAAACACCTGCGCATAGCCGTCGGGGCGCTGGCGGGTAGCATCTCCGGCCAGGGTAATATTGAGTCTTTCGGATGGTTTGTACAGCAACTGGGCGCGGAAACCGATGTTGTTCAGGTCGTTGATGTATTTATCGGTTCTCACATTTTTGATGAGCCCGTCGCGCTGGGTACCGGAAAATGAAATGCGACCGGCGAGTTTTTTGCTCAGTGGCCCCGTAACAGAGGCTTTGGCCTGGATGTAGCCGTAGTTGCCATAACTCAGTTCGAAATTGCCACCGGGGGTAAAACTCGGTTTGCGCGTCGTCACATTGAAGGTTCCTGCCGTAGTATTTTTGCCAAACAGCGTGCCCTGAGGGCCACGCAGCACTTCAATTTGTTCTACATCGATAAAATCGAGCGTGGCAGCAGCCGGGCGGGCGTAGTACACACCGTCTACATAAAAGCCGACACCCGGATCGATACCGTCGTTGGTGAGTCCGAAAGTGGTGCCGAGGCCACGAATGCTAAGGCCGGTATTGCGCGGATTGGAGGAATACAATTGTACGGAAGGAATGAGTTCTTTCAGGCGGTTGACGTTGAAAGCGCCGGTTTCGGCAACCACTGCCCCCCCTACAACGGATACCGGAATCGGAATTTCCTGCGCCGCTTCCTTGCGACGGCGGGAAGTGACGATGATTTCTTCGAGGAAATTATCACCTACCAGAATGACCTGCAAAGGCTGGACAGTTGCAGCAGTCACTTCAATTTCCTGGGTGACGTAGCCGAGGTATTTTACAACAAGGGTGAGCGGGTATTCGTGTTTGGTCGTCAGGCTGAACACGCCAGCAGTATCTGCAAAAGCAAAATCGGATGTGCCTTTTACGCCTACCGTAGCGCCATCTGCAAAGAGGCCGTCAGTATCTTTTATGATGCCTTTGATGGTGTTTTGGGCAAATCCTGCAGCAGGCAGCAGGAACAGAAGTATAAAGAGTTGTACTGAATGTTTCATTGTAAAAGAGGATATGAATGGGCGGGTATTGTGTTTTGTGTCAGTGGGATTTAGCGTCGGCAGCACTTCCAGCGCTACAGACGCATTTGACAGTAGGGACGAAGGAATAGTCTATGTGTTTTCATGCAAAAGGGAATGCTTAAGTAATTTAGTCTACAATTTTAATAGACTTTAAATTTTGACATTTTTTTAGCGTCGGCAGCACTTGAAGCGCTGCCGGCGCTATTCTTCAAAAAAATCAGGATAAGTCAGTGTTTAATACACATCTTCCAGGTACCTGCGTTGTTTTTTCAGGTTCTTCAAGTACTCGGCTGCGTATTCATCGCCTTTGCCACTTTCCTTTGCAATGATTTGGCTTACAGCCTGTTGCACATCGGAAGCCATACGGGATTTGTCGCCGCAGACGTAGAAACTGGCGCCATTTTCCAGGCGTTCGAAGATAAGTTTCGAACGCTCCAAAAGGCGGTTTTGTACGTAAATCTTGTCCTGCTGGTCGCGGCTGAATGCCACGTCGAGGCGGTCGAGGGTGCCACGTTTGAGGGCATTAAGCCACTCGATCTGATACAGAAAATCGGTTTCGAAATGTGGATTACCAAAGAAAAGCCAGTTTTTTCCGGTAGCGCCGCGTTCGCTGCGCTCTTCCACAAAAGCGCGGAATGGCGCCACGCCCGTACCAGGGCCTACCATGATAATGTCGGTGGCGTCATCGGCAGGCAGTTTGAAATATTCGTTGTGTTCTACAAAAACAGGTACGGTTTCGCCTGCTTTTACGCGGTCTGCCAGGAAAGTGGATGCTACCCCCTGGTGCGGGCGGCCATTGAAATCATACCGAACGGCAGCCACTGTGAGGTGTACTTCATCTGGATGGGCCAGCAGGCTCGATGCGATGGAATACGAGCGCGGCGGCATTTTCCGTAAAAAACCAAGCAAAGTGGATTCTGAAAGCGCGGCCGGAAACTCGCGCAACAGATCGGCCACATTGCGGCCCCAGAGGAAGTTTTTCAGGGCTGTGTTGTCTTGCAAAAGGGTTTTGAGCGCATTGTTGTTGGTCCAGTTGGCGTAATTTTCCACTACTTCGCGGGTAAGCACCGAGAGTTCAACATCGCGCAAGAGGATTTGCCGAAACTGCTCTTCTTTTCCGTTGTACGTCAGCACTTTATTGCCATTGAGCATGGCCGTGTACAGCACTTCCTTTACCAGCGATTCGGGGTTGGTGGCATAAATGCCCAGTGAATCGCCAGGTTCAAACGTAAGCCCCGAGCCTTCGAGCGACAATTCCAGGTGCCAGGTTTCTTTTTCCGAACCACGGCCATTGAGTTGTATTTTTTCGAGAACAGGCGCTGCAAAAGGGTTTTTGCGGTCGTGTGCCGTTCCAATGGGTTTGGCCACAGGGACCACGGCTGCGTGTCCATTGGAGGATACCGCTACGGCTGCCGAAGCAGGCCCGGCTGCTGGTGCTGAAGGCAATTTCCCCAGCACATCTGCCAACCAGCCTTCCACACTTTCCTCAAAATCCACATCGCAATCGACGCGGCCAGCCAGGCGCTGGGCACCCAGCGCTTCGAGGCGGGCGTCGACTTCTTTACCCGTCTGGCAGAATTGCAGGTAACTGCGGTCGCCCAGCGCGCAAACGGAAAACTGCACTCCTTCGAGGCGTGGCGCGCGGGCGCCATGCAGCCATTTGTAAAATTCTTCGGCCGACACCGGCGGCTCACCTTCACCCTGCGTGCTGATAACAAGCAGGACGATTTTTTCCGATTTCAGGTTTTTGGTCTGGTAATCGTTCAAATCGGCCACCGTGACCTGAAAACCACGTTCTTTCACTTTGGCCGACAACTGATGCGCCACTTTTTTGCTGTTGCCGGTTTGCGATCCGTACAACACCGTCACTGCAGGCAGGGCAGCCACGGGCGTTACCGGCGCAGCAGCAGCCACTGCGGCAGGCGTGTTGTGTACAGGCGCAGGCGCCGCCTCACCGGCCCGGGAGGCCAGTCCGTAGAGGTAGCCGCTCAGCCACATTTGCTGCAGTGCGCTCTGCTGCGACAGTTGCTGCAGCAATTGTTCGTCGGGTGCGACGGGCGGTGTAGGAAAAGTGGACGTCATAATTTTGTTATCAGTTATCAGTTATTGGTTATCAGGGAGGTAAGGGAGCGTTTGTTGATTTTCAGGTACTTGTTGTTTTGATAGGGGCGCTTATTTCCTGTGTGATCAGGTGTTCCAGTGCCAGTCGGTTTTGTACCACGGCGCCGGCTACAATGACGGCAGGACTGGCAGTATTGGCCTGTTGTGTTTTTTCTGCAATATCAGCCATGGTACCCACGATGACCTGTTGTTCGGGCAGGGTAGCGTTTTGGATAATGGCAATGGGCAGGCTGTGTTTTCCGGCTTGCAAAAAGGCTGCTGTGATATCCGCAATTTTGGACAAACCCATCAGGATGACCAAAGTGGCTTCGGTTTGGGCTGCCACAGCAATTTCCGGGTTGAATGCTCCCGTGTCGGTAGTAGCAGTCAGCACCCAGAAACTGCGACTTGCGCCCCGCAACGTAACAGGTATTCCGGCAGCAGCCGGCGCAGCGATAGCGCTCGATATTCCAGGCACATAATCCACCACAACTCCCTGACTTTGAGCGTATTGCATCTCTTCAAAACCGCGACCAAATACAAACGGGTCGCCGCCTTTGAGCCGAACCACATGGCCGTAGTCTTTGGCATATCCTACGATCATTTCATTGATTTCTTCCTGGGTAAATGCCTTGTGGCTCCGGCGTTTTCCCACATAGATGCGGGCGGCTCCCGAAGGCGCATAATCGAGCAACTCGGGGCTCACCAGCGCATCGTACAACACGACATCTGCCTGTCCCAGGGCCTTTACAGCCTTGAGCGTTATCAATTCCGGATCGCCGATGCCTGCGCCGACGACGGTGAGTCGGGGCGATTTGGTGGCAGCCTCATGGTGGACAAGCGCGCCGGGAAATAATGTTGTAGTAGACAGATTAGACATGTTGTTCGGCGTTTTTTGGGTCAAATGGCAAAATCCTGTTGCAGGTTTTCTGTTACCGGCACCTCATGCAACATACCCGCACCCACGGTATCGAAGGTGTTGTCGTTGACGAGGATGAGGCCGCCAGTGCTTCGATTCTGTTTGTAGGAATCAAACACCAGTGGTTTGGCGGTGCGGAGGCGTATGTACGCGATATCGTTGAGTTTCAGTTGTTCGGCCTCCTGCTCCTCGAAGGTGTGGACATCTACACGGTGGTAAATTTCCTTGACAATGGCTTTTACCGTAGCGGCGTTGTGGCGCACGAGCAGGCGGTCGCCGGGATACAGCGGGCGCTCGCTCATCCAGCACACATCGAGGTCGAGGTCTTGCGTGACGGCCGGCTGCGGGCTGTCGAGGCGTACGATGGTATCGCCCCGGGAAATGTCGATGTCGTCTTCCAGGTGCAGCACCACGGGTTGCGGAGCGAAGGCTTCTTCCACTTCCTGCTGGTTTACCTCGATGGCTTTGATCGTCGATTCGATTCCTGCCGGCAGCACCACTACTCTATCGCCCTTGCGGAACGTGCCGCTGCGCAAGGCGCCTGCGTAGCCGCGGTAGTCGTGCAGTTCTTCGGTGCGGGGACGAATCACGTATTGCACCTGAAAACGGGGTGCTATTTCTTCGCTGGTTTCGGAAATCTCTACGGTTTCGAGATGTTCCAGCAAGGTTTTACCGGTGTACCAGGGCATTTTTTCCGACAGTGTTACCACGTTATCGCCGGCCAGGGCACTCATAGGAATGAATGTAATTTCCTGTAAACCAAGTTTTTGCGCCAGTTTCTGGTAGTCGGCGGCAATACGATAGAATACTTCCTCGTCGTAGTTTACCAGGTCCATTTTGTTTACAGCCGCCACGATGTGCGGAATGCCCACCAATGACGCTACCAGGCTGTGGCGATGCGTTTGCTCCACCACACCGTGCCGGGCATCGATCAGGATAATGGCCAGGTCGGCATTGGAAGCGCCGGTCACCATATTGCGGGTGTATTGCACGTGGCCGGGGGCATCGGCGATGATGAACTTGCGGCGCGGCGTATTGAAATACTTGTACGCCACATCGATGGTGATACCTTGTTCGCGTTCGGCACGCAGGCCGTCGGTCAGTAGCGACAGATCAAGTTCGCCATCGGGCTTGTTCTTGCTCTGGCGTTCGAGGGTATGCAAAATATCGTGCGAAACCGCTTTGGAATCGAACAAAAGGCGTCCGATCAAGGTGCTTTTGCCGTCGTCAACGGAGCCTGCGGTGATGAATTTTAGTATGTTCACCTTTTGTGAGTTATGAGTGATGAGTGATGAGTTATGAGTGATGAGTACGTTGCTTTTGGTCTCTTTATTAGGGGAGCCATAAGCAGAGTGAAAAACACTCATAACTCATAACTCCTAACTCATAACTCAAAAATATCCGTTCTTCTTCCGGTCTTCCATCGCCGCTTCCGACATTCGGTCGTCGAGGCGAGTGGCGCCGCGTTCGCTGATTTTGGTTTCAATAATCTCCTGAATAATATCTTCAACCGTTGTGGCGGGGCTTTCCACAGCGGCGGTACAGGTGGCGTCGCCGACGGTGCGAAAACGCACTTCACGGTTGGTAATTTCGTCTTCCGGGTCGAGGCGAATGTGTTCTGTAATGGCGAGCAACTGGCCGCCGGGCGTCACCACACAATCGCGGGCATGGGAGAAGTATATATTTGGCAGTTCGATTTTTTCCCGGCGGATGTAGTTCCACACATCGAGTTCGGTCCAGTTGGAAATCGGGAAAACACGCACATTTTCACCTTTCCGGATGCTGCCGTTGTAGGTATCCCACAGTTCGGGGCGCTGGCGTTTGGGGTCCCAGGCGCCGAATTCGTCGCGGATGCTGAAAATACGCTCCTTGGCGCGTGCTTTCTCCTCGTCGCGGCGAGCGCCACCGATGCAGGCGTCGAATTCAAATTCTTCGATCGTCTCCAGCAACGTATTGGTTTGCAAGGCATTGCGACTGGGAAATTTGCCCGAGCCGTCTTTCAGGCGCTGGCGGCGTATGGTATCTTCCACTTTGCGCACGATCAGGCGCTCACCCAGTTGTGCAGCCAGTCGATCGCGGAATTCCAGCACTTCCTGAAAATTGTGTCCGGTATCGATGTGTACCAGCGGAAACGGAAATTTTCCGGGCCGAAACGCTTTCTCTGCCAGTTTCACCAACGTAATCGAGTCTTTTCCACCGGAAAACAGCAGTGCCGGCCGCTCAAACTGTCCGGCTACTTCCCTCAAAATGTGTATGGCCTGCGCTTCCAGGTGATCGAGATAATCGAAGTTTTTTGACATAAATTGTGAGTAGTGAGTGGTCGGTAGTGAGTGGTGAGTGGTCAGTAGTGAGTAGTGAGTGGTGAGTAGTGAGTTCTTGTAGAACTGGCAATCTGCTTGGGCGCAGCGGTCAACTCTACGGTCTCTCACTTTCTCACGCTCTCACCTCTACATGAAGTCCGCATTCCTTTTTCGATGTGTCTTCCCACCACCAGCGGCCGGCGCGGAAGTCCTCGCCTTCGCGGATGGCACGGGTGCAGGGTGCGCAGCCGATGCTGACGAAGCCTTTGTCGTGTAAAGGGTTATACGGTATGTTGAATTGTTTAACGTAGTCGCGCACCTGCTGAAAGTTCCAGTCGAACAGCGGGTGAAATTTGATCAGTTGGTGCCCGCCGTCCCATTCCAGGTTGCGCATGTCGAGGCGGTTGGTCGACTGTTCGGCCCGGATGCCGGTGATCCAGAGTTCCTGTCCTTGCAGCGCGCGTCCCAGGGGCTCCACCTTGCGGATGTAGCAGCATTCCTTGCGGTTTTCCACGGATTCGTAAAAACTGTTGGGGCCTTTTTCGGCCAGCAGGCGTTCGAGGGCTGCTGCCTGGGGGGCGTAGGTCTCAATTGGTTTTTGATAGCGTTCCACCGTGCGTGCCCAGGTGCTGTACGTTTCCTGAAAATTCCGGCCCGTGTCGAGGGTAAAAACGCGTATTGGCAGGTTATTGGCAAAAATCAGGTGGGTAATGACCTGGTCTTCGATGCCAAAACTTGTAGAGAACACCGCTTTCCCTTCAAAACGTTCTGCCAGCCAGGTCAATGCCTCCAGCGGGCTGTTGCGTTGCAGCAAAGCGCTTTCTATTTCCGGCAAGAGGATATTTGAAACGGGCATGTATGGATGAATTTAGGTGGTAAATAAAAAAGCCTTTCGGGTGGATACCGAAGGGCTTTTTTACTGCTGAATACAGAATGAACTTTTTAACCTTTCATCTGACAGGCAGTTGTGGCCGCTTCGGGATTCCGGAGCAGACAGCAACAACAACAGGTATTGAATTGAATCAGGTTGAAAAGCATGGTGCAAAAGTATGTATTTTTTATAGAGATATACAAGATGCGTGCTAACTTTTCTACCAAAATAGATCACCTCAATATTTTATTCTTATTTAATAGCCTGATTTTTAAATATTTATAAGATAAACAAAAAATAGAGAAAAAACAAAAAAACCAATTTTAGTCTATTGTATAAATAGACTAACATGATTCACCCCGAATTTTTGGGATGACTCATATTAGACCACATCAAACAAATCCCGCACACCCGGCGGCCTGGCCATCGTAAACGCTTCGGCATACTCCACCCCGATCTGTCGGCCCAGCATGGCATTTCGGCCGCGTAGAGCCTCAAAAAATGACGGGCAGGAAATGGGTGTTTCGGGGTCGGTGCAGTCGGGTTGGTAAAATTGGGATTTGTAGGCTTTGATTACTTCAAATTTCCGGTCGATATACGGGCTGATGTCCACCACAATATCTGGTGTGCAATGCCGATCCTGCACATAGTGGTACACAGCCTTGGGGCGCCAGGGGTGCTGAACCGCCTGATCTTCGATGGTAACTACCCGAACAAGGCCCGACAGAAAAACAGCCTGTTCCACGAGTGCCGCAGCCTTCGCATGATCCGGATGCCGGTCGTCTTTGGCGTTGGCCAGAATGATGGACGGGCGGTATTTTCGGATTTTTGCCACCAGTTTCAACACATTTGTCTGATCCACCTGAAAAAAACCGTCGGGCAGGTACAATTGGTCTCGCACCGACACTGCCAGCAGCCGCGCTGCCTCCAGGGCTTCTTCGGCGCGCTGGGTTACATTGCCCCGCGTGCTGAGTTCGGCCTGCGTCAAATCCAGCAACCCCACCTGCCGCCCCCGGGCGATGTGGCTCAGAATGGTGCCGCCAGCCGCTACTTCTACGTCGTCGGCATGGGCGGAAATTGCCAGAATATCTAGGTTCATCATCAAAACTTTATTTCTTTACAAATTTTGCTGCCGTGCCGGCGGTCATGTCCGGCACGGACAGCAATTGCACCTAACCTAAATTCAAATCAGTCTATTCGGAATTTGTTTGGGTTATCCTTGAAGCCTGACAGCGTATGGATAGAGCAAACACGCCACACAAAATCCGAATGCGCCCTCCAGGAAAGCAAAAAACAGTACAATCGAAGTAAAACACCATCCGGCTACGCTGAAGCCAGCGAGGAAGGACAGCGCTGCAAGTGCGGTTAGCAGGAATCCGATACGGGCAGCAAACTGCTTGGGCGCCAGGTTGATGAGCCGGGGTTTCCAACCCAGCGTTTCAACAAGGGGTTTGTTAATCAGCACCAGCGGACTGTACGCCGGATTTCCAAATCCACGAATGGCGAAATCGAGCGCTACCAGTGCCGTGAGCCACCGAAATGGCGTGGCCAGCAACACCAGGCTGAGCAGGGTAACTACCAGCAAGGCGTTGAGTCGTACGACGTGTTCGTCGGTTTGTTGGTTATTAATCGGACAAAATTTAGCCATTATATAAGCAAAATAGAGGTAGAAAAAATGAAAATCAACACTTTACCGAGCCTTCTCTAATTTCAGTTATTCGATATTGTGTGAAATGGAACATGCTGCGGCAAACTGAAGAAAGTGGCAATCTGGTTGACAATATTGAAACTGCCCGAAACGATGGAATGCTGCGGCAAAAACTTGCGGAACGACGCATTCCAGACTTGGGGGTTTTCGGCAACGGCCTCGTTATGGGGCGCAATGGCGGGTACGGTTCCTTCCCGATGCGGGATGTGGTTATCGAGTATATAGGCAAAAACTTGATTGTCAGTCCAGTATATTAATGGACTAAAAACAAACTTTTCCCGCGCCTCATCCCATTGTAGAGGAGCGTTGGCGGCATGCTCGTTTCTTGCGGAGGAAATGACCACGTGTTTGCTCTCCAGCACATAACTCAGCGGGGCCGCATGTGGTTGCTGATCCCAGGCAGCCACTTGTTCCGGATGGTTATCAGCGAAGGTTTGGGAGGCTTGTTCGGCCTGCCGGAATGAAATTTCAATGGCTTTGCCATAGTGATCGACCGTGCCTTTCAGCAGGTCGTATTCAAACCGGCTGGTGCGGGTAAATACGCGAATTGGGATATTGTTTTCAAAAATAAGGTGCGTAATTACCTGATCTTCAGGCGAAAAACTCGTTTCAAAAACGGCCCGGCCCGGAAAATTGGCGGCTACCATGCGCAGCGCTTCCACGGTATTCAGGTCAACAGAGATACGCGATTTATCAAAAGAAGTGTTGTTCAGGCGAAGTATAGACATGGCATTTAGTTGTGTTGGCAGTGAATAAAAAAAGCCCTTCGGCGAGGATCACCGAAGGGCTGAATGCAATTTTTCTGTTGGCGTTTATTGTCTTACAAGGTTGGCCTACAACATGAAATTGCCGCTTCGGTAAAGCAGGGAGGACAGCAACAACATGGAGAGAACCAGCGCATAGCGAAAATCATTTTAAATTATCTGATGCCACAAAGGTAAGGGAAGTTTTATTAGTCTACAAATTTTGTGGTGTTATTTTTTTTAAAAAAAAAGGAGGCTATGCCATAAGTGTCTAATTTACATAGATGACCTTATTTTATTTTTATCGAGTACTAAACCTATGAGGTTTTGAAAACCTCATAGGTTTTCAGGATGAAACAAAATAAAAATCTGACTTAAAAAGGTCGGCAAGGTTTTAAACCTTGCCGACCTAGAGTTATATCGAAAAATCAAGCGCCTCCAGCCGCATCTCCTGAATATCCTCCAGCGTCTTGCTTTCCAAAATTTTCAGCGTAGCGTCGCGCACCTGAATGAATACACCATTAATAGAACACACCTCTTCCGTGCAGTCGGCGCATTTCTGATAAAAATACAAACTGACGCAGGGCAGCAAAGCAATCGGCCCTTCCACGATGCGCATGACTTTGGCCAGGCTGGTTTGGTTGGGCGCCGTTTTCAGGAAATAGCCGCCTCCCCTACCCTTTTTGCTGTCGAGCACGTCGGCATTTTTCAGTTCAAGCAGGATATTCTCCAGAAACTTGATCGGTATTTTTTTTTGTTCGGCAATCTCGTGGATCAGCACCGGTCCCTGGTCAAAACGGGCAGCCAGAAAACTGAGCGCCCGCAACGCATACTGGGTCTTTTTCGATAACATGGCAATTATTTCTGCTCAAAATAAGACAACAAAGGTAATGCAGAATTTTATGCTTTAAAATAGTCTATTGTTTTTGTAGAGAATTAATACCTTTGTGGGCACAATCCGCACAGGCGTCTCCACATCCAGCGCCTGTATTTCTCAAAAACAGTCCAAAACATTTGCACCATGAGTTTACGCTTAGGAGACATCGCCCCCAATTTTCAGGTACAAACTACCAGCGGCGACATAGACTTTTACGAATTCCTCGGCGACAGTTGGGGTATTCTGTTCTCGCACCCTGCTGATTATACGCCTGTATGCACCACCGAACTGGGCAAAACAGCCGTGTTGCAAGACGAGTTTGCCAAACGCAATACCAAAGTTATTGCCGTGAGCGTCGACCCGCTCGACAGCCACTTCGGCTGGGTGAAAGACATCAACGAAACCCAGCACGTCACCGTCGGCTTCCCGATCATTGCCGACCCGGATCGCGTGGTGGCGACGCTGTACGACATGATTCACCCGAACGCTTCGGAAAAAACCACCGTGCGCTCGCTGTTTATCATTGGCCCCGACAAAAAGGTAAAACTGATTATCACCTATCCGGCTTCTACCGGCCGCAATTTCAACGAGGTATTGCGCGTGCTCGAATCGCTGCAACTCACAGCCAATTTCAGCGTCGCCACACCGGCCGACTGGAAACATGGAGAAGATGTGATCGTGGTGCCTGCCGTGTCTACCGAAGACGCGATCAAGAAATTCCCGAAAGGAGTGAATGTGATCAAACCGTATTTGCGGTATACACCACAACCCAACCTGGAGTCCTGAGTCGACAGTCCTGAGTCCTAAGTCCGTAGAGTACACGTTGTTACGCAGGGCCTCTTTATTAACGAATGCCATGGGTAACAACGTGTACTCTACGGACTTAGGACTCAGGACTGTCGACTTAGGACTCTCAAAGTTTCCTCCACCATCTCCCGCGTCACATCCAGGTGCGTCACAAACCGGATTGTACGTGGCCCGAATGCCGTGGCTTTGACGCCTTGCTGCTGCAATTTTTCCAGCACCTGGGCTGCCGTAAAAGGTGGTTTCAAATCAAAAATGACAATATTGGTCTGCACCGGCCGGATATGTTCCACCCAATCCAGTTGGGACAAGGCTTGTGCCAGCATACGGGCGTGGGCATGGTCGTCGCGCAGGCGTTCCACATGGTGGTCCAGTGCATATATGCCCGCAGCGGCCAGGTAACCGGCTTGTCGCATGCCACCGCCCATCACTTTCCGGAACCTCCGGGCTTCTGCGATAAAATCCCTGTTGCCGATCAAAACCGACCCGACGGGTGCTCCCAGGCCTTTTGACAGGCAAATGGAAATGCTGTCGACTTCGGCGCCGATGTCAGCGGGCGTATCACCTGTTTCCACCAGCGCATTAAAAATGCGGGCGCCATCGAGGTGTAGCGCCAGTCCTCGTTGCAGGCAAACCTGGCGGATAGCGCGGATATTTTCCATCGGATACATGCCACCGCCCCCCTTGTTGCAGGTATTTTCCAGCACGACGAGGCTGCTTTTTGGCAGCCAGTGCTGGCGCGGTTTGATGGCGGCTTCCACAAGATCAGCCGTTAGAATACCATTTTCCCCTTTTAGCAAATTGACGCCAATACCCGAATGAAAAGCATATCCGGCTGCCTCGTATTGATAAATATGGCTCATTTCGTCGCAAATGACCTCATCCAGCGGGCGGGTATGCACTTTCAGGGCAATCTGGTTGGTCATGGTGCCACTGGGGCAAAAGAGCGCCGCTTCATGCCCGAACATTTCAGCACATTTGGCTTCCAGGGCATTCACAGTGGGGTCTTCGCCAAACACGTCATCACCCACTTCGGCACTCCACATGGCTTTCAGCATGCCTGAAGTGGGTTTTGTAACGGTATCGGAAACAAGGTTGATCAGCATGGACATGAGTTGAGAGGGCAAAAATAGTTCTTTCCTGTGCGTCCAAAGTTGTTGTCGGAACCTCGATAAAGTATATTTTTTTAACTGCATACGACTCAACACACTCTTACCGCCTCGAATTTCACAACAACGCTTACTTTTACCCCATGAATCACGTCGTACACTTCCTTGAAAAACAAGATGAATTCGACCGCATCATGGGGCAAATTTCCGAGGCTCCATGGGTTGGTTTTGACACAGAGTTCGTAGGCGAAAAAACATACATTCCCGTCCTGTGTCTGTTGCAGGTTATCGCTGGCAATGATATTTACCTGGTCGATACGCTTGCCATTTCTGATCTGAGCGCTTTTTTGAAAATCGTCGACGATCCGAAGGTATTGAAACTAACACATGCGGGCGACAACGATTATCGCCTCCTGTACACGCTGTTCGGTACCGTTCCTGCCAATACATTCGATACGCAGATCGCCGCCGGTTTTGTCGGCTACAACTATCCGGCTGGTTTCGGTAAAATCGTGGAAAAAGAACTGCGCGTCTCGCTGACCAAAAGCCATACGGTGACGGACTGGGCCGTGCGCCCGCTCGACCAGAAAGCCATCAACTATGCTGTAGAAGACGTCAAGTACCTGCCTGCACTGCATGAAAAACTGACCCGCAAACTTGCGCGCCACCAGCGTGAAAACTGGGCCCGCGAGGAAAACCGCAAATGGGAAACGGAAAGTTTTTACATCAACGACCCCAATAAGGAACTGCTTTCCAGCGACCTCGTACACTACATCGATTTTCGCGAAAAAGTGTTCCTGATGCGCCTGTACCAATGGCGCGTACAAAGGGCCATGGAATTGAATATTCCCAAAGAACAGGTGCTGCAAGCACGGCATATCAGCACCGTGCTTCGCTCCACCAAAGACGGCCCCAATGCATTCCGATCCAACCGCACCCTTTCGGAAGGCGTCTGGAAAAAAAACCTCGACGCCTGGCAAGCACTCTGGCACGCCAAAGCCACGGAAGAAGAAAAAACATTCCTGGAAAGCCTGCCAAAACCCCTGCCCGAAAACCCGGAACGCGAATGGACGATGGAACTGCTCTATCACTTCGTAAAAAAACAGTGCATCGAACACGAAATCAGCGCTGCCCTGCTGTTTCCCAAAGGTGATTTTAACCGCCTCAAATCAGGCAGCGAAGATTTTGACGAATTCCTGCTCACCGGCTGGCGTGCCGAACTAATGGGCGCCGAACTGGTGGAATGGCTCAAAAAAGGCAAAAAAATAAAAATTCATTGGGAAGACGGATATTGTAAACTCACTATGTGAGTAGTCCTGAGTCGTAAGTCCTGAGTCCGTAGAGTACACGTTGTTACTCATGGCATTCGTCAATAGAAAAGCCCTGCGTAACGACGTGTACTCTACGGACTCAGGACTTACGACTTACGACTCAGGACTTACGACTCAGGACTCACGACTTACACCATGTCACCACTACTCGAAATCAACAACTTATCCATCGATTTTCTGTCCGAATCAGGCAATACCCGGGCAGTAGACGGTATTTCGCTCCGCCTCGGCCGGGGCGAAACGCTCGGCATTGTGGGTGAGTCGGGTTCCGGCAAGTCGGTAACTGCGCTGTCGGTCATGCGCCTGTTGCCTGCTCCGCCGGCACATATCCGTACCGGGCAGATTTTGTACTACGCCGACCAGACGCCTGTCGACCTGCTTCAACTGCCCGACAAGGACATGCAGCACATTCGCGGGGCCGATATTGCAATGATTTTTCAGGAGCCGATGACTTCGCTGAATCCTGTTTTTCGATGCGGGCATCAGGTGACGGAAGCCTTGCAATTGCATCGGAAAATGGATTTTCAGACAGCCCGTGCTGCTACGCTGGAATTGTTCGATCGCGTAAAACTGCCCGAGCCAGCGCGTATTTTCGAGGCCTATCCGCACCAGATCAGTGGCGGCCAAAAACAACGGGTGATGATTGCCATGGCCATGTCCTGCAATCCGAACCTGATGATTGCCGACGAGCCCACCACGGCCCTGGATGTCACCGTGCAAAAAGCCATTCTGGATCTGATGCGCGAACTGCGGGAAGCCTCTGGCCTGTCGATGTTGTTTATCAGCCACGACCTGGGCGTTATTTCTGAAATATGCGATCGGGTGGCTGTGATGTTTCGCGGAAAAATTGTGGAAGAAGGCACGGCACAGGAAATATTGCAGCATCCTCAACACCCTTACACCCGCGGGTTGGTAGCCTGCCGGCCTTCGCTGCACCGTCGCCTTCGGCGCCTGCCGACCGTACCGGATTTTCTGGAAAATACCGGTTTTGAAGCACGAGTGGTCACCCCGGCAGAAACAACCGCCCGTGCAGAAGCCCTGTATGCGGAAGCGCCCCTGCTGGAAGTAAAAAACCTGCAAGTGCGTTTTCCCAAAAAGAAAAACTGGCTTGGCCAGCCCACCGAATGGCTGAATGCTGTCGATCAAGTGAGTTTTGAAGTATACCCGGGCGAAACATTCGGCCTGGCCGGCGAATCCGGCTGTGGAAAAACCACGCTGGGCCGCAGCATTGCCCGGCTCACCACGGCACAAAATGGAACAGTACTATATAAAGGTGTCGACTTGCAGCAATTGACGCCCGAGGCATTGCTCCCTTTCCGGCGTGAAATACAGGTAGTGTTCCAGGATCCATATTCCTCGCTCAATCCGCGCATGAGCATTGGCGATGCGATAATGGAGCCCATGCAGGTACATGAACTGCACGAAAGCAACCGCATTCGCCGGCAAAAAACCATAGAATTGCTGGAAACCGTAGGCCTGCAAGCCGATCATTTTCAACGTTACCCGCACGAATTTTCGGGCGGGCAGCGCCAGCGTATCTGTGTGGCGCGCGCACTGGCCCTGGAGCCTCGCCTGCTGATATGTGATGAAATGGTGTCTGCGCTCGATGTATCGGTGCAGGCTACCGTGCTGAATTTGTTGCTGGAACTACGTGAAAAACTGGGGCTCACCTACCTGTTTATCTCGCACGATCTGAGCGTAATCAAGCAGATGTGCGACCGCGTGCTCATTATGAACCGCGGAAAAATTGAGGAACTGGGTTTTCCGGATGCTGTGTATCAAAATCCGGAAAAAGAGTACGTACGGAGGCTGATTGAAGCCATCCCAGGCGGATATTAAGCCCTGTTTAATCGTCCTTCCAGTCGTCGTCGCCCTCCTCCTCTTCTTGCTGTTCCTTTTTGGGGGCTACCACAGGCGTCAGCATGGGCAGTTTTACCCAGCGGGCCTCCACAGCGCTGATAGCGCCGAGGCGCAGGAAGCCGCCCGAGGCTTCGGCCGTTTCTTCGGCCAGACCGAGAAATCCTTTATAGAGGTCGGCGGCGAGTTGTATATCGAGTTTAGCCAGAATGGGATTCAGGCGTTCAAGACGTGTCGAAATTTCGGCATTGCGCGTGTCCGGATCCTGGGGCAGGTGCGCCATTTCGGAGTGTACTTTCATCCAGAAACCTTCGACTACCACCCTGTAAAATTCATTGAGTGTTTTTGGATTGTTGTACGTGCGGCTGCGCAGCAGGCGTTCCGACCATACGCGTTCTTCCTTGTCGAGTTCGCCATCGGCGGCGCCAACAAGAATGGTAATGAGCGCCGGCGCTTCTACCAGGGTATCAATTTCTTCTTTGCTGAGGTTTTCAAAACCCGTTATCAATGTCCACATAAATTATCAACTTTCTGATTTTCAACAACTTGTATAACAGTGATGCAAAAATAAGGTGGTAGCAGTAAAATTTGCCGATAATTAGCCAACCTTGTAAGTAAATTTCGCAGTCTATCGGTGCAATTGGGCCAATTCAATATCAAACCAGTCAAACAAGAGAATGTTGTGAAGTCCAAAATTCTCTCAAACCAAGACTCATTTTCATGAAACATCTTTCATTACTACGTTTTGCGCTGGCAGGTCTTTTGCTGACTGCTCTGGCCGGCTGCCTGCGCGATGAATGCACGTCTACCCGTACCTTCATTCGGTTTGACCCTGTGTACAAATTGCCCGCCGAATTCCGGGTTGGCATCAGTGCAGAGGCGCCGCGCACCCTGAAAAACCCTGGGAAAATGTTGGCGCTGGACAATTACCTCTTTATCAACGAGCGCCTCGAAGGCATCCATGTCATCGACAATTCCGATCCGACCCATCCTCAGAATATTGCTTTCTGGAAAATTCCGGGCAATGTGGACATGGCTGTTAAAGGCAATCACCTCTATGCCGACCAATATGTGGACCTGTTGACCATCGACATCAGCGATTTTCAAAATCCACAACTGGAATGCACCCAGCAGGATGCGTTCCAATTACAGGGTTTTGTGCCAGGCAATGGCTATATTGTAGACTACACCCAGACTGAAGTGACCGAGCAGATCAACTGTGCCGATGAAAACTGGGGCAATGTGTGGTTCAGACGCGGTGGAATAGTCTTCGCAGAAGCCGACGCCGTTTCTTTTATATCCAGTTCATCGTCCTTTTCTTCTTTCGCAGGCCCTGCCACCCCGAATTTCTCCAATGCCAATAGTGGCGCAACACTTTCAGGCTCTTATGCCCGTTTTGGTATCGTGGATGATTACCTCTACACGGTAGACAATGCCATGCTGCGGAGTTGGTCGATTCAAAACCCAAGTTGCCCGGCGCGTACCGATTCCATGTACGCCGGCTGGAATATCGAAACGATTTTCCCCTATAAAAATCGTTTGTTCCTCGGCTCTCAAAGCGGCGTGTTTATTTACAACAACAGCAATCCCGCTCACCCGGTCATGGAGTCCTCCTTTATACATGCCACTGGCTGCGACCCCGTAGTTTGCGACGACAACAATGCTTATGTGACCCTGCACAGCGGCACTACCTGCAACGGCACCATCAACCAACTGGATGTGGTCGACATCAGCAACCTGCCCGCTGCCAACCTGGTCAATACTTATACGATGACGGAACCGAAAGGCCTGAGCATCACCAACGACCACCTGTTTGTGTGCGATGATGGCTTGAAAGTGTACGACAAAAAATATCCGGATGATTTGAAACTGCTGGCCCACGTGAAAGGTATTGCTACCTACGATGTGATCGCATTGAGTGAAAATCACCTGGTGGTAACCGGCCCTGGCGGCTTTTATCAGTACGATGTGACCGATCCGGCCAATCCGAAAGAAATCAGCTTGGTACCCGTTGTAAGATAACCCCTGCCCTGCCGGTTTCAGCCATATTCCTTGAAACCGGCAGGGAAAATTCAATGCATATGATTCATAAATTTCTGCTACTCATACTTTTTGCAGGTGGTGCATACCATCTGCATGCTCAGGATAGCCTGCGCTGTCAGGATGTAGTGTATATGAAAGGAGGATCGGTTTTTCGTGGTACCATTTCCAACTACGACCTTTCGGGCACGCTGATAATGACAACCTGGAGTGGAAGCAAAATGGAGATTCCAAGCAATGCGGTGCGGCGAGTTATTCAGGATTGTAAAAGTAGCAAACAGCCGCGCGGAGAGCGTGTGTACAATTTCCGTGAACGAGGTTGGTACCATTCAACTCGGGTGAGTGCTTTGCCAGGGGCCAACAACCTGGGATATTCGCTCCAACACAGTTCCGGGTTTCAGATGAATCGTTTCTGGGGAATTGGAGCAGGAATCGGTATTGAAAACTTTGCCCCCGAACAACTGGATCCTGTCATTATGCCTTTGTTTGTCGAAACACGCTGCTACTTACTGCCAAGGCACATTACGCCGTTTATTAGTGCAGGAGCAGGGTATTCCATCATTACAAAAGAGGAAAACTCGTTCGAGTGGTGGGGCACTGGTACCGACGTAGACGACTGGCATGGCGGCTGGATGGCATACGGACAAGCGGGGTATCGCATTGGCAATCATTTCATTGCTTTTATGGGAATACGCCTTCAGCATCTGAAATATGAATGGAACAGTACCCCCTGGGGGGGAAGTGGAACCGATTTATACCTGAAAAAAAGAATACAGATTGGCATCGGGCTGCTGATATAAAAAGCAGACGATTCAACCAATCCCCAAAAACCGCTACTTTATTTTGCAATCATTATCCGATTACACACCAAATAATCAAATCAGACATTCTGTTGAATGAGCATTTTCAATAAAAAAACATACACGGAAGAGGAACTGGTGGCCGGCTGTGCCGCCAACGACCGTCGGGCACAGGAGGCTCTCTACCGTCGTTTTTTCCCGGAAATGCTTCGCATGTGCCGTCGATATACGCGTGACGACGATACGGCGCTTGAAATCCTGAACAACGGGTTTCTTCGTGTGTATAAAAAAATCCATACGTTCGGTTTCAAAGGCAGCCTGGAAGGCTGGATCCGACGGCTGGTGTACCACAGCATGGCCGATTATTACCGCGATAATGCACGTTACCTGCATTTTTTGGTATTGGAAGACCATGATAAACCTGTTCAGGAAAGTAGCCATGAGGTGTTTTATGAAGAAGACATTCTGAAAGCGGTGCAAACCCTGCCGCCTGTGTCACAGGAAGTGTTCCGATTATACGCCATCGAAGGTTACTCGCATGCGGAAATCGCCGAAACGCTGCAAATGAGCGAAGGAACATCCAAATGGCATTTGAGCACCGCCCGGCAAAAATTACGTGATTTGCTTGCACATCATTACTCAATCAGAAACATCCAAAGCCCTCAAGTAAAAACTGCGACATGAGAAGAGAAGAACAGGATAAAAAACTTGCTGATAAGGGCTGGCAGTCCATGCAACGAACCCTCGACAGGGAAATGCCTGTCGAGCGGAAGCGCCGGCCCATTGTGTGGTGGTGGCTCGGGATGTTGCTGCTGCCCCTTGCGATTTGGGGCAGCCAGGCCTGGTGGAATACCCAAACCATACCACCCGCATCTCCGATGCCCGCTACATCGACTCCGCCCGTGAACCGCCCCATAGTGCAAACCAATGCAAACCAGAGCGACCGTTTATCAGAACCCTCTGCCGTTGCGAACAACAGCATAACTTCGGATGAATCGACGTCTTTCCACAACCGGAATCATCTTGCGAACCTGAAAAGTGTTGCCAAAACCGATCGTGTTGTACTGGAACCGCGTGATAGCAAAGAACATGCAGTAGCCAACATCCTTTCTGAACGGGGGTATGTAGCGGAAGAAACATTCACCAGTCCAAACACCCCCACGACATGGAATACAGACCTGGCTGTTGCTGATTTGCCGCTGAATCAGGTCGCACATTCAGATTTGCCGCTCCACCCTGAATCAGCCCCAAAACTGGTTTTGCCGGAGATGCCGGAACACACGAGCATCATCCCGGTCGAAAAAACGCAGAAAGACAAGCGCAATAACAAGTGGGCCTTTGGTATCACTGCCGCCGCATCTACTGAAACATTCTCTTCCCTGAATGGAATATCGGCCGGCCTGAGCACCGACTGGCAATTCGCCCGCAAATGGGGCATTCGCGCTTCCGCACTATACACCCGTTACCGCCCATCTACCAACAGCCAGCCTGTGGTAGCAGTAGAAGAATACAGTTATGTGAATGCCACAGGCCTGTACACAGGCACCAGCGGCCTGGGTGCGCCCACTACACCATATGTAAATGAATCGCTGGCAGAAGGTTATGTGTATATACCCTTGCGCAAATTGCATCAGGTGGAAATGCCGGTCATGCTTTGGTGGCAGCCTGTTCGGGCGCTGCGCTTGTATTCTGGCCTGGCTGTCGATTATACTTTCATGGGACAGTCGGCACAACAAAATTACAGCAATAACCAGATTCTCTCCCTGGCCTCCGACCTCACACAAAAACGCGCGAGCCAGGTGGCTACCAGCGAATTGCCGCGCTGGCAATTACAATACCAGGGCGGCCTGGGCTTCCAACTCGGCAAACATGCAGACATTGGAATGTTCTGGCATGTGCCTATCCGGGCCGACATCAGTGGGCGCAAGGACCTTGCTTCATACAACAGTTCTACCTCGCAACTAGACGTGCTGGCAACCCCTTCCAGCACCCTTTTGCCCAGCCTCGGACGATTTGTTTTGCAGGGCACCTGGAAATTCTGACATCGTTTCTTCATTTTATACTGGTTAAAATCAGGGCAGGCCGTACAGCCTGCCCTTTCTTTTATGGAAAAAACGAAAGACTTTTGCCAGAAAATGAATTGTACGTGGCAAAACGCATGAAACCCGCCCCCGAAAAATCCACTCCAGACAGCACGCCGCCCCCACCCTCGACCATTGCCTGGGCCGATGCCAGCGTCAGCGAACGATATGACGACGTTTACCAGGTCGTCACACCCGATGAAATTACGAATGTTCGTTGGCACAATGGCGCGTATGAATTCGTTTGCAAAAACAGCGTCACGCTGCGTATTCATATCCTCACCGGCAGTATCGTACGCTTTCGATATTCCCCTGACGGTGCGTTTGGGCATGACGCGTCTTATGCCCTGTCGCCCGATTTTCAGGCAGACAAGGTGGTCGTAACGCTCAATGAAAACAGCAACGATTACGTGCTGGTGTCGGAACAACTACAGGTGGTGGTTACCAAACTTGGTATGCGGGTGCGTATTTACGACCTCGACGACCATATCCTTTGTGAGGACGAGCAAGGGTTTTCCGCCAAAAGAACCGTGATGCGTGGCTGGTGCGAACTAAAAATGGAAAAAAAGTGCCAGCGCAAGGAAGTGTTCATGGGGCTGGGCGACAAAACCTGCCCCACCAACCTCGCAGGCAAACAGTTTGAAAACTGGTGCACCGACTCCTATGCATTCGGCCGCGACCACAATGCCATGTACCGCGCTGTTCCGTTTTACTATGCCCTGCACCAGGGGGTAGCATACGGCATCCTGTTCGACAATACCTACCGCACCCATTTTGATTTCAACAGCGATGATTCCGGCGCCACCCGATTTTATGCAGAAGGCGGGGAAATGAACTATTACTTCATTCATGGCCCCGAACTCGACGAAGTAGCACGCCGATATGCACGCCTGACAGGTGTACACGAACTGCCGCCACTGTGGAGCCTGGGGTATCACCAGTGCCGCTGGAGTTATTACCCCGAAAGGCAGGTGCGGGAAATTGCCGACCGTTTTCGGGCCGAATCCATCCCCTGCGACGCCATTTACCTGGATATCGATTACATGGACGGTTACAGGTGCTTTACCTGGAATCATGCGCATTTCCCCAATCCAAAAAGACTCATCAGCGACCTGCGCGAGCAGGGCTTCGAAACAGTGGTGATGATCGACCCCGGCATCAAGGAAGACCCTTCGTACGAGGTGTATAAAAAAGGACTGGAACTCGGCATGTTTGTCCGTACGGCCGACGGTGAAGTGGCAAAAGGCCCCGTCTGGCCTGGTTTCTGCGCATTTCCCGACTTTACCGACCCGAAAGTGCGCGAATGGTGGGGCGAACTGTATGAGGAAATGTACGCCGAACAACTGGTGAGCGGGTTTTGGAACGACATGAACGAACCCGCCGTGTTCCACGTCCACCACAAAACCCTGCCCGATCATGTAATGCACCACGGCGATGGCCACCCTTGCAGCCATCGCAAGGCACATAATATTTACGGCCATCAGATGACGCGGGCCTCTTGGGATGGTTTCAGGAAATTGAAACCCGAAAAACGGCCTTTCCTGCTGAGCCGGGCCACTTACAGCGGCGGGCAGCGGTATTCGGCCATTTGGACCGGCGACAACGTATCGGACTGGGAGCACCTGCAAATAGCCAACATCCAGTGCCAGCGCCTCTCGGTATCCGGGTTTTCATTTTGCGGAACGGACATAGGTGGCTTCACCGGCTGCACAGACGGAGAGTTGTACGTGCGCTGGTTGCAACTGGCGGTTTTTCACCCGCTCATGCGCACACACAGCAAGGGACAGCACGTGACAGGCGATGCGCTGGCCTCGCTCGAAGACGAACAACTGGCCCCGGATGAAACGACGCACGTACCCGACCACCCGCCCGCAGAAACCCTCATTCCGCAACTTTCAGACCAGGAACCCTGGTCTTTCGGGGAGAAATGGACGCCTTTGGCGAAAAAAGCCATCGAGTTGCGGTATTGTCTTTTACCTTGCATCTACACGGCCATGTGGCGGCACACACTAGATGGAACGCCGGTATTGCGGCACCTGGCTTTTGCCGATGCCCACGACCCGCGGCTATGGGAACAGGAACGCGATTTCCTGTTTGCAGAGCACCTGCTCGTGAGTCCGGTGGTGCAGCCCCGGATACAGCGGCAGGGCATTTATCTTCCGAAAGGCAACTGGTACTATTTCTGGACCGGTCAGCCTTGCTCGGGAGAGGTATTTATCAACACCATGCCCGACCAGATTCCGTTTTTTATCCGGGAAGGGGCTGTGTTGCCAGTGTACCCGATTCGGCAGTGGGTACATGAAAAACCCATTGATGAACTGACGCTTTATGTTTATTACAAAAATGGCGTGGAAACCAGCCATTTGTACGAAGATGAAGGAGAAGGATATGCTTACAGGGAGGAACAATGGAGCCTGAAAATATTTGAAACACAAGGGAATGAAGAAGGCTTTATGCTGCGGCAGCGCAAGGAAGGCCATTTTCAACCGGATTACACCAAAGTTAAAATTTACCTCGTCGGTTTTCCGGCATTTGTAAAACACTGCACCGTCGATGGAGAAGAAATGCCTATCAAGGAAATTCGCCTGCGCGACCGTTCGCTGTACACCCTGAATATCAACCCGAATTTTGAAAAAATAACATGGCTCGTATAAACTGGATACGCATCGGATACCACTTGTTGTTCTGGCTGGTTTACCTGTTCCTGAACGGACTGGTGGTGTGCGTGATGGAAGGACATAAAATCAATTCCTTCGTTTTCTCTGCCATGTACAGGGAAGCGTATTCCCTGCCGGTAAAACTGGCGTTTACCTATTTCATTTTCTATTACGTACTGCCGCTTTACCTCGACCGCCGAAAACTGGGCAATTTGATTCTGATGTCGGTGGTATCGTTTGCGATCGCTACCCTCTTGTACCGGGTTCAACTCTGGTGGTATTTTACGACGATCGAACCCCGGCCCTATTCCTTTTTTGGCCCGCAAGGCGTTATTCTTTGCGTATTCGACCTGTATATCACCATCACTTCGGCAGTGATTATCAAAATGATCAAACTGCGCTACAAAAGCCAGGAAGTGGAAGAGCGCCTCATCAACGAAAAACTGCAAAGCGAACTCAGTTTCCTGCGCGCCCAGACAAACCCGCATTTTCTGTTCAATACGCTCAACAACCTTTTTGTGCTGGCCCGTAAAAAATCGGATAAGACTGCCGACGCCATCATGATGTTGTCCAAAATCATGCGTTTCGTGCTGTATGAATGCCGCGCGCCGCGCATCGCCGTTTCCGACGAGGCCAAGGTGATCCGCGATTATATCGAATTGGAGAAATTGCGCTACAACCAGCGCCTGACGGTCGATTATCAGGAAGTGGTCGACAACCCGCATGCATCCATTTCGCCCTTGTTGCTGCTGCCTTTTGTGGAAAACAGTTTCAAACACGGTGCCGCAGCCACTACCGGCGATGTTTCCATCAGCATTCACCTGACACTGGAAAACAACCAGTTGCAATTTCTGGTAAGCAATACGGTAGATGAGGAATATGAACCTCCCACCAACGGCACGGGCGGCATTGGACTGAAAAATGTAAAACGCCAGTTGGATCTCCTTTACCCGGAGCAATACGCCTTGAATATTGGGCGCGAGAACGGTTTTTACAAAGCCAATTTGAAGGTAGATCTGAGTGAAAACTGATCGAATGCTAACATAAGACATCCCGATTTTTGGCCAAAGCCAGGGTTGGGAATCTTGTTTTTGAGAGGTTGTTTCCTGTAGATTTCCCGTAGAGTAATTTCTCGTAGAGTAATTTCCCGCAGAACTCGCAGATTTACCCGCAGAACTCGCAGAACGTAGAGTACACCGTGTACTCGATATGAAGGAGTAGGTGTACTCTACGTTCTGCGAGTTCTGCGGGTAAATCTGCGAGTTCTGCGGGAAATTAAATTACTCTGCGTTCTGGGTTCATCTGCGGGAAATTACTCTACGCGATCAGTTTGGGTAGGAAAAATTCCAAACCAAAATTCTGGATGTCTCATGTTACCCCGGCAATCCGAACTCCGCAAAATAGCGCCACAAAGCCGCCGAATGCAGTGCCTGAAACACCTCTCCGGCACGCAGGATACGCAGCACTTCCCGACCGGGAAGCACCTGCACCACGATATCCTCAGTCGATTCAAGTTGTTGTGAATCGATACGTTCCACGTCCGTAGCCAGGAAAATATGACTGGTATTGGTGTGGGTGGAAGGGTTGGCGGAAGCCTGAATCCAGGGTTGCCAGTGCCCGCCGCCAAAACCGGTTTCTTCCAGCAACTCGCGTTGTGCATTTTCCAGCATGGAATACTGTGGCTCGGCTACGCCGGCTGCCAGTTCGTAGTATACGGCGCCAATACCGTGGCGATATTGACGGATGAGCACAAATTCACCATCACGAGTGACGGCCAGCGTCATCACCCAGTCGGGGTACTCAAATACAAAGAAATCATCTATTCGGGCGCCGTTGGGCAACAGCACGGTATCTTCCCGAAGCATCATATAGGGCCGGCGGTCGAGTACATATCGGCGGTCGAGCACCTTCCAGGGTTGAGGGTCTTGCATGGTCCGGTTTATTAAAATGAAATGAGCCACCCCGGAAGATCGGGATGGCTCATATGTAAGAGGCAAGAGACAAGGGGCAAAAAGCAAGGGGCAAGAGGCAAATAGCAATGGCCAAAGCGCCGGATTTTGTCCGCTTATCTCAGGAGTGATTCCAACTATTTGAACGTGTAACGTACGCTCAGAGCGCCAGCATCACCACGGAAACCGCCGTAGTAAGCATCGCCGATCACAAACGTAGGCACCCAGTCAACAGACAGGTTCACAGGAGCGTTCGGGAATTTGAAATCCAGACCCAGACAGCCGGAGATACCTACGTTCAGGCTGTTGTAGTCGTCGGTGAAGTACACATCATCGTAATTCCAGAAGTAAACAGCAGCACCACCGCCATAGTACCAGCTCAGGCCATCCACGCTGGAGATGGGGTTGTGTACCTGATACAGCGCGCCGATGTTAACATAGTTCACATACGACCAGCGGCGGAAACCAACGTAAGCCTCCACAGCATTCTTTTCGCTCAGGAAAGTTTTGAAACTGATGGAAGCAGGGTAACCCAGACGCAGGCCAATGGCAGATTTGTAGTTCTGAGAGAATGCCACGGAAACCGTGAACATAATGGCCAGGGTGAAGAATAGTTTTTTCATAATGATTTCAGATAGTTAAAAATGATTTTTGTTCGGGTCAAAGGTAGATGTTCGATTGAAATAGCAAAACAATGCGGTACACTAATTTTTTAAAACACTATGTTCCCGAAACACACCCCTCGCATTGTAAATGGTTCGTTATCAGGTTGTTGGGGTGAATTAATCAAGAATAAAGCCCTGGAATCAATCGAGCCTGCAAACACTTTCCCGGCATAGTTTGTCATTCCGTACAAAAGCCTCAACTTTGCGCCGCCTTATTATTGTACTCAATATGAAAATTGCCGTTTTCCCCGGTTCATTCGATCCGATTACGATAGGTCATGTGGACCTGGTACGACGCGCGCTGCCACTTTTTGATCAGATTATTGTGGCTGTAGGCGTCAATTCCACCAAAAAATACCTGTTTCCACTCGAACAGCGCATGGAGTGGCTATTGCAGGTTTTTGCGCAGGATCAGAAAGTAAGCGTCGATTCTTTTCAGAACCTGACGGCACATTATTGCCAGCGCATCGGAGCGCGTTATCTGCTGCGCGGTTTGCGTAATGCTTCCGATTTCGACTATGAAAAGACGATTTCCCAACTCAATCATATTGTTGGAAATGGTATCGAGACTGTTTTTTTGATTTCCCAACCCGAATATTCGCACATCAGCAGCACCATCGTCAGGGAAATAATTGTAGGCGGCGCCGATGCCACCCCGTTTATCCCGGCTGAAATACGGATTGGCACCTTGCCCTGAACACGTCCTGCACGCGACTTTTTACCCTTTTTCACCACACACCTATCAACCAAATCCCTTTCTTTCCATTCCCCTTTTTGCCCCTTGCCCTTTGTCCTTTGCCTTTTAACACCTTGCCCTACCCTACTCACTACTCACCACTCACTACTCACCAGATATGACCGACGCCATTTTTCAAGTACCCGCACCGGTAAATGAACCAGTACTCAACTACGCACCGGGATCGCCCGAAAAAATTGCCCTGAAAAAAGCCCTGGCAGAAGCCAAATCGACCCAAAAGCAAGTGCCCATGTTTATCGGGGGTCAGCATGTACATTCAGATCAACAAGTAGCCATGCACCCGCCGCACGAGCGCAAACACACCCTGGGCACCTATTCCAGGGGCAATGCTACGCACGTACAGCAAGCCATTCAGGCTGCGCTGGCGGCCAAACCAGCCTGGGAAGCCATGCCCTGGCAAGAGCGCGCCGCCATTTTCCTGCGCGCTGCCGACCTGCTCACCGGCCCTTACCGCTCAAAAATGATGGCAGCCACCATGTTGTGCCAAAGCAAAAACGCTTTCCAGGCCGAGATCGACTGCATCTGCGAACTGGCAGATTTCTGGCGCTATAATGTTTATTTCATGCAGGAAATCTACAAACAGCAGCCTGTCAGCACCCGCACCATCTGGAACCGTACCGACTGGCGGCCGCTCGAAGGGTTTATTTTTGCACTCACACCCTTCAATTTCACTGCCATTGCGGGCAATTTGCCCACGGCGCCAGCCATGCTCGGTAATGTAGCCGTGTGGAAACCCGCCGAATCGCAGATTTACTCGGCCGCAGTGATTATGGAAATCCTGGAGGCAGCAGGTTTACCCGCCGGCGTCATCAACCTGGTGTATGTAGACGGCCCAACTGTTGGCGACATCGTGTTCAAACACCCGGAATTTGCGGGACTGCACTTCACAGGCAGCACCGGCGTTTTCCAGCGCATCTGGAAAACCATTGGTGAAAATATTGCCCAGTACCGCTCTTACCCGCGTATTGTGGGTGAAACGGGCGGCAAGGACTTCGTCATCGCCCACTCTTCCGCGGATGCCGAGGCAGTGGCGACGGGTCTTGTACGCGGAGCATTCGAATTTCAGGGACAAAAATGCTCTGCCGCTTCGCGTGCCTACATTCCGCAAAGCATGTGGCCGGCCGTACAGAAAAAAATGCAGGCGGATCTGGCTTCCATGAAAATGGGAACTACGGAAGATTTCCGCAACTTTATCAATGCGGTGATCGATGAAAAGGCCTTTGACAAAATCTCCTCTTACATTGCCGATGCCAAAAAAGCCAGCGGCGTGGAGGTGATTGCGGGTGGCAATTTCGACAAAACAGAAGGCTACTTCATTGAACCAACAGTCCTGAAAGTATCTGATCCTCAGTATGTTACCATGTGCGAGGAAATTTTTGGTCCAGTACTCACCATCTACGTGTATCCCGACGACCAGTATTCCCAAACGCTGGATCTGGTGAATTCTACCTCGCCGTATGCGCTGACCGGCGCTGTGTTTGCCCGCGACCGCGCAGCCATTGAACTGGCCAACGACCGCCTGCGCCATGCTGCCGGCAACTACTACATCAACGACAAACCCACCGGCGCCGTGGTAGGCCAACAACCTTTCGGCGGCGGCCGCGCATCAGGTACCAACGACAAGGCTGGTTCTATCCTGAACCTTTACCGCTGGATTTCACCCAGAACCATGAAAGAGAATTTTGTGGCACCAACGGATTATGGGTATCCATTCCTTCTGGAGTCCTGAGTCGTAAGTCCTGAGTCCTAAGTCCTGAGTCCTAAGTCCTAAGTCTGTAGAGTACACCTGATTACACTTGGCTTTTACAATAACTACAGCCAAGTGTAATCAGGTGTACTCTACAGACTTAGGACTCAGGACTTACGACTTACGACTCAGGACTTTTTCGGTACCGGGTCATGCATCGGGTGCTTGCTCCACGGGTGGCACCTCAATACCCGTTTCACCGCCAGATATGTCCCCTTGAATATACCCCACTCTTCGATAGCCTCGATGGCATAATACGAGCAGGTGGGTTGATACCGGCATTTGTTGGCGCCGAGCAGCGGCGACAGCAGCAATTGATATGCCCGGATAAGGAGGATGAATGGCAGGCGAATGATTTTGGACAGCATCACATCACGAATTTATACCCGACACCCCGCATGGAGTGAAAAAACACGGGGTTTTTCGGGTCTTCTTCAAAGTATTTTCGAAAAGCCAGGATAAAATTGTCGATCGTACGGGTACTGGGGAAAACGTCGTATCCCCAGACGGATTGCAGAATCTGGTTGCGGCTCACCACCTCGTTTTTGCGTTCGATCAGCAACTTGAGCAGCATGGCTTCTTTCTTGGTCAGCATGATCTCGTCGCCTCTGAATGAAGTTGCTTCAAAGGTATCGAAATTGATTTTATTGTTGCCAAACTCAAACGACGAGGCCACCTCTCCTTTCACCCGTTGGCTTCTTCGCAGCAGGTTATTGATGCGCAACATCAACTCTTCCAGCACAAAAGGTTTGGTGAGGTAGTCGTCGGCGCCTTTCTTGAGTCCGGTTATGCGGTCCTGCGACATATCCTTAGCCGTCAGCAGGAGGATTGGCACTTCCGAATTGGTCAGGCGAACCTGTTCGGTAATGGTGAAACCATCCACATCGGGCAGCATCACATCGAGCAGCAGCAAGTCGAAATGTTGGGCCTGCGTGAGTTGAAGGGCTTTTTTACCATTACCGGTTGTCACCACTTCGAACCCTTCCATTTCGAGGTTCATCTTGACCGCGTCACGGATATGTTCTTCGTCTTCGACAAGTAATATTCTCATCTTCAATTAGTTGCGTGAGAGTGAAACACGGATTACACGGATTGAAACACGGATTACACGGATAGAAGTACGGATTTGCACAGATTGAATAGGATGTGTGGTTATGCTGGTTCAATCTGTGCAAATCCGTACTTCTATCCGTGTAATCCGTGTTTCAATCTGTGTTTCTAGTCCATTTGCAAGTCGATATCCACCTGTTCGTGCCAGGGCAGACCATCGAGGTTGAGGCGTTCCATAAACGGATCGGGGTTGAATTCTTCGACATTGAACACGCCTTTTCCGGCCCATTTGCCTTCCAGAAGCATACGTGCGCCAATCATGGCCGGCACGCCGGTGGTATAACTTACCCCTTGTGTGCCTGTCTCCTTGTAGGCTTCCTGGTGGCTGCAGTTGTTCCAAACGTAGTAGGTACGCTCTTTTCCGTCTTTCACACCTTTGATGCGGCAGCCAATGCTGGTAAAGCCCGTGTAGTTTTCGCCCAGTTCTTCCGGAGCCGGCAGCACGGCTTTCAGGAATTCGAGTGGCACAATATCGATTCCTTTGAATTTAATAGGTTCGATACCGGCCATACCGATGTTCTGGATCACACGCAGGTGTGTGAGGTATTCCTGTCCGAAGGTCATCCAGAAACGGGCGCGGCGCAAAGTCGGGAAGTTTTTGACGAGGCTTTCCAGTTCTTCATGGTAAATGAGATAGGAGCGTTTCGGGCCGATTTCCGGGTAGTCGATGTCTTTCCAGATTTCGTGCGGCTCGGTTTCTATCCATTGGCCGTTTTCCCAATATTTACCGCGTTGTGTAACCTCGCGGATATTGATTTCGGGGTTAAAATTGGTAGCAAAGGCTTTGCCATGGTTGCCGGCATTGGCGTCGATGATGTCCAGTTCATGGATTTCATCGAAGTAATGTTTGGCAGCATAAGCAGTGAACACACTCGTAACGCCGGGGTCGAAACCACAACCGAGCAGGGCAGTGATACCTTTTTCACGAAAACGATCCTGGTAGGCCCACTGCCAGGAGTATTCGAATTTTGCTTCGTCTTTGGGTTCGTAATTGGCCGTGTCCATATAGTTCACGCCCGTGGCCAGACAGGCATCCATAATAGGCAGGTCCTGATATGGCAGTGCCACGTTGATCACCAGACTGGGCTGGAACTTCCGGATCAGCGCCACGGTTTCTTCCACGTTATCTGCGTCGACGCGGGCTGTTTCAATTTTTTTCCCGCCATAGGCTGCATGAATAGCATCCGCAATGGCGTCGCATTTCGATTGTGTACGGGAAGCAAGCATGATGTCGCCAAACACATCGCGGTGCTGGGCGCATTTGTAAGCAACAACGCGGCCTACACCGCCTGCGCCGATAATAAGAACTTTTGACATGGTTCGTTTAGTACTAGGCTACTCAAAATGATAAATACGCTTCAAACCCGTGTTGGTAACACCCGATTTGAAAAGGCGGACAAAAGTAGGGATAAAAACTGCGCTGGCGGTGAGAAAAAATAGGAAAAACAGGCATACTTTCGCAGGAGAGAGGGTGAGAGGGTGAGAGGGTGAGAGGGTGAGAGAGTGAGAGCGTGAGAGAGTGAGAGTTCGTAGAGTGTACCGCTTCGCTGAAAAAATTCAATGAGCGGAGTGATACACACTCACACTTCTCACACCTCTCACCCCCTCACACCTCTCACGCTCTCACACCTCTCACACTCTCACACCTCTCACACTCTCACTCTCTCACGCTCTCACTCTCTCACGCTCTTGAGCCCAAAATCGTTGCCCATATTCAAGGATATTTCGTTCAACCCGACCTACATCGAGGAATACCTCCCCATGCAGGCACTGCACACGATGGTGTTTGATCGTTTTTGTGAAGACGGGTGGACATACTGGGCCGATTTGTTGTTTCGTCGCAACTACTGGGAATGGCGCGGCCAGCCCTGCCGGGTGATTCTGTTGCGCATTCGGCTGAAAGATTTCCAGTTCAGCAAAAGCCAGCGCAAGTGCCTGCGCCGCAATGAGGATTTATTGCTGTTCAAGCACCCGATTCGTATTTTACCCGTCCATGAATGGTTGTTCGAGCGCCATGCCCGGCGTTTTTCGCACAACCGCCCCATGAGTATTTATGGATTTTTCAGCGCTTTCAGCAGCATTATGCCGTGTTACGGGGTGCAATTCGACGTACTCAATCCGCAACGCCAACTGATCGCCAGCAGTTTTTTCCATATCGGCAAAAAAAGTGTGGCCGGCAATTATTGCATCCACGAACCCAATGAGTGGAAACGTGGCCTGGGCACTTACACCATGCTCAAGGAAATCGAATTTGCCATGGAACAAGGCCGCGAATACTATTACCCGGGCTTTGTGTACGATGTGCCCAGCGAGTTTGACTACAAACTGAATTTCAACAACCTGGAGTATTTTGATTGGTGGGGCAACTGGTATCCGATCGACCGATTGCCTGTGCGCGACTGGCGGGTGGAATACGAAATAGAGGAGCAGTTAACGGCAGAAGAATTGGCAGAGTATGAGGCGCAAAGGAATAGAAAGGATGTTCAGGAGTAGAATTCTTTCATAAAATCATTGGCTGAATAAACATTTACTTTGGGGAAGTCCTGCAATTTGGGGTTGGAAAAATGCTTATCGTTACTTATGATACAATAGGCTGATGCTGCCACTGCACAATCAATAAATTTGTTGTCATCAGGTTCCTGCTCTATTACCTTAAATCGATAAAACGGCTCTATCTTTTCCACATACGGATGAATAGAAAAAAATTGCATCATATTTTCAGAAACGATTATGCCGTTCTTTCTGTCCAGGATTTCCTGATATTCCAGTAAAATTTCTGTGGTGACGCACAAAACTATCTCACCATTAATAATGCTGTCAAATATTGGGCGATATGGAGAGGAACGCCCAATCATGGCGATCACGATATTTGTATCAATGACTACCCTTAATCCGGTGGTGTTCATTTGCCCAGACTTCCATTTTTTCAGCAGAAAGTTGTTGCTCTGCCCAGGTTTTTTGCATTGCTTCGGTGGCTTTTTGAGCAAAATACTTACCCAAAAGCAACTTTATTTCCAAGAGTTGATCATCAGGCAACTGGTTTGCATACAATTTAAGCAGTTCCAGTTGAAGATTTGTAAGAGGTTGTTTAACAGCCATTTTTCAAATAATTGATATGCAAAAATACCATACAATTTACAAAAAAACAACCCGCCCTCCTGAACGGAAGAGCGGGTTTACTGGCTTTGTGGTGATAAGCCATCTGGTATAGTTTTGTGTTCCTGTGCTGGTCTTACTGACAGGAGCCTCCCGTCAATCGATAGGCATTAGCGCCGGTTTTTTCCCATTGCATCTGGTAGGTAAGGCTGAGGCTTTCCAGCACTTTTTCAAGTGGCTGGCGGGTAAGCGGCGCGGTGTAGGTGCAATCCAGCATATTGCTGTTGCCGAGGGTTATTTGGGCGTTGTAATATGTTTGCAGGTCGCGAACTACCTGACGCAAAGGGGTTCTGACAAATTCCAGTCCGCCCGATTGCCAGGATAACTCATTGAACGTAAGTACATTTTCAGTAACGATCTGGCGACGAGCCTTGTTCAGCACGGCTTTTTTACCGGCGGTAAGTACCACACCGTTGCTTTGTGTTTCGGGGGCAAAACGCACTTTACCCTCGCGTACGGTAACGGCGATTTCTTCAGCATTCTGGCGCACATTAAACTGGGTGCCCAGCACTTCCACACTTCCTTTTCCGTCTTCCATTTGAACCCGAAACGGTTTGGAAGCGTCGTGTGCTACTTTGAAATAGGCCTCGCCTTTCAATTGTACAGGGCGCGTATTTCCAGCAAAAGCAGCCGGGTATGCCACCTCCGCGCCTTCGCGCAGCCATACTTGTGTGCCATCCGGGAGCGTTACTTCTTTATTTCCAGTCGGGCTGGAAACGACCATTTGTGCCGGGGCTTCTACATGATAAAAATGGCGAAAACCCCATACACCGGCCAGCAGCAACGCGATGGTAGCCGCTACGCGCAGCAGTTGGCTGCGGACGAATGTGGCCCGAATGGGTTGTTCCTCGGTCCGAATGCGCGCCTGCACTTTTCCGAACGCCGCATCGAGGTCCGTATCGAAGGTTTTTTCATACCCTTCGGACTTCTCCCAGGCAAGCCGCAAATCGTCGGCCAGGCGGGCGTTCTCAGTCGACGACTGCAACCAGGCATCCAGTGTGGTCTGTTCTGCCGGGCTGATTTCGCCGCTCAGGTGTTTGTGAAGCAATACGATGTAATCGTTGTCTTGCATAAAATGTATATTCAGTAAGGGACTGATCCGCTGTATAGACATTGGAAGGCTGATTAGCCCCTATGCCCCCACCAGTAATTTAGTATCCAAATGACAACCGGCGACAAATCGCGGCTGTGCAGCAATACTTCGCGGAGCAGTTTCATGGCTTTAGTGATCTGATTTTCAATGGTTTTGACCGAAATATCGAGTTGGGCAGCAATTTCCCGGTGCGACATATGCTCAAAGCGGCTCAGGGAAAAAACCAGGCGGCATTTTTCCGGCAGCAGTTCGATGGCTTTGTGCAGCGCTGCTTCCAGACTTTCCTGTTTTTCCAGTTGCCGGATGTCGGATGGAGAGGTATCCACGGTCGTTGCCCAGTCATCGGATTCCTGCAATTGTATGCGGCGCTGCGTTTTGAGATGGTTCAATGCGCGATTGACGGCTGCGCGGCGCAAGTAGGCTTGCAGCGAAGTATGGATGTCGAGATCGGCTCGTTTTCGCCACAATTCCACAAATACTTCCTGCACCAGATCCTGGCAGGTGTCTTCATCAGGCACGATGCGAAATACGGCGCCCAGCAATCCATTGTAATACCGGTCGAAAATCTGGCGCAATGCGGACTCGTCGCCCTGTGCCAGGGCTGTCAGCAAGGTTTGTTCGGTAGGACTTTTGCCGGAATTTGTCATGCCTGATGAAAGATAAAAGACGGACCGGGTTAATTTTTTATGAAAAAATTTTTATTCTGCAAAGGTGTACATTTTTAAGCGCATTCAGAACCTTTCCTGCCTGTTAAAAACTTTTAAAAAACATGATTCTTAAAAAGCGGGAAAATCGCAGGCATTCAGCCATTCATTCTTTGTTGCTGGCAAATATTTTTTGTCGGGCAAATAGGGGATTTTTTCGGGCCTTCTGTCATATATCCGGAAAGAGACCGACACAAAACACAACTACTGAACACTTGCTAAACACATGGATGCAAAAATTGTACACACAATTCTGGAAACCAGCCCCTTATTTGCCGTATTGAATACTGAGGAACGCGTTTTGCTCCAGCAACATGCATCCGTACAAGCCTATTCCAAACATCAGGTACTGTACAAACCCGGCCATCTGGCCAACAAGGTGTACTTCCTGCTGAAAGGAATTGTAAAAATAGCGGTACACGCTGAAAAGAAAGACATCATCAAATACGTGGTTCGTGAAGGTAATTTCTTCGGCGAATCCTGCCTCACTGGTGATGCCCAACGGCGCGATTTCGCTTACGCCATGGATGAAAATGTACAGGTGCTGGAAATGGATGTGGCCATGGTGCTGAATGTCATGCGCAACAACTTCGCATTTGCACAGTCGCTCTTGCACTTCCTCGGTGAACGCTTGCGCTACACAGAAAACCAGTTGGAAAATGTGGTGCTGAAAGATTCCAAAAGCAGAATCATGGAGTTTCTGCATCAAATGGGCATCGAACAGGGCCGCCGCGTGGGTTTCGAAACCCTGGTGAAACACAATATGACCCACCAGGATATTGCAGACCTCACCGGCACCAGCCGACAAATGGTAACGGCCGTGCTCAACCAACTCAAACGCTCCAATGTGCTGTATTTCAACCGGAAAAAAATTCTTTTCCGCGACCTGAATGCACTGCCAATGGCCGTTTAAATAAATCAGATAAAAGAGCCTGACCAGTATTACCCACAACTCCGGTTAACAGTTTAACTTCATACGATAGAATGGGTTTTGTTCAAGCGGCGTGCAAAGGCACGCCGCTTTTTTTGGCTCTTTGTCGCATCTTGCCTTGAATAATTTTCACAAAAGCATCAATTTCGCTGCCTCAACCCATTCACTACTCACTACTCACTACTCACTAATCACCACTCACCCATGATAAAACGCCTACACTTTTTCTTCCTGCTTTGCCTCATCGCCTACCTGCTGCCTGCACAGCAGCCTGAAACGGCCATTACTGCTCCGCCTTCCGTGCCGGTACGCACCATGGCCGAATGGGAGGAACTCCAGGCACTGGTCATTACCTGGCGTAGTTTTCCCGCTATTTTGACGGAAATCGTACGCGCCGCCCGCGAAGAATGCCGCGTAATTATTTGTTGCAATGACCAGAATACCGCGAATTCTGCTCAAAACACCCTCGCCAACGCCGGCGTCGACATCAGTTCCAACGTTAGTTTCCTCGTAGTGCCCAACAACTCGATCTGGGTACGCGACTACGGCCCCAACTGCGTGTATGCCAACAAGGTAGACTCCCTCTATTTCGTCGACTGGAAATACAACCGCATCAGCCGCCCGCTCGACGACGCCCTGCCTGCCACCGTGGCAGAATACATGGGCGTTCCCTTGTATGCCACCACCCTGGCGCCTTCCGATCTGGTCAACACAGGTGGCAACTTTATGTCGGACGGTATGGGTACCGCTTTCGCTTCGCGCCTTATTATGAGTGAAAACCAGGCTGGCAATCCTTATGGCGTCACGACGAAGTCGGAAGCGCAAATCAATCAGATCCTGTCAGATTACATGGGTATCGATCGGTATATCAAAATGGAGGAACTGCCCTACGACGGGATTCACCACATCGATATGCACATGAAACTGCTGGATGAAGAAACCCTGCTCGTTGGCCAGTACCCCGATGGCGTGGCCGACGGACCGCAAATAGAGGCCAATATCCAGTACGTACTCAGCAATTATCAGTCGGCATTCGGCACGCCCTACAAGGTTGTTCGCATCCCGATGCCGCCGCAATTCGGCGACTATCCCGACAACGGCGGCGATTACCGCACCTATGCCAATGCAGTATTTGTAAATAAAACGGTGTTGCTGCCGATTTATGAAGAGCAATACGACACCACTGCCCTGCGCATCTGGCGCGAGTCTTTGCCCGGCTACAATGTGGTTGGCATCGAGTGCAATGACATCATCGGACTGTCGGGCGCCATTCACTGCATCACCAAGGAAATAGGTGTCAACGATCCGCTGCGTATCGTTCACAAACCTGTAGAAAAGGTGTTCGTTGGTGAGTTCAACCCCTGGCAGTGCCCTATCATTGCCGAAGCGCAACACCGCAGCGGCGTGGCTTCCGTCAGCCTGCACTATCGGCGCGAAACCGAAACGGAGTGGCACATCGTTGATCTAACGCAGGTAAACAACCCGGATTCACTCGATTTCTGGGCAGGCGACATCCCCGACCAGCCTGGTTATGTTGGCCATATGCAATACTACCTGGATGCCGTAGCCAACAACGGCAAAACCATTGCCCGGCCCATGCCCGGTCCGGAAGGCCCCTGGGAATTTCCTCTTATTTTTGCTCCCGCATCGACTACAGAAGCACCGCGTGCAACTTTGCTGGACATTTTCCCCAACCCGGCCCATGCCATTACTGCTATTCCAGTATCGGCAACACAACGCAGCAACGGAAGCATCGCTGTGTACAACGCTTTGGGACAACTGGTAACGAATGTGTATCAGGGCGACTTCCCAGCCGGTACCAGCCACTATTTCATCGATGCCAGCAGGTATGCGCCAGGCACCTATTTTGTGCAACTGCAAACAAATGGATATTCCGTTCTGAAAAAACTATTGATCCGCTGATTTGTTTATTGGGAAACGGGTTTGTTAAAGACTTTCAAAAAATTTTATTTTACCACTCGGCCACATCCTGCCGGTAAAACAAAATTTAATGAATGCCGTTTAATAACCCGCTTCCTGTAAATTTTTTCGACCATTTTCAGAAACAGACATCTATTCATGAAAAAAAAATGATGTCAAGCGCTGAAAAAACATAACTTTGCGGCCTGAAAAACAGCATTTGGCAATAATACAGCAGAAACACAGGCTGTCAGACCTGCAAAAAAGCGCTTTCACCCGCCCTTTTTACACGTATCCACCAGCATATAGCACCATCTCACAATGAGGCAACTAAAAATTACGAAGTCCATTACCAACCGGGAGAGCCAATCGCTCGAAAAGTATCTTCAGGAAATTGGTAAAGTGGATCTTCTCACCCCCGAAGAAGAAGTAGACCTCGCAAAACGGATCAAACAAGGCGATCAGGTTGCATTGGAAAAACTCACCAAAGCCAACCTCCGTTTTGTGGTATCTGTTGCAAAACAATATCAGAATCAAGGCCTTAGCCTTTCCGACCTGATCAACGAGGGCAACCTCGGCCTGATCAAGGCTGCGCAGCGTTTCGACGAAACGCGCGGTTTCAAGTTCATTTCCTACGCCGTTTGGTGGATTCGTCAGAGCATCCTACAGGCTCTGGCCGAGCAAAGCCGTATCGTGCGCCTGCCGCTGAATAAAGTGGGTTCGCTGAACAAAATCAACAAGGCGTTCTCCGAACTCGAGCAAACTTTCGAACGCGAACCAAGCCCGGAAGAACTGGCCGAACTGCTCGAAATCACCACCGACGAAGTGGAAACTACCCTCGGCGTGGCCGCTCGCCACGTATCGATGGACGCTCCTTTCGTGGAAGGCGAAGACAACTCGCTGCTCGACGTGCTGGAAAACAATTCCATGCCCGGCACCGATACGCACCTCGAATATGCCGACTCGCTGCGCCGCGAAATCGAGCGCTCGCTCGGCACCCTGACCGATCGCCAGTGCGATGTGATCAAACTGTACTTCGGTATCGGTGTGGAACACCCCATGTCGCTGGAAGATATTGGCGACAAGTTTGGCCTCACCCGCGAACGCGTACGCCAGATCAAGGACAAGGCTATCAACAAATTGCGCGCTACCAGCCGCAGCAAATTGCTGAAAACATACCTCGGCTCCTGAGTTTTTCAGGCAAGGCTTTTTGGTGATCCCGAATTTTTCCATAGCGGAAGAATTCGGGATTTTTTGTTTGCAGGAGTGGGGTATCGATTGTTCGGCTTCGCCGAACGGGGGGATTTTGGATTTTGCGGATTATGCGGATTTTTTGGATTTCTTATGGCCTGCCGGCCATAGCGAATGATAAATAAAATCCGAAAAAATCATAAAACATGGCCGACAGGCCATAAAAAATCCAAAAAATCCGCATAATCCGCAAAATCCCAAGTCCCCGTTCGGCGAAGCCGAACCAAAATTTGATCGCTCCTTCACCGAGCCTAAAACTGCGCGTCGTAGTAATTCTTCCGATACGGAATCTTCAGGAAATCCAGCGAACCCGGTTTCACAGCAATAAAGAAGGAATAAGTACCCCGCGTAGGCTGCCAACTCAGGCTAAGTTGCCAGCAGTGCAGGTCGCGCGTGATGCCGATATCCGGATACACGAGGCTTTTGCTGGGAAAGTCGTAACTGATGTTGTTGATATCGAACGACCACTTGGAGGTCAGTTGGAGGCTTCCGGCCACGCCGATGTTATTGGTGCCGATCACGAAGGTATCGCGGGCAGTACCGTATCCAGTCGGGATCAGGCGCCGTTCGAAGGAAATGCGGTGGTTGATACGCCAGTTGTCGAACCAGCCCAGCAGATCGTCTTTGGGAGAAGTGCTGCCGGCGCGGGGTGTATTGCTGGTAGTGGCGCTGTTGCCTTTTTTATCGAAATAACCGCGCAACTGGCTGACAGTGAACCCCGTATTCACCTGCAAGCCCAAGGCAGTCGTACGCAGGAGCCGGCCTTTTTCGTGCAAAACAAACTGATTCACACGTTGCCCTTTTGCATTGGCGATGTACGGATCGAAAGTAGCATTCCAGGTAACATTGACGATTCCCTTGAAAAAGCGGAACAAGCCGCCGGTGCTGATGGTGCTCCATTTCAGCGTATCGCGGGTAAGGCTGTAATTACCAGTGAAGCCCAGGTTATCAAAAATCCGCACTTTTTTGACCGGCAGTGAATCGTTGCGCGTTCGGTGTTTTATTTCCAGTACGTTGACAAGGGTATAATTCAGCGCCACATCGCGCCCGCCGATGCTGGGGCCGCCAAAGATAGCATCTTCAAAAATGCTGTATCGGACGGTATCGTTGTAGGCCGGGCGCAGGTCGGTATACACCGTTTTGAAATAACGGGAATTGGTAAAATCAGGGCCGTAGCCGACGTTCACCGAAGGTTTCATGGTGTGGCGAACACCCCGCAACCAGCCTTTTTTGAACTGTTTGGTAAAAAACAGCGGAGTAGTATTGACCGAAAGTCCTGCATTGTACTCATGGATGGCATTGAAGCCCCAGCGTCGGAATGTGGTGTCGATACCGAATTGCGATTTTGCACTATCAACTGTAATGGCAACAATCTCGTCGTTCTGGAATGTGGTATCGTATTTTAGCCTCGATTCGTTCAGCAGTTGTTTTTCGATGCTGTACGGGTACCAGGTTTCCTTGAGGTCGACGCGCGGCGCAATATTGATGTATTTGAACAACTTGAAGTTGAAATCGGTACTGGCCTGGTGCTGGATGCCCATACGCGCATTTTGCAAGGTTTTTTCCGTAAATAACAGGGTATCGATGGTACGAAACTGGTTGTCGAGCCGCGATGAATACGTGAGCGAAATTTTCTCGTACCACTGCTCCTTGCCCACCTGCTCTTTTTTCTTGAAGGGGTAAATGCGCTGCATGGTAAAAGTCGCGCTGGGCAGGCTGATATCCATGATGCGCGTCTGGGTATTCTGCGAGTGGCGCATACCGGCATTGATCTGAAACGGTTTGCCAGGGAAAGATTTGGAATACGTAAGGTTGGAACTCATCGTATTCTGATACACACTGGCGTAATCGTTGCGGTTGCGGTTCTGGTCGCGGTTGGTTTCGATGTTGATAGAGCCGCCGAACCGGCGTGTCGGATGCGCTTTGGGGTCCTGGTTGTGCGTCCAGCGCAGGCCGAACGATTTGCTGGAAATCTTTTTTGCCGTAGCGTCTTCGCGCACACGGTTGTTGAATCTCAACTGAAAATCGCCCGTATATTTATAACGCTGATTGTACCGTGCCGTGCCCATCACGCCCCAGGTGCCGCTGGTGTAGGCGTTGAAAATAAACGTCAGGTCCATGTGCTCCGAAATGGGTTGGTACCATCCGAAGTCCTTGATACCCAAGCCTTCCTGATCGGCAAATTCGAAGTCACGCGGAATAATCAACCCCGCCTTTCGCGTCTGGGTGATTGGGAAAAAGCCGAAAGGCAGGAAAAAAGGCGTTGGGATGCCACCTATTTCGAGGTTGGACAAACCTGTTACCACCAGTTTATTGGGAATGACCTTGAGTTTTTTGGTTCGAATGCCATAGTGCGGATGATCCTTGTCGCAGGTAGTGATGATGGCATTGGAGTTGTAAATGGTATTGTTCGATTTTTGGGTGGTATCCACTGTGGCAGCGCCGATAAACTTGGCGCGTTCGCCGAGCACGTACAAATCTTCCTGTTTGGTACGCGCTTCATAAATAATGCCTTTTTTGGTTTTGAAATTGTAGCGCAGGCCTTCTGCGGTAAAGGACTGTTCGTCGTCCTGAAAGTCGGGCCTGCCCACCATCTGTCCGCTGGAATCGGGAAAAGGTTTGGCCGAAATTTCACTGTGCGCATAATCGAGCAGGATATATCCGGCTTTGATGGTCAGGCTGGTATATTTTACCGAGGCTTCGCCGTACAGGTGCACCTGTTTGTTTTTTACGTCGAACCACATGGAATCCCGTGCGTTGTAGTCGACGACATCGTCCAGTGCATCGCTGGAAATTTTCACCCGATTCAGGTCGACCACCGCCGAATCGCGGCCTGCGGGCGCAATCGTATCGACCGAAGGCAATGGAATGGTATCTACAGGCGTTTGTGCCGATACCTGCATTGCCAAGAGAAAGCCGGCAATTTGAAAGAAAAGTCGATATTTGCGGGGTGAAATGTTCACAGCAATAAAATAATCAAGGAATTGCACTTCGGGATGGGTTATCATACAGTTCACAACTACGCTGCAATGGTCAGACCATTACCCGCTTGTTTATCCCCGAAACGTTCTATGGGCTCAAAAATCGTTATACGAACGCTGCTCCTGCTGGGAGTGTGGCTCGTTTCACAAAATTTTAACGTCCTGCCTCCAGAAAAACCTCATCACCGCCAGGTGATGCCCTCGGTGCAAACCGGCGGCAAAAGTAGGGATTCTTTTCTGTCGGCAACCTCTATTCTCCAAAAGCATCTTGCAACATCGGGCTATCAGGTAAAAACCGTGGTACTCGATGCCGGGCACGGAGGCAAAGACCCCGGCTGTTCCGGCGTGTCGGGCACCCATGAAAAACACAATGCACTGGCAATCATTCTTCAGTTGGGCGCCCTGATCGAAGAGCATTTTCCGGAAATAAAAGTGATTTACACCCGGAAAGAAGATGTTTTCATCGAACTGAACGAACGCGCTGCCATCGCCAACCGCAACCATGCCGACGTGTTTATCAGTGTTCACTGCAATTCCATGTCGGTTTCATCGGCCAAAGGCACCGAAACATATGTGATGGGACTGCACACCGCCCAACACAACCTGGAAGTGGCCAAACGCGAAAACGCATCTATCCTGCTCGAAGAAGGGTACCAGAAAAAATACGGCGACTACGACCCCAATAGCCCGGAAGCGCATATCCTGGGCGCCGTGTGGCAAAGCGCCTACCTCGAACAAAGCATCCTGCTGGCAAGCAACATACAAAAACACGCCAAAAACGTGGCCAAACGCGATGACCGGGGCGTCAAACAGGCCGGATTTCTGGTGTTGCGCGAAACGGCCATGCCCGCCATTCTGGTGGAAGCAGGCTATATGACCAACGCACTGGAAGAGTCTTTCCTTTTGTCTGATGAAGGCCGGTATCAGATAGCGCTTTCCATTTTTTACGGCTTTGAGGACTACAAGCGGCAAATGGAAGGCAAAAAACCCATCACACACCCGGCGTATGTCGAGCCTTCCACACCAAGGGTGGTGGCTGTAAACAATACGCAACCTGTCCAAATAGCGAAAAGTGTACCCGTTAAAAGCAATACGCCACCGCCGGCGCATACTTCGACGACCGTGCAGGCTACCCAGAAAACCGTTGCCCCCCCCAAAGCGCCACAACCTGTTTCCGGCGACTACACCGGCCCGGTGCGCATATTCCTGCTTTCCTGGCCGCAGCGACTCGATCGGAATACCGGCCAACTCGGATTGCTCAGCGATGTGCAGGAAGAAATCATCAACGGGCAGTATCACTATTTTATCGGTAATTTTGCCGCCCGGACAGAAGCAGATAAAATGCTTTCGGAAATAAAAAACCTCGGATTTAAAACCGCCTTTCTGGCACCTACCCGATAAACGCGAAAACGCACCAATCATATACCATGACACGGATTAGCAACGAAACAAAGATTGCACTGCTGGCCATTGCCGCAGTGCTGATTGCCATTTGGGGGTTTAAATTTTTGAAAGGCATCGACCTTTTTACACCTTCTCAAACCTTCTACGTCAAATATGAAAACGTAGACCAACTCACCGCTTCCAGCCCCATCTTTATCAAAGGCCTGAGAGTAGGGACTGTGCGCGATTTGTACCTCGACCAAACCGATGATAAAACGATCATTGCTGTGCTCGATGTGGAACGCGGCGTCGACATCCCGAAAGACGCCATCGCCACCATCGTCGGGCAAAGCCTCATGGGCGGTAAAGCCATCGAGATTACCATCACCCACCCCTGCGAAGGCGATGGCTGCGCCGAAAGCGGCTCCTACCTGCAAGGCTCCTACCGCTCTTTCCTGCAAAGCATCGTGGGAGAACCTGGCCAGATCGACGCGTATACCGAACGCCTGCGCAAAGGGCTGAGTATCAACCTTGATTCGCTGGCAGCCGCCAATCCGGAAAGCCCTGCGGCTTCCATTCAGTCGCTCGACCGCTCCTTGCGCAACCTGGAGGTGATGACCAACCGCATCAACCACCTCCTGGCGTCCAGTTCGGCGGGTATCAGCGCGACAGCCGACAATGCTGCCGCCATTACCAAAGGCCTGCGCGACAGCAACAAGGACATTTCGGCCCTGATTGCCAACCTCTCGGAAGTAAGCAATCAATTGAAAAATGCCGACCTGACTGCCAGCACGCAAAAAGCCGTGGCTACACTCGACAGCGTTACGCTGTCGCTGAAAGCCCTGCGCGGCACGTTGTCGACCACCGAATCCACCATCTCGCGCGTCGACACCCTGGCGCAAAACATGCTCAAAGGTGAAGGGCTGGTGGGCAAATCACTCACCGATGAAGCCCTGTACGACAACCTCGTACGCACGACCCGCCACATGAACCTGCTGCTGCAGGACCTGCGCCTCAACCCGAAACGTTACACCACCGTGAAACTCAAACTCTTCGGCAAAAACAAAACGAAAGGATACGCCAATCCAATCGACGACCCTGCCTACCAGTTGCTGCTGGATAGCCTGGAGCGGGACTATGACAAGAGGGTGAAGCAGTGAGAGAGGGTGAGAGAGGTGAGAGAGTGAGAGGGTGAGAGGGTGAGAGAGGTGAGAGGTGAGAGGTGAGAGGTGAGAGGTGAGAGGTGAGACTATGAAGGAAGATAAAAATAAAGCAGTTGTCAAAAAAATACGGCCATTGTACGACGAACATGGCGCGGAGGGTTATTACCGCGACCATGCCGAGGCGTACGAAAACCCTCATTTTCCGGAAATAAAAGCCCTGATCGAACGCAATCTGGCGCGATTCGACTGCTCTGCCATACTCGATTTTTCGGCCGGTGGCGGCGAGGTGACGCAGGTGCTTCAACAGGCAGGTATCAACGGCATGGCGGGTTGCGACCCGTTTACATTCGCCCTGTTTGAAAAAAACACGGGCCTGCCTTGTCTGCGTCTTTCCTTCATGGATGTTATCAAAAACGGCCTGCCGGGCAAGTATTCCCTGATTGTCTGTTCTTTTGCCATGCACCTGTGCCCGCCACGCGACCTCTTTTCGCTTACCTGGCAATTGCTCGACGCCGCTCCTACACTGGCCATTCTTACCCCGCACAAACGCCCCGAACTTGAACTTCTTCCAGGTATCACGCTGGCCTGGGAAGACAGCGTAGTGACCGAACGCGGGAAAAAAGTGCGAATGAAGGTGTATTGCAAGGAATGAAGTGAAAGGGGCAAAGGGCAAGGGGCAAGGGGCAAGGGGCAAGGGGCAAGGGGCAAGGGGCAAAAGGCAAGGGGCAAGGGGCAAGGGGCAAAAGGCAAGGGGCAAGGGGCAAGGGGCAAAAGGCAAGGGGTTCGGCTCTTACCCTTTGCCCCTTGCACTTTGCCTCTTGCCCTTTGCTTTTTGCCCCTTGCCTTTTGCCCCTTGCCCTTTAAAAAAAATCCCCCCTCTCTGCACCAATTTCCCAAACCATACCTACATTTGTACCTGATTTAACCAAACGGTTAAACCAGTTTGTCAACTCTTTATTTCCCCTGCCAGGCAGCCACATGGACGCACAACCGCCCTCTTACCACCCTGATAACCAATAACCGATAACTGATAACAAGTATGGAACGCCTAATTGCCTTCATTATCAAGGAATTCCGGCATATTCTGCGCGACCGGCGCACCCTGCTGATCCTGTTCGGGATGCCAGTGGCGCAGGTATTACTCTTCGGGTTTGTGCTGACGAATGAGATCAAAAATGCTTCAATTGCCATACTCGACCCCTCGAAAGACACGGAAAGCATTGCGCTGACGAATCAACTCGTGTCGAGCCATTATTTCCAGGTCGAGAGAACCATTTCCACGGTGGAAGAAGCAGATGCGGCCTTTAGAGCCGGAAAAATCAAAATGGCGGTGGTTTTTCCACCTGATTTCTCGGCATCCATACCACGTGGCGAAGCAAAACTTCAACTGATAGGCGATGCTTCCGACCCAAATACTGCTACTACCCTGATTCAATATGCCAATGCGATTGTGCTGGATTTTCAGAAAAACAGGCTGCAGGAAGCAAGCAATTCTGCAGGGGCGCCGCTGATTGCCATCCAGACACGCATGCGTTATAATCCGGAGCAAAAAGGCGTGTTCAATTTCGTGCCAGGTGTGATGACGCTTATACTCATGCTGGTTTCGGCCATGATGACCTCTATTACCATTGCCCGCGAAAAGGAAATGGGGACAATGGAAGTGCTGCTGGTTTCGCCCCTGAAACCCATTCAGATTATTCTGGGTAAAACAGCACCCTATCTCGCACTCACCATACTTAACACATTGATTATCATACTATTGGGAATTTTCGTGTTTGGAATGCCCCTACAAGGTTCTATCGGTTTGCTGGCAGCCGAGTGTGTGTTGTATATGTTTGTGGCCTTATCGCTTGGTATTTTTATCAGTACGAAAGCAAAGGATCAGATGACCGCCATGTTTATCTCGGCACTGGGCCTGATGATGCCCACCATGCTGCTGTCGGGGTTTATTTTTCCACGGGAAAGTATGCCAGTTCCGCTGCAAGTGATTGGAAGTGCTATTCCGGCTACCTGGTTCAACAGTATTATCAAAGGGATTATGATCAAAGGGGTCGGGCTCACGTATATCTGGAAGCAGACACTTATTCTGGGCGGAATGGCCCTCTTTTTTCTGGTACTCAGCCTCCGCAACTTCAAAGACAGGCTTGAGTAAACTCTTCTCACCTCTCACCTCTCGCTTCTCACCTCTGGCTTCTCACCTCTCACCTCTGAAAAATGCGTATTGTTTTTTTCCTCATACAAAAGGAATTTCTGCAGATTTTCCGCAATAAAACGATGTTGCCGCTGCTGCTGGTGATGCCGGTATTTCAGACATTGCTGTTGTCTTTTGCAGCCAACTATGAAATAAAAAACCTGAACCTGGCTGTAGTGGATGCCGATTTGTCCACTTCCAGCCGACAACTCGCAGCCCGTTTCAATGCCTCCGGTTATTTTAAAACCCGGCAAGTGGCAGCTACTTCGGAAGCCGATGCCCTGATGTCGAATGATGAAACGGATCTGATTCTGGAAATTCCGCCGCATTTCGAGCGTACCCTCGTACGGGAAGGTAATGCAGGCGTATCGCTTACTGCTAATGCCATCAACGCCACCAAAGCAGGACTCGGAATGGGCTATGCACAAAACATCATCCGCAACTTCAACCGCGAATTTGCCGAAACGTGGGCGCCCCGCCTGGCCTCCACCGAAGCCGGCGCCGCCCCGCCCGCCGCACCCCGTACTGTTCAAATTGAATATTCCAACTGGTACAATCCCCGGCTCGACTACAAAACTTTTATGGTGCCGGGTATTCTAGGGGAAATTGTGGCGCTGATTATCTGCTTTCTCACGGCCCTGAACATCGTTCGCGAGCGCGAACTGGGTACCATCGAGCAACTGAACGTAACGCCCGTGCAGAAATGGCAGTTTATTCTGGGCAAACTGCTCCCATTCTGGTTGCTTTCGCTGGTGATGATGACTGTTGGGCTTACCGTTGGAAAACTGGTTTTTGACATTCCCATGCTGGGCAGTCTGTGGCTGGTGTTTGGCTACACCGCAGTATTTACGCCCTGCATGCTGGGCCTGGGTTTTCTGATTTCCAATTTTGCCGATTCGCAGCAGCAAGCCATGTTTACGGCCTGGTTTTTTATTTTGATTTTCCTGCTGATGTGCGGCTTGTTTACGCCAGTAGAAAGTATGCCTCAGTGGGCTCAAAAGGTCAATGTGATCAATCCTATTGCCTATTTCGTATCATTTATGCGTCTTGTACTGCTCAAAGGCGCCGGTTTTCAGGATATTCAGCAGAACTTCTTTACCGTACTGGCATATGCGGTGGGCGTGAATGGGCTGGCGGTGTGGACGTATCGGAAGCGGGTTTAGTTATTGGTTATTAAGTTATTAGTTATTAAGTTATTGGGGTGGTAGTGGACCATTTTCACAATATTTTGCTTCCTATATAGTGTAGCCAGTTATTTGTGAAAATGGCCCACTACCACCCCAAATAACTTAATAACCAATAACTTAATAACTACTCCACACCTCCAAAAACTCGCTCAATATCATCGCTGTAGCGCCCCACACAATTTTTCCATCCACATCAAAATAGGGCACGTCTTTCAGGGTGATGCCATTGGAAAGCGTCAGGGTAGTTGTTTTGCGGCTTTCCGGTTTCCGGAGCGATTCGATAGGCGGATGCAGAACGGATTCCACTTCGCTCCATTGAGGTTTCAGATCGACCGGATTTTTTAGCAAGCCGACAAAAGGATGCACCACGTGGTTGCTTACGGGAATGTACAATTCCGTCAGTCGGCCCAGGATTTCGATTTGATCAGGCGGAATACCAACTTCTTCGAAGGTTTCTCGCAAGGCGACATTTTCCAGTTCACCATCATTTTCCTCATACCGCCCGCCCGGAAAACTCACTTGTCCGCTATGCCGATCGTGGGGGTTTTGTGTGCGTTGAATGAGAAGCGTATGCCAGCCGTCCTCTTGCCAGGAAAGCAAATTGAGCACACATGCAATACGTGCATCATCCGGAGGAACGGGGTTAAACCCCAATTCTTCCAAACGGCGGATACTGGCCATACGGTACTGGGCTTCCCGGCCCGGCAGAGGTCGGGTCAATCGGGTTTTTAATAATTCAATGCGGGAGTAATCCATGGAAAATAGTCAACAGTCAACAGTCGAAAGTCAACAGTCGGTCGGAAGTTGATGCTTAGCAGGAGACAAAAATAGAGGGAAAAAGTTGAAACACGGATTACACAGAAAGAGACGGATTTTCACAGATTGGGGAACACGGATTACACAGATAGAGACGGATTTTCACAGATTGGTTGGAGGAATAAGGGTTGATTTTTACGAATTTTAGGGCAGGCAGGCTATATCAACAAATAGAAAGGATTGCAACAGACACATCATCCATTGCAATCCCATCCGTAAAAATCAACCCTTACCCCTCCATCCAATCCGTGAAAATCTGTCTCTTTCTGTGTAATCCGTGTTTCAAATCCGTCTCTATCCGCGCAATCCGTGTTGCAGTGTTTTATTTTATTTTCATCTCAAACTCCACGCGCCGGTTCAGTTCCCGGCCTTCTGCCGTGCGATTGGTCGCAATCGGCTTTTCCTCCCCAAAGCCGGTAGCGTGCAGGCGCGCTGAATCGATGCCCCGGAACACCAGGTAATCCATACATGCTTTGGCACGATCCATCGAAAGTTGCAGGTTGCGATCGCTGGGGCCAATGTCATCGGTATGGCCGGTGATGGCCAGTGAATAAGCCGGATATTCGCGCAAAATAGCCACGATTTCATCCAGAATCGGATAAGATTCCTGTTTGAGAGCATTTTTACCCGTTTCAAACTGAACGGCTTTGGTAGCGAATTCGAGGCGTTCCTTTACTTCTTTTTTCACTTCGGGGCATCCGAAATTGGAGACCGGACCGGGCTGGTCGGGACACTTGTCAAGGTTGTCCACCATACCATCGCCATCGGTGTCGGGGCAGCCGTTGTTTTTGGGCAATCCAGGCTCGGTGGGGCAATTGTCGAGGTTGTCGGCAATACCGTCATTGTCTCCATCAGGGCAACCATTGAGCGTACCCGCCTGCGTGGGGCATTCATCGTCTTTATCAGGAATACCATCGCCATCTGCATCGGCCATTTGTGGGCAGCCACCGTTGCTGGCAGGGCCTGCTTCCGTCGGGCAGCGGTCCATTTTATCCGCCACGCCGTCGCCGTCCGAGTCCGGGCAGCCATCCAGGGTTCCCGGATCGTTGGGGCACTGGTCAACCTGGTCGGCAAAACCGTCGTTGTCATAGTCGGGGCAGCCTTTGGTCGCAATCGGGCCAGCGTCATCGGGGCAGTTGTCTTGTGTATCGGCCAATCCGTCGTTGTCGCGATCGGGGCAGCCGAAAGCAGTAGCCGGGCCAGGTACGGTGGGACACTTGTCGATGTTGTCCGCTACGCCGTCTTTATCGGTGTCTGCGGGTACCATTGGTTTGGGGTCAGATTTGTGAAGCAGGTAATGATAGCCCAGTCCCAATTGAAGGTTGTCACGATTATCGGTTTGCGCTTTTCTATATTCGAATTGTAAATTAACGAAAGCGTATTTGGAGGCCCGGAAATTCAGACCTGCGCCGAATGGAAATTGCACGTGGCCATCTTTGAAATCAGCCAGCGCATAACCGGCGCCGCCGAAGGCATAAGGTATAACTTTGGCTCCATCCCGGAGGTTTTCCAGGCGAAATACCAGGTCGAGGCTGGTGGTAACGGTATTCCCGGTGGTGCCGGGTAGTTTGGCCAAACCCAATTTGAACGGCAAACCGACATTGAGGAATGGAGCGATGTTGCGAGAATAACCCAGTTCGAATCCCTGGCTGATTTTGAGCCCGTCTTCATTTAAAAGGCCGTAATCAGTAAGGTTCAGTTTCGCTTGAATGGCATTCGGAAATTCTCGGTTTTGGGCGGATGCTGCCTGAAGGCATAGGCATAGCGCCAGTACGGTTAGTACAGGAAGTTTTCTCATTGCGACTTTGATTAATGTTGGGAACGACAAATCAAAAGCAATGCCAATAACCGATTTATGGTAGAGCGTGTCCGGCGTTTTTTGAAAGCCAGCGGACAATTCTCCCAATCAACGCTGTGCTTCGCGCTTCATTTCAGCAGCCAGTTCATGGCCTAGATAGCGCTCTATCGCACCGTGAACGAGGTAAATTACAGGCGTCAGCACCACCGCCATAATGGCTTTGTAAATGTAACTCATAATGGAAATGGCCAGTACCTGCAAAAACGGCAATTGCTGTCCGATGTATAAAGCGATAAAAACGACCACAAAACTGTCCAAAAATTGCGACACCAGGCTGCTGCCGGTAGAGCGCAGCCAAATACGGTTTTCGCCCGTCACATTTTTGATGCGGTGAAAAATATCCACATCCACTACTTGCGCTACGAGAAAGGCTACCAGCGACCCGACGATGATCCACAAACTTTGCCCAAACACGACAGAAAAGGCCGTGTTATAATCTCCCACCTGTGCGCGCAAGGCTTCCTGTGCTTCGGGCGCCATGCCGGGTTTGATGTGGGCGGTGCGCCAGAAATCGGCCGGCTCCAGTCCAATAGCAAAATAAAGCATCAAAAACCCGTAGGCGATCAGTCCGGCCGTCATGTAAGAAAGCAGGCGAATGCCCCGGCGGCCAAAGTATTCGTTGATAATATCGGTCATGACAAACACAATCGGCCACAACAACACGCCTGCCGAAAGGGTAAACGCCAGGCCGCTCTGGCCCATGATCGACCAGTTGACCGGCTGGAATCCGAGTGTTTTTTCCAGGGAAAAAAGTTTGACGCCCATGAATTCGGCGACGATGGCATTGGTCAGGAAAATACCTGCCAGGAATATCCAGAGGCGATTGGGCTTGGAATCAAATTGATACTGCATGAAGGTTTCGTTTAGCCGTGCAAGGTTGGAATAAATCGGGAAATGAACAAGTACAGGGCCGGCAGGGTTTAGGGGAGATGTTTATTACCTTCGCGGCAAAAAAAGAAGTTAGGAAAGAGTTATGAGTTAGGGAGTTATGAGTTATGAGTTATGAGTTATACACACATTGCTTTCGGCCACTCTAATGAAAAAGCCAATAGCAATGTGTGTATAACTCATAACTCATAACTCCCTAACTCATAACTCTTTCCTCACTTCTCTCCTCTCTCCCATGGCAACATTCGCAATAAATCTGAAAGACGGCACGGTGGAATCCAACCGCGAAACCATCGTGGGCATCGATCTGGGTACCACCAACAGCCTGGTGGCATATATGAATAACGGGCAACCAGTGTGCGTATCCGGCGCCGATGGAAAAAGCACGTTGGTACCTTCCGTGGTGCATTTTAGTGAAAATGAACAAATTACGGTCGGTGACGAAGCCAAACGCTTCCTCGTTACCGACCCGTCCAATACCATTTACTCCGTCAAACGCCTCATGGGCAAGTCGTTCAAAGACGTGCACGGCACCGAAAGTTTTTACGGCTACCAGATCATCGATGACGATACCGACTCGCTGGTAAAAATTCGGGTAAAGGATCGTTTTTACACCCCCGTCGAACTCAGCGCCCACATCCTGCGCGAACTGAAAGTGCGGATAGAGCAAAATTTGCAGTCCACGATCAGCAAGGCCGTGATCACTGTGCCCGCCTATTTCAACGACACCCAGCGGCAAGCCACCCGCGATGCCGGCAAACTCGCCGGACTCGACGTACTGCGCATTGTAAATGAACCCACTGCCGCAGCCCTTGCTTACGGACTCGGCCAGGGCGCCGATGCGCCGCCGGGCACCGTGGCCGTGTACGACCTCGGTGGCGGCACCTTCGATATTTCCATTCTACGCATCGAAAATGGCATTTTTGAAGTGCTGTCTACCAATGGCGATACGTTTCTGGGGGGCGACGACTTCGACCGCGCCATTGTGCACCTCTGGCAGCAAGAATTGGGCATTACCACCCAGGAACTCAACGACAACAAGGAACTCGGACAGGAAATTCGCCTCTTGGCAGAAGCCGCCAAAAAACACCTGTCCGGCGCAGATGAATTTGATGCCGAACTCCAGGGCCGGAAAGTTGCCATCACCAAAAGCCGCTTCGAACGACTGGTAGAGCCGCTGATCGAGCGCACCATGGCCTGCTGCAACAACGCCCTGCGCGATGCCGGCCTCCACCCCGAACAGATCGACCATATCATCATGGTGGGCGGCAGCACGCGCATGCCTTGTGTGAAAAATACCGTGTCGGCTTTCTTCGGAAAACCTGTGTTCGACAGCCTCAATCCCGATGAAGTGGTGGCGCTTGGCGCTGCCATCCAGGCCGATATTCTGGCTGGCAACCAAAAAGAACTGCTGCTGCTCGACGTGACACCCTTGTCGCTTGGCATCGAAACGGTCGGCGGACTGATGGACGTGATCATACCGCGCAACTCCAAAATCCCGTCCAAAGCCGGGCGTCAGTACACCACCAGCATCGACGGACAGAAAAACCTGAAAATCAGCGTGTTCCAGGGCGAACGCGACCTGGTGGAACACAACCGCAAACTTGGCGAGTTTATCCTGCGTGACATCCCTCCCATGCCGGCCGGGCTGCCGAAAATCGACATCCAGTTCATCATAAATGCCGATGGTATCCTAACCGTGCGGGCCCGCGAACTGCGCAGCAACCTGGAAACACAGGTGGAAATAAAACCTACTTACGGCATTTCAGAAGAAGAGATGGCCATGATGCTGCTCGACAGTATTCAGCATGCGCAGTCGGACATGCAAGCCCGGGGCCTGCTGGAAGCGCGCAACGAAGCCAATAATATGCTGCTGTCGGGCCGCAAATTCCTCCAGCAAAACCACGCCATTTTAACGGAAGAAGAAAAAAGCCATACAAACGCTTTGTTAAACGAACTGGAGGCTGCCACCAAATCCGACGACAAGGACGTTATTCACCGCGCCATTGAAACGCTGAATACCTACACCACGCCGCTGGCACACCGGGCGCTGGATATTAATATTCAGTCGGCAATGGCAGGGAAAAAAATATAAACACGGATTGCACGGAATAAACGGATTTACACGGATTGGATGGTGAAAAAAAGAACAGTCTTTGCTTTTCCTCCATCCAATCTGTGTAAATCCGTTTATTCCGCGCAATCCGTGTTCCCATATTCGTGTAAATCCGTTTATTCCGTGCAATCCGTGTTCCCATATCCGTGTAAATCCGTTTATTCCGCGCAATCCGTGTTCAAAAATCAGTCTTATGAAACATCTACTCACCATCCTCTCGTTCTTCACCCTCCTCTCCTGCCACACGGCTCAAACCGCACAAGCAGTCGCCCCTGCGCCGCCGCCGCCTGTCAAACCTGCTGCGTTTGTCACCTGGGATAAAAAAATGGTCGACCTCGGCCAGGTGAAAAAGGGTGAGAAGCGTACTACTTTTTTTGAATTTACCAATACATCTGCCGAAAACATACAGATCGACATCGTGGATGCCTGCGAATGCACGCGCGTCGATTTTCCACGCGGCGTATTTGCTCCCGGACAGAAAGGTCGCCTCGATGTGGTATTCGACAGCAAAGACAAGGACGAAAGTGAAACCATTGGGATCACCGTGGTATTCAAACAAAATGACGAAAAAGGGAATCCACGGATCGAATCGGTAGAATACAAATTTGAATTGCTCAAATAGATTTTCCTGCCCTTTTGCAATATCCCGACATACCCCACCTCTTATTCCATTTTTTCAAATAAGTCCAACAGTTTATTTTATTATTGCGTCTTTTATAGAGAATACGGAATTTGAATATTCCTTTTTCTCCTGCTCCAACATAAATGATGCAATCTCTTTACGGCTCCTTCCGGGTTTTTCTACTCTTGCTGGCTTCGCTCTCCCTTTACGCGCAAACACCCTGTTATTTCGTTGCCAGAATCATCGACGCCCAAAGCGAGGAGCCGTTGCATGGCGTTTCGCTGAAAATGGACGGCCGGGAAACCGGCATGTCGAGCGACTCGCTGGGGCGACTGAAAATGCCCGTCACCTGTGCCGAACACACGATCCGTCTGCAAACCCTGGGCTACAAGCCGTTTAATAAAAAAATAACTGTAAGCGGGCAGGAAGTGCAGGAATTCAGCATGGAAAACATCGCCACGCAAATTGAAGAGGTGGTCATCAGTTCGCAGAGCAGTGTGCGCACCATGGAAACACCCGCGCTCGGCGTGAGTGTGCTCAGCATCAAAGCCGTGCAAAAACTGCCGCCTGCCGCAGGTGAGGTCGATATCCTGCGCGGCATTCAAACGCTTCCCGGCATCTCGGCCGTGGGTGAAGGCGCCAATGGCATCAATATTCGGGGTGGAGCAGTTGATCAAAACCTGATCCTGCTCGACAACATGCCCGTGTTCAACCCCACACACCTGCTAGGCCTGTTTTCCCTGTTTCCAACCGATGCTATTCGGGAAATGCAGATTTACAAAGGCTCCATCCCGGCGCGTTACGGCGGCCGCACTGCCGGTGTGCTGGATGTAAAAATGAGCGAACCCAGCGCCGAAAAGTTCAAAATGCGTGGCGGTATCGGGCTCATTTCCAACAGGTTGCACGCAGAAATACCGTTGGTGAAAGATAAAATCGGCTGGATGACTTCCGCGCGTTTTTCCCTGAATGAGTACCTCATCAAATTTTACAACAACATCCTGTACGACCGGATTGTCAACAAACGCATCCCCAACAACAAGCCCGTTTTTGTAGATTTTGCCAATAAAATAACCTGGAAACCGACGTATCGCGACAATATTTCCCTGACCAGTTACATCAGTTACGACTCGTATCAGGTCGATTCGTTGTTTTCCATCGCTGGCATTGTGCCCCGGCAGTCGACTATGCAATACGGGCACAACAACCTGGCCCTGCGCTGGAACCGCTCCATTTCCGACCAAATGAACCTCAATGTGCTGGCTGTGCAGTCGCTGTACAACACCACCACGACCGGAGAGGATGTGCAGGCTGGCTTCGATTTCGATACACGCCTGCGCTACCACCAGTTGAAAGGTGAACTGACGTATGCACCGGATACCAGGCAACGCATCAATGTGGGCGCTTCGCTGACGCGCTACGGCATCAGTCCGGCCAAACTGATTCCGCATGAAGGCTCGTCGGTGGCCTCGGTGCTGCTACCCGACGAACAGGCCTGGGAAGCCGCCATTTTTGCCGCCGACGAATATGAAATTGGCGACAAACTGCTCGTCGAACCCGGACTTCGCTATGTGCAATACTGGAATGTGGGACCGCTGCAAGTGCCCGTTTTTTCGGAAGAAGGCCCCAAAACGCCCGGTAGTGTGCTGAATTACCTGAGCCTGGGCAACAGCGAAGTGGAATCTACCTACGGTCGGCTCGAACCGCGCCTGGCGCTGCGCTACAAACTTACGGAAAACAGTTCGGTAAAAGCGGGATACAACCGCATGAACCAGTTTCTGCAAATCATTGCCAACAACACCACGCCGCTGCCTAATGCCCGCTGGAAAACTTCGAACCGCTACGTACCGCCGGCGCAAAGCGATCTGGTGTCGGTGGGTTATTTCCGCGATACAAAAAGCCGCATGTGGGAATGGTCACTGGAAGGGTATTACCGCTGGCAACGTTCGATTTTTGATTACCTCAGCGGCGCTGAACTGAGTATCAACCCGCTGGTTGAAACGCAGTTGCTCAAAGGCAGCGCCCGTGCCTACGGCGCCGAATTGTTTGTCAGCAAAAAAAAAGGTGTGATGACGGGCTGGGTGAGTTATACCTATGCCCGCAGTTTTCAGCAGATCCTGGGCGACTACCCGGCATTGCAGCAGTTGAACAACGGCGACTGGTTCAGAACAAACATCGACAAACCGCACACAGTCAACATGTTGCTGAATTTTCAGTCAGATAAACACAATTCCGTATCATTTACCTTTACCTACAGCACCGGCAGGCCATACACGGCGCCCGTGAGTTTTTACCAAAACGGGCTGAATATCATTCCCGTGTACACGGATCGGAACAATGCGCGTGTGTCGGATTACCATCGGCTCGACGTTTCCTGGACGATCCAGAATCCTTCGCTGAAACAACGGCGCTGGGAGAGTTCCTGGATCGTAACGGTGTACAACATTTACGGCCGCAAAAATGCGTTTTCGTACTTCTTCAACCCGGCCCTGGCGTCGTTCAAACCGTTTAAAGTGAGCGTGTTCCCGGCGCCGCTGTTTTCCCTGACCTATAATTTTAAATTTGAATAACATGCGCAACTGCCTCACTGCACTGGCCTTGATGCTGCTGACCTATGCCTGCCAATATCCGGTGGATACTTCCACGCTGCCTGATGGGCAACGTTTTCTGGTGATTGACGCAGAACTGACGCCGGACTACGGAAAAGTGCGCGTCACCTACACCCTTGATAAAGTGACTTCGCAGGGCGCTTACCAATTCCCAACACCGCCGGCCAATGCCTCGGCATATGTGGTTGACAGTCAAGGGAATGCAACGTTTTTTTCTATTGATGGCAACAAAAATCCGAATTTCCACGGAGTGGTGGGCGAAACGTACCGCCTGTTTGTAACCGTAGATGGGAACAACTACGAATCCAGCCCTGAAACCATGCCCGCCTGTCCGACACTTGACTCACTGGCGGTGATTTACACCGAAGAAAGAAACCGGGTGCCGGAAGATTTTTCCTACTACGGCTTCGACGTGTATGCCAATACCCAGGACATTCCGGGGCAGCCCAACTTCTACCAGTGGGACTGGATTCACTACGAAAAGGCTGTCGGCTGTGGAGTTTTTAGGGAAAATGGCATGGATGTGTTGTACCCCTGCAATCCGTATGGCTGCTGGAATATCACGTACAACACCCTCGTGAATGTGCAGTCGGATCAATTGCGCGACGGGCAGCCGCTGGCCCACAAGATCATGCGCGTGCCATTCACCAATCCACCCAACAAGTATTATCTGCAGGTGCAGCAACGCGCCATCACGCCTACGGTTTTTACCTACCTGCAATCGCTGGAAACCCAAACGCAAAACAACGGCTCGGTTTTCGACATCCCGGCCCAAACGCGTTTCAGCCCCAACATCGTCAACGTCAACAACCCCGCTGAAAAGATTCTCGGCGTGTTCAGCGTATTCTCCTACAGCAAAAAAGTGGTCATCGTCGACCGCTCCAAGCCTATCAACGGCCGTTACGCCCGTATCTCCAAGTTTTATCTGCCCTTCACCAGCCTGCCGCTCGCTTCGGCGCCTTGTATTGAAGGATTGTATCGGACACAGGTGGAGCCGGAGGGATGGGAGGAGTAGTTATGAGTTATAAGTTATGAGTTATGAGTTTTACGCACGTTGCTTTTGGCAGCCCTGATAAAGAAGCCAAAAGCAACGTGAGAAAAAACTCATAACTCATAACTCATAACTCCTAAGTCCCCCCTGCTCTCCGCCGTTCCTCTTCCGCCCCACCAGTTCTTCTGCGGGCTTGCGCCACCTGGTTGCTGCCGAAACGATAGGAAACGGACAGCGTTGCCAGACGGGTTTCGCGGCGCACATCGAACATTTCGATGTAATCGCGGTAGCGGATGGTAGCCGAGGGCAAATCCGTCCAGAATACGTCGGTGAAGGCCAGTTTGATGGAGACCTGCTTGTTCCACACCTGTTTTTGCACGCCGAAACCCAGGCCCCACATCGGGTTGATGTCCATAAATCCGTACACTTCATGGGTTTTGTAGCGGAAATTGAGTTCGGCCGACCAGTCGTTTTTCAGGGTAAACGTGTTGTTGTTATTGAAAAACAGCACGAGATTGCCGTCGTTGAGGTTGGTATTGGCATAAATGCCGCGGTACAGGCCCTGGTACACATCGAGGCTGTTGATGCTGTTCCACCATTTGAACGGCTGCAGCGGTGCGCTGAGGTTGAGCGAGTAGTATTCGGCGACGGCTAAGTTGCGGTCTGTTTGGGCCGTCACACGTATCAGGCCCTCCACCGGTCCAATCACCTGCGTGATGTTGTCGATTGTGCGCGCATACGAGAGTGTGGCCGTGTAGCGCTGCCGGAACGTGTGGTTCCATTCGAACGACCAGGTGAATTGCGGATTCAGGTACGGATTGCCCACCTTCAGCGTACTGGGATCGAGGAAAGATTTGAACGGATTGAGTTGATCGTAGGTGGGTCGGTCGAGGCGGCGACTCATATTGAGGCCCATGGTGTATTTTTCCGAAAACTGATATGTAAAAAACGTGCTGGGAAACCAGTTGACGTAATTGCGGTCGAAGGTTTGGCCGGTGGTAAGTTGTTTGCCTTTGGCGATGGTATTTTCAGCACGTATGCCCGCTTGCAGGCTGAATTTTGTCCATTCGCGGCTGTAATTCAGGTAGGCGGCGTTGATGTTTTCGCGGTATAAAAAGTGATTGCTGATCGTGGTGTCGAGGATAGGGTGCGCGGCGTCGCTTTTGTCATAAAATTCCAGTTCGTTGTCGGCATCCACGAGGCTGCTTTTCAGGCCCGCTTCTAGTTTACCTGCGCTGCCCAGCGGATGCGTGTAGTCGGCTTTGACGCTGCGAATTTTCAGGTCGCCGTGCAGGTCGCCGACGAGCAGGTACGGCGACCGGTATTCCACGCCTTCCGTGTCGAAGTAGCGCGTGGTGTAGTTTTGCGCGGTGGTATTGCCGAATTGGATATAGTCGAGGTCGACGCTGATTTCCCGGCCTTTTTGTTTGAAACTGTGTTTCAGGTTGCCGTTCAGGGCCAGCATGGGCCATTTGTCGCGCCCGGCGTTGGTGGTGTTGAAGGCGCCGATTTTTTCCCCTGCGCCGTTTTCCACATCTGAAAAATTGTTGGTGCGCGCGTTGTAGCGATTCAGCGAGCCGGAAGCCAGCACGCCGACCGTGGTGACGGGGCTCAGGAAATAATCGACCCCTACCCTGCCGTTGTGAAAATGGAAAGGCAAAATGAGCAAATTGCGCTGGTCGTACGCGCCCGTTGGCTGCCCGTTTTCATAAAAAGTGCGGTACAGTTTCAGGTCATTCATCCAGTCGCGGTCGCTGTAATTGTAGTTGCCGAACAGGTTCCACTTCTTTTGCCGGTGGTTGAAGTTGAATCCGGCCCCGAATTTCGGGTACACGCCCTGGCTGTAGTAGGCATTGGCCGAGCCGTTGGTACCCAGGCTTTTGTCTTTTTTCAGGCGAATATCGATGATGCCCGCATTGCCCGCCGCGTCGTATTTGGCCGATGGGTTGGTGATGACCTCGATGCGGTCGATGCTGCCCGAAGGTAGGGCTCGCAGGTAATTGGCCAAATCCTGCCCCGACAGCGGCGTAGGTTTGCCATCGATCAGGATGATGGTGCCCGCCCGACCCCGGATGGTGATGGCATCGTTGGCATTGACGATCACGCCCGGCGAGCGGCCCAGAATCTCGAAGGCTGTGCTGCCCGTAGCCAGTATGCTGTTGTCGACATTGACGATGAGCCGGTCGCTGCGCCGCTCGATGAAGGGCCGCTGGGCCGCCACAGTCACTTCCTGCAAGGCTTGTGCAGATTCGTGGAGCGTGATGGGTGGCAGACTGGCGTCGGAAGCGCCTATTTGCAGCACCTCGCTCATTTGTTTTTCAAAACCCAGCGAAGTAGCAGCCACACGATATGCGCCGGGTTTCAGGCCGGGAAATTCGAACTGCCCCGCCGCATCGCTGAGTTCTACTTTTACCAGTGTGCTGTCGGCGCTGCGCAGGAGGCTGAGGGTAACGGCTTCGAGCGGCTTGCCTTGGGCGTCTTTTACCATACCGCGCAAGGTTTGGGAAAAAGCGGCCGTAAGGTTGCACGCGAGGAAGATCAGGGGCAAAAACCAGTATTTGTGGTGGGTCTGCGTCATGTTCAGGTGGTTGATGACCCGAAGAACGGCGCAGGCAGGTTGTTGGGTGGGAGAAATTCGACAGAGGGGCGGCGGGGGGAAGTGGGGGAAGGGTTTGAGGGCCTCACCCCCCCACTCCACTCACCCTCTCACCACTCTTCTCACCACTCTTCCCTTGTTCGTATCAATGGCAATAAAATAAACGCCCTTGTCGGCAGGCAGCCACACCGCGCGCGCAGGCTGATCCCATACAAGGTGGCCGGCGCTGTCCCAGATTTGAATGCGGCGCAGTTGCACATCGCCACTGGTCTGGATATGCACCTGCCCATCGCGGCTCAGGGTAGGCGTTACCTGCACCAATGACGGGTCTACAGCCTGGTGGGTAGCAACGGAACTCACCAGCACGGAATCGAGCACACGCTCGGCTACCAGTACCGGCGAGCGGTCGGCCGCGTTGAACATATTTTTGAAAGAATCGATTTCTGGAGAAGAATATTCAAACATCGGCATCATCCATTTCGGCGGAAGCGACTGGTACCATACCCGTGCGCGCACTTTCAAGAGGCCATCGTAGCCGTGGGTAGGAATCCGGTAGTGCACAATGTCGCTGCCAGAGCCTTCCATACCAGCGGCATCGCGGTTAAAGTCGGGGTCCAGGAGGGCAGCGCCGATAATCAGCGTCGTATCGTACACAGGGTCACTGATGCGGAATCCCTGGGGCGTCAGGCGGTTGTCTTTGATGCCTTCATCACCGCGTTCCAGCACATTGGTAAAATTGCCATTCACGTCGCCAGGCACCAGTTCATAAATCTGCACCTGCCCCGGCGCATTGATCCAGTCGTAGTGTGGTTCGAAGTTGGCATCTTCATCGGGCAGGCTGTAATCGGCATTCATGCGGCCGGAATGGAATACCACCTCGCCAGCCTCATTTTCTACTTCAAACTCGATCCAGGCGCGGCGGGAAGGATAGCCTGAAGGGAATTTGTGACCGGCTTTGTTGCTGAGTTTTACAGAAAAATCAACCGAATCGCCGTTCAAAATGCCCGTATTCAGTTCCAAATCGAGCGTATTGTGCTGGAGCATGCGCAAGGTGGCCACAATGGTGCTGTCGAAATGCTGTGGCTCGGCCGTGATGCCCAGGGCCTGGCGATTCTCTTTCAGGAGTTTGAGCATCGATACATTGGCGCCGGCCAGTTCGTGCAGGCCGAATGGGAATTTCGGCGTCAGAAACTGGTAATTGGCAGAAATAATAATCTCGTCCTGCAATTGCGGCACGTGGCAGGTCTGACAAGATACATTGTCGTGATCGCGGTCGTAGCGGCTGTTGAGCCACTCATGGTACGTGGCCTGCTCCACAAACGTATTGCCCGTCAGGTGTCCTTCCAGATCGACAGTATTGGTAATCAGGGTATGGCAGCCGGCGCACAGTCCGCCATCGAGTATATGTTCGCCGTATTCGGGCGTGATACCCACGAATTCGTGCATGGGTGGTGCAAAAACGAGTTCATAAGGGCCATACGCTACCCGAATATGATTGGTATCGTAGTTGAGTTGTCCGGAATGCGTGCTGCCGATGTTGAGCGGCGACTGTGCATGGCATGCCTGACAGTTCACGCCATCAAGCCCTAGCGTGTCGGAATACAGATCGGCGAGCGTATAAGTGAGTTGGTGTTTCTGGAGTTTGGCCTGGTAATGGCCGGCAGGTGCGTGGCAACTCGTGCATTTGTCCTGCAGGGCGAGGCTGTGTGAGGGATTCACCAGAATTTCATGGGTCACTTTTGCACGCCAGAACGGATCTTTGGCACTGTTGGCCATCATAGTCGATCGCCAGCGGTCGTAAATGTTTACATCTTCGCCGCTGGTAGTCACCAGTGCATGTCCGTTGGGGTCATGCCCGTGGCAACCGCCACATAACTTGGCCGTGGGAAAAAGAATCGTCGAATCGATGGGCAAAAAATCAGGCGATTCTCCCAATTGTTTTTCAAAAGCCTCCACACTCAGCCCATGTTCCTTAAAAAAGGCATGTTCGGCATTGGTATGAAATTCAACTTTTTGATTTTCAACAGGATAAAGTGTTATGGCGCCTATAAAAGCAGGCACAGTAAGGGCAATGAGTACGGTCTTTTTCATGAACAGCATGGATGGTAAAGCAGCAATAGTAGCGACAAGCGGCATTTCAAAACCGAAAGTCAGCAGCATACCGTCCGGAGGTTTTCTCCAACGATAGTGCGAACAAATGTCAGGCGCGCAGCGGAAATTTCGGCTCGTGTTTTTGGCAATTGGTTGGCAGTAGTCAAAATATTTGCCTTACCCCAACCAATATCATTCTCCTGCATAAATCCAGATGCCGCCCTTCTCCCCACAAAATCCGTGTAAATCCGTCCTTCTCCGCGCAATCCGTGTTACACTTACTCGCCATCCAGAAAATGAACCGGGCGGCTGATGCTTTGTTCCAGGGAGATAAAAGTCTCGGTTCGCTGAATGCCCGATATTTTCTGGATTTTATCATGCAATATCAGGCGCAGGTGGTTCGTATCTTTGCACACGATTTTGGCAAAAATACTGTAGAGGCCAGTGGTATAATTGGCTTCCACCACTTCGGAAATTTGTTTGAGTTGTTCGGCAACTTCATCGTACAACGAACTTTTATCGAGGTAAATACCCAAAAAAGCCGTTACATCGAAGCCGAGTTTGTGGTAGTCGACGATCAAACTGGAGCCCTTGACGATGCCGAGTTGTTCCATTTTCTTCATCCGGACGTGGATGGTGCCGCTGGAAACAAAGAGTTGTTTGGCAATATCGGTGTACGGAATTTTACCGTCCTCGATGAGTTTTGTCAGGATTTGCTTGTCCAGTTGATCTATATCAGGATTTTCTGCCATGGCCGAAGTGTAAGTTAAAGCAATTTTTTTGAATTGATGCGGGTGTAAAAGGGATGATGTTTGCAAAAAGTTGAACAAAAGTACAATTGTTTTGACAAACCCATAATTTACCTGCAATAAACACAGACTGCTCTGTATATGATGCAAGACGAAAATTCCCCCAAATGGCAAATCAGGTTGCCACTGATGCTGGCTGCTGCACTCACCATCGGTATGTTTATTGGCCAGCAATTGCCGCGTTACGACAGCGATGTATTGTTCCAGATGGGCAATCCCGGCAGTGTTTCGGGTGGCACACTCGACGAAATATTGCGCTATGTGCAATCCAAATATGTCGACTCGGTTGACATCGATGACGTAAAAACGGGTGCCATAGATCACTTGCTGGAACAACTCGACCCACATTCCGTGTACATCTCGCCGGAAGAATTGCAGGCTGTGGAAGACGACATGAGCGGCGAATTTGAAGGCGTTGGCATCGAATATGTCTTTGTCGATGACACGATGCAGGTTGTTTCCGTATTTCCCGGCGGCCCTTCCGAAATGGCGGGTATGCTCCCGGGCGACAAGATTGTTTCCATTGGCGACACGGTTGTGGCTGGTGTAAAAATTGAAAACAAGGAAATTTTCAGGTACCTGCGCGGGAAAAAAGGCACCCAGGTAGCCCTCGGTGTGAAACGTGGCCGGGAGAAAGGCCTGCGCTCTTTTACCATTACCCGCGATATTATTCCGGTACACAGTGTCGACGTGGCCTATATGCTCGACGAACACACGGGGTACATCAAAGTGAACCGTTTCAGCGCCACCACGTACCGCGAGTTCATGGAAGCACTGCAACCCCTGGTGGATCAGAAAAGCCTTCAAAACCTCGTACTCGACCTGCGTGGAAACCCCGGCGGCTACCTCAATGAAGCCACCGACCTGCTGAGCCAACTTTTCCCCGATGGAAAATTACTGGTGTACACCAAGGGCCGCACCGAAGCGCGCCGCGACTACAAAAGCAATGGCCGCGCCCGTTTCAATATCCAGAACATTGCCGTGCTGATCGATGAAGGCTCGGCCTCGGCCAGTGAAATCGTAGCCGGCGCTATTCAGGACTGGGATCGCGGCTGGGTTGTGGGAAGGCGCTCGTTCGGAAAAGGCCTGGTACAGGAACAATATCCGCTCGGCGACGGTGGCGCCCTGCGCCTCACGGTAGCGCGCTACTACACACCCAGTGGGCGAAGTATCCAGCGCGCTTACAAGCACAATGAAGAATACAGCCACGAAGCCGAACGGAGGCTGAAAAGTGGCGAACTCGCCGATGCTTCCAAAATCACCATTGCCGACAGCACCCAGTACTACACCGGCATGGGCAGGGTGGTTTATGGTGGAGGCGGCATCTACCCGGACGTGTTTATTCCGCTGGATACTTCTTTTGCCAGCGATTACTTTTTTGAAATGCGGCAGTTGATTCCACAATTCGTGGCGCGCTGGCTCGAACAAAACGACCGCAAGTTGCTTCCTGCTGATTTGAACAGTTTTATCCGCGATTTTCAGGTCAGCGATGCGGCTTTCGATGGCTTCATTGCATTTGCTGACAAACAAGGCGTCAAATCGCAACCCGCCCAACTCGCCAAATGTCGCGCCGAACTCAAACACCAATTCAAGGCCCGCATTGCCAAAGCGCTGTATCGGGAAGAAGGCTTGTATCGCGTGCTGAACGACGACGATCCGGCTGTGGAAAAGGCACAGCAGTTGCTGAAAAGCGGACAACCGATCGTGAAGAAATGAGGGGGGAGTTATGAGTTATAAGTTATAAGTTATGAGTTATACACACATTGCTATTGGCTTCTTTTGCAGGGTTGCCAAAAGCAACGTGTGTATAACTCATAACTCATAACTTATAACTCATAACTCCCCTCTCATCTCTGTATTTGCAAAAACCCGCTCAGCACCTTCGAGCCGTCTCTCAAATCAATTGTATAGTAATACGTGCCATCCGGCAATTCATGGCCATTCCAGCGGCCGTCCCAGCCGGTAGCATTGGAGTAAGCAATGCGTTCGAACACCATTTGTCCCCAACGGTTGAACACCCGCACCTCGTTGAGCGGATATTGCTCGATACCAGGCAGGTGCCATTCATCGTTCAGGCCGTCCCCATTGGGCGATATACCATTGAAAACCAGTATTTTATCACAGATAATGGTAATAGTGACTGTTGTTTCAGCCTGCCTGCCCAGTGTATCCGTCAACTGATAGGTAAAAGATGCAGGCACGCATTGGCTCTCTTCGGGAGAATAGGTCAAAACACCCGTATTGGCCTGATAAGAGTATTGCCCCTCTGCGGGAGTGCTCAGAAATTCAACGGCGGCCAGACCGGCCAGGTTGCCGGCCAAGCCAATGATGATGTCATTATCGAGCAAAGGAATCGAAACTGGAACGCCCCGCTGTGTGTACACCACATCCGCCACGGCGTAGGTAGTGTCGGGCTGCGGTACGATGGTATCCATGGGGCACTGAAGCAACACACGCACGTTGTAGATGCAGGTATTTTGCAGGTTTCTGATTTGCAGCAGATGCAGGCCAGTATCCAGTACAACGCCGGTGTTGGTGCCACAAGGGGTGATCGACTGGGGTGGTTGAAGGAAATCGGTAATCGACCAAAAAGCAACTTCCTGATACGGAATCGTGGTACAAAACAGGGTGTCCACATTGCAATTGCTGACCGTCCAGGCTATGGTGCCTGTCCCGTCGGGCTGGTAAGTATGTATGGGCAGGCATGCTTGCTGAACGATATTTACCAGCACACAAACCGTATCATCCAGCCCCGTTATGTTCACATCGCGGATAATACAAATGGTATCGACCGCATGTCCCATCATATTTCCGGCCGTGTACAACAGGCAACCGTTTGGCTTGAGTATCCAGTTTCCAAATGCGGAACTGCCCACATTGGTACCTGATCCTTGCATAAAAAAAGTAACCGCCCCCGGCTGAACGCCCGCCGGGATACCCATGCAAAATGTATCTGTCGTACCGGCTGAAACCTCCAGCGTCACGGTGTCGATACCGACGCAGGTTGAAGTGACCAGCACCGGATTTACAGTAAAAGCACATCCCAGGTTGTCATATACCGATGCCGAATAAAGACCCGGCAACAGATTTTGTCGATCCTCGGGGTTGTTGTTTCCAGGAATATCTACCCAGTCGACCCGCAAAGGGCCTGTGCCTCCTGAAAGCGTGAGTAAAATTTGTCCGCCATTCTGGCAATCGCCGGGAACTACCAGCGCCTGCGATACAAACAGCGGCGGCGCTTCAATCAAAAAGGAATCCAGTGGCAAAGGGCACCCGCTGGCATCGTTTACATGGATAAAATACTCGCCCGGTGGCAGTTGCCCCGGCGTAACCTCTTCACCCTGTGCATTTTGTACTACTGCTGTGTAAGGAAGCGCAAAATTGTCGCCCGGTGTGAGGGCGATACTGACTGAGCCGTTGCTCTCGCCGGGGCATTGCACATTTTGGGGCATCAATTCCAGCGTGGCACTGACCGGAATATCTTCTATCAGGAAGGAGACCTCATCGGTACAGCCTGTGATGACATCTGAAATTCCACAGAAATACAGAGCAGCCTGCAGATCGGTAAAGGGTGGCGCGGCGCCCAGCGTATATGAGTATTGCCCCGAGCCTCCATTTACAATGACATTGGCAGCGCCGGTTGGCAGACCACATTTTGCATTCTGGAGCACGACCACATTGCTGTTGAGCGGATTGGTATTGGGCACACAAATTTTATGTACGGAGTAGCAGCCAGCGCCATTGGTGGCTGTCACGTAGTAGCAGCCGGCGGCCAGGCCATCGTTGACAGCGCCCGTTTCTCCGTTGCTCCAGGTATAGGTGAGAGCGAATGGCGACAGGGTAACTTTTCCGTTGGATGCCAGGCAATTGGCTGGTTCGATGCTGCTGACCTGCACTGCCGGGCCGTTGGAATTGTTGACCACAATGGTCGTATCGAGGGTACAGTCAGGGTTGTCGGCCCTAACCACTTCCACATGGTACGTTCCTGCCTGAAGGTTGGATGCCACGTTGGACACGGAAACAGCGGGTGTCCAGTTGAATTGATAGGCGCCACTACCCAGATTCAAAATAATGGTACCGGTCGCATTGCTGCAGGTCGCATTGGAAATGAGGATGGAGGAAAGGCTGACGGGGTTGTTGCAGGGCGTCTGTCCTGCAGCCGTATTCGCCTGAAACAACAACGACAACAACGCAACCAGGCTTGCAATGTAAAAACGATAATGGCGGATGTACATGGTATTGAAAACTGGGAACAAACGTGCAAGGCCAACCCGACAAACGTGCACATTTTTACTCGTTGCGCATTTGTATGTTGCCGCTATACAGATTGAAATCGGTGTAAAACATGGCGGAAAACGATTAAAAACGAAACTCCATGGCAAAAGTAACGCTTCCTGACAGAGCATTACTGCCCAAATACAGAGATGATGTTTTGTCGTGCAAATGGTATCATTACTTTTTTTTAGCAAAAGATGGCTATTACAAAAAACTGTTTTTCAAATAGTTACAATAATTTTTTAAAAAAAATGTAGGCGACAATATGCAAATAATGTCCCTTTTTTTGAAGACAAACCCGGCTACTTTTGTATCATGAGTTGACAGGCAAAGACCATTTTTCAAGTCTTCTTCCTTGAACTCAGGTTATTGCAACAGGCGTAATGTTGGATGCTCCAGGAACCGATGTCTTCCAGAGGGAAACTCTGACCACAATCAAACACAACACTCCACTACTTACAAAAACTACGCCGCCATGGAAACGAGTAGCAAAATGAATGTTCTCGGAAAACTCCCGCTGTTGTCATCTTTGTCAGCAAGCGAACTGGAACAGATTGCATCTATCGCCACCTTTCGCCGGGTAGCCAAGTTCCAGTTTATTTTTATGCCTGACGAAGTTGCCGAACATGTATTCATTCTTCTGAAAGGCCGTGTCAAAACCGGTACTTTTTCAGCAGAAGGACGCGAGGTGATCAAGGAAATCCTTCAGCCGGAAACCCTGTTTGGCGATCTGGCGCTTACAGGAGAAACCCGCCGCAGCGATTATGCACAGGCCCTGCACGACGACGTGGAGTACCTGGCTATTCGAGTTGCTGATTTTCAACAACTTATGCAACACAACCAGCGGCTTGTTTTCGCCTGTATGCACCACCTTACCCAGCGTTTGCAACGGGTAGAGGATCGGCTTGCCAAACTGGTACTGAAAGACGCCCGCGAACGCATCATCGAATTCCTGGTCGAAACCGCCGGCAAGGAAGGCCGCCGCGTAGGCTACGAAACCCTTGTAAAACACCACCTGACGCAACAGGACATTGCCAACCTCACCGGTACGAGCCGCCAAACGGTTACGTCCGTACTCAACGACCTGCGCAAATCCAACCTCATCTACTTCAACCGAAACAGCATTTTGATTCGGGACGTGGAGAAATTGGCATAGTGAGTGGTGAGTAGTGAGTAGTGAGTAGTGAGTAGTGAGTAGTGAGAAAAGTTAAATTTCACTCACTACTCACCACTCACTACTCACCACTCACTTCTTGATCCACCCCACCGGATTTATCCTGTCTTTTTGGTGCCAGAGTTCGAAGTGCAACTCGGAAGCGCCCGTAATAGCATTAGTGCTGACTTTCCCCATCACCTGCTTGGCGCGCACCGTTTCTCCTTTGGTAAGGCTGGTTTCGGCCAGATTGGTGTACACGGTGTAATAATCGCCGTGTTGCAGGATGACGGTGTAGTCGTGGCCGGGAATAAACTGCACCCCTGCTACAACGCCCTCGTGAATGGCGCGTACGGCAGCCGATTCTTCTGTACGGATATCGATGCCGTTGTTGGTGATACTGATGTTTTTGATGGTGGGGTGCTGTTGTTTGCCAAATCCCCTGGAAATAAAGCCACTTTCCACTGGCCAGGGCAGGCGGCCCTTGTTGCGCCTGAAATCGAAAGACTGCATATCTTCTGCGGCTTCGGGCTTGGCGTTGGCGGGCGCTGCAGTCACAGCGGGTTGGGGCGCTTTGGTGGCGGGTTGGGGCGCAGGAGTTGAGGGTGTCGGTGTTTTTTCCGGTTTGGCAGGAGCGGCTGCTACGGGTGGCGCCCGGCGCGCTTCTTCGGCCCGTTTTCGCACTTCTTCCTGAATGATATTTTCGATGGCCTGGTTGAGTTGTTCGTGAGCGACCTGCTTTTTTTGCAGGTCCTGCTTGAGCCGTTCTTCGTCTTTGCTGAGGAATTTCAGCGTTTCGTCCTTTTGCAGCAGTTCGTTGGACAGGGTTGCTTTCTGGTTCTGGATGGAACCGAGCAGGCTTTCCTTTTCAAGGCGGGTTTCGTTGATGGAACGAATTTTTTGGGCCAGCATTTCCCGGGTGGCGGCAATAGCATCGGCCTGTTGTTTTCGGAAACGGTCGTATTTGCGCAAAAACAGCCAGCGGCGAAAGGCCTGATTAAGGCTTTCTGCAGACAGGATGTAGAGCAGCGGATTGCTCAGGCTTTTTCTTCGGAAAGCGTTGCGCACCATTTTTCCGTACTCTTGCTGCATTTGCTCGATGTCCTTTTCAAGCGAAGCAATCACATCCTGGTTGCGTACGATGCTTTCCTCAGCGGCTTCCACTTCTTCCTGGATCGTGCGAATGAGGGTTTCGCGGTTTTGAATCTGGCTTTGCAGGGCCACATACTTGTCGTACGTGGCTTCGCGGGTCTGGGCCGTTTTTTTGATCATCCGCTCGGTGGTATTGATATCGCGGATGATTTTCTTGCGTTTTTCTTCGAGTTCTTTCTTCGATTGCGCCAAAAGCAGTGTCGGCAGCAAGAGCAGCAGCAAGAGCAGGCGAAATCCATGCATTTTATTGCACACGCTCATAATGGTCGGGAATTTCAAATCGGTAATTTTTCGGCACATTGATCTCGACATCTGAAAATTCTATTTCGAGGCGCATTGTTCCGGCTTCCGGACTGAATGCTTCAATGTGGCGAAGATACGGAAACCATTGAGCATCAGGCACTTTTTTGTAATTTTCAAAACCCAGCGACACCACGCGGGCGTCTCGTTGTTGCACAAATGACTCCTTGGCCAGCAAAAAGTTGCCTTCCCGCAGTCGGTAATCGGCGCCCAATTGACCATCGTTGCCGCGAAGTCGGTGCAAGCCCTCAGCCACATCCGATTCGAGTGCCATGCCATCCGATAACCAGGCAGAGGCCAGCAGGGTTTGTTGCAAGAGGCTGAAGCCGTCCGGCAGGTTGTATTGCTTTTGCAGCGCCGTCAAGGATTGCTGCGAAACGGTTTTTTCCAGCCGGTTGAGCGTTATGATCGAGTCGCGGGTAATCAGTACCCGCGCAAATTCAATGCCGAACTTCTTGATATTCAACCACATCACGCTGTCGCGTATCCAGATCAGGTTGGCATTGGCTTCTATCGACTGGCCTTCGCCTTCTACAAACACTTTTGCCTGGGCGTTGAGTTGTTTGACTTTCGTCAGGTCGCGGGCCTGTAGTTTTTTTACCAGGAACTCACTGCTACGCGCCTTCGTAGCACCGGGCACAGGATCATTCGCATCGGCAGCATGGCGTTTACAGCCGGTTTGTTTGGCCGACAACAAGAGGGAAAGGGAGAGAAGAAATAGTAGGGAACGCATGATGAGGGTTGGTAAAGTTGATGAGGTTGATAGGGTTGATGAAGGTTGATAGGGTTGATAAAAAGCGTCTAGGGATAAGGGTTGAAATTTACTTTCATAGAGCGGTTGAATATCAACACTTATCAACCCTCATCAACCCTCATCAACCCTCATCAACCCTCATCAACCTTATCAACCCTCACTCCCCCTCCTCCTCAATCCCCATCAGCGCTCCGGCCAACTCACTCATGGCGTGGCGGTCGCCGGCTTGTTTGCAGATGTCGATGCCTTGCTTGTAGGTGAGGATCGCTTGGTCGAAATCCTGCTGTTTTTCGTACAGTTTCCCAAGGTGGTAGTACAAGCCTGTGTAGTTGGGATTCGTTTCCTGCAATCGCAGGTAAAACGCAAGGGCTTCCGAATCATTGCCGTGTTTTTCGTATTCTTTTGCCACGGCAAAAAGCAGGAAAGCATCGTTAGGCGACGAAGCCAGCAAACCACTCAGTTGTTCCAGTCTGGTGCTCATATTTGATTTAAATGAACCACAAAAAGCAGAAACAAGGTAGAACCTTTTCTCCGCCTTGCGGTTGAAGTGTTGTAAGAGTTATGATTTTAGCGAAAATTCGCCGAATATAATTTTTTTGTGCCGCCTGATGTGTATATCTTTGCAGGCCCGCAAAAATAGGGTTTCCCGACCAGGGACGCTCCAACCTTAACCATTCATTTAGTAACCTGTTCAAAATGAAGTTATTAGTTTGTATCAGCCAAACGCCCGACACCACCGCGAAAGTTGCTTTCAAATCGGACGGTAAGGAGTTTGATGCAGCCGGTGTACAGTTTATCATGAATCCGTACGACGAGTGGTACGCCCTCGTGCGCGCCTGTGAACTGCGTGAAACCCTTGGCGGCTCGGTCACGGCCCTGAATGTCGGGCCTGCTGCCAATGAAACCACCATCCGCAAGGCACTGGCCATCGGCGCCGATGATGCCGTTCGTATCAATGCCGAACCGCAAAGCGCCGGTTTTGTTGCCAAACAAATCGCCGAATACGCGAAAAGCCAAAATTTCGACATCATTTTCTTCGGCAAGGAAACCATCGACTACAACGGCTCCGAAGTGGGCGCCATGGTAGCCGAATACCTCGACCTGCCTTACGTGTCCTATGCTTCCAAACTCGACCTCAATGGCAATACTGCCACACTCGAACGCGATATCGAGGGCGGTGTGGAAATACTGGAAGTGGATATGCCGTTTGTCGTCAGCGCCGCCAAAGGCATGGCCGAACAACGCATTCCGAATATGCGTGGCATCATGACCGCCCGCACCAAACCACTGGTAGAAGTAGCCCCTGTCGCTTTCGAAGAGGCCGCCAAAGCCGTACAATTCACCCTTCCACCTGCCAAAGCCGGCGTCAAACTGGTCGATCCGGAAAATATGGACGAACTCGTGCGACTGCTGCATGAGGAAGCGAAGGTGATTTGAGAGGGTTGAGAGGTTGAGAAGTTGAATAGTTGAGACTCGTTTTTTGTTACAAAACGATATTTTGCCTCTCAACCTCTCACCCCCTCAACCTCTCAACCCCTCAACCCCTCAACCCTATCTCTCTCCACCATCTCAACCTAACAATATGGTTCTTGTTTTTGCAGAATCTCCACGTGGTAATTTGAAAAAAGCGGCCTTCGAAGCCGTTACATACGGCAAAAAAACTGCCGATATACTGGGCGTTTCCTGTGTAGCGCTCACCCTGGGCACCGTCAAAAATGCCGGCGAACTGGGCGTTTACGGCGCTTCCAAAGTGCTGAACATCGCCGATGCCGCATTCGATCATTTCGACAGCCAGGCCATTGCCGCTGCGGTGGCCTCTGTAGCCCAGCAGCAAGGCGCAACGGTTGTAGTGCTCAGCCATACGTCTACGGGCAAATCGGTGGCCGGCCGCCTGGCTGTGCGCCTCAACGCCGGACTCGTTTCGGGTGTCAACAGCCTGCCAACGATGAATGGAAACGCCCTGCGCGTAAAAAAATCGGTTTTTTCCGGTAAAGCCATCGCAGAATATGAAATTGACAGTGCGGTGAAAGTGCTGTCACTTATGGGCAATGCCGTGAAACCGGAAGCCACCGGATCGGCTGTTGCTGTAGAAAATGTATCTACCAGCGCAAAAGGCCGCATCCGCGTGAAAGACGTAAAAACCCAGGAAGGTACCGTGCCGCTGCCCGAGGCAGAAATCGTGGTATCGGCCGGACGTGGCATGAAAGACCCGGCTAACTGGGGCATCGTGGAAGATCTGGCTGCTACGCTGGGTGCTACGACCGCCTGCTCGCGCCCGGTAGCCGATAGCCACTGGCGCCCGCACCACGAACACGTGGGACAAACGGGCATCGCCATCCGCCCCAACCTGTATATCGCTATCGGCATCAGCGGCGCCATTCAGCACCTCGCCGGCGTGAACAACTCCAAAGTGATCGTGGTGATCAACAAAGACCCGGAAGCGCCTTTCTTCAAAGCAGCCGACTATGGAGTGGTAGGCGATTTGTTCGACATCGTACCGCGTTTGAATGCGTCGCTGAAGAAGTTTAAGGCGGCCCATTGAAACACTTGCAACACGGATTGCGCGGATTAGAGACGGATTTACACGGATTTGCAACACGGATTTGCAACACGGATTACGCGGATAAGAGGCGGATTTACACAGATTGGATGAAGGATAAAGAACAAATTTCCCTTCAACTCCATCCAATCTGTGAAAATCTGCCTTTGATCCGCGTAATCCGTGTTGCATTTTTTTCCATTTCCCGCGCATCCAAATACTATAATCCAGTGTTTTTATTATTATTTTTGCGGCCGCAATGCGTATGCCCGCTGTAATCCGGTTTTAATTTGGCTGCGCAGTGCCTCCCAATTTCCTGACAAGAACCTTTATCTACTTGATAATGAGACGAATAGAACTCGACATCGTTGCACTGTCGCACAGCATGACCCAATCGCACAATTACGCCGTGGTACTGGGCGAACGCAAGGGACAGCGCAGGCTGCCTATCGTAATCGGCAGTTTTGAAGCGCAAGCCATCGCTGTTGCTATGGAGCGCATGGTACCAAACCGCCCCCTTACGCACGATTTGTTTAAAAGCACCCTCGATACTTTTGATATTCAACTCAAGGAAGTTGTCATCAACAACTTGCTCGACGGCATTTTTTACGCGCGCCTGATTTGTGTACGCGATGGCGAACTGTTTGAAATAGACTCGCGCACCTCCGACGCCATTGCCATGGCCGTGCGCTTTGAATGCCCGATTTATACCTACGATTTTATACTGGAAGCGGCCGGCGTCGTACTGGAAGAACAGGAAGACGGAAGCCTCCGCGCCTCGCAAGTGGCCGGCAGCAACCTCGACAGCGACTCGATCGAAACCTTTTCGATGGATGCCCTGCAAACCAAACTCCAGGAAGTGCTGGAAGCCGAAGACTATGAAATGGCGGCGAAGATTCGGGATGAGATCAAACGCCGGCAGGCAAAGGATTGAAACGTTGCTGTTGTGAGGCGAACAGTGAAAAGAAATTCCGGATGCTGCCACTAAGGAGCATCCGGAATTTCTTTTTCCAGGCCTTTCTTCTATTCTCCAGATTCGCTCGCCTTTTTCCGGCTTACTTCCAATTTCAATTGTTCAAAACCCTCTATCAGCGCATCGATCTGCGCCTGCTGCGCTGCCATCTGTTGTTTCAAGTTTCCAATTTCCGTCTGCTGGGTCTTGACAGCATTGATCAACATATACGTAAATGCAGAGGGGTCTACACTCAGGTATGTGTGTCCTGCCTCCGGACCTTCCTTGACGAGTGTTTCTGTGACCATAAATGGAGCGGCTTCTTTGAGTTCCTGTGCCACAACACCTACGTATTCCGGTACGTTCGACATGCCCAGTTTGCCATTGTAATGAAAGGTAACAGGGTTGACCTTTTCCAGCAGGTCGATGCCTGCACTAAAAGGGGCAATCTTTTCCTTGAGTCGACGATCGGAGAAAGACGACCAGGAACCTCCTCCGGTTTTATATGCCGTCCCCTGCACATTGAGTAGCCCGCTCGTAGCAGTTACATCACCAATATTGACAGCGCCGCCCCCGGCAGCCAACACCACATTGCCAGAAGAGTTGTTATTCAGATAAAGCCCGCTGGACAAGGCATCTATTTCGTTGCCATCCATTAATAACACCTGGCTGCCGCTTTCTATCCGCACCGCTGCACTGCTACCCCCGTTTTCGCTGCCTACTACCCGAAGGGAAGCGCCGTTGTCGACGTTGCTTGTAGTACCCGCTATGATATATTCACTGGAGTGTATTTTATTCAGATAACCTGCTGCCCAGCGCCTGTCGGCACGACCCACAAAATAAGTGTCGTTTATATCCGGAACAATACCACTTACTATATCAATGGAACCTAGATCGCCATTGTAGATACCGCCTGTACTAAAACGGATGCCATCACTTCTTACAATACCGGATACCCGAACGATTTCGTTGGCTGCTGTAGGGGCTGCATCGGAACCGATACTGATCGTATTATTGGAACTATGAAGCACCAGTAAATTGTTGCCCGAGGCCCCGCCCGCTTCAAACGCCAGTTTGCCATCGGAGCGCAGGGCCATGTTGAAAGCGTTGCCAATGTTGTGCAAGGCCAATGTACCGCCATTAATATCCAGGTTTCCGGTAGGGTTGATGGTACCGATACCAATGTTGTTGCCCGCCTGGTAAATGACGGAGTTTCCAAGCGTTGTGGCTGTACCGAATTTGGATATATAACCGCCGGTGCCCGAACCGCTGATACCGCTGGCCGCGGGCGTATTGATCGTAAAATTTGGGTAAGTGCCCGAAATGGTAGTTGCACCCGTGCCGGTCAGGGTAACGGGCTGGTTGGGGGTGGTATTTTCGATGGCATAGCCATTGGCCGTGGGATTCAGACTAATTCCAGTGCCTGCCGTAACCGTTGGGATAGTGCCTGTTGCGATATCCGCTTGCGTAATACTTCCATTGACGATATGACTGCTGTTGATGCTGTTGGTAGCAAGTCCGATGGGGCTGCCTGCGGTACCGTTGCCGGTTATGGGTAGGGTTGTATTAGCCGTCTGGGTGCCCCAGTTGTCTCCCACCCCGGGGCCGGAGGTAGCGTCTGTTGCAGGGGCCCATGCCGCGCCATTCCATTTCAGCACCTGTCCGCTGGCAGGGGCGGTTGGACTGACGGAAAATCCCCGTAGTGCATTTACCTGTGGAGCCGGATAAGTACCGCTTAAATCACCACTCGCTGCACCACTTGGCGGCAAAGTGGCAGGTATGACGCCGGGCGCGAGGTCTTCCGCCTGAACGGACTGATTGATGATCTCCACACCCGATACGGTATTGGGCATGATTTCAAGACCGTTGTCGAAAGAACCTGTTACGTCGCCTGAAGTAAAATTGCTGCTTTTTAATACATCATCACTGCCATTCAGGTCGCCAGTGTTGCTGACCGTCGAGGTGGCAGGGTCTAAAGAAAGCCCATTGCCCCAGATATAGTTCGGCCCATCGCTGCCCGATTGCTCAGCATACAGCGCATACGGTACTGAGATCAGTTGGCTGGAAGCAAATTGTTCAGAACTTTCAAAGGTGCCGCTCCCATCCATATCTACGGCTACTGCCAGGAAATAAGGGTGGTTTTTCCAGTCCAGAACTTCAAAATCGAAAGGCAACGACCCTGCAGGCGCCCCGTCGCCTACCATGGCGCTCACTACACCATGCTGCGACACAGTAATTGAGTGCTCCTCAGCATACCTAATATTGGCAGAACCGTCCTCCGTAATGACAAACTGAACTTTGACCGTGGAATTGGCAGCCAACAGACTTCCGTCGGCTTTCCGTGGCACTGCCTGGTAATTGAATTTTTTGGGTGCGCCAACCTGGGATAATGCCAGACCGGAAGCCATGATGTAGAGCAAAATTGTCAAAAAGTGCCTCATATTCAATGGGTTAAAAGAACAGGAAAAATTTTGAATATTTTGCCGGCAGCATCAGTTGCGTGTAGAAAATAAACCCCGGCAGCCAATCCTTGCACGTCCAAACTTGTAAAAACAGGTACCATGATTGCGGGCAGCACGGATCGGCCATGAAGATCCACGACGCTGACTTTTACCGGCGTATCCGTTTCTACATTCAGGAAATCGGAACCGGGATTGGGATAAACCTGCAGTTTGATACCGCTGAACAGAGGTTCTTCATCAGATACGCTTTGCAACACAACGACCTGGTGAAATCCTTGCGAAAGAAGGTTGTTGTCGCTTTGCGACTCGGTAACCATCACTTCTCCAAGGGTAAAATGCAGGGTATTACCACTATTCGAAGTCAGAACCAAACCGCTGTTAGCCACTACCTGCAACTCCATCTGCTGCTGGCAATAACCTGCAGGAATACAGACTACCAAGGCTGCTAAAACGAAAAAAACAATCCGTTTTTTCATAAAAACTTATTTGTTTTAGTCAATCTTGGGCTTGCGTACCTGTACGAAGTAGCCATACAACTCCATGGTATATCCTACTTTTTTCATCTCACCGTCTTTGTCCCGAACGGAAATGTCCAGTTGCAAACCTTCCAGTACTTTCACGGTATTTGGACCCGCACCGACTGCTGTCATATCTCCGCGAATAATTTTCCAGTTATCTATTTCCCAACCAGCGTTGGTGGCCGCTCCGGCATTAAAAATGGAAGGAAAAGAGGCATGTATCGTCCACTGAAGTGGCACAAACTTGTACCCATCTGAGTCCGGAGAAACAGGCGGCAACAGGCTATTGACTCTTTCCATAATTTTATCCATGCGCATATCTTCAATATTAATTTGAAGCACCTCGTGGTGCCAGTCGCCATTGGCCAGTCCTTTAAAATCGCCGAGGACGGCTATACCGGTAAAGGAAAGGCTGAAGTTCTGGGTCGCAGGAGAATTCATGAAACTGGGCGCGGGAAGTACCATTACATGCGCCGATTGCAGGCTGGAAATTTCCATAAAGTCAATTGATTTGATAATGAGGTGATCGCCAACAGCGCCTCCACCTCAAGTGTTTGTAGAAAAAAATGCGGTTTCGCAGCGTACGATATAGAGGCTGCGGGTAGAATCAGGATCGCTGTGGACAGCAAGCCTTTCTACCGTCAAAAGTGAGCACTTCGCCCTTTTGATTCCTTGTATTATTCTTCCAAAACCTTGCGCTATTGTTTCAATTGCTTTTGTTTGCGCCATGCGCCGGGTGTTCGACCCAATACTTCTCCAAAACAACGTGTAAACCAGGCAGGGTCTGAGAAACCCGTTCTGAATGAAATTTCTGCTACGGTCAGACTGGTCGTCTCCAGCAATTGCACCGCATGGGTCAGGCGGCGAGACCGTATAAAATGAGAGGCAGACTGTCCGCTCAAAGCAGTGAGTTTGCGATGGAGGTTGGTCCGGCTCATGGCCAGGTCGCGGCACAACTGACCGATGTCATAAGATTCGTCCTGTAAATGAGCGTCGATGCTTGCCCAGGCCCGGTGCAGGAACTCGCTTTCCTGCTCGACCAGATGTGCAAAATCATTTGGAGGCGATTTGGCAGGCATTTGCTGGAAATAGGCCCACAAACGGCGCCGACTTTCCTGGACGGCCAGCAAGGTGGCAAAGAGTTCCCGGTGATCAAATGGTTTGGTCAGCCAGGCATCTGCCCCGTCTTGCAGCCCTTCAATCTTGTCGCCCGTGGTGGCCCTTGCGGTGAGCATCACCACCGGAATATGACTTGTTCGCAAGTCGTTTTTCAGGGTTCTGCAAAATTCCAGTCCATCCATTTCCGGCATCAATATATCACTGAGTACAATATCGGGCATATGCTCGAATGCTTTTTCAAGGCCTTCATTACCGTTTTTGGCACTGATCAACTGGTATTCTCCATCGAGCAATCTGGATAAATAGGATGTCAGATCGGCGTTATCTTCCACCAACAGCAACAATGGTTTTTGAGGTGTCTGGGAAGGCTGCCTTGCTGCGAGTGACACCGGCTCTTGCTCCTTTTCCGCATCAGGAGCGCCCTGGTGTGCCTGTACAGGCAATCTTAGCCGGAAAATACTTCCCTGGCTGTCAAAACTTTCTACCTGCACATCGCCTTCCATCAGGCCGACCAGTTCTTTTACCAGCGCCAGGCCAATACCGCTACCGTCTTCCTGCTGGCTGGTACCGTTTTCCACCCGATAAAAACGGTTAAAAATCCGGGGCTGTTTTTCAGGAGGGATGCCGATGCCATTGTCGCGGACTTCAATGGACAGGGTCGCCAAGGTTTCATGTGGAAGCGAGTCATCCGATTGCACTATTTCGTCCGAAAGAATGTCGGCCTGTACAATAATCTCTCCGCCTTCAGGAGTATATTTGAGGGCGTTTCCGATCAAATTGGCCAAAATCTGTTGAAGCCGTACGGGATCGAATGCGGTCGTAAAATGGTCGGGGCGGGTGCTTACAGACAGTTTTTGGTTTTTGCTCCCGGCCAGAACGTCGAACGACTCCGTTACAACTTTAATGAACTGCATGACATCACCGGGCCGGGGCTGGAGTTGCAGTGCGCCCGATTCAATTTTCGACAGATCGAGCATCTGGTTGACAAGACCTAGCAGATTCTTTCCGTTGCGTTCTACCACCTGTCCTGCTTCGCGCACATCCACCTCCTTGTTTTCCCGAAGCGATTGAGCCATACCCAGCAATATGGTCAGCGGCGTACGGAATTCGTGGGTAATATTGGTATAGAAGCGATTTTTAAAGGCCTCTATTTCCTCGCGTCGCGCGACTTCCCGCAATTGTTCATTTTCCTGTAGTTGGGCAATATGATTCTTCTGAAGATCGATGTAGGCATTCTGAAAAAGCCGGTTGCGATATATCAATGCCGTCGTGAACACCAACACCTCGATCAAGGTGCCGCAAGCGCCAGCATAGGAAGAAAATGGAAAGCGCAGGAACAGGGAGGCCACTTCACCACACAAGGCGAAAATGGTGCCCAGAAAGACCAACCGAGTGAGCATACTGCGTTCGCGCCACAGCAGGGTAAGCACAACAAGAGAGAAAGCCGTAAAAAAGCCCCGGTAGCCCATATACAGCAACCAACTTTCGTGTTGAAGATGACGTATCAGAAACAAGCATTCCGTCAGGCAAACCAGCAGGCTAAAAAAGAGTACAAACCGCCGTATGCGCTCCATAAACGCCGGACTTTCATCGCCTTGTTTCAGGAAATGATACACAAAAAGCGTGTAGGTACAATAGTGTGCTGCCGTGTGGAATACTTTGGTCCATGCCCATGGCGCCAGGTACATGGTGGCAGAAAAACCCGGATTCCACTCTTCTATCAGCCGCCAGTTTACAAACAACAGGGAGAGCAGATAACAGCCGTACCAGAACAGCGCGGCATCGCGCTGCTGGCTGAATTGCATAAACACAAAAATCATGATGATCCCGACCGCGCCCAGAAAAAAACTGTGTATGATGTTGGGGTGTACAGCATCTTGCCGACGCATGGTAACATAGGTGGACGGGGTTGAAAAGCGCGGCGTCAGGTAAGCCGACGGCTTGATCATGCTGCGTTTTATCAGCAAGGTATCCCGCCGATGAGGTGGTATTTCGTATGTCTGCCCATAATACAAGGGGTCGGGCAGCAAGCCCAGCCGATCCCGCGTCGGGAAAGGATAAGGCGCTTCTATCACCTGTAATGCGCCCAAACCGCTTTTTACCCAAAAAGTATCCTGACCGGAAATTTCAACTACATACTGAAGGGTATCGACAGAACGGTTGTCCAGAATAAATGCAGACCAATACACCCAGTGCCCAAAAGACAGATAACCCGGCAGTTTTTCTTTTTCCGGCGGCAAAAAACGCCCCTGCTTCAGCATCTCCATTGCTTTCGAATAGGACATGGAATTGCGTTCGTCCATCAGAAAGAGGGCTTCCGGCTGCCATTTTACGGACGGGTTGTCCTTGGGTAAAATATGAACAGGTAAAACAGCCTGTGCCGTTAAAATGAGCGAAAAAATAAAAAACAAGCCTGTTAAAAGATGTTTCATGCACTTCAAATTAAGCGACAGCCGGAATTCCTGTATACAAAAACAAGCCATCGTGTAAGCGATTACACCAGTGAGGGTGACGTATTTGAAGCAACCAAAGGTAACAAAAAACACACGTTCGCACCGTGGTATGGGTGCTCCTGTATGAAGGCAGAAACCTTTGGGGGCATCGCCCATTGAGACCTCGGGAAATTGAAACACACTCTAAAACAGTTTCTTAGTTTTGCCACCTGTTTCTAAAAAAACTATCATGCAATACGACCCAAATAACAAAATCATCCAACTCTGCGCCGACGGGATGTCTATGGAAGGCGCTGGCAAGCCAGAAGAAGCAAGCAAACTTTTTCTACGGGCATGGGAAGAGGCGGCAAACGACTTTGAAAAATGTATAGCAGCGCATTATGTAGCGAGGCACCAGCAATCCGTTTCAGACAAACTGAAATGGGATAAAATAGCCCTGGGATTGGCATTGAATACAGATAATAAGGCCGCCAAAGAAGCGTTACCTTCCCTGTTTTTGAATGTAGCAAAAGGCTACGAGGATTTGAAAGACCCGGCCCTTGCCCGTCAGCATTACGACGCTGCACTTCAATATACCCACCTGTTGCCACAAAATGGATACGGAAATATGATAAAACGCGGAATTATGAATGGAATGGAAAGAGTGGCCAGACTGGCGATATTCTTTTTGTTTTTCTTTATAACAGGTGTGGCCTCCCGACTCACCGCCCAAACCAACCTCCTCCTCAACCCCGGTATGGAAGAGCCCTCCTACCGCCAGCCCAAATCCTGGACTCCTCTTGGAACGGTCGATTTTTACCAGAATGGCACGCTGGCACGAACGACATTTGAAGGCTCGGCGCCCAAATTCCCGCCGCCAGCATCGGGCAAAAACTACGTTGGCATCCGCGCTTTCGACGATGCCACGGAAATACTCAGCGGCCGACTGGAAAAATCGATGTACAAGGATCGCTGGTACCGCGTGAGCGGCAAGGTGCGCCGCCCTGCTGCCGATTGCAATACGGCAGTGTATGGCATTGCCTTCGTGCTTTCTGACACCCTGCCGAAATCCGATTTGTGGTATGGATTTGATAAAACAATCCCGTACCTGATGCTAAAATCTGTGCAGTCTTCCAAGGAGCAATACCTGCTTTCCGCTTTTGAATGGACAGAAGTGGTGGCCTATTATCAGGCCAAAGGCGGGGAGCGATTCCTGTGGCTGGGCAATTTTCCCGGCGCCAATGCCAGGGAAATCGGCTACGATGAAAACTGGACTTCTTCGTCCACACCCGAAGCCGAGGGTCTCCATTGCCTGTACCACTACTACTACGACGACTTTTCCGTGACACAGGCGCTGGCCCCCAATACATCTGTGCTCACCATCCGAAATGTCACTTTCGACGTCGGCAGCGCCGCCGTAACGGAGGTAAATGAGCCGGAAATGAATCAGTTGCCTGTTTTGCTGCGCGATTTTCCGACCTGGAAGGTGGAAGTAACCGGCCACACCGATTCCGACGGCAAAGACGCTGCCAACCTCAAACTCTCGCAGCAACGCGCCGATGCCGTCAAAAAATGGCTCTCTGAACACAGCATCGCACCGGAAAGAATTGTGGCAAAAGGTATGGGTGAAACACAACCCATCGTTCCCAACGACACCCCGGAAAACAAGGCGCAAAACCGGCGCGTAGAGATTCGAATTGGGCGGGAATAACAACTTCTCAAATTTCTCTACCTTTCACCCGCCTTAGAGCGTGTTTTAATTTCAGTACCGAGGCGAAAGCGCGTAAATTAAAACACGCCCTCACCAACCAGAATCAAATTGTATGCTTTCCGATATTGAAATTGCACAGGCGGCAACGCCCCGCCGCATTGTCCCACTCGCTGCCGAACAACTCGGCATCCCGGAAGACGCCCTGATCCCGTACGGCCATTTCAAAGCCAAGGTCGACCTCCCCTATCTCAACAGCCTGCCCGAACAGCCCGACAGCAAACTCATCCTCGTCACCGGCATGAGCCCTACGCCTGCCGGCGAAGGGAAAACCACCGTGAGCGTGGGACTGGGTGACGGACTCAGCCATATCGGCCAAAAAACCATGATATGCCTGCGCGAACCCAGCCTCGGCCCGGTTTTCGGCATGAAAGGCGGCGCAGCAGGCGGCGGCTATGCGCAGGTGATTCCGATGGAAGACATCAACCTGCATTTTACCGGCGATTTTAATGCCATCGCGCTGGCCAACAACCTGCTGGCAGCCTTGATAGACAACCACATACATCAGGGCAATGCGCTGGGTATCGACCCGCGCCGCGTGACCTGGAAACGCGTGATGGATATGAACGACCGGGCTCTGCGCGACATCGTGACCGGGCTGGGCGGCACTGCCAATGGTTACCCGCGTGAAGCAGGCTTCGATATCGTTGTTGCTTCGGAAGTAATGGCCATTTTTTGCCTGTCTACTTCGCTGGCCGACCTGCGCGAGCGACTCGGAAAAATCGTTGTTGGGTTTACCTACGATCGTCAGCCTGTGCTGGCGAGCGACATCCATGCCCACGGCGCTATGGCTGTGCTGCTGAAAGATTCCATTCAGCCCAACCTCGTACAAACCCTGGAACACACGCCCGCTTTCATCCACGGTGGCCCGTTTGCCAATATCGCGCATGGCTGCAATTCGGTGATTGCGACTAAAAATGCGCTCAAACTCGCCGACTACGTAGTAACCGAGGCGGGTTTTGGCGCCGACTTGGGCGCAGAAAAGTTTATCGACATCAAATGCCGCAAGTCTGGCCTGCAACCTGATGCTGTGGTGCTGGTGGTCACCATCCGCGCGCTGAAATACCACGGTGGCGTCGATTTAAAAGAAATCAACCAGGAAAATGTGGCGGCTGTCGACAAGGGTTTTGCCAACCTCGAACGCCATATCAAAAACGTGCGCAAGCACTATGGCCTGCCCTGCATCGTGGCGATCAACCATTTCACCTACGATACGGAGGCGGAAATTGCCATGGTTCAGCAAAAACTCGCTCCATACGGCGTGCCTGCTATCGTGTCGCGCCATTGGGCGGAAGGTGGGAAAGGTGCTGCCGAACTGGCCCGGAAAGTGGTAGAACTGACCTCTAATGGCCATGCAGATTTCCATTTCCTGTACGAAGACGGTACACCGCTTTGGGAAAAAATGAAAACCATCGCTACCAAGGTGTATGGCGCTTCCGACATCATCGCCGATACTGACGTGCGCAACCAGATCAAAAAACTGCAGGAATCGTACGGGCATTACCCGGTATGCGTTGCCAAAACGCAGTATTCCTTTTCCACCGACCCTAAATTGCGCGGCGCCCCCAGCGACCACGTGGTGAAAATCCGCGAGGTGCGGCTTTCCGCAGGCGCCGAGTTTATCGTGATGGTTTGCGGCGATATCATGACCATGCCGGGCTTGCCAAAAGTGCCTTCCGCAGAAAACATCGATGTGGATGCGGAGGGGAAGGTGAAAGGCCTTTTTTAGAGGTGAGAGGTGAGAAGTGAGAAGTGAGAGGGGCGTTGCGCCTGGTGTTGTATGTGTACCTTGTGGTTTATTATTTGGAGAATTAATCCATGTAACCTACATGATCCTTTGGCGAAGCCAATCTGTTTGATATCATCACCATCAAAATGGAAACTATTCGCATCATCCTCAAAGTCCCGTTTCATCGACATCCTGCCGGCACAATACTGGAATTGTCAGCCGATACGGAGCCGGCCAACTGGCCCGACGATGACCGTCTGCGTGAAAAAATATCCTTTCACAAGCAGGCCTATTTCCTGCCCGATGGCGGTCGTGGCTTTGGTGTGAGCCTCGACGTGAGCGATACTGTTCCATGCCCCGAACATGTACTGGAAGGCGTAGACCTCCGCAAAGGTGAAGCGCGTATGACCATGGCGGGCACTTTTCACCCTGACTCCGATAAAAATGAGCGGCAAAATCCGCCTTGTGGCCGATTGCGCGAAATAGACGTGTCCGTTCAGATCAACGAAGCCCTGAAATCGCAGGGATTTCTCATTCGCCTGCCCGAATTTGAAGAGGTGGCGGAAAAAATGGTGCTGATGGATACCCTGCGCGGCGTGCAGGTGCTGGATTATGTGCTGCGCAATTACAAACATACCGACCGCGAACTTACCTGGGATGTGTCCGATTTATATCCCGGTTTTTTTGATTTGCAGGTACATTTTCCGGGCGGATGGTACCATGTGCTGCGATTTATCAAGTTTTTCCCCTTGTACATCGACCCGGCCAAAATTCCGTCGGCGCCCAAAAAAGAATGGCAACGTATGGCGGAAGAAATCATTTCCAACGCTTTTGCGACAACATCTCCTGCAACGAGGGATACGCCCGAATTCAGTGGTCTCGAAGAACAGGATATGCGCAATGTCGCCCTCGCCTACTGCCTGGAATGGGGTGAAATGTTCAACCAGCCTACGCAGGAACGCATGATGAAACAATTTTCTGAAATATCCCAGGCAAAAGCAGACGAACTCGACCGACTGGCCCGCGAAGTGCGCTCCTGGGTGTACAACCTGTGCGAGAAAGAACTGGCTGGCGAAATCAGGGAGTCCGACCTGCCTGGAACTGCAAAACAGCAATATCCCTGGCTCAGTCAGGTCAATATCAACCGTATGATCAATGTAGGGATGTATTATGCACGGCGGTAGTTATCTTCGTTGTTGCATCCTGCCAAAAAAATAAATGGACATCTTCTACACACTCCTGGTCGGCCCCGAAATGCTTTGGCTGCTCTTCTTCGCATACCTGAAGGCGCTGATCCGATTCACCCGCTCGCCGCGCAAGCAGATGGACCGCTTGTGGCTCAGCCTAGCCAATTTCGTCCCGCTGATTGCCGTTCCCATGACGTTTTTGCTGTACCAGTTTCCCGGCATACCACACGCGTGGTTATTGCTGCGTATTTGGGTGTCCTGCATTTTCGGGGCGCATTTCGTGCTCGACCGCGGACTGGGCGCGCACAGCGAGCAAGGCCCAGGCATTGGAACAGCGTACATGATGGGCATGATTCTGACATTCGTCATGCTGGTCGCCGGATCGCTGGTCGTGGCCTGGATGTGGTACTTCGGGTAGGAGACAAGGTAGCAGTTTTTACTTTCCCCAAATCGGAAAATTCGGGCAAATTTTTCCTCAAAACGCCCTGGTAGCGTCCTCGATTTCCGTGGCTTTGTTTTTAGTTAATATCTGTTTATTGACAAACAAGTCACACTACTCGAATGAACGACACCAGGCCCGCCCAAGGCCGCCGGCACAAGTTCCTGCGGTTTCTATTGTATACACTCGGCACATTGTTGTTGCTGGTGACGGGCTTGCTGTATGCGCTTACCTTGCCGCCTGTGCAGCGGCGACTCACCCGGGAGGCACAGGCGTTTTTGCAAAAAAAACTGGAAACAAGGGTTGAAATAGGTTCCATCGGCCTGCAATTTCCCTATCATCTTTCCCTGGATAAATTTTTGCTGGAAGACCAAAGCGGCGATACACTGGTGCAGGTAGGCAGCCTGCTGGTAACGGTGGACATGTGGAAACTGCTCGATCAACGCATTGAATTACAGCGTATTACCCTGAAAAACGCTTCCGCTTTTTTGCATCGGAGAGACAGCATTTACAACTTCGATTTTATCGTCAAGGCGTTTTCCAACCCCGATGCACCGAAACCCGAACCTGCCGATACCAGTGCAAGTGCCTGGAAATTGCAGGTCGACCTGACGGTGCTGGAACTCGAACATGTGCGTTTCCGCATGCAGGACGACGACACACAAAGTACCACACGTGCCGATATTGGCAGCCTGGAAACCACCCTCGTCCGTGCCGATTTCGACCGTTTGTTTTTTGAACTGAAAGGGCTGAACCTGGCTGATTCAGATATCCGATTGGTCCAAACCCAAAAAAGCCCCGACGATGGATCGCCGCCCACTTCTTTCGGCCTGGTTCTAAATGATGCCGGGTTGGAGCGCTCGCACATACTTTATGCCACACCTGAACTTTCACTGGACGCGGCGCTGGATGAAACGCGCGTGGGCAGCCTGCAAATGCAGTCAGCCGATCAGTTGAGCCTGCAAACGGAAGGGCTCGAAGTAAAAAACAGCGCCATTGCCTACCGCGATCCTGAAACAGCACCCACACCCGGTCATTTGAACGCCGCCGACCTGGGGTTGACACAGATGAATGCCGATTTGCCCTCGTTTTCCATGAAGGGCGATACCATTCAGATAGCGGTGGCATCTTTGTCAGGTTTTGATAAAAGTGGTATTCAGGTACATTCCCTGAACGCAGAAATACACATCACGCCGAGGGTAATACAACTCGAAAAAACGCAAGCCAGTGTGAATCGGACACAACTCAACGGTGATGTCCGGCTGCTGCGAAAAGACTCTACTTTTGAACGCATGCAGGTAGATTTGCGCCGCTTGCAGGGTATCGTGGGCGACCTGATTGTATTGCTGCCGCCGCAGGAAAATGACGCTTTGAATAAACTGAGCGCTACTCCCTATGAGGTTTCAGGGCGCCTCAGTGGATGGCTGGACCAATTGCGATTGGACAACCTGAACCTGAATGCAGGCAACGGCACCGCAGCAAGGGTGAGCGGCACGCTCCAGAACCTGACCGACACGACGCGTATGTCCATGGCCCTGAATATTGCCAATATTCAAACCCTGCGCGAAGATCTGGTGCAATGGATGTCGCTCACGGATACGCCCCGCGACAGCATCCTTTCACAACCCTTGCCTGCGCGCCTGAGTGCCAAAGGTACGATCGAGGGTGCGCTGTCGAATCTGACACTCCACCTGAACGGAGAGGTCGGGAGCCTGCAAACCGGCCCGGCATTTCCGGCAGATACTGCATCTGCGTTGCAATTCGATGTGGAAGGCACCTTGTCGCATGTCGCCAATCCCGAGCACCTTGGCATGGATATGAACATTCGGAAACTGGAAGCACGACATGCTTTTTTTACATTTCTGGAGCCAGAGGGCCTGCGTTTTCCGGATGTATTAAATGCTACAGGTACGCTGCGCGGCAATATGACCGTATTGAATACCAGTTTGAATATCAATGCTTTGCGAAATGGACAAACCAGCGAATTGAAAGTTCAGGGTGATTTGAAAAACATCCGGAATACACAACAGGCAGGTTTTGACCTGCAATTCGACGCAGCGCTCACACGGGCGGAAATTCTGGGCTATGTGCCCGACTCCGTAGTAACATCCGTGCTGCGTTTGCCAGATATAACGCAGGTGAAAGGACAGGCAAAAGGCAACCTGCAAGAGGCAAACGGCAATCTGCAAGTGGCATTGGGCAATGCAGGCCTTATTTACCTTACAGGAAATCTCCGGGACAGCACCTACCACGCCGATGTACGGGCAGAAAACATCCGGCCTGCGCAACTGGCTGTCGATACGGCCTTGCGGCCACTCAAACTGCTGAGTTTCCATGCCGGCTTAGATGGAACGGGGTTTCAGTTGGGCGAAACGGCCCTTGTAAAATTCAACGGCGTGGTAGATTCTCTGATCTGGGACAATGTCATTTTGCGCGAACTGCGACTTGCGGCAGACATCGAGGGAAAAAAGTTTCTGGGCACTTTTGAATCGCCCGACGATCGCCTGGCAGTGCGGGCAAGGGTGGAGGGCGACCTGGGGTTGGCCCTTCCACAACTGAAAACAGACCTGTATCTGAATTGTGTGGATTTGCGCGAATTCGGTTGGTCGAGGCGCCCCACTACCATTTGCCTGCACCTGATATCGGAGTCGGAAGGCTTGTCGCTTGATAGTCTGAAGGCAAAAATTGTAATAGAAGATATTGATTTACAATATGATACAGTGCATGTGAGGCCAGGCAATCTCGTCATGGATCTTCAACTGCTGCAGCGCAACAACCGCCTTGCAATCGAGTCAGACTGGCTAAAAGGTGAAATAGGCGGCTATTTCTCCCCGGCCGAACTGTCTACCACCATTTCCAATATCGCGGAGCAGTATTTTGTGGTGGATCGCACCAAATATGTACCGAGGGTTGGAACGGATTCCGTAACTGTCGACCTGCACCTGCTGCGTCCCGATGTGCTCACTACCGGCCTTATACCCGGCCTCAGCGACCTCGCACCTGTACGTCTGCAAGGGGACTTAATCGCGCGTCGCAATTATTTCAACCTGGAGGTACATGCGCCCCGGGTGGTGTATCAGGACTGGCATGTAGATTCACTGACCATCCGTTCGTATGCCGGCGATTCGGCAGCCATATTTGTGCTAACCACGCCATTGGTGCGCCGGGGCAATGAAGGTTTTATTGAAAATACGGAACTGAACGGACAGTTTGTTGCCAACACAGCCCGGGTAACTTTTAACGCCCGCGATGATGAAGGGCAGGAGCGGTTTGTGCTGGCCTTGCAGGCGGCGATCGATGGCAGCAAAAAAGAAACCATCGTCACATTTGCACCCCGTCAGATCATAGATTTCAAGGAATGGTCGGTAGATACCGACAACCGCATTCGCATCTTGCCAGGCGGCGTCGATGTGGAGCGTTTTTCCATGCAGGGCGCCGGGCAATCCATTGAAGTAAAAGGAAATACGCGCACAAAAGGCAATAAAACCAACCTCGACATTGCGGTCGACATCGACCGGATTAATTACAACAACTTCGACTTGCTGGTGGCAGGAACCCTGCGCGAACTGGGTGGCTGGGCGGAGGCGCACCTGACGATAGGAGGGAGTACCGATGCCCTGAAAGTGCGGGGCAAGGTGCAGTTTCACGAAACGTATTTTACGCCGAGTTTTACCAATGTGCGCTACGAACTCAGCGATACCCCCCTTGAATTTACTGAAAACGGTATCTTGCTCGATGGCCTCCGTTTGCGCGACCCGGCAGGGCACGATCTGAAGATAGATGGCCAATTGACGACCAGCGACTGGAAAGACATCCGTACGAACCTGACCCTGAAAGCCGAAGGCTGGCAGGCGCTGAATTCTACCAAACAACAAAATCCGGTGTATTTTGGCGAGGTTTATGTCAATTTAAACGGCTCAGTAAAAGGCCCAATCACTCAGCCCGACATTCAACTGGTAGTAGGAACCGCTAAGGAATCGCGTTTTACCTACGTGTATGATGCTGCTACCCAGGCCTTGCAACACGAAGGTATCGTCTATTTTGTGCCACCTCCGCGCAGGTATGTGCGTCCACCGGTGTACGATGCGCCGGTGAACGAACAGCCTTTTACCCTCAGCGCCAGCATAGAAATTGACTCCAACCTCACCATCAGCAGTGTGATCGATCCGGTGACGGGCGACGATTTCAGGGGAAAAGCCACCGGCAAACTCCAACTCGATGTATTGCAGAACGGCAATATGACCCTGGCGGGCAGGGTGGAACTGGTGCGCGGCGTGTACAACTATTCCTATCAATCGGTAGTGAAACGCAGTTTTGAAGTGACGACGGGCAGCACCATCACCTGGACAGGCGATATTACCCGCCCGGAACTCGATCTGAAAGCCCGTTACCAATTCAAGGCATCACCTTATCCATTGGTTGTCAATCAGTTGTCGACGGCTTCTGCGGAGGAAGCAGCTGCATACCGAAGGTCGCAGGTATTTTTCCTGCAAACGAGTATCAGCGGTTCGGTCACGGAGCCCAATATCAATTTCCAGTTTGTGTACCCTTCGGCGGAAACGCAAAAGGGCCTCGCCGCCTCGTTTGGCAGCCAGGAAACGGGCCTGGTAGAAAGCGCGCTGAATACAGTGAACGAAGACAAAAACCAGTTGTCGAAACAGGTGTTCGGGGTGTTGCTCCTGCGCAATTTTATCGCCGAACCGACGCTCAACCTGCCTGGTTCAGGTGGCAATCCGTTACAATCAGGACTGAGCAATTTCCTGACCGGGCAACTCAACGCCCTGGCTGATCAGTACCTCACCTGGATTGACGTGGATTTTACCACCACGCAAGGCAGCACCAACACGGGCGCTGCCACGGCCGAAGGCACGACGAATTACCAGTTGCGCCTGCAAAAATCGTTTTTCGAAGATCGGCTGGTGTTCCGGCTCTCGGGCGGCACTACCGTGGGCGGCTCCAATGGCGACGCTTCGCACAGCGCCCTGGAGAATGCTTCGGTGGAATATGCGCTCACCCGTGACGGGAACCTGAAAGTGACGGTGTTTTCAGAAAGAGGATTCGAACTGCTGAATGCGTCTTCGGCCAATTTGAGGAATTCGGGAGCAGGGATTATCCTGAGCCGGGAATTTGGAGGGTATGAATGAGATGAAGTTTGGTAAATAGTTGATAATGTTTGTTTTGTGACTTTACTGACGGAGTGAAACTTCAGATGGGAACAGATTTTTTTTGCATTGTGAATAAAAAACGTGTACGCTACGCATTGTGTCCTTTGTGAAACCTTGGTGCCCTTCGTGGTAAAAAAAAATTAACCACGAAGGCCACCAAGGTTTCACAAAGGACACAATGCGTAGCGTACACCAACATTCTTTTGGCTTATGCACCACCAGCAAATACAGAAAAGGCTGTTAAAACGGGCAAATAAGGCTACGGCTTTGTTCGCCCTATTGTTTCTTTTTGCCGCCTGCACCGGAACCGGCCACCTGCAGGAAGGAGAGCGCCTGTACGTCAAAGCCAAAACAAAAATCATCAAACCCGACAAAGACTGGAATACAAAGATCCTCAAAACCGATCTGAAAATAGCCGTTATCCTACCCAGGCCCAATCGAAAAGTGTTGTGGATGCGTCCCAAACTGGTGATTTACAACATGTTCAAAAACAGTCGGGAAAACAGCCTCGGCAGTTTTTTTGCCAATCGGCTAGGCGAGCCGCCTGTGTTGTATGAATCCAAGGTTGCTAATCGGCATCGGGAACTGCTGGCCGAGCGTGCCGCCAACGACGGTTTTTTTAAAGTGAGCATCGATTCTGAAGAAAAAATACGGAAACACAGCGTTCGCCTCACCCACAACATCACCGTCAAAACACCCCGCGAACAAATCGACAACGTCACTTACCCTGCCGATTCCAGCCTGCTCACACGCAGGCTCGCATCCTTGCGCCCGGGTGCGCTGGTGCAACCCGGCCAGTTTTACCACCTCGAAGAAATGATTGCCGAAAGGCAGCGCCTGTCGGACACCCTGCGCAACGAAGGCTGGTATTATTTTTCACCTGACAACCTCGTTTTTGAAGCAGATACCCTCCATCCTGCCGGCGAAGTGAACCTGACGCTGCATGTAAAAAAAGAAACCGGCGAACGCGAACGCAGGCGTTATCGCCTGGCCAGTGTTACGGTATATCCGGACTATGACCTGTCTCGGCAGTCAGACAGTACCCATACCACCTATGATTCCTTGCAGTTCAATTGTTTGCAATACGCCTACCACCATATGCCCCTGCGGCCTGAGGTGCTGAATCGCCAGATCACCTTGCGCTGTGGCCGTTTTTACTCCAATCGAGCCTATCAGGCGACTATTTTCAGGCTGCTCAACCTCAATGTGTACAAGTTTGTCAACATTCGCTTCGAGGTGTCGCCACTGGCCGATACGTTGCTCGATGCGCGAGTATATCTCACGCCGTACAAACCGGAGCGCCTGGAAGGCACCTTGTCGGCGGTGTTTTCGCCCGGGTTTTACTCGGGAGCGCGGCTGGGAGGGGCATATTCGCATCGCAATACCTTCCGGGGGGCCGAGGCATTGCGCATATCGTTCGACGGGGCCTATCTGCGTACCAGCAGGCGCAACTTCGACTTTCAGGATTTTATCGTGAGCAATATCGGCATTCAACTGACCTATCCGCGGTTTTTGTTGTTGCAGGAAAAAAACAGGCGCGCATTCAGCACCACGCGTTTCAAATTGCAACACGAAACCAACTGGTTCAAATACGACCTGCCTGAAACGGGCGCATTCCGCCTGAGTTTTCAGCGCGTAGGCGCCGAGGCAGGTTATTTATGGAAAAAGAACCGCCGCGGTTCGGTGTTGCAGGAAATTAACCCACTGAGTCTGGGCCTGCAATTTTCCACCGTCAGCGACCGTGAAATACGCCGCCAATTGATCGGGCAAATTCCGCAGGACACCACGGGAACGGCCCGTACCCTGCTCACCTTTGTGGAATACAAACCGAACTACACCTTCACTTTCGACGAGCGGCTGGGGCCAGCCAAACAACACACTCGATATTTCCGCCAGCGTTTTGCTGCGCAGGTAAGCGGCTACACGGGCAGCAAGTATCTGCCGTCCGGGTATCTGCTGGAGAGCCCGCTCAATTTTTTCATCGAATCCGACTACCGGCAATACCAGCGCACCCACGGCCGCAATGTGCTGGCTGCGCGTTTTGCTATTGGCGCAGGTATTCCGCTGCGCAAAAATGGCAACGTCGCTCTGCTCGACCGTTATGTCGTTGGTGGTGCTGCCAGCGTGCGCGCATTCCCGCCCCGTACTGTCGGGCCGGGCAGCGTGCCGCGCGATGACTCACCGTCGGGCCTGACGGTCGGACGTTACACCGGCAATGTCCTGCTCGAAAGCAGTATTGAATACCGAATGCCCATCGGCAAATACCCCGAACTGGCCGTTTTTGTCGATGCCGGAAATATCTGGCTCACCAGCGGCGCCGATGCATCCGATGCCTCCCGGTTTTACCTCGACAGGTTTTATCGTGAACTGGCGATGGGCGCAGGCATGGGGCTGCGCGTCAACCTCGGCTTTTTTGTGCTGCGCCTCGACCTGGGCGTACCGCTGTCCAAACCCTTCCTGCCTGTGGGCGAGCGCTGGGTGGCCGACGACCTGCATTTCGGCGTCCGCCAGTGGCGGAAGGAGAACCTGAACTGGAACTTCTCGTTTGGATACCCTTTCTAGATGTGAGAGAGTGAGAGGGTGAGAGGGTGAGAGGGTGAGAGGGTGAGAGAGTGAGAGGATGAGAGAGTGAGAGGTGAGAGAGTGAGAGGGGCAGAACTGTTTTTAAGGGCAGGAGAGAGGGGGTTGATCGAATTTTGCGGAGAGGTGGGCAAATTGAAGATTAATTTAATCCCATGTATTGGTTTAACCTGCTCAATGAACACAATTTATCACTACTTCATTCAAGGCCGAAAAACTACCACGCCCTGAATTACTCTATCCTGAAAGACGCGCAACTGAGTTCCACTTTTCAGGGGTTTTCCATCGTGTATGTGTGCGAGGGCGTGGAGCATCATACCCTGAACGGCCGATCTTACGATGTAGCGCCAGGACAATATTTGCTCAGCAACCCGTATTGCAGTGGGCATGTGTATTTAAAAAGCCGGCAAGCGGTGCATGGGCTTTGTATCGACGTGCTACCCGGGATGTTTCAGGAAGTATTGTCGAGTCTGTTGATGCCAATGGAGCCCGAAGCGACGATCAGCCTGCACGATATGTTGCACAGTGGCGATTTTCTGGAACATTATGCCACCACAGAGACGCGGGGGCTGGGTGCATTTCTGCATCATTTTACCAATCAATTTCGCCACCATCCGGAGGTTTTACCTGCATTGGATGAATCCTTTTTCTACCACCTGACTGAATTATATGTGGCTGATTACAAGGAAATTGTAAAAAGAATTCAGTCTGTACACGCTGTTAAAACCTATGTGCGCAAAGACATTTTGCGTCTGCTGGCCCGTAGCAAGGCATTGATGGATGATCGCTGGTCGGACCCCCTTTCCGTACAAGACATTGCGCGGGCAGGGAATATGTCAAAATACCATTTTTCGCGCATGTTTCAGTCTGCCTATGGGGTACCTCCGCACCGGTATTTATGGCAAAAAAGACTGGAATACGGCCGCGCCATGTTGCGAATCGGCGGCCGCTCGGCGCTGGATATTGCCCTGCAATGCGGCTTTGCCGACCTGGCCAGTTTCAGCAAAGCCTATAAACAATACTATGGAGAACCGCCTTCCAAAATCCTGAAAATTAGCACGATTTGACAAACAGCATCTGACACTCCAGCCCCACTTTTGCATCAGCAATAGTACCTATTGAACACGCATGGAGTGTTTACGGCTATGGGCGTCTGAGTACGTCCATAGCCTTGTTTTTTGAGGTGAGAAGCGAGAAGCAAGAGGTGAGAAAAATTTGGGAGAATGGGGAATGGAGAATAAATTGCAGGAAAATTTATTTTACTCCTCATGAAAAGACATTACATCCACCTTGCCTTTGCCCTGACTTATTCTTCCCTTTCTGCCCAACCCGTTACCTTTCAAGCATGCGCACACCAGTGGTGTAGCGGAAGCGGAATAAGCGAAACCACGTTTCTGGTTGAATTTGCGGCAGATGCGCAATCACCCTTTTCCAATGTAAACATGCTGCTCTCTTCCGACAACGGGTGCGTGGCGTTTGGTCTTCCTTCCACAACAAATACCAATGCCCTCGTCCGGATCACACCAACAAAAGATGCAAATCCGCTATCCGGACTCACCACCTTCGACCTGCAACTAAATCTGCAACGCATTCAGCGGCACCTCGACGGTACGGAGCCTTTCACCGAAATCTGGCAGTTTCTGGCAGCCGACTGCAACCTGGATGGCGCCATCACACCGGCTGATATTTCCACCTTGCAAGGGCTGGAAATACCAACCTGGCGTTTTGTGCCTGCTTCCTTTCAATTTATCAACCCGGCGCAACCCCTGATCCCTTCTCCACCCGGGTTTCTTGTTAAAACAATAGGCACCTTGAATTCCACTGAAATTTTCCGGGCTGTCCAACTCGGGCGTGTGATTTCTGGCACTGCCTGTGCTGTTACCGGCACTTCTTCTATACCCGATTTTTCTGTTTCGGAAGCCTGGCCCAATCCGACGGACGCCGGTTTTTCCATTCAACTGAACCTGAATACGGCTTCCGAACTGCTGTGTGAAGTATTCGATGCCAGCGGTCGACGTGTCGTGCTGCAACGTGCACACAACTTTGAAACCGGCGAACATCTGTATAATTTTGAATCTCCTGGCGCCTCGGGCTTCTATTACTGGAAAATTACGGATGAAAGCGGACGGTACAGAATGGGGAAGATAATTAGAGGTGAGAAGTGAGAGGTGAGGGGTAAGAGGTGAGAGGTGAGAGGTGGAGAGAGGGGCATGATTTTTGGGATTTGGGTTCCAAAAAGTATAGATGTGGCTACAAGGATGGGCCAAAGTGTTAAACCTTGGTTCGGAAGTTGTCGGGTTAATATTTTGGAGGCACGAAATATTAACCCAAACGACTTCAAAGTTTTATCCGCATGTAATCCATTTGCCCCTTCGTGTACCCAAAACTGAACAAACCCATGCACCCTGCTCTTCCTGCACGCGGGCTATTTGTACAGCGCCTGCTTTTTGCCCTGTTGCTCTCTGCAGCGAATGGGGCGAGCGTTTGGGCGCAGCCTGCCATTGCATGGGACCGGATCATTGGAGGTGAAAGTTATGAAGAACTCAACGCACTGGAAATACTGCCTGACGGCATTATTGCAGGAGGTTCCACTCGTTCGGGCATCGCATTCGGCAGTCCAAGCGATTTTTCCTGGAATTTACTCATTGCAAAACTTGATTTCAACGGCAATCCAATTTGGCAATATACCTACGGCGCCGACCAGGACGAACGTTTGTGGTCACTTATTCCAACCCGCGATGGCGGGTTTGTAGCAGGTGGATATTCCTATTCCGGTATCAATGGCGACAAAACAGAATCCAGCAGGGGCGATCGCGACGTATGGATCATAAAAATCGATGCGCAAGGACAATTGTTATGGGACAAAACCTTTGGCGGCCTGTTTCAGGACGAACTCTTTACCCTGCTGGAAATGCCAGATGGCGGTTTTTTGCTGGGCTGCCATTCCAACTCCAATATTTCAGGCGATAAAACCGCAAACAGCCTCGGCCTTCACGATGTCTGGATGATACGCACCGACGCTACGGGCAACAAACTTTGGGATAAAACCATCGGCGGCAGCGGTTACGAGCAAATCAACGACCTCATTTGGGCGCCCGATGGGGCCGTGTATTGCGCAGGTGGCACTACCTCTGCCGAAAATGACGGCAACCTGGGGCCCGAAACCGCCCACGGAGGTATGGACTTTCTTTTGATGAAAATGAACCCCGCCAACGGCAGCCTGTACTGGACACGTCGGTTTGGTGGCGCCGGGGAAGACTACCCGTACAGCCTTTGCCTGGCATCCAACGGCCGGCTTTACTTCGGCGGGCGTTCGGGATCGATGCCTGGATCGGCTGGTCCGTTCAACAACGGCAAAACGGCCGCTTTCTACGGCGGCGACAGCGATTACTGGCTGCTCGAACTCGATACCGACGGGCGAAAAATGCGCGAATGGAGTTTTGGCGGTACCGGCCTCGACGACCTGTACTACATTCAGGAGCAGCCTTGCGGCGGGCTGGTGCTGGGTGGTGTGTCCGATTCGGATATTTCGGGAAATAAAACGGCCGAGCACCGCGGCGGCTACGATTACTGGGTCGTGTCTATTGGGCCGGATGGACAAAAAAGATGGGAACAAACCCTCGGCGGAACCGGCGGCGATGCGCTCACCCAAATGGCTTCATTTCCGGATGGCTCGTTGCTTTTTGGAGGACATTCGGACAGTCCTGCGGGTTTTGAAAAAACATCCAACTCGCTGGGTGTCAATGATTTTTGGATTGTAGGCAGCAGTTGTCAGTCGGTCGCACAAATCACCGTTCAAGGGCCGCAACCGCCCTGTTCCGATGAACCGCTGACGCTCGATGCTACCGTATCAGGTTGCAATGGCTGTCATTATCAATGGAGTACAGGCGACACCACGGCGTCCATTGAGGCGCCACCCGGTACGAATGGCTCGTTTTCGGTGCTGGTTTGCAATGAAAGTGGCTGTGCAGCATCCGACACGGTGCAAATAGCCACCCATCCGCCCCTGGTGATCGACCTGGGCGCCGATATTCAGGTGAACAATGCTACCCAATTGAGTGTGCCCGGCGCGCAGGCCGGCTGGACCTATCTGTGGAGTACCGGCGCCGGCACGCCTACTATAACCGTTACACAATCAGGTGTATATGCCGTTACTGTGACCGACCAAAACGGCTGCACGTCCACCGACGCCGTGCAGGTTACCCTCACAAAAAAATACCACGTATGGGTACCCAATGCCTTTTCTCCCAATGGCGACGGATACAGCGATTACCTGCCTGTGTACAGCGATGATCCGGAATTGCTGGTGCGAACATTTCAAATTGCCGACCGCTGGGGCGATCTGTGTTTTCGTCGCGACAATTTTATTCCCGTGTACGACTGGGATGGCTGGGATGGCCGCTGGCGGGGCAAGGAAGCGGCTGCCGGGGTGTATGCCTGGTTTGCGCTCGTAGAGTTTTCCAATGGTGAAATGTTGCTATTGGAGGGTGATGTCAGCCTGATTCGATGAACTTTTGATAGTTTGGGCAGTACATTGTTAAAAATTTAGTTTGCCACAATGAACTAATTTGTACTTTTCGCCCGAAAAAAGAACTCCAATACAAAAGTGTATATGGATTTCTTTTAATCTGTCTTTAATCTCAACAGGTAATTTATGCGCATACAGTTCAGCCTTTCCTGTCAGAAAGGCACCATTATTCCAATTAACTACCAATCTGAAATTTCGCAGTGGATCTTCTCTGTACTTTCAAAAGCAGGCACTGAACTCTCCACCTGGGTACAGCAGCAAGGTTTCGATTTGACTTCCCGGAATTACAAGTTATTTACTTTTAGTCCTTTGGCCATTTACCCCTATGAAATGGACCAGGTGAAACAAGAGTTTAAATTGTTGGGCAATCAGGTCAAACTGAGTTTTTCTATCTATCTGCCGCCCGTTTTCGAGCAGCAGGTGGTGCACCTTTTCCGTCAGATGCCCCTGTCGCTCGGAACCAATGAAGGGAAGCCTGCCTATTTCGAAGTGAAGCACTGGCAGGTAATGAGCCGCCCGGTTTTTAAGGAAACCATGCAGTTCAAGGCTGTCTCGCCCATTTCCGTGACAACGGTAGAAGAGGTCAAAACGCCCAATCCATATTTGTTGCCCGACAACGAAGCCTACGATGTGAGTTTTTTCCACCACATTGTACGCCGTTTCAAGTCGGCCATGCAATATAAGTCGCTGGCAAATATGAAATTGCTCGATCCGGCGTTTCCTATGCATTACAGGTTGATGGGCCAGGCTAAATCGCGGCTGATTCACCTAAAACCCAATCCGGACGATATTCAGCAATTGCGTGGCTTCACGTACGAATTTGAAGTCAGCATGCCGCTGGGCGCCATGGAGTTTTCCTATTTTGCCGGATTTGGCGAATACCCGCACCTTGGTTTCGGATACGTCGACATTAAATAACGTGTTGGAATGCCGGTTTGCCGGCCAATGATGCAACCGGCATTCCAAACACATCCAGCAAGACTTCATATGTTGTTGCCCCGCGTTTTTTTGGCCGCCCTTTGTTCGTCAGCATGCCTGGCCCTGTATTCCTGTGAAGATACCAGCGAAAAAACCCAGTCCTCTATTATCGGGCATTGGGAACTTGTCAAGGCACTTCGCAACGACCATGAAACCGGCACGCTCCAGGGCGTATATTTTGATTTTGGCGCCGATGGTCAGATGCAAACCAATCTGCCAGTCGGGCCCGAAGCGCCGGTATCTTACGAAGTGGACAAAAAGACCATTATCCAGAAAAGCCCCCAACCTATTCGGTATGAAGCCGCTGTACTGGAAGATTCCACGATGGTGCTGAAAATGGAAATGCGGGGCATGACCTTTGAGATGCACTTGCGCAAGGCCGAGGCACCCAAACCGGTAGATACCCTGAGCACTCCTCCCATTGACACCGCCCGGTAAATATTCATTTTATGCCTCTGTAACATAGCAGGTATGCTCAGAAATTTCCTTCTCCTTCTGTCTTTTCTTGCACTGCTGCTTTTTGTCCGTTCCAGGATGCAACACTGGATGGAAAGCAAACAGGTCGTCGCCTTTGAATTTTTAAAAACCGAAGCGGCTGCTCAGTCGCTTTTGAGTGCGCCGGAATGGCAAACGGGCGCCTCGGATGGCCTTTCCGACCGGCTTCGCCAAAATACGTATTGGGATTTTCTTTTTATCGTTGCATACACAGGTGTCCTGTTTTTCCTGGCACGGGTGATGCTGGGCGACACACATCGCTTTATGCCCGCTATCGCCCGACTGCTGCTAATCGCCGGGCTGGCAGATGCCGTGGAAAACGCCTGTATCCTTCAAATTCTGAACGGCGCACGCGGGTGGTTTCCCGCAAGCATGTCTTCCCTGGCAGCCATAAAGTTCGCTATGTTGCTATTGGCCGTAGGGGTGATGGTAGCAGGCTTGCTGAAAAAACGCTGAGCGGGTCTACTCACACACTTTCATATACGTTTCCGTATCCCAGTCGAGGTGGTAGCGTTCAACGGTATTCGCTGGCACCGATTTTTTCACGTCGCCTTCGGCAGCCCTGGTGCCGCGCGTAACGATTTCAAAATCCCACCAACCAGAGTCCGTGTCCTCGTGGGTAATAAAGTGGATGGATTTGTCGAAAGAATAGGACTCTTCGCTATCAGCGCTCAGGGTGCCGCTATTGTCTTCGTGCACTACAAAATTGAACACCTTTTCCATATCGTCGAGGTTGTAGAACGTGGTGTATTCGCTAAAAACGCCTTGCCCGATCCACGACATCGACAGGTTGAGGCACCACTGGTTGGCGCCGAATTGTGTGAGGGCAATTTCGCCGTTTTCGCCGCCGCTGCCAAGCGTGGTGAAATGTTTGGAGAAACGCTGCATATTCCATTTGCCACCCAGCGCTTCGTCAAATACAGCCACGCTGATCTGCACACCACAGGCATGGCAGTCGCTCAGTACCCCTTTTTCATAGTGTACGGTGGAAAAAACAGCCACGGCCTGGCTAATGCCATAGGTGGTGAAATAAAGAATGGTATCGAGTTGGGTGTGCAGGTACCCGTCATCGGAAAAATTGGCGGACACACCGTCCGAATAATTCAGCGGTTTCCACATCACTTCTCCATTCGGAGCAAACAATTTGGAGTCGAACAGCAGGCTCAACAGCCCCGGGTGATCGCCCAGATCAATCGGCGGATTGGCAGGAATTTGTGCCAAACCTCGCATCGTACAACACAGCAAAACGGTAAAAAGGATATTTTTTTTCATGTGCGATTACAGGTAAAATGGATTGTTTTGGTAACGGAAATATTTTTGTCAAACGCGTTCCAGCACTACGGCAAAGCCCTGCCCCACCCCGATGCACATGGTACAAAGCGCATAACGGCCGCCCGTGCGCTGAAGGGTGCGGGCTGCCGACAGCAGGATTCGGCCGCCCGACATACCCAGCGGGTGGCCCAGCGCAATGGCGCCGCCGTTGGGATTCAGGCGTTCATCGTGATCGGGCAGTCCAAGCAAGCGTGTGCAGGCCAGCACCTGTGCGGCAAAGGCTTCGTTGAGTTCTATGACGTCCATATCGGCGATCGTCAGTCCTGCTTTTTGCAAGGCTTGCTGCGACGCACTCACCGGGCCAATGCCCATAATGCGTGGTTCGACGCCCGAAACGGCGCTGCTCACCATGCGGGCCAGCGGCTGAAGTCCGTTGTCGCGCATGCCTTTTTCGGAGGCAATGAGCAGTGCTACAGCGCCGTCGTTGAGTCCCGAGGCATTACCGGCCGTCACGGTGCCATCTTTTTTGAAAGCCGTGCGCAATTTTGACAGCACTTCCAGGCTGGTATCGGGTTTTATAAACTCGTCGTGCTGAAAAGCGATGCTGTCGCCTTTGCCTTTTTCGATCAGCAGGGGCGCAATTTCTTCTGCCAGTCGGCCCTCGTTGCGGGCTTGTGTGGCTTTTTGCTGGCTCCACAGGGCAAATGCGTCCTGATCTTCCCGGCTGATGTCGTACATCTCTGCCAGATTTTCAGCGGTCATGCCCATGGCATCTGTGCCATACATCGTTTGCATTTTGGGGTTGATAAAACGCCAGCCAAAACTGCTGTCGTACATCTGCGCGTCGGTGCCAAAGGGTTTGGCCGATTTGCTGATGACATAAGGTGCGCGAGTCATTTGCTCCACGCCACCTGCCATAAACAAATCACCGTCGCCGACATTGACGGCGCGTTTGGCGTGTACGGCCGCGGCCATTCCGCTGGCGCAGAGGCGATTGACGGTTTCGCCGGGCACGGTATGCGGCAATCCGGCCAATAGCAGTGCCATCCGGGCTACATTGCGGTTGTCTTCGCCGGCCTGATTGGCGCAACCCATAAAAACATCTGAGATGGCCGCCGCATCGAGGTGCGGGTGCCGTTCCAGCAATTTTTGAAGAACATGTGCGGCTAAATCATCAGCCCTGACGCTGGAAAGGGTTCCGCCAAAATTGCCGATGGGCGTACGGATGCCGTCTGTAATAAATGCCTGTTGCATAGTTTGAAAAACGAACTGCAGGTTCGCGGTGCATTAAACGCTCTGGAATGGATTTTATTCGGCAGCAAAAGTAGGCGCAGCCCGAGATATGTTGCGAACGCCGCCCTTTCAAATGTTTAGAGCGTGTTTTAATTACACTCTTTGAGCATGTTTTTTTAAAAGAAAACGATAAAAATGAAAACTGTACTTGATAGTTGTTGTTTTTGGGAATAAGTTTGCCTGACAAAATCAGATATGGTGTCGATGACTCACATTTATGCTACCTGTTGCTGTTGCTGTTGTCTTACCGAAAGGGAAAGGCTGGCCGCTGGATGGGGCATGTGAAACGAACACATTCTGTTGCCCATATAAACGCCCTTTCCCGGTTTTGTCCGTGAAAGGGCGTTTGCATTTGTTGTGTTTTGGGGTTTTGGTGTTTTTGTGTTTTTGTGTTTTGGAGGGCTTCGGGCTATATGCTTGGACTCCCAACCCATATTCTTAAATCCCTAGAGTAAAGCACACAAAAACACCAAAACACCAAAACACCAAAACACCAAAACACTAAAACACCGCCCTCCCAAAACCAAACACGCTTAAAACGCTATTTAATATGCAAAACGACCTCGACACATTTTTTAAAAAACTGGATGCGCAGCACCGTCTGTCGAACAACCGCATTCCGCCCAAACTGGAATCTCAGCGCCTCGCCGACGAACTTTTCCAGTTTCTGTTTCCCATGATCAAGGAAGATGCGCGGCCTGCGGGAGTGGAATATGCCTTGTTGCGGCATGAACTGACACAATTGCTGGAGCCCTTACTGCGCGATCAGGACACCTCGATGACACCCATTGTCGATGCTTTTTTTGACGGCTTGCCCGACATTTATGAGCACCTGCTCGAAGATTCTGAGGCCATCATGCAATTCGACCCTGCGGCTACCTGCATGGAAGAGGTCATTGCTACTTATCCAGGGTTTTATGCTATTGCATTGTACCGTATTGCACATTTGCTGCATCAACTCGGGGCACCCTTACTACCACGTGTTTTTTCCGAATATGTGCATGGCAAAACGGGTATCGATATCCACCCGGCGGCCACCATCGGGCGATCTTTTTTTATCGACCACGGCACGGGTGTTGTTATTGGCGCCACGGCAGTGATCGGCAACAACGTAAAAATATACCAGGGCGTCACATTAGGTGCTTTACAGGTAGACAAATCGCTGGCCAGCGTAAAACGACACCCTACCATTGAAGACAACTGTATTTTATATGCCAACAGCACGATCCTGGGAGGCAGAACGGTTATCGGCCACGACTCCGTGATCGGAGGCAACAGTTGGATCACGGAAAGTGTGCCCCCCTACTCTATTGTGCTGCACCAGTCGCAGGTAAAAGTGCGCACCAAACCCTTTGAAGAACCCGTCAACTTCGTCATCTAAACTCTCTCACTTCTCACCTCTCACCTCTCACCTCTGTTTATGAAAGCGAATAATATCCTCGATACCATCGGCAACACGCCTCACGTCCGCATCCACCATCTTTTTGGCGACCGGCATGAAGTATGGATCAAACTCGAACGCGCCAATCCGGGCGGCAGCATTAAAGACCGCATCGCGCTGGCGATGATCGAAGATGCCGAGCGTAAGGGCGAACTCCGCCCCGGAAGCGTCATCGTCGAGCCTACCAGTGGTAACACCGGCATCGGACTGGCCATGGTGGCCGCGGTTAAGGGTTATCCGCTCATCCTCGTCATGCCCGAAAGCATGAGCGTAGAGCGCCGCCGCCTGATGGCTGCCTATGGCGCTCAGTTCGACCTCACACCGCGTGAAAAAGGCATGAAAGGCGCTATCGAGCGCGCCGGCCAACTGTTGCAGGAAATCCCGAATGCGTGGATGCCACAACAATTTGAAAATGAAGCGAATATCGCTATCCACAAAGCCACTACGGCCAAAGAAATCCTGGCCGATTTCCCGGATGGCCTCGACTACCTTATCACTGGCGTAGGCACGGGCGGGCACATAACAGCCGTCGCGGAAGCGCTGAAAGAACACTTTCCCAAACTTCAGGTGTTTGCCGTAGAACCCGCGCTCAGCCCGGTGATTTCAGGCGGAGCGCCGGGGCCGCACCCCATCCAGGGCATCGGCGCCGGATTTATTCCCAAAAACCTGCACACAGACGCGCTCGACGGCGTGATTCAGGTGTCGAAAGACGAGGCGTTTGAATTTGCCAAAAAGGCAGCTTTGAAAGAGGGTATTTTCGGTGGTATTTCTTCGGGCGCTACCCTGGCTGCTATTGCGCAAAAACTGCCGGATATTCCGGAAGGCGCGCGTATTCTGGGTTTCAACTACGATACCGGCGAGCGCTATCTCTCCATCGAAGGATTGTATGAGTGGGAAAATGCGCAGAGTGTGGTGGTGGGGAAAGGGTGATGGGGAAAGGGTTGATAAGAGTTGATGAGGGTTGATGGGGGTTGATGGGGGTTGATAAGTGTTGATGAGGGTTGATATTCAACCACTCGATGAAAGGAATGGCGGCAGCAGGCTGCAAAAAACACACTAAAAGCATCCATTGACACAGTTTTTTGAACCTTCTCGATGTGAGAAGGTGAGAGATGTGAGAGGGTGAGAGAGTGAGAGTTCGTAGAGTGTACCAACTCTACGAGAAAAAGCCTTACCCCGAGTGGCTGAATATCAACACTCATCAACACTCATCAACTTTATCAACCTCATCAACTCTTATCAACCCTCATCAACTCTTATCAACCTCATCAACCCTTCCTCACCAACCCATTATCAACCAGGTCTTTCTGTACCGCATTGATGACCCTACGGGCGAGGTAGGCAAATAACACCGGGATCATAACAAACAACAAGGCCCGGAAAGACCATCTGATCAATAAGTTCCAGTTGTTTGTAGCCTTGTGCGCCATTTTGAACATACGGCGTCGCAATGGCTTGCGCAGTGCGATGAGTTGTGAGGGCTGTAATGTTGGAAAAGCAAAATCGGATTTCCGTGCATGTTCCAGCAAAGCCGCCTCCCGCTTTTCCGGATCGTCCGTGAAAGCCTGTTTTTTTTCATTTTCCTCCCTGACAAAATCGAGCACAGGAATGATGGGCAGGTGCACCACCCCTTCCCGGCTTTCCCGCCATGCTACCTTGTACGTATTTACCATTTCGGGTGTCCAGTCTTGAAAAATGGCATGGTTCGTGGCGTCAGGCTTGGTTTTATATTCTATGGTAAAATAGGAGCGCAGAAAATTCCGGCAATTTTGCCTGCCTAGAAAATAGTCGTGCAACCTGAAATTACGCGACAAGATGCCTGAGAAGCCCCCCAGCCCTCCACATGCCAATGCATTTCCGCATTTATCCCAATCCTGCGCCTTGTCATTGTACGTCCAGCGACTGGGGTAAATCATGTTTTTTTTGTAATTGGCTTTCAGTTCATCCTCCTGGCCTACCTCTCTCAGATCAGATTCTTTTAACATGCCCTGGTTTCGCAAGGCGCCCATAATAGGGAAAAGCAGTTGGCGCAGAAACTGCAGTGGCTTGTACTTCTCAGGTTTGCCTCCAAAATTGGGGAATGGATCGACGAGGATCAGGGCAAAATCCCGAATCTTTCGTTCGTGCATGATAGCCGCAATTTCTCCAAAAGGTTCATTGTTGAGCGCTCCACCATCGATGGAAGTAAATTCGAAGGGATCTGGCACCGTTCCCGATTCGAAAATGCTGTCGAGTGTTTTTTCATTAAACTGATAAAATGTACCAAACTGGTGTTTGACATGGTTGCGGCTCAGCGTCACCTCCCGGGCCTGAAAACCAATGGGGAATGCAGCGGTGGCCTTGGCACAATCGATCAGTTGCTGGAGTGTTTCAGGTTCCGAGCGGTCGAAAGGGATAGCACGATGCGGGTTATTTATGGTAGTTTTGGGCGTAAAACGCGCATATTGCTTGTGAATCGACATCTGGTGCGATGGGCTCGCAATCCAGGAGCTGTTGTCGGAATTGAAATTGATGCCCACCGGAATACCTCGAAGACTGCAAAGCGTCAGCAGTACTTCCACATCCTTTGCCACGAATGCAGGCCAGGGCTTCTTGGGTGTCGAGTTGGTGTGCTGAAGCGCCCGGTCGGAAATTTCGTCGATGGGCAGCGAATTGAGCAACGAAGGGATACCGCCTGCTTTTTTGAGGTCGGCGGTATCGAGCATTCTGAAAATACCTTCCGGAGCATTGGATGCCGCGCCCAGATTTACCCATGCGTCGAACAGCATGTTGTTGGAGGGCCGGAAGTTTTTTGCCTTTGCATCCTCTGGTTGATCTACCGGGTTTATTCCGGTAAAACAGGCCAGTGCCGTCAGCGCTGCCGTGATACCACCTGCCGAGGCGCCGCCCAGCACTTCAATCTGCACCCGGTGGGGAGGGACTTTTTTTTCTTCCGCAGGCAGGTTTTCTTCTTTCTTCTTCGCTGCCTCCCAGTCCTGAAGGGCTTCAAAAAGAAAATCGATCACACCGGCAGTGTAGGCGCCGGCAGAAACAGCGCCGGCCATGGTAATGCCCAAATGGAGGGTAGGAGGTGGATTATTTGACATAGAATGGAGTTTTATAATGTTTTTTGGGGCCTCAACCCCTGGCCCTCTCTCCAACGGAGAAGGGCCAGGGGTTAAGGTCTACTATATTACTTCCACCCACTTACCCGGCACGCTGGCCTGAATCCGGTTGTCGTACATGGCCTCGCAAGCCATCGCAGGCAGGAAATAACGCCCTGCGTAGGCAGCATTCAGTTGAACGCGGTAGACGCGGGTGTCGGCCTGGTTGCCAGAAGCGCGTGGCAGGTCGAAGTAGGTCATCACCCGGTCGTCGCGCACGTCCTGGTAATCCATCGGACTATTGGTCACGTTGGAAATGCCATCCATGCGGGCATTGGTGATTTCCCAGCCGGAAGGGAATATTTGTGTCAGGGCCAATTCGTTGAAATCAAACGTAAAACCGGTGTTGCGTTTGACGGTAATTTCAGCAACGAAATCGGTACCCTGTTTCACTTTGGCAGCATCGATCACCTGGCCTTTCAGGTCGGTAAAACGAATCCCCAGCGACAAATTGCTCGAAGTGGGCGCAGTAGCAGGCGTAACAGGCGCGGCCGCCACCACCAAACGGGCATATAGGCGAGCAGCGCCATTGTTTTTCACATTTACCTGTCCGCTGCCCATGGCGCTTTCCGTGAAATCGACCAATGAAACCGGGCGGGAAGAATCGCCGGTTTTCTGGCTGCCCGAGGCAATGCGATATGCAAAGGAAGGGCCGCTACCAAAGTTTTTGGACACGTAGCGCGACAAAGCCCGCAGCCCCGTAGCAATGCTCTGTGTATTCCAGTACCAGCCGGTTTCCTTGCCCAGTTCTGTGGTGATATTGTTGGCCATGGCTTGCGCCTGCGTCACATCGCCTACGAGGGAATAGGTTTCCAGCATCAGCGCGCGGTCGCGCAAATCGGAGCCGTACGTGGTGCCACAGTAACTATACGTCCAGTTGTCTTTCCATTGTTTATTCGCCAGAATATCGCGGGCAGCCTCCGGTTTTCCAGCCTGCGCATAAGCAGCAGCAAGCATATTGGCCGATTGTTTCCACATTTTCTGGTCTTCCCGCAGGCGATTCATGTCGGCCAGGTCGGCTTTGCCGGCCAAAGCGAGCGTGTACAAGCGATAGGCCTGGGTCAGGTAGCCATGATAATCGCTGTTTTCGGAAACATTCGGGTTCCAGTTGCGGGCGCGGGTGGTTTGATCCTGCACCCAGCGATCAATCAGCCCATCCGGAATGGCGTAACCCTTGTTTTTGGCTTCCAGCAGGAAATGTCCGGCATAACTGCTGCACCAGGGGTTGATGTCGTTGCTGCCGCGCCAGTAGGCAAATCCGCCGCTGGAGTGTTGGAAACCACGCAATTTTCCGATAGCAGCGGTCACATATTTGGAAATATCGTCTTTCTGCTTTTGCGTCAGCGGCGTAATCAGATCGACGTACAGTTGCGGAAAAATGGTGGAAGTCGTTTGTTCCACACAGCCGTGCGGGTACTGAATCAGGTAGTCGAGGTGACGGCTCAGGTTGATGGGTGGCAGGGCACTCACTTCGATGCTCGCATTGCGTATATCCGTGTATTTGGACGGGTCGAAATTGGCCGACCAGTCCTGACCGGCTTCAATAGTGCCTTCCCAAACGGTGGTAGTCACGGGGTTGGGGTTGCGCACATACAGTTCAATGTCCTGTGTAGCCGATTCGCTACCGCTTTGTGCGGTGATGGTAAATTTTGCCACGCCGGTTCGCTGGCCTACTTTCAGGTCGAAATAGGTCATTTTTTCGCCCGGTTCTGTAAATGCCAGGGTGTTTTGTCCACCGCCCACTGTTACAAGTCCCGATTTCTCCCGCACGCTGACGGTGGCGTTTTGTACGGATTTTTCCATGGCAAACACGTCTACCGGCAGGCGCAGCGTTTCGCCCGGGCCCAGCACCCGTGGCAAGGTGGGCAGGATCATGAGCGGCTTGCGCACTGCGCAGGTTTTTTCAGCATTGCCGTATGCACCCGCGCTGCCGTTGGTGGGCGGCGCCGACAGGACGGCCATGACACGCACGGAGCCGACGTAATTGGAAATTTTCAGGCGGTGTTTGGCCGTCTGACCTTTTTCCAGTTTGAAGGGTCCGAGGTGGATCACACAAGGTTTGAAACGATTGATTTGAGCAGCATTTTTCGCTTTCTGGTTGATGCCGTCACCGCCGATCGCGAGGATGCGTTCCAGTTCGGCGCCGTATGCACCCAGCACGTAATCATAAATATCCCAGGTTTTTACGCCCAGTGCTTCGCGCGCATAAAACGCATCGAAAGGATTGGGGGTTTGGAAACGTGTCAGGTCGAGCAGCCCTTCATCTACGATGGCGAGTGTGTAGGTACAGGCTTTACCGCCCGTTTCGCGCAGGGATACATTGAAATACTCGTCGGGCTTGAGCACATCGGGCATATCGATCTGGGCATTCAGACGCGCCGTCGGGTTTTCGATGTTCACCGGCGTGACGCCATACATGCGAATGGGCAGGTCGTTTTTGGTTTGGGCATGCGGCTGAATGAGGCTCACGTGTGCATACACCGTGGGCGACATACTTTCTTCTGCCTTGAATTTCAGGAAATTATCACCGGCTTTGGCGTCGAACCACATGTGTTTGGCCACACGGGTACCATTTTCCAAGGTAAGCAGGATGCGACCGTTTTCGCTGGCAGGCACTTTCAGTGTCACCTCGTCGCCTACGTTGTATTTTTCTTTTTCAGCAGAAAATGGCAACATGGCGGCGGCATTGCGGCTGGCGATATCGTTGAGGTCTTCCGGATAACCCGACCAGAAGAAATCGCCGGAAGCGTGGCCACCGTTGCTATCGACGGCACGTACGAGGTAGCGGCCCCAGTCGTCGGGCTTCACTTTCCAGGTAGCCTGCCCGCGGCTGTCGGTGGTAAGGGTGGTCTGGTCGATGGCGTTGTTGAACTCGCTGTTGTTGAATTGTGCCACGCCCGATTCCGCGTCTTCGTCCCACCACCAGCGCCAGTCGGTACGGAACAGCGCCACGCTGAACGACTGATTGGCCAGCGGCTTGCCGTTTTTGTCCACCATAACGAAGGTGACGGTGCCGCCACGTTGATCGATGGTTTTATCGCCCCAGCGGCCTTTTGGCATAAAAATGCCGATGTAGCGATCGAAGGGATAGAAATCGAGCGAGAAATTATCGGTGCTGAAATCGCCGCCCGCTTCGAAGGCGCGCACTTTGAAACTGGAGATCAGTTTGCCCGGCGCATTTTCCACATCCACCACTTTCAGCGGAACGGCAGCCGTGCCGTTTTGGTCGAGGTTGGCATCGAACAGCACTTCCGGTTCGGAATAGAAATTGCGGCTGGGGTCGTCGAAAACATACGTCTTGTAACTCGGGAATTCTGTTTTTACCGAGCGCACCTGCATTTCCACCTTGGCTTTAAGATTTTGCGCCACAGCGCCATGTAGCCAGTTGACTTTCAGGGTGCCTTTCAGGTCTTCGTCGGCCGGGCTCAGGTTCTTTTTGCCAAAATTCAGGTCCATTTTGAGCCTGTTGGGCTTCACTGTTTCAATTTTCAACTGTTTGGTAAATATAGCGCCGCCCACGGTCACTTTGGCCGTCCAGTTGCCTGTAGGCGCATCGGGACGTGTGACGCAGTGGAACGGGAATACGCCATTGACGCCACTGGTTTGCACCGTGCGGTATTGAAGCGCGCCGCGCGGGTCGGTGAGTTCCATGGCCACCGGGTGGCCTGCGGGTAGTTTGCCCGATCTGTCTTCCAGCACGAAGTTGAGGTACAGCGAATCGCCGGGGCGCCATACGCCTCGTTCACCGTAAATAAAACCTTTCAGGCCTTTTTGCGCTTCCACGCCAACCACATCGAAGCGGCTGAGTGACAGAGAATTACCGTCGGCCATACGGAGGTAGCCGCGGCGATTCTGGCCGCTGGCGACGAGCAGGAACGGCGTTTCACGCAGCCCTTCGATAACGGTAGTGCCATCGCTGCCGGTTTTACCTTTGGTGATCGATTGCAATTGATAACTGAACAGTTCGAGGTCGACGCCGCTCACCGGCTGTGCGGTGTGCAGGTCGGTGAGCGCTACGAACAGCGAGCCGTCGCGGCCGCGTTTGGCGGTGAGGCCCAGGTCGCTCACAAACACATTGCGCTGCGTAAAGTGCTGGCTGTTATAGTATTCGCGGGAGCAGGGGTCTTCCTGGCTGTCCCAGTTGTAGTCGTCATCCCAGTAACTGTCGGAAAAATAGCGGCCGCGCCATCCACCCATGATGGAAACGAGTTTGCCATCGTCGTCGTACTGGTTCAGTTCGATGGTTTGGGTGCCCTTCGACGACACCATACCCGAAGCATCGGCGGTCAGGCCGGCGCCGGTAGCACAGTCGGTGTAATTGATTTGAAATGCAATACGCACCTGATAAATGGCGCCCGGGTCTTGCCGGATCATGTCTTTCAGGTCGAAAGCATAACGCTGCCAGTTTTTGGCCGTGGCATTGGGGTTGATGTCGGAGAGTTTGATTTTTTTCTGTAAAACAATTTTACCGACGCGTTCCAGTTCATCGGAGCCTTCGATTTCGTTGACTTGCAGAAATTGTAAAATATTGGAATTGAATATTTTAAACACCTCTACATCCACTGCGTTGAGGCCCACGGCTTCGAATGGAAAAATAATACCGCCGTTGGATTGCTGCGGAATGACCGCGCCGCGGCCCACGAGTCGGACACCCGGTTTGAGGTCTTCAAAATTGAGTGGCCACACGGCGCGTTCTTTCAGGTTTTGGCCCGAAGCGTTGCGGATACCCGATTCTACCTGCAGGTTGTACTCACCCGAAAGGCGTTCGCCGGGGTACACGCGGACAAAGTTGCCATCGGTTACATAGCGTAGTTTACCGGAATAATTTTCCAGTCGAATCAGGCCACTCAGGTCTTGCGATGCAGCAATCGGATCGGAAAAATTCAGCAACACGTATTGTTCTTCCACCTGTACTGCACGGGCGGAAAGCAGCGTAAAATCATCCCAGGCAGGCACCGGCTGTTCGGTATCGAGGTTGCGATCCACGCCGATGGCATTGCCCGACCAGCGCAGGTTCACTTTGGAAGCCGCATTGGAGCGTTCCACGCCGGCCACCGTCCAACTGTGGCTGAGGCCATCGGAACTGTGTTGCCAACTCACCAGCAGGGCTTTATTGCCTTGCCGGGCTTCGAGCATTTTTTCCACTTGGGCGCCGGCGCAGGGTTCGTTGACCCGCACATGGCCCACGACGCGTTGCATGCGTGCATCATCCGGATCGGCTGAAAGACCTTCCATGACGACATCGAAAGCGGTTTCCTTGATGCGGAAATCGAATTCGAACACACGCGCCACTTTGGGTACGTCGGAATATATTTTTTGAAGGGCCACTTGTGCGGTGTACAACTGACCGGGTTTCATGGGCGCCGAGGGCTGTAGTTTGATGGTGCGGTCGTCTTCCCAAACGGCTTGACCTTCTATTTTGGGCTCTACGGAAAACAGGTTGGCCGGAACGGCTTGGCCGACCTGCTCCTGCGATATGGCCGCGTTGACAAAGCGCACGCGGACGGTTTCTTCCCGCCCGATAGCGCCGCCGCTGTGGGCATACACATATTGAGAAACGGCCTCGTAGTAGGCGTCGTTTTTAACAATCTTTTGAGAACGAATCAGGAAAAAAAGGCCGGCGATTCCAGTGACGGCAAACAGGGCGTAGGCGATCGGCTTTCGCATGGAGAATTGGTTGCGTTTGAAAGGTTAAAACAATTTTGCCCGGGGCTTGGGCGACCCAAATGTAACGGCTTTTCAGGCCTGATAACGACGAAAAGTGTGGAAATTTATTTCGTTCTTGCCGCAGAAAAATTGATCCTGCATGTTTCCGGAAACCGGGTTTTCGAAAAAAAGACACTTTCCATAAAAATGAAGATACAAAGCGGTGTTTATCAACACTTTAAAGGTAAATTTTATCTTGTTATCGGCACGGCCATCCATTCCGAAACCGACGAGCAAATGGTGGTGTATCAGCCGCTGTACGGTGAGCAACGCTGGTTTGTACGCCCACTCGCCATGTTTTTGGAAAAAGTGGAGAAAGACGGGGTGGAAATGCAGCGATTCAAGTGGGTGGGGAATGATGAATGTTTTGGTAGAAGTTATGAGTTATGAGTTATGAGTTATGAGTTTTACTCACATTGCTCTTGGCCTCTCTAGTTGATATACCAATAGCATCGAGAGTAAAACTCATAACTCATAACTCATAACTCATAACTTCTACCAAAACATTCATCATTCCCTACCTTTACCCCTTCAAAGCAACCCACTTTACTCATGTCTATATCCGACAAACTCAGAGCCATGCGCGAAGAAAAAGCAGCCGCCAACCTCGAGGCGGGAAAAAAATTCCTGGCAGAAAATGCCCAACGCGAAGGTGTTGTCAGCCTCGACAGCGGCCTTCAATATGAAATACTGGTGGAAGGCACCGGCCCGAAGCCCGGCCCGACCAGCAGTGTAACTTGCCATTACCACGGCACTTTGCCGAATGGCACTGTATTCGATAGTTCAGTACGCCGCGGCCAACCCGCCACTTTCCCGCTCAACCGCGTTATCAAAGGCTGGACGGAAGCCCTTCAACTGATGCCCACGGGCAGCAAATGGCGTTTGTATCTCCCACCCCACCTTGCCTACGGCGAACAACAGGTGAGCGCTGAAATCGGCCCCAATTCGACGCTGGTGTTTGAGGTGGAATTGCTGGGAGTAGCCTGATTTTTAGGGGTTGATGAGGGTTGATGAGGGTTGATAAGAGTTGATGAGGGTTGATATTCAACCACTCGATGAAAGAAAAGAAAAAACCTTACCTCGAGCCGCCATTTATCAACCTTCATCAACCTTCATCAACCCTCATCAACCCTTTCACCATGAAAACAATCTTCCATTTCCTCGCTACCCTGGTCGTTTACATCGGCCTGGATCTGCTGTTTCTGGGCATTTTGGCAAAGGATTTTACCCGGCGCCAAGTCGGTTTTTTGATGGCCGAAAAGCCTGACTGGGCAGCAGCGGGTTTATTTTATCTGATTTTTGCCGTCGGACTGCTGTATTTCTGCGTCTATCCGGCGCATTCAGCCGCAAGGGCCGCATTCAACGGCGCCTTTTTCGGACTGGTTGCTTATGCCACCTACGAACTCGTCAACAAAGCCCTGCTTGCCCGCTGGCCAGTAGCGCTGGTAGTGGTGGATATCGCCTGGGGAATGGTGGCAGGCGCTGCTGTTTGTTGGGCCAGTTACCATATCGGGCGCTTGCTGGGTATTTTCCCCACCTGATACATACATTTTCAATATGCCTGTTCGATACGTTTTAAATGCCGGCAATCTGGCCGATTTGCACCGCGAAGATTTTCAACTGCCCGAACTACGTCCGGAAGAAGTACAAATCGAGGTTCGTTCCATCGGTCTCAATTTCGCCGATGTTTTTGCCATCTGGGGCCTGTACAAGGCCGCCCCTAAAACGAATTTCACGCCCGGACTCGAATACGCCGGGGAGGTTGTCAAAACCGGTTCTGCCGTTACACACCTGAAGCCCGGTGACCGTGTGATGGGCGTGACGCGTTTTGGCGCCTACACCACCCACCTGAACATCGACGCGCGTTATGCGATCCCATTGCCGCAGGGCTGGGATTTTGCTACTGGCGCTGCCTACCTGGTGCAAACCCTGACGGCCTACTACGGTATGGTTCATCTGGGTAATTTGCGTAAAGGCATTGTTGTTTTAATTCACAGCGCCGTCGGTGGTGTAGGTCTGCAGGCACTAAAAATTGCGCGGGCTTATGGTTGTTTTACCATTGGAACCGTTGGATCGGCAGAAAAAGTAGCCTTTGCTGAACGGGAAGGTTATGACCGCGTCATCGTACGCGGTAAGGATTTTGAAGCACAACTTCGCAAAGCGCTCGACGGCCGAGCCCTCGAACTGGTGATGGACAGCGTGGGCGGGCCGTTTTTCAGCATTCCATACCACATGTTGGCGCCCATGGGGCGTATTATTGTGTTCGGTTCGGCGCGTTATGCCAGCCCGGGCGACAAACCCAACAAGTGGCACATGCTCAAGCATTGGATCAGCCGGCCTAAAATCGACCCGCAACAAATGCCCGAAAACAACCGGGGCGTGCTGGGTTTCAACCTGATCTGGCTCTACGAACGGGCCGAATTGATGAATCAGTTGCTGCAGGATTTGTCGGCGCTCGAATTGGCCCCGCCGCATGTGGGGCATTTGTATCCTTTTGCACAATTGCCCGATGCCGTCCGGCTGTTTCAAAGCGGGAAGACGGTGGGGAAAGTGGTGGTGCAGGTGTGAGGGTTGATGAGGTTGATGAGGGTTGATAAGAGTTGATGAGGGTTGATATTCAGCCACTCGATGAAAGAAAAGAACAAACCTTACCTCGAGCCGCCATTTATCAACCCTCATCAACTCTTATCAACCCTCATCAACCTCATCAACCCCCATCAACATTTATCAACCCTCATCAACCTCATCAACCCCATCAACCCCTATATTTGCCCGCTTTTCAACAGAAAAAGAAACGATGCGGTTAAGATCCCTGGAAATTAAAGGTTTTAAGTCCTTCGCCAACGAAACCGTGCTGCATTTCAACGCAGACGTGACGGGCGTGGTGGGCCCCAACGGCTCGGGCAAGTCGAATGTGGTGGATGCCATTCGCTGGGTGCTGGGTGAGCAAAAAAGCAGCCAGTTGCGCCTCGATAAAATGGCGTCGGTCATTTTCAACGGCACCAAAAAGCGCAAGGAAGGCCAGATGGCCCAGGTGACACTCACCTTCGACAACACCAAAAACGTGCTGCCGACGGATTACAGCACCGTCAGCATCAGCCGTATCCTGTACCGCAGCGGAGAAAGCGAATACCGACTGAACGGCGTTACCTGCCGCCTCAAAGACATCACTTCGTTGTTTCTCGATACTGGTATTGGTCCCGATAGTTATGCCATCATTGCCCTGAATATGGTGGAAGACATGCTGAGCGACCGCGAGCAGGCACGCCGCAGGATGTTCGAACAGGCCGCTGGGGTGAGCAAATACAAGGCCCGCAAACACGAAACCCAGCAAAAACTAGAAGCCACAGCCGCCGACCTCGACCGCGTGGAAGACCTGTTGTTTGAAATTGAAGACCAGTTGAAAAAACTGGAAAAACAGGCCGAACGCGCCCGCAAGTTTTACGAACTGAAAGACGAATACAAAAAACTCAGCGTCGAACTGGCCGTGCACAACCTCGCCCGCCACAAAAAAACATATAAGGAACTCGAAGAGCAAATTGCCCGCGAAGAAGACAATTACCGCAGTACAGAAGCCATGAGCCGACTGCTGGAGGCCGATACCGAAGCGAAACGCAAAAGCCATATCGACAAGGAAACGAGCCTCAGCGAGCAGCAACAGGAAGTGAACCGCCTCACCGGACGCATTCGGGGTAAGGAAAACGAGAAAAATATGCTGGCGCAAAAACACTCGTTCGTCACCAACGACCTGCGCCGACTCGAAGACCAGATGCACAACAACACCCAGCAGTTGCGCACCGTGGAAAGTGAAATCGAGGGCTACCAGACCGACCTCAACTACGAACGCAACGTGGAGGCCGAACTGGAAGACGCACTTTCTACCGCACAAAAACTGCTGGAAAAAGTGCGCGCCGACCACAACCTGCTCAAAGGCAACCTCGACGAATTCGTCAAGGAACAACAAGCACTTGAACGCGAAGTGGTAGAACTGGAAAAAACCAAAGCCATCCAGACCAACCAGATCGAAAACCTGCGCCGCGATGTGGAACGCACCATGGGCGACATCGCCACCCGCCGCGAGGAAATGAAAGTGCTGGAAAAAAACCTCGCCCAGCAAACGGCCGCAGAAACCGAACAGTCGCGTAAAATCGCCGACCTCGACGCCGCTGAAACCAAGCGCCGAAACGACATCGCCACAGCCGAGCAGCAACAGGACGAACTGGTAAAAAAACTGGCCGCCCACAACCGCCAACTCGACGCCCGCCGCAATGAATACAAACTCACCAAAAGCATGGTGGAGTCGCTGGAAGGTTTTCCGGAAAGCATCAAATTCCTGAGCCAGGACAAGGAATGGGCCAAACGCTGTCCGCTCCTGTCCGACATGCTTTATGTGCGCGAGGAGTACCGCATCGTCATTGAAAACTACCTCGAACCCTACCTCAACTACTACGTGGTGCCCAATGCTGACGAGGCCGTGCGCGCCATCGCTCTGCTCGGTCAAAGCCAGAAAGGCCGCGCCAATTTCTTTTTGCTCGACGCCTTCAACGACTACCAGCCGCCGCTCACCCTGCTTCCAGGCGGCATGCGCGCTGTCGACCTGGTAGAAGTTGAGCCGCAGTACCGCCCGCTGGTGGAATACTTGCTGGAAAATGTCATCATTTCCGATGAAAGCCTGCCGCAGGCGCCTGTGTCCAGTTCAGACCTGACCATTTTATCGAAATCTGGCACCTTCGTACGCCGGAAATTCAGCCTGTCGGGTGGCTCGGTTGGTTTGTTTGAAGGCAAAAAAATTGGCCGGAAAAAGAACCTGGAAATCCTGGATACGGATATTAAAAAACTGGAAACTACTGAAAACCAACTCAATACACAACTGGCTACCCTGCGCACGCACCTGCAAAGCCTCCGCAATGCCGATCAATCTGCCCTGCTCCAGCGCGAACGCGATGTGCTCAACCGCCTGAGCCAGGAAAAGGCCGGCATGCAAGCCAAACTCGATAACATTGCCGCTTTTGTCGCCAATTTCGACGCGCAGGCAGGCGACGCCAACCAGCGCATTGCCTCGCTTATTGCCAGCAACCAAACCATCGACGCCGAACTCGGCGCCAAACAAAAAGCCGCCGACGCCGTACGCGAACGCCTTTCCAATGCCGATGGTTCGTTCCGCGACGTGGCCGACCAACTCAGCCAGGCCAGCGCTGATTACAACCAGAAAAACATCGAGTTTATTCGCCAGCAAAACAAGGTGACTACCTTCCGGCAGGAACTTACTTTCCGCGAAAAACGCCGCGAAGAACTCCGCCAGTCGCTGGCTTCGGCGCAAACCGGGCTGGCCCGCAACAGTGATGAAATTAGCCTCATCCAGGCCGATATGCAGCGCATCGACGAGGAACTGACCCTCGCCTATGCCGATAAAAAAGCCAAGGAAGCCTCCCTGAGCGGCGTGGAACAGGCCTACTTCAAAGCCCGCAATGAAATCCACGAACTGGAAAACAAACAGCGCGAAAATTTCCGCAAACAACAGGACGTGCAGGTGCTGGTCAACCGACTCAAGGAAAAATTTTCCGATGTGAAATTTGAAATCACCTCCATCGGCGAACGCCTGCGTGCCGAATTCGGCCTGTCGGTCAACGACGTTATCAACCAGGAACCCAACCCGCTGTTCCAGCGCGATGCCCTCGAAAAAGACGTCAATGCTATGAAACGCCGCCTCGATACCTACGGCGAAATCAACCCCATGGCCATCGAAGCGTACAATGAAATCAAGGAGCGCTACGATACCATCGCCGGCCAGCGCAACGACATTCTGGCTGCCAAGGAAAACCTGGTGCAGACCATGAAAGAAATCGAGGAAACGGCCACGGCGCGTTTCCTGGAGTCTTTCGCACAGGTGCGCGAAAATTTCATCAACGTGTTCCGCACCCTTTTCACGGAAGACGACTCGGCCGACTTGCTGCTCACGAATCCGGACAGCCCGCTCGATTCGGACATCAACATCATCGCCAAGCCCAAAGGCAAACGCCCGCAGACGATCGCACAATTGTCAGGCGGCGAAAAAACCTTAACGGCCACTGCACTGTTATTTGCCTTGTACCTGCTCAAACCCGCGCCGTTCTGTATCTTCGACGAGGTGGATGCACCGCTCGACGACGCCAACATTGAGAAATTCAACCGCATCATTCGCCAGTTTTCCGCTGATTCGCAGTTTATCGTCGTCACACACAACAAAGCCACGATGGCAGCAGTAGACACTATTTATGGCGTGTATATGCCAGAGCAAGGCGTGTCGGCCGTGACACCGGTGGATTTCCGGAAACTGGGGCATGAGGCGCTGGTGTTTGAAGCGGGGTAAGGGGCGCTAGTCCTTGTGTAAAATCACATTTAGTCTTTATCTTTGTAAAAAATTGATTTTCAATGGGAAAGGACAGGCTTATTGTGAAAAATTTCGGCCCGATCCGGGAAGCGGATGTTGAACTGGGCAAAATAACGGTGTTCATCGGTGAGCAGGCGAGCGGGAAAAGTGTGCTGGCGAAGTTGGCTTTGTTACTTCGCAACCCACGTGCTTCACAGAACAAAAGACATATTTATAATTGGATAACCTTGGGATTTCAAGATTTAAATATTAGTAATTTCTTAAATAAAAATTCAATTGGCCTGTTTTATACCGATCAGTTTATTTTTGGCTTTGAGAAAGAAGAAGGATTTAGAGAAGTAAAAGACAAAGACTTGGATAAACTCCTTTCTATACTGCACAACATTGAGGTAGATATTCGCAATAATGAACGGGACAATCTTTTAAAAGAATCATACCGTTCAAATCAAGAGCGGTTTTCACTAGGATTGGAAGCCGTAAAAAGCAGGCTTAACAAAAGTTTTTTCTTAGAACCTGTTTATATTCCTACAGAAAGACATTTGGTCTCAGTTCTTGTTCAATCTCTTTTTAACCTTATTAAACATGAAGTTTCTCTACCAAATTTCATCAAAGACTTAGGTGATAGATATCAATCAAGCCGGAACATTGCAAGGCAGGTTGACCTTCCTGGTATGAATTTGCAATACATATTTGGCGGCCATGATGACAAAATAAGGCTTGAAAATGGCAAACTTCTTGATCTGACTGAGTCATCCAGTGGAGTTCAATCTATCGTTCCATTATCTATTATCGTTGAAGCCGTGAATGAAAATGTTAATCATCTCTTCATCGTCGAAGAACCCGAACTCAACCTCTACCCCACCACGCAAAAGGCATTGGTCGAATACCTCATTGAAAAATGTACGAAGGGAAATAACAGATTGATTATCACTACCCATAGCCCATACATTCTCACTGCACTCAATAACTGCATTCAGGCACAAAACGTAATAGACCTGCATCCTGAATCAGCGGAAGAAGTAAACAGAATTATCCCTCCTCAATATCATATCAAGTACGAAGATGTAAAGGCATATCATGTAGCAGGAGGTACGGCCAAACCCATTATGGATGATGAGTTTCAGGTGATTGATGCCAATGCCTTGGATGATGTTTCCAATGAATTAGGTTCCGTTTTTGATAAATTACTCACTCTCAAGTACCAAAATCAGGACTAAGGGTATGTGCTGTGAAGAAATTCGGGTTGCATTTAATGCTGCTGATAAGTGCATCCAAAACAATGCGCTTCAGGTTGAAGAAGACCACAAAAAATTTAAAATCCTGCCTAAACAAGGTTCTTCGGATGTTTTTTGTCGGATACATGTAGATGGATGTCTCATTACCAATAAAACAAGACAAAAATGTGATTATTGGTTTAGACAATGTAACCAGGAAAAAATACAGAATTATTTCGTTGAATTCAAAGGCCAGGATATTCAAGATGGATTTAATCAAATCGTGGATACAATTGCCCAGGTTCGAGAAAAAGGCATCCCATTGCAGCAGTCAGCAATTCATGGGATTGTTGTTTGTAATAAAGTGCCACTTACAACGGTAGAACTGCAAAAAATCAAGGAGAGATTCGTAAAAAATTATGGCATGAGTTTTTTGGTGAAATCAAAAGAATATGTCCTCTCCCCTGATCCAATTGCTCCTCATTGAATTTCAGCACTACATTAGCCCATGCCCACCATCGCCATCCTATCCGCCAGTGTTCGCACCGGCCGTGCCAGCCACCGCGTCGCTTTATACCTGCAAAAACGCATGGAAGAGCGCCAATTGGCCTCGGTCGATCTGATCGATCTGAAAGAATATCAGTTTCCGGTATTTGAAGAGCGCCTGCGTTTTTTGCCCGAACCATCTGCGGCTTTGCTGGAATACGCCAGTCGAATCAAATCTGCCGACGGCGTCATTATTGTTACGCCCGAATACAACGGCGGCTATCCGGCTGCCCTGAAAAATGCCATCGATGTATTGTACGAAGAATGGCATCGCAAGCCGGTAGCCATTGCAACGGTATCCGATGGTGTGTTCGGCGGCACACAGGTGATTACTTCCCTGAGTTTTACAATGTTTAAAATTCGTGCGCTGCTGGTGCCGGCCATGTTCCCGACACCCAAAGTGAAAGATTCGTACGATGAAGCAGGCAATCCAACCGACAAGGCTGCGGTGGATAAGCGGGCGGACGGGTTTTTGGATGAACTGATGTTGGTAGTCTTGAGTCGTAAGTCCTGAGTCCTGAGTCTGTAGAGTACACTTACTTATGTTTGGCATCAATAAAATGAATGCCAAACATAAGTAAGTGTACTCTACAGACTCAGGACTCAGGACTTACGACTCAGGACTACCAACTTCATTCTTCCTCCTCAATAAACCGTACCCCATGCTCTTCCAACTCCTGCATCACTGGCTCGTACACTTCCGGCATGGTCGGGATATTGACGCCCGTGGTGCTGATTTTCCCGAGTAGAAGCAGTTTCACAAAAATACCCAGGGGCAGGCCGACCAGACGCGACATAGCAGTATCCGAGCCATCATGCCCTTTCATGATAAGGGTCGAGGTGAGTTTTTTCTTTTTGCGGTTCAGTTCATATTCGAACACGTGCTGCATGATGACCATGTCCTTTTCCTGAGGGCCGAGTGCCCATTTTTCGAGCAGCAGGTTTTCAAGGATAAGGGAAGGCGTGGCATTTTTCAGTTTGATACGGCGTTTGCTGAACAGTCCGAGCCACTCCAGTTTTTTCATGATCTCGCTGTCGGGCTCCGTTTCGATCATCTTCGCTACGCGGTCTTTCACAGAGCCGGTGTGTTGGCTGATACCGAGGAAAGCCTCCATCAGGTCGTGGTAGGTCAGTTGGTCCGAATCGACGATGGGGAAAGTTGCATCCGTGAGGCCGATGCGCACCAGTGCATTCCAGGCATCACAGAAACCACGGTGGCGAATAGTGCCGCGGAACAGGGTTTTGATGTCCTGCAAACCATAAGCGTCGCGGTACAACAATGAGTCGCGGTTGGCATACACTTCAAACTGGCCCATGTTCGGAATATCCACCAAGCGATACTGGCGAAACAAACGGCGATACGGGATGTATTTCAGTTTGTTGTCTTCCAGAAACTGCGCGGTACCTTGTCCGGCCAGCACCACATTCCGGGGGTTCCAACTGAATTTGTAGTGCCAGGGGTTGTTGTCGCTTTCCGGAGCCACCAGGCCGCCGGTATAGGAATAAAATGCGGTGATTTTGCCGCCTTTTGCCTTGATCTGGTGGATGCGTTGCATGGCGCTCATGTGGTCGATACCGGGATCGAGGCCCAGTTCGTTCATGAATACGAGGGCGCGTTGGCGCGCTTCGTCGCCGAGTCGGAACACCTGTTTGCTCACGTAGGAAGCCGTCACCATGTGTTTGCCCAGTACGATACAATCCTGCGCTACGTCGAGGTGCATTTGGGGTGGCAGCAACGACACAATGACGTCGTGGCGATTGATGATGTCCTTTCGGTCGGTCGGTTTGGATGCGTCGAGCCAGATGGCGCGGCCGTTGGTATGGCCTTGTACTTTTTGCTGTGCCAGGCTCAGGTCAGCATCCGCAACAGTAACAAAGAAATTATGCTGTCTGGCTTGCTCCAGAATGTAATTGATCAATACTGTCGCCGAACGCCCGGCGCCGATAATGAGAAGGTTTTGCATTTTTGAAGTATCAATTTTCAGCGGTGAAGATAGGAAAGAATGCGGATTGTTCGTGCGGAGAGGAACACTGCTCTAGCCAGCGCTTTGTCATATTTTTTCAATTCATGTAGTGGAGGAGATTTTTTTCAGAGAACAAATTTCACAAATCTACCTGATTGATCTTTTTACTTCTATATACCGGTTCATTTCCAGGGCTTCTGCCGTTACGTCCAAAGGCAAGGCTGTCAAGTTCCAGAAAACACAACTTTTATTTTTTATCAACCACGAAGAGCACGAAGGACACAAAGCGTAGCGTACACCATTTTACGGGTCACACCTCTCAAAAATGGACAAAAACAACGAATATTTAATCGCTTTGAATAAGGAAGGTGTACGCTACGCTTTGTGCCCTTCGTGTCCTTCGTGGTTGATTAAAAATACAAAAGGTGTGTTTCAGCCCTGCCGCCAAAGCAGAAAGACTATACCTTCTCCTTTCTATTTTTCACACTTATATCTCCAGACACTTTCACTTAACCTCAAATTTTCCTTCCAAAAACATTTCACAATCTACCAAAAATGTAATTTTTTACAAGCCAAATCTGATGCACTTTTGTATCATATAAAAGACACGGAATACCGTTTCAAAAGTGAAGCGGGTTAGTGTTTTGGATATGTTCATGGGATTTCAACTTCGAGGCGCATTTTCGGCGGGGAATTGTTCAAGAGAATAGTTCCCCGCCGCGCCAAGATGTTTCGAGGCATCTATTGCCACATTTCTTCATCCACCTTTTCCCATGCTTGCAACAGACAAATAAAGAGTGAACCATAATGGTGTGTTCTTTCGGGGGTTTGAAAAAATCATCCTGAAAATGATCGGATATTTAAAAACACACCCGATATTGCGCCCCGGTTTCAGCAATTCTTAATCATACTTTCACACATCCTCTTTTTTTGCTTATGCCAAAACCTGTTACAATTAAAATCAAAAACGGCACCGTACGCGTTACACGCTAACAATATTGCCGGGCTCCATGGAACAGGCCACTTGGAAAACCATTAATTCGATTACATCCATCTAGGATTATATGACGGAAAGTCCTGTCTGAAGCGGCAGGACTTTCCGCGTTTTTATCCATTACCTACCTCCGGTGCAAGTGTATATCTTTGCAGCAATTCTGCGGGCGCATGGCCCAAAGATGCTATGAAATCTGTAACCTCTTTTTTGTTTGCACTGAACTGCTTTTGCCCCTGGGGCTTTTTAAAACATGAAACCGGTCGTTTGTTTTGTCTTGCTATGCTGCTTCTGTTCAATTGCTACTGCTCAGAACGCCGCCTCTCCTGCCGACACCACTATTTATGAAATAACGGATGTGCCAGCATATCCCCTCATGGCCAGTTGCGATCCGGCACGCCATACTTCCTGGCCACTCGACAGCATTCGTCGCTGCGCCGAAGCACAATTGTTGAGCATTCTTTCCAATAATATTCGCTATCCGGCTGAAGCCGCCGACGGCAATATCCAGGGAACGGTGGTCACCTCATTTGTAGTGGAACCCAGCGGAAGGATGAGCAACTACGTTTTGCTGAAAGACATTGGAGGTGGCTGCGGCGCCGAAGCCGTTCGCGTGCTCAAAGCATTCGACGAAGCGGGCCTGCGCTGGCAACCTGCCCAAATGGCGGGCAAACCAGTGCGGATGCGCCAGTCGCTGCCCTTGCGATTCCGGCTGAAAGAAGCGCTGCCTTATTATATCAGTGAAAACAACGACACCGTCTATACTGTGCTTGATGTGGCCCCTGCATTTCGTTATGGCATCGATTCGCTGACAAATTTTACGATCAATAAACTGGCTTATCCGCAGCGCTACCTCGACAGTTGCAAAACCGGAATCATTGAAATGAGTTTGTTGATCCGCCCTGATGGTTCTACTCATGTAGATAATCAACTGGATTTCAGCGGGTTAGGTTACGATTTTCAATGGCAGGCTATCCGACTGGCCAACCAGACGAGCGGGCTGTGGACACCAGGCCAGTACAAAAGCCGGCCTGTGGCAACGACCCAGCCGCTGCGTGTACTTTTCAAATCGGACAAACGCGGTTGTGCCGCCGCCAACCAGCGCTTCGATCAGGCCATGCTATTGGCCGACGAAGGCGCTGCCTTGCTGGAAAAAGACCAGGAAGATGCAGCCATTGCAAAATGGACGGAAGCACTCAAACTGCACCCCGACAACACAGAAATTCTGTACTACCGCGGCAATGCCTATTTGAACCAGAACAAAAAAGAGGAAGCCTGTCAGGATTTTAACCGCATCAAGGAGCGTATGGGAAGCACATGGTTTGAACCCTTGCGGCGTCTTTTCTGCGGCTGGTAAGTGCCAAGACCTAATTAAAAAAACTTTACAATTACTTAATCCATGCATAAAATCATGCTGCCTCGAAGGGACTCTACCTTTGCGGCAATATGAAGAACAATATGAGAGAATCCGCTGCCAAGAAAATTCTCATCGTCGACGACGAGCCGGATATCCTTGAATTCCTCCAGTACAACCTGCGCAAGGAAGGCTTCGACGTGCTCACCGCCAATGACGGCAAACAGGCCATCGAAGTAGCAGAAAAAACCAAACCGCATCTGATCATCCTCGATATCATGATGCCCGAACTCGACGGCGTGGAAACCTGCCGGATCTTGCGCAGCCGCAAGGAGTTTGCAGATACACCGGTGGCTTTTCTCACCGCCCGCGACGAGGATTTTTCTCAAATTACGGCCCTGGATGTGGGCGGCGACGACTATATCACCAAACCCATCAAACCACGGGTGCTCATCAGCCGTATTCAGGCCCTGCTGCGCCGCGCTAATCGAAGCAGCGACAACGACCAGGAACCGATTCATGTGCACGACCTGGTGATCGACAAACAGAAAGTGCTGGTTTTCAGGGGCGAACAGGCTATCGAACTGCCTCGCAAGGAATTTGAAATACTGTGGCTGCTGGCCTCCAAACCCGGTCGTGTGTTTACCCGCGAGGAAATTTTTGACAAAATATGGGGCGCCGATGTCATCGTTGGCAACCGCACCATCGATGTTCATATCCGCAAACTCCGCGAACGACTCGGAGAAGAATATATCAAGACGATGAAAGGCATCGGCTACAAGTTTGAATTTTAATGTTTAAGAACCAGACACCTCGTCAACTCTCCTTTTATATCGCGGCAGTTTCGGCCACTATCGTGGTCGCATTATTATTTCTGCTGGAAATTACCGGGCTGTTTCGGATATCCTTTGCACAGATTGTAGCCGTTTTTGTCCTCGTTTTCACTGTCGCATTTATTGCTAATTTCTACCTGATTCGCTACTATATCTTTCGGCGTATCAAACTGATTTACAAGATTATACATCGCCACAAACTCCCTTCCGACTTCAAGGCCGACAAGATTGCTATGAGCCGGAACATCCTCGATGAAGTGGAACGTGAAGTGGACGAATGGGCTGAAAAACACAACCAGGATTTTGAAGAACTCGAACGCCTGGCTTCCTACCGCCGCCGGTTTATCGGCGATGTGTCGCACGAACTCAAAACGCCCATTTTCAATATCCAGGGCTTTATCCATACCCTGCTCGACGGCGCCGTCAACGACCCCAAAGTGAATATGCAGTTTCTGCAACGCGCCGCTAAAAATGCCGATCGGCTGCAAGCCATCGTTGAAGACCTCGAAACGATCAACAAACTCGAAGCCGGGCAAATGGTGCTCGACCTGCGCGAGTTTGACATCCACGACCTGACCGAAGAGGTGTTTGCCGACCTGGAAATGCGCGCCGAAAGCCGCAAAGTGCGGCTAATTTTTAAGGAAGGCGCCAACCAGCACTTCCGTGTGCGGGCCGACAAGGAAAACATCCGCCAGGTGTTGATGAACCTCATCCACAATTCGATCAAATACGGCAAGGAAGGTGGCGTCACCAAGGTCAGTTTTTACGATATGGAAACTTTCGTGTTGGTGGAAATCAGCGACAACGGCATCGGGATCGACCCCGAACACCTCGACCACCTGTTCGACCGTTTTTACCGCGCCGATAAAAGCCGCTCACGCGATGCAGGTGGTACCGGGCTTGGCCTTTCTATCGTGAAACATATCGTGGAAGCACACAAGCAGACCGTTAACGTGCGCAGCACCCAGAATCAGGGTTCGACGTTCGGGTTTACACTGGAAAAAGCGTAACACGGATTGGGAACACGGATTGCGCGGATGGGGACGGATTGCGCGGATTTTATCCAGGTGCATTGGGGGTTAGCCGTACACTTTCTTCGATCCATTTTTCATAGGCGGCATTGGCCCGCGCTTCGAAACGCATGATACAGGGCGTATCATAGGGGTGCAGGCGGATAATTTCCGTTTCGAGCAACTTTTCCAGAGCAAGGCTGGTCTTTACGACACTGACCCACTCGGCATCGTGTTGCACCTTACCCTCCCACCAGTATGCACTTTGAATGGGAAACAAGTTGGCACAGGCTACCCAGCGTTCCTGTACCAGATGTTCGGAAATACGGTGCGCAGTGGCTTCATCGGGATGCGTGACGTAAAAAATCAAAAATGCCATCAGGTGCTGTCTGCGTTTGCGAAATATTAAGAGCGTGTTTTAGTTTCAGTGCCGAGGCGAAAGTGAGCAAAATTTGTTTTAGGTAAGGCAAAATTTGCAGCCATAGCCGGGAGCCTATGGCGAAAATTTTAACGCGACCTGAAACAAATTTTGCTTGCTTGCAGCCCGGCGACTGAAATTAAAACACGCTCTAGGAACGGCGCGCTTTGATTCCGATTATTTTTGTGTCAATTTTTTCACCGATATTTTCAGAACATGAAAAAAACACTTATCGCCGGCCTCCTGCTCGTTACTGCAGCATGGATGATGGCATTCCGCCCCGCTCCGCCTGCTACCCTCAAATGGTACACCTGGGAAGAGGCCGTTGAACTCAATAAAACCAAACCGAAAAAAATGTTTGTGGATGTGTACACCGACTGGTGCGGCTGGTGCAAGAAAATGGATAAATCCACCTTTGCCGATCCTGCCGTAGCGGCATACCTGGCAGAGAATTTTTATCCTGTAAAACTGAATGCTGAACAGAAAGCCGATATCCAATTTGCGGGTGAAACCTTCAAATACATGGAAAATGAAGGCGGCCGGGGCGGCGTACATACTCTTGCCTATTCGCTGCTGGATGGCAAAATGGGATACCCGGCAATGGTATACCTCAATGAAAAATTTGAGCGCATTATGATTTCCCCGGGATACAAAGAGGTGCCTGCTATGCTGAAAGAACTCAAATTCGCGGCAGAAGAGCAGTACACGAAGACGACCTGGGATGCTTATAATGCGGCGAACTGAAGGATTTAATATTTACGATTACATGATGTAAGATTTCTGATTGGATTTACGATTTTTGATTGCATGTGTGCAGTTCGTTCAATCAAAAATCGTAAATCCAATCAGAAATCTTACATCATGTCATGTAGTCGTAAATCTTAAATCTATTGTTTCCAGGGCAGTTCCAGCACCTTCTGGGCTGCTACCTCGCCCATCCGAATACCTTCATCGCAGTCCATGCGGAAGTGAACACCCAGCGGAATACGCGAGTAGGCATCTTCTTCAGCCATAGCGCGCAACGACGACAGCGTACGAGGAATACCGATGAATTCGGAGCGATCGTGGTGGCAGTTATCTACAAAAGAATACGTGCCGGGGTGCTTGGCATTGAATTCAAAGAAAGAAGACAGGATTTTGCCACCGGCACCGCCAAAGCCGGAGTGGCCGGATGGATAGGCCGGGAAAGCCGGTGTGATGCCCTGATCACCGGTGATCGGATTGTTCAGGCAGGTGCTGAAATTAGCAGCCTCCGGAATATTCTGTGACACCACACGGCGGATGTAGGATACCGGACGTTCGATGTTGTACACGTATTTGGATTGCCAGATACCTACACTGATGTCATTGAGCGTCATGCCCAGTTTAGCGTACAGTTCTACGGTTTCTGTCAGGTTCAGCCCTTCTTTAGCCACCAATTGATCGGCTACGGCTACGAGGCGTGCCGGTGGCGAAAACGTCAGGCCCAGGATATCATCACTCCAGAATTCTGCCAGCCAGCGCTCATGGAAAGCATTGGCGCCATTTTGTTTGATGGCTTTCACACGCGAATACACTTCCATCGCCTGCGAATAGAACAAGGATTGCGGGTTTTCGCTATAAGGAATGGGTTTGCGCGCCAGTTGGTCGGTTTCAGGCAGGGCGAACGTGCGCACCTGACCCCAGAACGGGAACATAGCGCTCACAAAATCCGGGAAAGTAGGTTCCCACAGGCCCGGGCCATGCGGTGCATTATAAGGTGGTTGCGGATTCAGGAATGCATTGTGCGCAGCCAGGTCTTTTTCTTCCCATTCATATACGGCCTGTGCTACTTCGCGGCCGCGTTTTTCCGAACGATCCAGAATTTCAGGTGTCGTTTCATTGGCAAACTGATCGTGCAATTGAATACGGGTCTGCTCGATCTGGTCGTATAAATTGCTGTGCGTGGCTTCCATATGGAAGAAGAAGCGGCGCATCAGATAGGCGTATGATTCATTGATAACCGCGGGCCAGTAATACTCGACACTTTCATCATATGTCGGTATGTCAAGATCGGGGTATTGGTTAGCCAGCGAGTTGTAGCCCGGCATTCCCGGTACTACTGCTTCATAGGCTGAAAAACCCATGTAACCCAGTGCGTGCGGCACGGGGCCCGGGCGATAACCTACAGCATAACGGTCGATTTTGAGGAATACTTCGTTCCAGCGAAGGACGGTGGAATTGTCGAACTGATCGACGGTTGCACGCGGTTGTGGGACTTCTACCTCTTTACAGGATTGAACGAAGAGCACTACCAGCGCCGCTAGCAACAAGACGGCTTTAGAATGTTGAAGTACTTTCATGAAATTAAAAATTTTGGTGAGTAGATTAAAAACGGGGCAAATATCGTACAAAAATATTATGTTTCCACCTTAATTCATGATTAAAATATGCCGTTCCCTTTGAAATGATGAACGAAAATCTTACTGTAGCCGCCATTTCTTTTTGATTTACGATATACGATTACATGATTTCAGATTTCCGATTGGATTTAAGATTTATGATTTCAGATGGAGGCTATGTGCTCAATCGAAAATCACAAATCCAATCGGAAATCTGAAATCATGTAATCGTATATCGTAAATCTCTCACCGCTTCGGCCCTTCCGAATCATACACAATCACCTTCTCCCACAAATGGGCGTAATTCTCCACAAACTTGAGGTGAATCGGGTGCTTTTGATAAATTTCTTCTTCCTCTTTGTTTTTGAAAAAACACAGCCAGGAGATGGCGTAACTGCGGTCGATCACCCCCCGGTTCGTATCTGCAGGGGTGCCGATATGGCACATTTTTATGGTCGGCACGGCACTCAGGCCCTCCAGACCTTCCATCAGTTTGGCGCGGTCGGCTTCATTGCCCGGGTTTTTCAACCAGAAATATACATGGTGGATAAAAATGGTCTTTTTGGTTTTTTCCATGTCCGGAAGGGCCGGAAGTGTCACGGCGGCTGCCGCCAATGAGGTATTGGCGAGGAAAGAGCGACGGGTAATTTTTTTCATACGCAAGATGTAATCGTTTGATTTTGAATAAGTAAGAGAAGATTTATGGTGTGGGTGCTTTGTCATGCCCCCAAAAAAGGCATGAGCCATTCCCTACTCGGGAAGGCTCATGTTTTTTTATTTCCAATACCAGGAATTAGCCCCCTGATAACTGATAACCAATAACCGATAACCCTATTTCAGGAGCGTCACGTTGCCTTTTTTCACATACGTAGCGCCGTTGCCACAAGTCACTTCGATGTACCAGGCGTAGGAGTCGGGTGTCGATTCCTTGCCATTGTAGGTACCATCCCAGCCGAGGGCAGCAATATCGTTGGTTTCGTACACTTTTTCGCCCCAGCGGTCCCACACAATGAAGTGCAGTTCCTTGATGTTGGCGCCGCGCACGATGAAACGGTCATTGTTGTCGTCGTTATTGGGTGTAAATGCTTTTGGAACAAAAATATAGGGTTCTGCGCATTCTGTTTCCATGAAGTACACGGTAACGGAAGCCGATGCAGGGCACAGACCATCGCCCAGTACTGTTACGATATAGTCGGTCGTTTCGGTTGGCTCTGCCACCGGATCGGCTACATGGCTGTCGTTCAGAGAGGCGGCCGGCGTCCAGGAATAGGTATACGCAGTAGCATTGCCCGAGGCTGTTGCCAGCAAGCGGGTTGTCTGGCCCACACAAATCGTATCAGGGCCCACTACTTCCGCCGTAACGGCTACATCCACCACATTTACATTGAATGTGAGGGTGTCTTTACATCCGAACTGGTTGCTGATGCGCACTTCGTAACTGGCATCGCTTTGCGGGATCACCATCGGGTTGGGGATGGGGTCGAGGTTGGGCGTCCACTGATAGGTCAGTTGCTGCGTAGGCACGGTATTTACAACCGTGAGTTCGGTAGCAAAGCCTTTGCAAAGGTCGCGATCGAGCGATTTGGCCAGTACGTCAATTTGTGCATTGTTGACGAGAATGGAATCAAGCGCTTTACAACCCGCCACATTGGTACCTTCAGCATAATACATTCCGTTTGCAACCGGAATAACCTCGATAGTAGTGCCTGTAGCAAGCACTGGGAACAAGGTGGGTGAAGTCGACCATTGAACCGTTGCAGCATTGGTATTTTGTACGGTAATCGTCACCGGATTGTCCGAGCACACTACCCGATCGGCGGGTAGTTCGAGCACAGCCGCTTCGCGGGGCGTCACCAGCGCGTTGTACGACACTGTGCAGGCGCCGTTTACAATATTGACCGAATACATGGTAGGCGACGCTGGCGATACCGAGGGGTTCGGGTTGTTGGGCTGCAGGTTGGGGTCGGCCGGTGTAGCCGTCCAGGTGTAGGTGTAGTTCTGGTTAAATTCGGGGTTCAACGCTACGGCACTGGGTGCGCAGAAGTTAAAGGCTTCAGATACACTTTCATTGATAATATCCACCTGTGCCTGTACGGACGTGGTATCCGCACAGCCATTTGCAGCAGTGGCAATCAGTGTGCCTGTAACAGGGCCCGCCTGCGTTACCGTCAGCGTTGGCGATATTTCAGTGGAAGTAGAGCCATTGGAGAATGTCCATTGCAGGCTGGCCCCAGCGCTCACCTGTGCTGTAAACTGTACATTGGCACTGTCGACACAGGAAGCAAGCGTGCTGCTGGCCGTAGCCTGCACGCTTTCACTCAGCACCTGAATTTCGGTCTGGAACGGCGCCACGCATGCCTGGTTCGATACAAATGCTACCATGTACGTGCCGGCTTGCGCATACGTGTGTGTCGGGTCGTTTTCGGTGCTGGGCACTGAATTGTCGCCAAAAGTCCAGGTGCCTTGCACCGTGCTGGTATTTTCAAAAGCCACCTGCAACCCGTTGCACAGGTCGGCAGAGATAGCGCCTGTGAGCATTTCACCCGGTGTCAGTGTGACAGGAATAGTGAATGTTCTGGTGCAATCAAACTGATTGCTCACTGTAACAGTTACCGTGTACTCGCCTGCAGGGCCATTCACAGTTACCTGAGCGGTATTCTGCGGCGTAACCACAAGCGCCGGGCTGCTGGACGACCACTGATATGACAAGGTATCCTGCGGGTCAAGGTTGGTCACTTGCAGCGTGATCGGGGTATTTTCACAGCCACTCACAGGCTGGCTGATGGAGGCATCTACCTGAACGCTGTTGCCAGAAACGGAAACCGTAGCAGAACTCGTACAACCAATTTCATTGGTGGCAACTGCGGTGTAAACAACCGTCTGGGCTGTTGCGGGTACTGTTATGGTTGCACCGGAACCTATTTGAGTGGTTCCGTTAAACCATTTGATAGGAGCAGCACTGCCTGTAGCCGTGGCCGACAGGACGGCTACACTATCGCAGGTGGTGATAACACTCGTTTGAACAGTAATCACAGGCAATTGCGCGCGGTATACGAGCACAGGAATAGTATCCTGGCATGCGCCATTGCTGACAATTACCTGATATGTAGTAGTTACTTCCGGATCCGCCAGTACATTTTGGCCGTTTGGTGTAATAAAGGTGATGTTCGAATCTGGAATCCACTGGTAAGTGTAATGATCGCTATTAGCCAGCAGGTGAATGGTACTGGGCAGGTAATCACAATTTTCACCGGGATCAGTATCCTGCTGAATACCAATTCCAACCGGCGTACCCACCTGGAATGGCGCAGAAGTGGTAGCCGTGCAGCCGCCTGAAGTGGTAATTGTAAGTTGTGCCGTACCCGAAGTGCTGTTCGGGAAATTCATGACCGGGTTTTGGGTAGTCGAGGTCGTCGTATTCGTTCCCCAGGTAAATACCCAGTTCCAGCCGGTGATGGTACCGGTAGCATCCGTAGATTGATCGGTAAACTGCGTTGCCACATTTTCAGGCGAACATTCCGTACTGGCATAGGTAAATGCTGCGACCGGGTCTCCGCCCGGCATGACATCGGCCACTCCTACAGCCGTACAACCGCGTGTGTCGGTGGCAGTAACAGAATACAGCCCGGGTGCAAGGCCCCCGATACTGTCGTTCGTTACCTGAGTACTGTTCGGGAAAGTCCATACATAATTGTAGGGCGCCTGACCCAGCGATGCGGTTGCAATCGCAGTGCCGGTGGGTGCGCCGCCACAGGCAGCATCGGTATGAATTACATCTACTTCCACCTGATTGTGGATACCCACGACGCCGGTAGCGGTGCCCTGGCAGCCGGTAGCCATATCCGTCACGGTAACTGAAACGGCCGTATTGGCAGGAATACCGTTCAATTGAGACGTTTGCGGGCTACCCTGAATATTCCATTGATAGGTGTAATTGCCACCGGGCGGGTTAACGATAGCCGTTGCCGTGCCGTTGTCTACGCCCGGGCATTCTGCCTTGGTCAGGGTAAGCGTTACATCGAGACCCGGCGCCTGCGGGATCACCACCCAGAGGTCGAACTGGCAGTGATTGGCATCGAAAGTACAAACGTAATATTGGCCGGGCGCCAGGTTGGTTGCCGTGGTGCCGGTCTGTCCGTTGCTCCAGGTATGCATGTAAGGTGGTGTGCCGCCGGTGGCAGTGATAGTGGCACTGCCATTGTTGCCACCGCAGGCAGGTGTAATGCTTACCACCGATGCTTCCAGCGCCGGTGGCTGCGTAACCACAGCGTCATCCGTAGCCGTACAACCTTTAGAGTCGGTTACGGTAACCGTGTAGGTGCCTTGCGGTATGTTTTGCAAGCCCGATGCTACGCTGCCGGTATTCCACAAAAAAGTATACGGATTGACGCCGCCGGCAACGCCGGCATTCACCGCTCCGCCATTGGGCAAAGTAGCACAGGGAATATTTGTCGGGAACACTTCTACTACCAAGGCTGGTGGAGCGTTCAGTGTAGCAGTCGCCACTTTGGTGCAGCCGTTTGCATCCGTAGCGGTAATACTGTAAACACCAGCCGGAATATTCGTCAGGGATGCGCCAGTGCTGCCGTCTTGCCAGACCCATGTGTAGGGCGCGGCATTTCCAAAAATATTTACGGTAACAGAGCCATCAGAACCATTGGCACATTTGGGCGCTTGGAGCGTCAGGAATTGAATGACAATTTCAGCGGCCGGTTTTACATAATAATTGGCCAGCGCCGAACAACCATTCGCGTCTGTAGCGGTCACGTAATACAAACCTTGCTGAGTAACAGGCAGTGTAGCGCCCGTAGTGCCATTTTCCCAGGCATACGAGTATGGGCCCACGCCACCTGTCGCAGCAGCCACCAGAGTGCCGTCGACATCGGTACATCCGAGTCCTTCCGGCGTGATGCTCACCAGCACAGGTGCTGGGGCCGTCACAGCGACTTCGCCTGTGATGGTCTGGTTGGCAGCATCCGTTACGGTCACAGTATAGGTGCCTGCGCCAATCCCGAGCGTTGTCTGGCCGCTCTGGCCATTGCTCCAGTTGTAGGCATAAGGTTCCTGTCCGCCACTTGGCAATGCCGTTGCAGTGCCATTGGTAAATCCGTCGCAAGTCGGTGCCGATGTCGAAAACGACAGTTGCAACTGTCCGAACGCAATGTTCGACATCAAAAGTAAGAAGGCCGAAAAGAGGCTGTATTTCATGCAGTTATGCGTTTTGCTGGCTGATAATTGTGGGTTGATGGGGTTGATAGGGTTGATAAAGGGTTGATGAGGGTTGATAAAGGTTGATGAGGGTTGATAAATGGCGACTCGGGGTAAGGGTTGTATTTTGCATTCATAGAGCGGTTGAATCTCAACTCCTCAACCATCTCAACTCCTCAACCATCTCAACTCCTGAATTTTCATTCATCGAGTGGTTGAATATCAACCCTCATCAACCTTTATCAACTCTTATCAACCTTATTTCCTCAGCGCATCCAGTTTCTCATCTCTATTTACCTGTACGCCGATGATCTCCAGCCTTCGTTCGCGGGAGGCGGGTACACTATATATCGATTCACGTTCTTTGGAAATTACATCGCTGATACCGCGTGGCGCTTTGGATTCGCCATTAGGCTCCTGCACAATAGTAATTTGTCCATTCTCCACGAATTTCTTGTAAATACCACCGTCGAAAATCATAAAGTGATTCAATACGGAAGAAACGCGTCGCGCGGTCAGGTTGAGGTTATAGTTCGTAGCCGCACGCGGAGAAGCAAAACCTTTGAGCGTCAATACAATGGTATCGCCGCGCGACATCATATCGTACAGCACCTCGGAGAATGCCATCAGGCCTTCCCAGCCCGCGCGCACTTCTTTTTCAAAGAAATAATCGAGCGTATCGTTGGCGATTTGCAAATCCCTGCCGCTGAGGCCGGCGGTGTATTTTTCAATAAATTCCTCTTTGCGGCGATAGTAGTCCACATACGTCGGGCGGTAGTCGCGGGCCGTAGTAGTCGCCATCGTACGAGGATCGGGGTAGTCGTTGTCGAAATAAAGTTTGATCGGCAGATAAGCCTCCAGAATCAGTGGTTTCAGGCGCAGTTCACGTACAATTTTCTGGAAATCCACCTTTGGCAAATCCACTGTCGAGAATTCCACTGAGTCGCGCGAGAAGCCGTCTTTCGTTGCCTTGATCATATAACGGCGCTCGTAGTTGACCGTGGTTTCGTAGTTTTTACCCAGCGGACTGAGGTATTCATCATGGCGGTTGTTGCCACCGATTTCCACCAATTCGTAATGCACCCCATACAGGGTATCGCGGTTTTGCATATTGATGGTAAATGCCTCAAATGCGATACCACGGGTGATGTACAGTTTTTTCTCAATGACCGTATTTCCATCCAGGCCTTCAGTAGAAATGATACCTGTAGAGTCGATCGTGTAGCCCGGTTTCGACACTTCCACCTTATAGCGGTGGTCGAACTGGAGCGGATAGTCGAATCGGTTGTTATCCTGATTTGTTTTTGTATTCGAAGCCAGCGGGCCGCCGCCTTTTCCGGTAGCAAAAGTACCGCTGGGCAGCAACACACCAATATCAGCAAATCGGGCCGTAACACCCGGTATGGGTTCTTTCGTTTCGCTGTCGTATACGGTAGCCACCAGATTGACTTTGTGTGGCGGGAGGTACAGTTTTTTGATCAAAACATCTTTCCAGATATTCTTAGGCGCTTCAAATACGAGCGTATCCGATGTAAAATGCGGCTTGTCGGCTATCAGCATGTACTTCTTGCCCGGCTGAAGCGGGAAAGAAAAACTCGGGCCGGTCACTTTCACCTTGATTTCGTTGCCAGGACCTTCTGCGGTGAGTTCGATGAGGCGCATGGTGGTGCCCGAAAGCGAATCTCCGGTTTCCTTGTTGAAAGTAATGGCCATCATCTGCGGCTTCACAAGGTCGGCACGGAAAATATCGTAGCAGCATGCCTCTTCAGAACTGTTGTGGTCACCTCTGCGGTTGGAGGCCAGGAAAGCCGTATGGCTGTTAGGTGTGAGGCTGAAATAAGCGTCGTTGTAACTGGTGTTCAGCGGCGCGCCCATGTTCATCGGCTCTGTCCATTGCGTTCCGAATCCCTGTGTTTTGTAAATATCAAAACCGCCCAGCGACTGCCGGCCGTCGGTGCTGAAATACAAGGTTCCCGTGTTGGAATGGTAAAATGGTGTAACGTCGTTGCCAGCAGTATTGATCGGGAGGTTTTGCGGTTCGCCAAAGGCGTCCTGCTCGATGGTGCTGTACCAGATATCGCGTTTGCCTTTACCGCCCGGGCGGTCGCTTACGAAATACAGCACTTCCTTTTCTTCGCCGGGAATTCTGCCCACGCTGGCGCCGGTAGATGTATAACCTTCCATATTAATACTGGAAGGCAATTTCACAGCGGGCCCCCAGGAGTTGTCGGACTGTCGTTTGCGCATGTACAATTCGCAACGGATATCGGCATCGTTGATGAAATCGCAGAGCGAATAGAACATCAGGTCGCCGTCCTGATTAAACGTGACGTGTGCCGTGTGTCGGGTATCTTCGTTAAAACCGACTGGTTCTGCTGCCAGAATATCGTTTTGAACCGTAGCAGTAAGCACTTTTACCAGATAACGCTCCGGATTGTGGCGATCCTTTTTGAAAGGAAAACGATACGACGAAAACCACAGGGTATCGCCAACCATCAGCGGAGAATATTCCGAAAAGCGCGTGGTATTGACGGAAAGTGTGTCCAGCGGTGTTACCGGCGTTTCCAGATCGGTATTGTGTTCGATGGAAAGCGCCCAGTCGCTGTTTTCGAGACCCGTTTGGGCGGTTTCGATCATTTGCGCCGTGGCAGAAGCAGGCTCATCGTGCAAGAACTGGCGATACAGGTCTTTGGCCGCCTGGTAATTGCCTTGCAGGAACTGCACTTCGCCCTGTGCCAGCAGTATCGAGCCATCGGGACTCATATTGTGGTCCAGCATATACTGGTAAGATGCCTGCGCAATCGGCAAGGCATTGATCTGTACGGCCGATTCGGCTTTGCCTTTCCAGGCGTTCGCCATACTGCTGTCTGCCTGTATGACACGGTCATAATATTTCAGAGCGGTGTAATAGTCGCCGTGGTTGTAGGCTTTGGCGGCTGCCTGCTCCAGTTTTGCGATGGAGGGCGCACGATCCAGTTCCTCGTTGATACGATCAGATACACCGTTCTGGGCACGCAGGGCGCCTGCGGACAGCGTACACAACAGGAATACGAAAATGCAATTGGCGTGCCTCATGCTGAATGGATTTCTTTGTATCATCTCAAATTATGGGGCAGGATTTGAATACAGGAAGCGGTTTGATTTTATAGAGTCGGTAGGTCAGTGAAATCTCGGGGCCGCCGCGGCGGTTGGTCACCAGATTTACGTCCGACCAGAAATTAACATCATAAGTTACGCCCAGCATCCAGGTTCTGTACAGCACTTCCACGTGTGGAATGAGTGCATCCTGGTAGCGGCTGCGGTAGTCGGCGCCCACCTGAAGCGATAGTTCGCGGTAGGGGCGCTGGTTGAGGTGAAAACGAAGGCCGCCGCCGTACACGATTTCGCGGTAACCGCCTTGTTTTTGATAACTGGCCTGCAGCATCAGGTCAAAATTGGAGCGTATCTGAATGAGGCCGAGGCCGTACACGCTCAGTTTGTTGTACAGGCGCACATTGCCCGGGTCGCTGAGTGTCGACGACCAGAAGTCGTGGTACGGGCGGTTGATATGGTGCATGGCAGCGCCGACATCGAGTCGGTTGCGCTTTGTGAGGCCTTGCATCCGGAAATTTGCTCCGGCGCTCAAGTCGAAATATTTAAGGCTGGTATTTTGCAGCAGCAGGTCTTCGTTGGGGTTGATGCTGCCATCGAAGGCACAACCGTCCCACTGGTTGCCGAAATTGATTTTCGACTGATCGAAAGCGCGCTGGCCGAAGGCCGGCGTAGCGCCGAGGGTAAGGAAATTGGTTTTGGCAATAGGCAGGGTAAGTGCCAGCGGGATGCCAATCTGGAGCGAGGTAAGGTGCAGGCTGCCCTGACGGTCGTAGTTAACTAAAAGCGACCCTGTCAGAAAACGATCGTATCGTCCTTTGGTCAGGTAAACTTTGTTTTCCACGCTACCCGAAAAGGTAGTGTATGGCACTGGCACACTGCGCCACTGGCTGCGGTAATTGCCCACGAAACGCAGATCGCCGCCAAAAACGCCAGCAAGGCCGGGGTTCAGGTTGAGTGGCGAGTTTCCAAACTGCGAAAAGTGTATGTCCTGCCCCTGTGTCAGTGTAGATGGCAAGAGGGCGAAAACGATCAGAAAAAAACGCAGAGATGTCAATAATTCCTTCACAAGTGCTGCTTTAATTTTTGGAAAAATGAGATTAAACAAAGATAAATACCATGATCAGTACCTGACAATCAAAGGATTGTCGTACATACGGCAAATAATGTACCATAGTTTCGAATCAGCGTGTAAAAGACAATAAACCGGACGGGGATCGGCGGGAAGATGAAGGCGCCACCAGCAATGAAGGCTTTGGGGCAAAAGGCGGCGTAAACTTTTCTGAGATAAAGAAACTGGTGTAAAGGTAGTGTTTTCCTTCGCGTTAAAAAACTTTGACCGGATTTTTATGTGTTGGTTATTGGTTATTAGTTATTGGTTATTAGGGATGGTAAGGGTTTATCTGTACCATCTATGGGCTACACAATAAGGAATGCCCATGGATGGTACAGATAAACCCTTACCATCCCTAATAACCAATAACTAATAACCAATAACTTCACCGCATGAAACTCCTCCTCCTCGGTCAGGGCATTGCCGGCACGATGCTCGCCCATTCCTTGCTTCAGCGGGGTGCTCAGGTACACATCATGGATGGCGACCTTCCTGGCGGTTCCACTTTGCCGGCGGCGGGCATCATCAATCCGGTCACCGGAAAACGATTTGTAAAAACCTGGCGACTCGATGATTTTTTTCCCGTTGCTGAAGAATGCTATCAATTGCTCGAACGTGAACTGGGCATCCCGGTCTGGCTCCCCTACCCTATCCTGCGCATCCTTGGTTCGCCGGAAGAAAGCAACGACTGGGCTGCGCGCTGTGCCCTGCCCGATTACGCCGATTATGTAGGCGAAAGCAGGGATGGTGGCGCGTGGCAGCCTTTCATCAAACCAGGCATATCTTATGGCGTCATTCGTCGGGCAGCGCGGGTACATTTCCCCCATTTGCTGGGACATTTCCGGAAAAAAGCATTGGCAGAAGGCATTTTTCAGCAAAGGAAAATCCGCTACGAGGACGTGGAGGTGCTGGCACGCGATTACGATGCAGTGGTATTTTGTGAAGGGTTTCGGGCTACGGAAAATCCATATTTTCCCAACCTGGGCTGGCAACTTGCCAAAGGGGAAGCGCTGCATATCCGTATTCCCGGCGCAGCAGGTATCGAGCATATGCTCAAAAAGAATACGACACTGGTGCCTCTTGGAGGAGATAGGTTCTGGGTGGGTGGCTCTTACCAATGGCATTATCCGGATTTGTTGCCCAGCGCCGGCGAACGCGATTATATCCTTCGCAGGCTGGAAGAAATGATCATCGTGCCGTTTGAAGTGACCGGGCATGTGGCCGGTGTGCGACCTACCGTGAAAGACCGCAGGCCATTGCTGGGCGCCAATCAAACATTTTCTAATCTATTCATTTTCAATGGATTAGGAACCAAAGGCGCTTTACTGGCGCCTTTCTGGGCCGAACACCTTGCCGATCACTTGCTGAAAGGCACTGCGCTGGATGCAGCAGTAGATATCCGGCGTTTTACATGAGCGGAGGTGATGCCCTGAATATACCTCAAATTGCACCCTTTAGGCCTCCACTACGCAAATTTTGGAGTACCAAAAGAGTTGGATTCAATAAAATTTTTATTAAAACAATTGAAATTCAATTTCTTACAAGAAAAGCACTTACCTTTGCGGCGGCAAATTGCCACATCACATTTTTTTTCTTTTTTTCCAATGTCTACTGGCACAGTAAAATTTTTCAACGAATCCAAAGGATTCGGTTTCATCATTGACAACACCACCAAAGAAGAAATCTTCGTACACGCAACGGGATTGATCGACAACATCCGCGAAGGAGATGTTGTAACTTTCTCCACTGCACGTGGTAAAAAAGGCATGAATGCAGTAGATGTCAAAATCGCCTAAGCGGTTCTGACATACGTTCCATATTGTGCAAAACCGCCGGCGGGTTATCCCGTCGGCGGTTTTTTTTAGAGGTGAATGATGAATGATGAATGATGAATGATGAATGATGAATGATGAATTTTGGATATACGCACGTTCATTATCATCTCAATGATGAGATTAATTTATTCATTATCAATCGAAAGTGTTTTTAATGGGCACAAATTCATCATTCATCATTCATCATTCATCATTCATCATTCATCATTCATCATTCATCATTCATCATTCATCATTCCTACCACGAATACACCACATTCACCTCGCCTCCTGCCCCGAAAATAGAAGTCAGCGACTGCGTAACCGGCAGATCAAAACCAAAACCCACCTTGAACTGGCTGTTCAGCAACTGCACTTGTTCGCCAAAGAACAAACCCGCTTCCATGTGCAGGGCCGCGCTGAATTGTTTGCCCAGGCCCGCATTCAGCCCCGTACCAGCCCAGATCAGTTCGTTGATCTGGCAACGTACATTGGCATCGATGTTCAGCGGGCCGTTCGGTGCGTATTTTACCCAGACGGACGGCTCAATGTAGGATGTTTCGTTGCCGAGCCAGGGAGCGCTCCAGTAGCCTCCGAGCACGGCAAATACATGGGGAATGCGGCGGATAGTAAATGTTTCCTTGCCAGATTCGAAAGTAGTACTCAGGCCAAAGGTTTGTGGAACCGAAAGGCCCGCATAATACTTATTAGAATACTGATAATACAGGCCCAGGCCGAAATCAGGTCGAATCTGGCGGTCGTCATCCACCGGTTGGGTACTCGGATCCGGGAATCGGATATCGCTCAGGCGCGCCCGGTACTGAACGGCCCCAGCGGTGAGTCCGATGGTGAGCGATTGCACCACGCGTTTACCCGATTTGATGCGGTAGGCATAACGGCCATACACGCCGGTCTGGCCAATTTTTCCGGTTTGGTCGTTCAACAGGTGCGCGCCGAATACACTGTTTTTTTCATCGGCCACAAATTCCCAGTTGAGCAGTTGTGTGCGCGGCGATTCCGGTAGCCCCCACCATTGCGTGTGCCAGGTGCCGCTGAGCGTCATGCTGCGGTTGTTGAGGATGAAATTATTGGAAATAGCCGCCGGGTTGAGGATGCTCCACTGGTCGCGATACACAGAAAACAGGGGCGTTTGCTGCGCCTGGAGCCAGGAAGTAGTAAAAAAACAAAGGGCAAAAAGTATTTTTTTCATGCGGTCGGGTGTTGAGCGGGTTGAATTGCTTGGTCGGTTATTGGCTGCTTATTCCTGAATAAAAAGATGCACGATGCCGGTTTGAGTGCTCCCGATCTGGGCATTGCCATCCCAGGCTTTGAGGTAATAGTAATAGGCTGCCTGTGGCAAGGGTTTTCCACTGAAATAACCCAGCCAGGGGTCGTCGTTCCGGTAGTTGTTTTCCTGAAACACCAGATCGCCCCAGCGGTCGAAAATGGAAATTTCCACCCTGCTGAACCCGCTGATGCCCTTGATGGTCAGGCGCCCGTTCGGGCCGGGGTCGTCCACCACAATCCCTTCGGGTACCGAGGGCAGGTTTTGAATATCGATGGTAACCAGGGCAGTGTCGCAGGGCAGGTTGCAGGCAGAAGCCGGGCTGCACACCACATATTGAAACTGTACTGTGCCGCGGTAGCCATCTTCCGCCATATATCGGAAGCGTTTGCCATTTTCCAGGTATTCCAGGGTGCCGGAAGCAGGTACGCCGAGTTGGGTGATCACCGTATCCGGTATTCCTGATAAATTGTCATTGAGCAGTACTTCCATCACGGCAATGTCCTGCGCATACTGCAACACATAGCGGTCGTCGCCCAGAACAGCCTTTTTTTCCAGAAAATACACAACTGTATCCGAAGCGGCAGCTGTGCAGGCGCCCAGACTTACCTGCCACACGAATGTATTGGCGCCTGTTTGCAGGTTTCGGGCAGCGGTCAGAAAATCGCCAGGGTCGTCGATGGTGGCATTGCCCAGTGACACCCACATGCCTGTGCCCTGGGGAGGCTGCACTGCTTTCAGCACCACCACCCCGGCAGCGCATATCAGGGTATCATTTCCGGCAAAAACCTGCGCTGGATCGAGGCTGAGCACCGAAACAGGCGCTCCGCCGACTGGAATGGAGCGGCAGCCCGCCGAATCGCGAACGACAAAGTATTCGCCTGAAAAATCGCTGGACGTTGCAAGAATATCGAGCATCGGAACCAGGGTTTGCGCAGAATCGCCATTGGGGGAATACCACCAGTATCGAATATCCGGGCCGGGAAACAAATCGTCCACCTCCAGCGAAAGGGTGCTGTTCCCGCACACTTCCGAAGGGCCAAGCACGGCATATACGGGCAAAGCAGTACAAGGACCTGCGCTTTGCCCGGCGTTGATCATAGCAGTGGCGGTTTGGGTACAGCCGTTCATGTCGGTCACCGTAACCGTGTACGTGCCCGGGCTCAGGTTATTGATAGTGGCCGTGGTGGCCGTATTGCTCCAAAGAAATGTATGAACGGGTGTACCACCACCTGCTGTGGCAGTGGCAGCGCCGTCGTTGGCGCCTGCGGCCGATTCGTTTGTTGCATTGGTATTGACCGTCAATTGTGTCGGTTGTGTCACCTGGGTGTTTCTCACAATGGTGCAGCCTTTCGCATCCGTCACCGTGACCGTGTAAATATTGGCCATCAGGCTGTTGATCGTAGCGGCGGCAGATCCTGTATTCCACAGGTAAGTATAGTTGGGGGTGCCTCCAGCGGGAATCGCTGTGGCAGTTCCGTTATTTCCACCAAAACACGCCACGGGCATGGTATTAAAAGTGGTTGTAAGCAAAGCAGGCTGTGCGATCGTTGCAGTTTCAGTTGCCGTGCATCCGGCCGCGTCCGTCACCGTGACAGTGTAAGTGCCTGGCACCAGGCTGGAGATAGTGGCCGTGGAAGCCCCGTTGCTCCAGGAAAAAGTCGGCGAGGCGGCTGAAATGGGCGTTGCAGTCGCCATCCCGTTGTTCAGGCCGGAACAGGTGACATCTGTGGCTGCAACCGTTACACCCAGTGAAGAGCAATCGGCAACCGTAGCGCAGGTAGTAAATTCGGAGGTGTTGTTGCCATTGATGGTAGAAGTAGCCACCACTTCGTCGGATGCCTGCAAGGCATTGCCCCCCAGTAGAAGGTCCCAGGCACCAGTAGCCGTGGCAGTGGTGCTTCCAATAAAATTTTTCCCCTGACAAGGCGCTGCAGCACAACCCGTTTTATCATCGCGGTACACTTCTATTGTCGCATTGGGGGAGGCTCCGGTACCTTTTATCCTTTGGGTATTCGAAACGGTAATGGACGGAATGGAAGGATCGACACCCCGGTTGATACCTTTTACAGCGTTGCAATACATACTGTTGGCGGTAATAGACGCATTGGTCAACCCGCCGTCTGTCAAAAAAACACCATTGCGGTTGTTGTGCAATGTGTTACTGATAATCGTTACGGCATCGGCGGAAGGGCCGAGCCAAATGGCATTCCCGCCGGCAGAAGCGGTAAAATTCCGAATGGTCAGCCCCTGAATAGTGGTTCCGGTACCTGTCACGATAATTCCCTGACTCGAAGGGCCTGCTGCAGAGCCGCCATCGACGATAATGCCGCTTTGTGATGTACCGTCTACCAGCACATTATCGGCAGTAATGGTGAGTGGCGCTACCGCCGTTGGTTGTATCACCGTTGCGCCGCTGATGTTGAATTGTATGGTTTTTATCGTCGAACCCGCCATATTCACACACTGGCAGGCCCGGGCGAAAGTGCCCACCGCATTGTTGCCCGCGCTACTGGTAACGGTGTAAGTGGTCACACCTGTCGGACATTGCGCTGCAAGGAAGAAAGGGAAAAGCAGCAGGAGGGGAAAGAGGATGTTTCTCATGGTCAGAGGTGAGAGAGCGTGAGAGAAGTGAGAGGGTGAGAGAGCGTGAGAGATGTGAGAGCGTGAGAGATGTGAGAGTGTGAGAGATGTGAGAGCGTGAGAGAGATGAGAGCGTGAGAGATGTGAGAGTGTGAGAGATCATAGAGTAACAGTCTTTGGAGCAAAGCGGTACACTCTACGAACTCTCACATCTCTCACGCTCTCACCTTCTCACTCTCTCACCTCTCACGCTCTCACTTCTCACCTCTAACAAGATATACAGGTAGATTCTTATCCAACTGGCTTTCCGGCATAAAAGGCGTTTGGCCGGTCGGGGCATTGGGAATCGCCGATTTTACCATGTCCGGCACGCGGCGGAGCAGGAAATCGTACAATTCGCCGAGCCGTAGAATATGATCGCCGTCAGTATCAGCCGAAAAAGAGCCGTTGGCGTCGGTGCAGGATTTTCCAGAAAAAGCATCGAGCAGGGCTTCCGTGAAAGCGCCGTTGCCCCAGGCCTTGTCTTCATACGACTTTTCCGTACTGCCGCAGGACGTGAGGGTGCTGAATCCGGGTTGTGTTTTGGCCAGGTCCACCACCGCCTTACTCACACCGCCGAAGCCTTCCTTGGCGCCGCCGCTGTGGCAGGCATCCAGAAAGATGAGTTTTTTGCAATTGATATTGTTCAGCACCTCCAGAATGTCCGTTTTGTAATCGACAGCGAGGCGTTCGTACTTCGGATTATAGCCCGTTTGCAGGATTTTAAAGCGGTTATCGGCAATTTTTCCGTGGGAGGAAATAAACACGATCAGCATGTCGCTCTGCTTGATCTGATGGTCGTCCCACTGATACGCCAGGTCGTACATGGCCTGTTTGATACCTGTCAGGTCGGTTTTTTCGGGAGTAGTGAGTTCCGTAATAAATACCTCGTTGAACAATTTGCCCGCCCCACCCTGCTCCTGGAAAGCCTTCGCAAAATCGATGGCATCGCGTGTGGTATATTGCAGGTCTTCGTGGGTCGGGCCGATGCTCAACACATACAAATTGGCACGTTCGGGGGCAAATTCCACTTCCAGCGCATCGGACACCACATCGTCGACCACCACTTCCACGTGGTTGTTGCCTTGCTGAAGCGGAATCTTGTTTTTGTAGGTATAAATAAAGCGGCTCTCTTCCTGGCGTGGCGGCGAGAGATCTTCCTCATTGAATTTAGAGCCGTCCATTTCTACGCCGTTCACTTTCACCTTGATGTTTTTGGTGTTGACCGGTTTGGGCGACACAACGGTCATTTTTACTTCGATATGGTCGTCAGTTTTACGCACTTTGTTCGAACCGGTTTCATGCGGCGCCGGGTCAGTCCACACCAGAATGGGCCCTTTGGAAATCATGGAACTGTTGCCTTCCTGCCAGGTCAGGGTTTTAGTTGCTTTGTCGCGATTCGCTTCTTTCACTTTGCATGAAATGGCCGCACTGTTGGAAGTATTGCCTGCATTTTTTTCAAAAACAAAACGCACATCCCGGCGGCTGTGGGCTGGCACCAGCCCCATGGGCGAGGTGGAAGCACTTTTGGCTGTGTACCCGGCAGGACACCCGAACACGACTTCTGCGGCCCGGGAAGTAGAGTCGCCGGTGTTTTCAATACTCACTTTGAGCGTCACCTGATCGGAACTACCGCTGCCCGAAAACTGGTGGTCGGCAATGATCAGGGTAGCCGGTCGGGGTTTGCGCAGGGTAAAGGTTTTATCGAACGATTGCAGTGTTTTGGTACCGGCAGTGATGGTAAACGACATGGTTTGTTGCCCATCTTCCAGTTCAGCACTGCCTTTCACAGGAATACGCGCTTCCAGCGTACCAGCCTTTGCAACGCCGCCATAATAGTTTGTATTCCAGGCGATTATATCGCTGCTTCCCGATTTATTATCCACGCTCACACGCAGATCGGGCAAGTCGAGGTCGGCAGTATTGGTAATGACAAACGACACATACGACTGCTGGCCGGGGGTCAAAGTACCATCGGCAGTGTGCAGCGCCGCATCGGAAACTTTTACGGATACGGCATCACGAATGCCTGCCAACGCATTGGCGGCGTGGTACACATCCGAGCAGCGCAACAGCCAGGTGTTGTTGCCGTCGTATTTACCCGCCAGGGCTACGCTGCCATTGTGGAGGGGAAGAATGGCGGTAAAAACATCGTCTTTGTCGGAGCCTTGCGGTTGTTCCCATTCCAGGTCGCCGCCCGGTGTGGTTTGCACGAGCCAGGCATCGGAAAAGCGGGCGCCACTGCGTTGCGACTGTGTGGCGCCGGCGAGCAGAAAACCGCCGTCGGGGGTTTGCAGGAGCGACTGGAACAGGTCGGGATTTTTTCCACCGAACGACTTGTCCCATTGCCGGGTGCCATCGCGATTGGCTTTCAGCAGCCAGCCGTCGGGGTCGCCGGCGCCTTTGGGATTGTTGAGTCCCGCCATGGCAAAACCTCCGTCGCGCGTGGTAATGAGTGCCAGCGCCTCTTCCCAGCCTTTTTCCCCGAAAAACTTTTTCCAGGCCAGTTTGCCTTTTGCATCGGCCTTGGCGAGGTAGATGTTGCCATCGCCGTTTTCGGCTTTTTTGCCCGTATTTCCGCAAAATACGAGTCCTCCATCGGGTGTGCCCACCAGTCCGCTCAGGGTACTGAATTCAGCGCTGCCGAGATTTTTCTCCCAAAGCAGGCTGTCGTTTTGCATTTTGGAAAGCCAGACATCGCCGGTGTCGCCGTCGTTGCTTTGTCCGGCCAGCAACACCGAGCCATCGGGTTGCAGCAACACAAACCGGTATTCGTCGCGACCAGGCGTGCCTTGCACGGTTTCACGCAGGATATCGCCCCGGTCGTTGACGAGCAGAAGCCAGCCATCGGTTTTGCCCTTGCCCTGCGAGGCGGTAGCACCGGCCAGCAGGAAATTTCCCTCAAAGGTTTGAGTCACACTGTACAGCACGTCGTCTTTTTTGCCGCCGAACCGTTTTTCAAAAAGCACCTGTCCGGTACTGTGGTCTGAAACGAGTAGCCAGCCATCGGAGCCGCCGACGGTAGAAGCGTTTGTTTGGCCCACTGCCACCAGATATCCGTTGGTGGCTTCGATCACCTGGTGAATGACTTGATCACCCGCGTGGCCGGGCATTTTTTGCCAGTCTGTCTGCATGTTTTGGGCAAAACAGAAAGCCGGAAATATCCATATAAAAAGCAGGAAACGCATGGTATTGAATTTCAAAAGGTTAGAAGAGCGTTTTACCGGGATTGTACCTGAAGGATGAGCGGAACGATGTACCCTTCCGCCCGGGTGGCGGCGCTGAACGCGATTTTATCAGGGGCGTAGGTGATGTCCGCAGGCGGCACGGCGTATTTACCCAGTGTTTGAAGCAGATTTTGGGCAAAGTCACCTTCCTTTTTCGTTGCAATAATAGCCAGTTTTTGGATGGTTTCAATCTTGCGTTTGGAAAAAAGCAGCACGAGGTGGTCGATTCCAGGTGTGGCGAGTTTCAACACTTTATTCACGCCCGGAATGGCAATTTCCGCTCCGCCGGCCAGCAAAAGACCGCTTTCATGGGAGCCTTCGAATTTTTCATTCAGCCCTACCTGCCGCGGCCAGTGGAAATGGATTTCGCGCCTGGCGTCTACGCTGAACACATACAGGTACTCGTCTTCCCGCAGTGTGGAAGCGAGCAACTGGAATTGCTGGCCCACGGGCCAGTCTTTTTTTTGCAATTGGTAAACGGGGTATTGGTACGTCGCTTGCGCCTCGTCGAAAAGCGCTTGGGTTTGCTGCCAGCCTGCAAAAGCCCGGAAACGGAACTGCCCGGAAAGTTGGAGCAGCGGTTTTTCCGAAACAGCCGCCGTATCGACCGTGGCCGTTTCCAGCCGGGCCGGCGCTACGAAATACAGGGCGTAGGCATATTTGCAAAACTGTGCGAAGTCCTTGTATTTCACCCAGATAAAGCCCTGATCGCCCCAGTTTTTGCCCCAGGAATTCATGATCCGGAAGGCTTCCTTGTGGTCGTCATAGCCCACTACCACCATGGCATGGCCGCCAGCAGGGGTCGTATTGCCGAGTTCGGGGTGCCAGTACACGGCGTTTTTCAGATCGTAAAAATTGCGCAGCACATTCATGCCGATTACCACCGGTTTGTTGCGCGCCAGCACGCGTTTTACACGCAGCACCTTGATATCCGATGGGTCGTTGATGCCAAACAGGGTAATAAAATCCTGAATAGCATATCGGCCAGCCTGCCGAACCACCTGGCTGTCAGGCATTTGCGCGCAATTATTGACATCGAAATCAAATTGGCGGGCCAGGCAGTCGCCTTTTTGGGTGAGAAAGGTGAGCGCATCGGAGATACGCGAACCTTTGTTGCAATCTTCTTTTTTGATCTGGTTGTACAAAAACAGCGCGGAATGGGCATTGCGTGTAATGACAGCCCGATCGGTGCAACCGTTCATCACGGCGCGTTGTATCGACAGGGCGCCGTAGCCCGTTGCCCAGCCCACACAAGAAAATATGTAGCCCTGGTGGCGCACTTCGGGGCAATACGGTGTGAGGTCGATGGCAGCGGGCAGCTCGGCTTTGCTGCCGTCTTCGGGGCTTTGGCGCGGCAGCATCTCGTAGGTGTCGTCTTCGAACACCAGCCCTGCCGCAAATTCCTGGGCATATGTGACAACGCTGAAAAACATCAGCGCAAAGGGAAGGAGCACTTTCATCGGATCGTTTTTGGGGAATGTGTTCCGGGGGAGGAAAATGTGCCCAGGGGTGAGCGTTTTTCTTAGTGGTGGCATGGGAAATTAAAAAACACAGGCGGTTATTTTTCATACGAAAAATAACCGCCTGTGTTTTTTAATTTCCCATGCCACCACTTCGCCATTCCCCAAACGAACGTTCCAGCGCCTGTAAAAACACCGCTACCGGCTGAGCGCCGGAAATCGCGTATTTGCGGTCGAACACAAAAAAAGGCACACCATTGATACCAATTTCCCGGGCTTCTTCCAGGTCGGCGCGCACCAGATCGGCATATTTTTCATTGGAAAGAGCCTCCTGCACATCCGCCTCGCTGAGGCCGATGTCGCGGCCGAGTTCAGCCAATACAGCCGGACTTCCAAAGTTTTTTCCTTCGGTGAAATAGGCCGAAAAAAGCCGTTCTTCCGCCTGGTCGCCGAGGCCCTTGGTTTTGGCTAATTGAATCATGCGGTGCGCGCGGAAAGAATTGGCGACTACGGCTTTATCAAAATGGTAATCGAGGCCGGCATTTTTGGCCATCAGCACCACGTTTTCATGCATTTGTGCCGATTGTTCGTAAGAAATGCCTTTTCGCTCGGCCAGGTAGCGGTATACATTTTGCGCTTCGGGCATTTCCTGTGGAATGGAGGGATCCAACTGAAAACTTTTCCAGACGATTTCGATGTGTTCCCGACCGGGAAATTCGCGCAGCGCCGCTTCGAAGTGGCGCTTGCCTATGTAGCAGAAGGGACACATGATGTCGCTCCAGATTTCTACTTTCATGATGTTGGGTAGTGTGCGTGAAAAAAGGGTTTGAATCATAATCCTGATTCAAACCCCTAAACAAGCCTGACACACATATGTTCCGGCTGAGGCACTAACCTACATCTCACCGCTCGCTTCTCACCTCTCACCTCTAAAAAAGATCATGCGTCGGCCACTTCGTGATCGTATTCTTGATATCGCCGAGCAACTGGCCCATTGCCACGCCGTTGGTGTCTTTGCCGGTGCCTGGGCGAGTGTTCATGAGAATAGCGAAGCAGAAACCGTCGGAAGTGCGCTTCATTTCTGAAAGGGTGCTGGGCAAAGCGCCGTTGTGCCACAGGGAGCCGGAACTTGGCACCCGCTGCCATCCTTTGCAGTAAGAGTTGTTGGTAGCGCTGGGTGTAAACATTTTAGTCAATGTACCACCGCTGAGGATGTCGGGAACGGTATTCGACTGGTCGACGTGTACGAGGAAGCGCACCAGATCAATGGGTGTTGCAATCCATCCGCCGTGCGAGTCCATGCGCGGAATATTGTAGAAATAGGCACTGTTGCCGTAGTATTTCACTTCGTTGGGTTTGCGTTGCGCCAGGGTGCTGCCACCGATTTGCATGCCGGTGATGCCGCAGGGGGTCAGGATTTTATCCTGCACATAATCTTCATACGTTTGGCCTGTTTTTTTCTCGATGACACGGCCCAGGAGGGCAAAACCAAAATTGGAATAATCGTAGGCAACGCCGGGTGCGTTGTCGAGCGGGTAGTTGTTGAGGGTGTTGTTGATGTAGGTCGACATGCCCCACGACTGATCCTGACCGATCGGGTCACCCTGTTGATCCCAACCGCCAGCGTGGTGCGTGAGAAGGTGATCTACGGTAATGTTTTTGAGGTTGTTGGTGTAAGCCTGCTGGTTGCCGTAGGTGGTACCCAGGATACTGCCGGGGCCGAAGATTTTGTCGCCCAGTTCAAGTTTGTTCTCCTGTTCCAGGCGCATGATAGCAGCGGCGGTAAAAGGTTTTGACACACTGGCGATGCGGAATTTGTGTCGCGGGGCCACTTTTTCGCCTGCTTCCTGGTCGGCATAGCCGTATGTTTTGGCCAGTACCAGTTTGCCGTTCCGGGCGATGGCAATGGAAATGCCTGGTACGTCGTTTTGCTGCATATAGGCTTCCACCAGGTTGTCGACGGCTTCCATTTCATTGGCTTTAAACGGATCGGCACAGGTAAAAATGGCCGCGTACACATCCTGATTATTCACTGTGTAGCCATTTACCCACACCGGGCGGTAACCCTGGTAGTAGAGGCGTTCGAATTCGTCCTGGTAGTTTTGAGCGCCATTGAGGGCGTGGCGTGCTGCCCATACCGGGCCGCCGGTTTTTTCCCAGATAGCGGCAAAGCGAGGCGAATTGCTGAGCGAATAACCCGAAACCTTGACGAGACGGTAACCCTGGGAGGCTTTTTCATTCACTTCGCTCTGGTATTCGCTGTTGGTCATGCGGTGGCGGGCGTACACCTGCGGCGCATTGGCTTTTTTCTCCCAGATGGCGGCGTAGTAGTCGGTTCCGCCAACGGTGTAGGCGCTCACATCTACGAGGCGATATCCCTGGTTGCTGTTGTCGGTAAATTCATCCTGATACTGTGCGGAGGTCATGTTGTGGCGGGCATGCCATTGCGGAGGATTGTTTTCCTTGACAAAAATGGCGGCAAATTTGGCCTGGTTGCCGGAAGCGAAGCCGCTGACCTGAATCGGCCGGTACCCCTGACCTGTAAGTGTGTTGAATTCGGTTTGATACTGTGCGCCGGTTAGTCCGTGGCGAGCCGCCCATTGCGGTCCGCTTTCCTGTTCGAAAATAGCCGCGTAACGATCCTGGCCGTTGTCGCTGTAACCGCTCACCTGGGTAAGGCGGTAGCCGAGGTTGACCCATTTGTTCACTTCGGTCTGATACTGGGCGCTGCTCAGGTTGTGGCGGGCTACCCAGTTTTGGGAAAACAATGCGCTGCTAACAAGTAACAGCAGAAAAAATGGCAGAGCAAAAATTGACTTTTTCATGTTCGTAAAGGAGTGTAGGGAATGATTTTTTTGATTGAGTGTCGATGGATGTTCGAGGCGGTTTGAGGAAATGTGTTTTCAGGCGAAGGAATGTACCCATGACTTGCACGTTTTTTTTGAGCGCGGCCCTTTTTCACCACAAAACATTGATTGTCACCACAAACCTGAAGTACCTCAAGCCATTACTGCCCCGATTTGGAAGGGATTGGTTTGGCCGGAACAGTTTTTTTCGGGGCAGCGGCTGGCTTTTGCTGTTGCGGCGCCGATGCAGGCGCGGGTTTGGAAATGAGATTTCTGTGGCTGGTACTGTCGGGGGCAGCCGTCGGTACGGTGGGCGCCGTGGGTGACCAGTCTTCGTACTGGAAAGAAGAATCGGCGGAGGCCGGTCCGTCGGGGGGCAGGTTGAACTGGTCGGAACCGTAGGGGTTGTCGGTTTTGGCGGGTATCATCTGGATCGTGGCGTTCACTTTTTGCAACTGGCGGTCGAAGGCATCGTCCGATTGTGTGTTGTTCAGATCGGCTTCCGAACTTTTTTCATACTTTTCATAGGGAGAAGCGCTGCCCGACAACTCTTCCCAGTAGCGCCAGCGGTATGGCTGTACAAGGTTTTCGTGCAGGTATTTTTCTGTATATTGTTTCGCTTCGCGTTTGATGTCGGCGAAATAATTGGTGAGGCCTTTGGTGAGACCAATCAGTTCGACGATCAGCACGAGCGCCACGCTGCCGTCTACTTCTTCCTTTTTCACCTGCGCATCGGCCAGTGCCTGCTGGAAATTGGCGGCATAGAAATCGGCCAGTTCCTGGAGTTTGAAGCGCAGGCCGTCGCTGTACATATCGGGAAATTCAGCGATGGACTTGAGTTTTTTCGGGTTTTGAAAATCCTGTTTGATGGATTCCAGCAACTGGTTGGCGCGGGAAGCCGTCTGATCGTAAGCGGTACGCAGGCGATACTGATCGGCCGGTTTGAGCTCGGCCTGGCCCGATTGTACCCGAATAGCATCGCTTTCGGCCTGTATGCGCAGGTCGCGGTATTTCACCATAAATTCCGTGTTGAGGAATTTGTACAGGGCAGGCGCTACTTTTTTATTGGGCTGGGCAAAGGCGCTCAAACCGAGCAGCAGGAAGCAAACAAGGGCAAGGATATTTTTCATGATGACAGATTGTTTTTGAATCGTTTGTCATCATGTGTCGGGAGCGGGAAAAATGTACCCAGGAAAAGAAAAGAGAGCGTGAGAGATGTGAGAGCGTGAGAGATGTGAGAGATGTGAGAGGGTGAGAGATGTGAGAGAGTGAGAGAGTGAGAGAGTGAGAGTACGTAGAGTGTACCACTTTACTTTAATACAAGTCCAATGAGCGAAGCGGTCTACTCTACGAACTCTCACCCTCTCACATCTCTCACTCTCTCACATCTCTCACCCTCTCACTTTTCTCACTTCTCACTTCTCTCCAACAACCACTGCCGCTCGGCCACATCCACCGTTTTTTCTACTTCCTCGCGCAGTTTGTTACGTGCGGCCCGGCTGCTGCCCTGCAATTCGATTAGTTTTCGCACGAAATAGAGCAGTTTTTCATTGGTGGTACGGTGATAACCCAGGCCTTTTTGTCGGCGCAGGTAGGCGCTGAAACTGGTCAGTAAGGAATCCAGGGCTTCCCATTCGCCGAGTTCGAAATAACTGCGCAGCAGCATGCGGCGGGCCTCCAGTTGGTGCAGGGCGTCGTCGAAATTAATTTGTTGAAGCAGGGGCATGGCTTGCGCATAATCCTGTTTTTGCAAATACAAATAAGCCAGGTTGTATTTGTACAGGTTGTCGCGGTCGCGTGGGTGCAAGGCCTGCCGGTATTGTTCCAGAAAATGCTGCGTCCAGGTTTCCTCGCCCAGCACTGCGCCGATGCGAATAATATTTTTGTAGGTAAAACCCGACATCCAGCCGTCTTCCAGCACAAAACCACGCGTCAGGGCCGCGCGATACAGTTCGAAGGCTTCCCGCACGTAAGCGCGCTGCCCGGCGTTCATGCGCCGGATGCAGCCATTGATGGCCAGCAGGTAGAGTCCGCGCATTTCTGTAGAAGGAAAAATATCGGCGTGTTCAGAAAGCAGGTCTTTTAGTCGCTGAAAATGGGCAGCCCCGTTATCATCCTTGTTTTTCAGGGTTTGATAGACGTGAAAATAGACTCCGACAGCCGGTTCCTTCAATAAATGCTCGGTTTCGGGCCTGTCCAGCAAGGTATCCAGCAGTGCAAAATGATACGTTTGTCCGGCAACGGCCTGGTGGGTATAAGCCACACAAGCCCATCGAAGCATATCGGCCAGGTAAAAAGTGGTGAGTGCTTCCGGCAGCGGTTGCAGGCTGATACGGGCCGAGCGCTCGCTGCGGCTGGCCATTTCGAGTTTTTCCTGCAACAGTCGGTAACGTCGGTGATGAAACGTGGCGTCGCGCAGAGGGTCGGCTTCCTGTGCCTTGAAAGCACGCTCCTCTTCATAGGCAAACATAAAATCCATCCCGCGTTTGCGCAGCGACTGCAACAGCCAGGGGGCAGTATCCGATTCGCGGGCGCTCCATTCCGACCAGGCGAGGTATCCGCGCGCAGCCTGCAACAAATACGAGATGGTGTGCCGCAGCCGGGCAGCCTGGTAGGGCCGACCCGGGAAGGCGGCTTCGTGCAGCCGTTCGGCGCGGAGTGCGTCCGGCCGGGCAGCATGGGCCGCCATGTAGGCGCATAGAGCCGATACTTCCGGGCGCTTGTTGATGAGCGTACATTGCGTCCACTCACACAAACGGCGCTGTTCGGCAGAAGAAAGTTTGCGAAATAATTTGATCAGGCGCGCATCCATGTGGGCAAAATTCGATAAATTTTTGTATAATTCATTGTAAATTAAATTATTACAAAAATTTTCTTCCGACAAATTCTGATTTTTGTATTTCTCCACACCAAATGACCGCACGACCTTTGAATGGTGATCAAACTACCGGCTTTATGAAAAGAACTTTACTCATCGGCATTTTTCAATGGCTCGTGCCTTTTTTGCTGCTGGCACAAACACCGTACTGGCAAACAGCAGTTGGCCCATACGGCGGCAATGTGGCTGTGACGCCTACTTTCAACAACAAGGTGTACGCCCGTTTCTACACAGGCATTTACCTGCGCTCCACAGATTATGGGGAACACTGGGCTGAATTTGACTTACCCAGCGCCGATCCGGAAGCCTACAGCGTGGAAGTTACGATCGGTTATTCTGGAAATTTTTATGCCATAGTGCTCAAACAGGTGGGTTCCGAATGGGTACGGCGCTTGTATCGCTCCCAAAATGAAGGCGCTACCTGGGAACTCAGAAATGAGTCGCTGTATCTACTCGGGGTTTGGGAATCTCCGTCTGGCGTTTTGCTGGGTTATAGCGCGGGTTCCACCCTGTATCGCTCTCTGGATGGTGGCCTCAACTGGCAAACGCTCGGCGAATTCTCCAATTTTTTTGCATACGACAACACTTTTCTGGCAGGGGCAGATGGAAGGATCGCTATTTTCGATGTCTCCAGCGTGCGGTATTCCCTCGACCATGGCGCTACCTGGCAACCCGGCGGCACCTGGGAATTTACCCTGGACAATCGGTACCAACTGATGCCAACCGGTACGTTGTTTCGTATGCACAATGCTATTTCGGGTACGGATTTTTATCTGTACCGATCTACCGACTGGGGCAACAACTGGCAGGGCATCGACATTCCTTTTGAAAACCAGGAATATCCCAATTCCATATTGCAATTGCCCTCAGGCAGGCTGTTGCTTTCCACCAACAAACACCTGTATTTCTCCGATGACGACGGCATCCTGTGGTCGACCATGAACACAGGAGAAGAAGCCGCCCAGTATTTTTTTTCGAGTACGCCATTGCCCAACGGCGATTTGCTCGGGACCTACAAAAATTCGATTTTCAGATCCAACGATCAGGGTGAAAACTGGACTTTCTCGGCCACAGGCATGCAACTGGCCGACACCAAACAACTGGAATTGCTGAGCGACTCGCTGCAACTCGCCGTTACGGACAATGGACTCTGGCGCACGGAAGACGCAGGCAGTACCTGGGCACGTATTTTCTCCTACCCGGATGTGTCGCGCTATTTGTTTGGCAGCCACCCCCTGGCCGTGGTGAATGCAGACAGTTTTGTCATTTCCAAAGGCGCGGAACTGTGGCGAACAGTGGATGGCGGCACACAATTTACCAATATTACGCCGTCAAGCGGGCTGCAGCGCAGTTATGTGTTTGTCAATACAAGCCGCCAACTTTTCGCCAGCACCACCACGGGTATTGCCCTTTCGAATGATTTCGGTACCTCGTGGCAAAATATTTTTTCCGGAAAAACGGTCATCAGCCTGTTCCAGCACCCAGAAGGCGCCTTGTTTATGGCGGCCGCGCCTGCAAACAATACCAACGATACGAGGTTGTACACCAGTGCAGACGGGGGACTCCACTGGAATGAGTTGTTGATTTCAGGGTTTGCCCCGTCTTTCAACTTGTCTGATTTGCAAATGGGCCCGCAAGGCGACCTGTATGCCATCGGTTTTGGACAGTACATGAAACTGGCCCATTCTGCCGATCAGGGCGCTACCTGGACATACACCCCCATTCCGGATATTTATGCCCTGGGGCCTTTAGGGCTGAACACTTTGGGGCACGTTTTCACACCTGCAGGCAACTATTCGCAAGTATTTTGCTCGGTAGATGAGGGCAATTCCTGGTATTTTCTGCCCAATTACAATGAAAGTGGCGCCCTGTTGAACGACCTGAAAGTTTCGCCTTCCGGATTTTTATATGTCCTGCCGAATAACCACCCCGTTTACCGCAGCACACTTAGTACACAGAACGGCGGCTACCTGAAAGGCCGTTTTCAGCGCGATGCAGATGCCGATTGCAGCACACCGGACGCACAAGTGCCCCTGCCAAACTGGGTCGTGGATATTACCGGCGAAGATTCGTATGCGGTCAGTACCTCCCCGGAAGGCAGGTATTCTTTTTATGGAAACCCCGGCACGTACACACTCGAACCACGCGTACCGCAAAAACTGTGGTGGACGCTGTGCGATAGCCTTGAAATGGTGCAACTGGACAGCGCCCAAACCATCGACACCCTCGACTTCGCCGTCTCCGCCCTCTCCGAATGCCCGCTCATGAGCGTCGATGTGGGGATGCCGCAAATGCGTCGCTGCTTCGACAACACGGTGTACGTGTCCTATTGCAATGCGGGTTCCGAACCGGCCGACAGCGCCTGGGTCGACGTGCTGCTCGACCCCTACCTCAGTCTCGTCAGTTCCGCACAGCCACATCAGTCGCTGGGAAACAATATCTGGCGTTTCCAACTCGGCGATGTTGACTGGGGCGACTGCGGGCAATTCTCCCTCCTGGTGCATCTCGATTGTGATTCCACCGTTTTGGGCCAAACCCACTGTATTACTGCCCACGCCTTCCCCGACACCCTGTGTAACCCCGTTCCCGAATGGTCGGGCGCCAACATCGTGGCCAATGCCACCTGCCAGGACACCCTTGTGCGGCTCGAATTGCGCAACACGGCGCCGGAGCAATCTTCCCTCTTGAATTACATCATCATCGAAGACGATGTGGTGTTGTTGCAAGATCAGAAACAATACGACGGCGGCGAAATCCTGCACCTCGACTACCCTGCCAACGGCCACACCTGGCGCATCGAATCGCAACAGGAACCCGGCCACCCTTTCTCCAACCTCGCCCTCGCGTTTTTGGAAGGCTGCGGTGGTTTCCAGACACTCGGATTCATCAATCGTTTCAGTGTCGACGGCTGGGAACCCAGCATCGAGCGGGAATGCCTGGAAAACACCGGTTCCTTCGACCCCAACGACAAGCAAGGCTTCCCGCTCGGCTATGGCGACGAACACCGCATCCGCCCCGGACAGGCCCTCGAATATATGATCCGTTTTCAGAATACCGGCACGGATACAGCCTTTACCGTGCAAATCAGGGATACGCTCTCGCAGTGGCTCGATCCGGCTAGCGTTCGGCCCGGCGCTTCTTCGCATGCCTATACCTGGAATCTGAGCGGCGCGGGCGTGCTGACCTTCCGGTTTGACAACATCATGCTGCCCGACAGCAACGTGAACCTTGCCGGTTCGCAGGGCTTTGTCAGTTTCCGGATTGATCAGCAGCCGGAAGTGCCGCTGGAAACGCAGATTCTGAACTCGGCAGCGATTTACTTCGATTTTAATGCGCCGGTGATCACGAATCAGACGCTTCACACGGTCGGGGTCGATTACATCACCGACGTTCATGACGCCGGGCCATTCAATCCGCTTCAGATCGGCGTACAGCCTAATCCTGCCCTGCTCGAAACCCTGCTTTCACTACCGGAAGGTACCGAACGATTGACCCTGTTCAGCACGCTGGGCCAGCCCCTGCGTACCTGGCGGGTGAGCGGCCCGACATTCAGAATGGAACGATCGGGATTGCCTGCAGGTGTGTATGCCGTACGGGCAGAGGATGGGAAAGGGAAGGTGAAGGGTGTGGGGAAATTGGTGTGGCGGTAAATTCTTATTCGAAACAATGCAATTCTTTTGCCTAAATATTAATCAGTCCATATCATGAAGAAGTTTTTATTGATCTGTATTATTCAGTGTTCAGTATGGAGTTTGGCAGTTTCACAGGAAGCATACTGGGAAAATGCGCCAGGGCCTTATGGCGGTCTCATATCCTATCTTCATTCAACATATAGCAGTTTAACTTATGCCATAAATTGGGATGGATCTACTTACCGTTCCACTGATTATGGCGTTAATTGGGCTTATTTCCAAATACCGTCTGCCCAACTAGGTTCAGATGGTGAAGAAGTTGAAATTGGGGTATCAGGAATTTTTTATTCCGTCACAACAGAAGGTTCAGGAGATACTGCAGTACGGAAACTATATTGCTCAATGGATGAAGGGATTTCCTGGCAACTGAAAAACCCTCAGGTAAACGTTCTTTCTGTTAGAGAAACACCAAGCGGGGCATTGTTAGGATTTGACATAGCAGGCAAAATGTACAGGTCTTCGGATACAGGCACTACCTGGCAACTTTGCTTCAATGAATTTATGCTATCCCCTCCTTCAACGATGAACTTTCTCTTTGCCAATGATGGGAAAATGGTATTCGTTACTTACCAGGGGCCAATGTACTACTCGTTGGATGATGGCCAAACCTGGGCTTTAGCGGGTTATGAAATATATAATCTGTTTGTCCGTCCTCGGATAATGCCATCCGGTACTTTGTTCAAAATGCATATGGACGGCGACCAATCCAAGTTTTACCGTTCTGATGATTGGGGGTTTACCTGGATCGCATGTGGGATTGAAATGGAACTAACTGAAACTCCAAATTCCGTTGTATCCCTACCAAGTGGACGTCTATTGATGACAACCAATCGCCATATATTTTATTCAGATGATGATGGAATTACATGGGCGATATTATCAACTGCACAGGATAACCCGGATTACCTTTTTGGGGACCCTCAATTATTGAATGGTAATGTGCTTGGGCGATACAAAGGCACCTTTTTTCGATCTTCAGATGGAGGGAATAACTGGAATTTTTCAGCATATGGAATAGGCTTAGGATCGACCCAACAATTGCTCTTTTTGGGCGATTCATTACAACTGGCTCAAACTTTCACCGGCCTTTGGCGTACTGTAGATGGAGGCATCACCTGGTCACATTTGTTAGCAGATACCAGCACAAATAATCCTGCTATTCAGCCTATTGCAGCAATTAATCCAGACAGTTTTGTTGTAATAATAAATCAAAACATGCTTCGCACAACAGATGCAGGACAAACTTTTGAAAATATCACCCCTGCGCACCTTTTGAATCAAGGCGTTTTTAAAACACAAAACGGGTACCTATTTACAAGTGATTCTTCGGGTATCTTGCGTTCAAACGATTTTGGGCATTCATGGCAGTCATCACTTCCAGGAGAGACTTTGCTTCAATTGATACAACACCCTAACGGTGCGCTTTTTGCCAGAACATTTACAATTGTACCTTTTTCAAATGGTACCCACCGATTCAGAAAAAGTACGGATAACGGCGATACATGGGAGGAATTATCTGTACCAACCCTTCCTGAAATTTCAGATATTACCATTAGTAATACAGGGATTATTTATGCCATTTACCAACATCAAATGGCCTATTCATCCAACCTTGGTTTGAACTGGACAATTTCGAACATCTCTAATGAGGCCCCTCTTGCAAGCCAAATTGCCTTAAATAATCTGGGGCATATTTTTGTAAATGGCAATCAGGAAATATGGGCTTCCGTTGATGGAGGGCTTTCATGGTACACGTTACCTTCTTGTCCTACCAATGTTTCGCTTTTGAATGACCTGATAATATCACCGTCCGGGCAACTGTTCGTCCTTATTAAATCAGGTTCTATTCTTAGATCGCGGCAGAGTAGCGAAGAAGGTGGTTATATTGGTGGCCAAGTACTTCGTGATAGTGATGCAGACTGTAATACACAAGATGAACAAGAGCCTCTGAAAGAATGGATTGTAGTGGCCACTGGCCAGCATGATTTTTTTATTAATACTTCATATTCAGGAACATACACAACCTATGTTCCCCCTGGAGTATACGATGTACAGGTAAAACTTCCGCAAAATCTGTGGTGGTCGGCATGTGACAGTACAAAAAGTGTACAAATTGGAAGCGCCCAAACCATCGACACCCTCGACTTCGCCGTCTCCGCCCTCTCCGAATGCCCGCTCATGAGCGTCGATGTGGGGATGCCCCAACTCCGCCGCTGTTTCGACAACACGGTGTACGTGTCCTATTGCAATGCGGGGTCCGAACCGGCCGACAGCGCCTGGGTCGACGTGCTGCTCGACCCCTACCTCCATCTCGTCAGTTCTGCACAGCCGCATCAGTCGCTGGGAAACAATATCTGGCGTTTCCAACTCGGCGATGTTGACTGGGGCGACTGCGGGCAATTTTCTCTTGTGGTGCATCTCGATTGTGATTCCACCATTTTGGGTCAAACCCACTGTATTACTGCCCACGCCTTCCCCGACACCCTGTGTAACCCCGTTCCCGAATGGTCGGGCGCCAACATCGTGGCCAATGCCACCTGCCAGGACACCCTTGTGCGGCTCGAATTGCGCAACACGGCGCCGGAGCAATCTTCCCTCTTGAATTACATCATCATCGAAGACGATGTAGTGTTGTTACAAGATCAGAAACAGTTCGACGGCGGCGAAGTCCTGCACCTCGACTATCCTGCCAATGGCCACACCTGGCGCATCGAATCGCAACAGGAACCCGGCCACCCTTTCTCCAACCTCGCCCTCGCGTTTTTAGAAGGCTGTGGTGGTTTCCAGACACTCGGATTCATCAATCGTTTCAGCGTCGACGGCTGGGAACCCAGCATCGAGCGTGAATGCCTGGAAAACTCCGGTTCCTTCGACCCCAACGACAAGCAAGGCTTCCCCACCGGCTATGGCGACGAGCACCGCATCCGACCCGGGCAGGCCCTGGAATACATGATCCGTTTCCAGAATACCGGCACTGATACGGCTTTTACTGTGCAAATCAAGGATACGCTCTCGCAGTGGCTCGATCCGGCTAGCGTTCGGCCCGGCGCTTCTTCACATGTCTATACCTGGAATCTGAGCGGCCAGGGTGTGCTGACATTCCGGTTCGACAACATTCATTTGCCTGACAGCAACACGAATCTGGCCGGTTCTCAAGGCTTTGTCAGTTTTCGGATCGAGCAACGGCCGGAAGTTCCACTGGAAACGCAGATTCTGAACTCCGCAGCCATTTACTTCGATTTCAACGAGCCGGTCATTACCAACCAGACGCTTCACACGGTCGGGATCGATTACATCACCGACGTTCATGACGCCGGGCCATTCAATCCGCTTCAGATCGGCATACAGCCCAATCCTGCCCTGTACGAAACCCTGCTTGCATTGCCGGAAGGTACCGAACGTTTGACCCTGTTCAGTACGCTGGGACAACCCCTGCGCACCTGGCGGGTGAGCGGCCCGACATTCAGAATGGAACGATCGGGATTGCCTGCAGGCGTGTATGCCGTACGGGCGGAGGATGGAAAAGGGAAGGTGAAGGGTGTGGGGAAATTGGTGTGGCGGTAACTCTCCTACCCTCTTTGCCGCCAGGCGAGCACCAGCGGAATGACTTTGCCATAATTCGCCATGCCTTCCGAAATGCCCTGCGATTTCAGGTATTGATCGTACAGTTGATACCGAAACGCTTCAAAAAACTCGGGATATTGATCGAGAATCCTGTAAATATTGTCCAGATCGGAGCGAAAACCCGTAGGCAGTGTGGCTCGGAATGCCGGATAGGCTTCCGGCGCCGACTGCCGGTAGGCGATGGCTAATTCGCGCCAAAAATCCAGTTCGGCGGTGTAGCGGAGGTACGGTTGCTGCGATTTTTCGAGCGCCAGATAGGCCAGAAAATTGCAGGTACCTTCGTCGCCGAATCCGTAACCGTGGCAGAGTTCGTGGGCCAGGTTGATCGGCTTGGTGAGCGGATGCAAGGCCCGGTCGATATTGCATTCACCAGAAAAAGGGTTGTAGATGCCTGCAGCGCCAAAACGCAGCAAAAAACCCTTCCAGAACGGCTGCCGCCCGCGGGGACTGCCGGGTGTTGGGAAATGCAGGGCGGCAAGTTGCACGATCACTTCCTGGCGCACGGCGGTTTCGAGTTGATCGGCAGGAAAAGCCGTGTCAATCGCTTTGCTCGTATCGGGTTGAAGCGTCAGGCGCAATTGCAGCACACGCTGCGTTTGTTCGTCGAGCGCCGCTTTGATGTCGGCTGAATCCGGGTGCACTTCGGGCAGCGCCAGTTGTTGTTCTATCGAAATGCGGTCGTAATTGAAACCCCAGAGCCAGTAAAACAGCGCCACTACGGCGCAGCCAAACAAAATGACACGCCTGCCCGCCTGAAGCAAACGCCTGCCAAGTGAATCGGTTCGTGAAACAAAAATGCTCCGAATAGCACGAGCGCCCCACCAGATCAAACCTGCAAAAAGCACGTAGGTAAAAGGAAACGGCAGCCAGCCCGTCAAAAAATCAAGGCCGTAACGAATACCCTGAAAAATACCACGGCTGTACAACTGCTCCGTAAAGCCAGGAAAGGCATGAAAACAGGCGCGCAGCGCCAGCGTCAGAAGCAGAAAAACGAGCCAGAAGTATTTTTTTAGCAATGCCATTTATTTGGTGTAGGATGCATTGTTGCTGAAAAACACTCCTCAATCCCGGTAAAACACTGCATTGGCAAACAGCAGTTTCCCTTGCTGCCAAAAACACCGGAACAAAGGATTGTCGACAAAATATACCACCTGTCCGCTGCCCATCGACTGCACGACACCGATCGGGGTGTTTTTTAGCCGCGACTTGATCTTGCTGCCGATAAAGCCATAACTCTGCAGGTTATCGCCAATGTACAGGGGCGTATCAGAATCGGTAGGCATTTGAAACAGATTGGTATTGGTTTTCAGGGAAAAATAATACGGAGGCAAGCCATAGGCCAGCGGATGGGAATTGTCGACCAGGGTTTTTACGATTGCGCCCGGCAGTTGTTCGCTGGCGCTGGCGCGCTCCCGGGTGATGAACGGCCGCGTCGGATTGAGGGAATCCTTGGGCAATTCCTTGCTTTTCAATGCAAAACCATCTTTGTCGGCAAATGCCTTGACGGCGCCGTCGAATACGATCAGGCGGCCCCCGTCTTTTACCCATTCCTGCACGATATTGAACTGGCGCTCTGACAAATTATAAGAGCCATCGGCAAAAATCAGGGTGGTAAAATCGCTCAAATGAACGCGATGGAGTTTGTCCAGCGACACCGGCGTGACGGGATAGCCCAGTTCGCGCTCGAAATAATACCAGGTTTGACCGTAGGAGTTGGCATCGAGGTCTTCACCATATACCATCGCCACATCGGGCCGTGAAATAGCCGCAAAAGCATCCGAACCCAGGTCGTTGCCTTTTTCAGCCATACCAGTCGACACGGGGAATAAGGGCACCTGAAAAGCGGTGGCCTGTTCGTATAGGATTTGATCCAGTTTTTCGGCCATTTGCCGGTTGTCGTTGCGGTTAACTACTAGCGTGCCTGGTTCGTAGGCTTGTGCGCCAATTTCAAAACCCTTGGTTGCCGTGCGCACTTTCACGCCTTTTTGAAGCAGGGCCGCCACCAATTGCATATCGTTGAGCGAATGACGGTGGAAACACCAGGCGTAGGCACTGGCCGTCGGTTTGGAGTTGGTTACCTGGCGCGGTGCGTATGGCTTTTGTGGTTCCAGGCGCTCTTTGAGGGCATATGCCTCCAGGCCGTGGGCATAGGGCAGCGACCAGGCCGTAATGTCGTACGTTACCGAATCGGTCAGGCGCGATTCGGGTTCCAGCAGCACCTGTGTCAGCACCGATTTGGGCTGATATGCGCTGATAAGGATGTCATTTTCGTCGATCGTGACGGACGTTTCCTTTCCGCTTACATAATCATAGCCCTTGGTGCTGCTGCGCGCGCCGGCACGCCCGAAGCGAATCTGGTGGCGTTGCAGCAGTTGGCAAAATGTTTCAACCTTGTTGGGGTCGTTGGTATTTCGAATAACAAAGGTTTTGTAAACGCCTTGTGGTTGTGTGCTGGTGCGGCGGTAGTATTCCCGGAAATTATCCACCAGCGCGGGCGCATTTTTACTCGTCATTTCGATCGTCGACAAGCAAGTGGTCAGGTGGTGTGCAATGCGGTCGTGCAGCGTCAGCGTATCGTGAATTTCCGTCATAATAGCCCGGCCGCCGCGGGGGCCGCCTGCCTGTTCGTAAGTCATGCCTACACTGCCGTTGTAAATCGGGTACGTGTCGCCGTAGGAGGGGTAAAACAGGTCGAAAATTTCCTTGGTAAAATACAGCCAGCCTTTCTGATCGAAATAACGGGCGTTGTTCTGGCCTATTTTTATCTGAAAATCACGTTGCCAGGGGGTAATGTAATCGTGCAGCGGCTCGGCAGCAGGCGCGAAATAGTAGGGGTCGTTGATGCCCTGCTCATGTACGTCGGGGTGTACGTGCGGGAGCCAGCGATGGTACAACTGTAGCCGGGCGCGGGTTTCGGCCTGTGTGGCCCAGGCCCAGTCGCGGTTCAGGTCGAAGTAATAGTGGTTGGGGCGACCGCCGGGCCAGGGTTCGCGGTGTTCGCGGGCGTCGGGGTGCACATTTTTCAACAAGTTGCCGCTCATGCGGTTCCAACTTGTATAACGGTCATATCCGTCGGGGTTGAGCGAAGGATCGAGAATCACGACCGTATTTTTCAACCATTCGCGGATTTGCGCGTCCGACTGTGTGGCCAGGCGAAAGGCCAGTTCCATGCTGGCTTCGGAGCCCGAGGGCTCGTTGCCGTGTACGCTCATACTGATCCAGATGATGGCCACCGGATTGCTCAGGTCGGGCAGGCCCTCGGTCGTACCTGCGAGGCGCAGGTTGTTGATCCGAATGGCTTCGAGACGAGCCAGGTTTTCAGGGGAGGAAAAATAAGCCACCTGCAAGGGCCGCATTTCGTTCGTCTGACCATACCGTTCCAGTTTCATGGTCGTGGTCGAATTGGCCGCCAGGTACTCGAAGTAGTTCGTCAGCATGTAATGCGGCGTAAATGCTTCTCCCAGGTGGTGAGGCAAAAACTCATCCGGACTTTTTACTTTTTGCTGGGCAAAAGCCGTCTGGATCGTCAATAAAAGGCAAGAGATAGAAATCGTGCGGAAAAAATTCATCCGAAGAGTGTGTGTTTAGATTGCAACGGGCGGGTCATATTGTAGCCGACAAACATCCGTTGTTTTTACGAAAAAATGCCATGTGTATTGTATTTTCCGATCAAACAGGCATTTTTAAGGGCCAACTTTTACATTTGCGGCGATTATCCAGGGCATTTCAAGTATACCTTTTCATTGAAAAAAACATTTTTTGCTTCCGATTTTCACCTGGGCGCCGACGCCCGACTCAGCAGCGCCGAACGCGAACGGCAGGTGGTGCGCTGGCTGCGGCAAGTGGCGCCGGAAGCGGACGCTATTTACCTGGTCGGCGATTTGTTCGAATTTTGGTTTGAATATAAATCAGTGATTCCCAAGGGTTTCAGCCGTTTGTTTGGCGTGCTGGCCGAAATCCGGGATGCCAACATTCCTGTCTATGTTTTTACCGGAAACCACGACCTGTGGATGTTCGGATATTTTGAGCAGGAATTCAATATCCCGGTGTACCACCAGCCAATACAAACGGAAATTTATGGAAAAACTTTTCTGATCGGCCATGGCGACGGACTTGGCCCGAACGACATCGGTTACAAGCGCATGAAAAAAGTGTTTGTACATCCGTTCAGCCAGTGGTTGTTCGGATGGTTTCATCCCGACCTCGGCACGCGACTGGCCAATTTTTCCTCCCAAAAAAGCCGCTCAGCCACCCCGCCCGAAGAGCGCAACTGGCTCGGCGAAGACCGCGAATGGCTGCTGCAATACTGCAATCGAAAAATTGACCAGGGCATCGAGCCGGATTATTTCGTGTTCGGGCACCGGCACCTGCCCATCGACTGGCCACTGAAAAACGGAAAAAGCCGGTATATCAACCTCGGCGAATGGATGTACCACTGCTCCTATGCCGTATTTGATGGCGTGGAGATGCAATTGCGTTTTTTTGAATCGGAGGAGAGTGAGAGAGTGAGAGAGTGAGAGAGTGAGAGAGTGAGAGAGTGAGAGAGTGAGAGAGTGAGAGAGTGAGAGAGTGAGAGAGTGAGAGAGTGAGAGAGTGAGAGAGTGAGAGAGTGAGAGAGTGAGAGAGTGAGAGAGTGAGAGAGTGAGAGAAAGTAAGAATTTGTGAAGTATACTGCTTCACTCGAAGATTTTTTTAGGGTTTCAATCGGAACGGTACACTCTAAGTACTCTCACTCTCTCACCCTCTCACGCTCTCACGCTCTATAAAAGACTAGCCAACTCCTCCCCTACCAGCCTGTGTCCGTCATCCACCCAGGTCATTTCGACGGTCGGGATGCCGCCGTAAATTTTATTCAGGCTGGAATGTTTGAGCATGGGATCGTCTTTTCCGATAAAAATGCGGGTAGGCAGGGCGCTTTGTAGAAGTAGTTTTTTGATGTCGCGCCTGCGCAGGTAAAAAGAGTCGAGCGCCAGCCAGCAACCGAAGGTACGCTGGAAACGCTCTGGTTTGTTCAGGTTGTTGGTCAGGAAATGGTGTACCAGTGGCGGCACTACGCCTACTTTTCGGCCGGCCTGCACCATACTTACAAACCAGCCGGGCTTTTGCAGCATCCGATACAACAGTCGGCGCATCCACATAGGCGTATGGGCGGCCGTGGTCATTCCCTTGGTTTTGATGCCATCCGGAGAAATCAGGTACAAGTGGTTGATTTGTTCCACCAATTGTGGCAGCATCGCCTGGGCCAGCCGCGCGCCGAAACTGAACGCCATGAGGCTGAAACGCGTTTTGTCTTCCACATCCAGAATCTGGCGAATAATGCCCAGCAAATCCTCTTTTGTAAAGGTTTTTTTGTTCCACTCCGTTTGTCCATGAAACGGGAGGTCTACAGCCACCACCGTGTATTTCGCCGCCAGTCCGGGTTCCAGCACCGTAAACATCCGTGCCCGGTCGCTGAATCCATGCAAGGCGATCAGCAGTTCCGGCCCCGTGCCGAAACGATAGGTATGTACGCGGCCGTTGGGGGTGGGAAGGAAGGTGGACTCCATGAAGAGAGTGAGAGAGTGAGAGGTGAGAGAGTGAGAGAGTGAGAGGTGAGAGAGTGAGAGAGTGAGAGAGTGAGAGAGTGAGAGAGTGAGAGAGTGAGAGAGTGAGAGAAAGTAAGAATTTGTAGAGTAGACTGCTTCACTCAAAGATTTTTTTTAGGGTTTCAATCGGAGCGGTACACTCTAAGTACTCTCACCCTCTCACTCTCTCACTCTCTCACTCTCTCACCCTCTATCATTCATCAACCCTGAATTTAAAACCTACACCATGAATATTCTCAATCTTGATTCGGTCGTCGATATTGAGGTATTTGCGCAGGCGGGAAATAAATACATCGAGGCTTCGGCCGAGGAAATAATCGTCTTTTCCCCAGATGGTTTCAAGGATAAAAGAGCGTTTCACGACCTGATTGCGGTGCTCGTTGAGCAGTTTGAGCAAGTCGGCTTCTTTTTGGGTCAGCGTTTCTGCATACCCTTCGGTCGTGAGGCTGAGGTTTTTATAGTCGAAAGAGTAATCGCCGATATAAACAGGCGTATTCCCTTTGGCCACTCCGGAGAATTTGGAACGGCGTAGGAAAATATCGATTTTCAACAGCAATTCCTCGATACTGAATGGCTTGGTGATGTAGTCGTCGGCGCCAATCGTCAGTCCGTGAATTTTATCCTGCTTCATGCTTTTGGCCGTCAGGAAAATAATCGGCACCATTTCGTCGCGCTTGCGGATTTCCTGCGCCAGGGTAAAGCCGTCGACTTCCGGCAGCATCACATCCAGGATGCACAGGTCGAACTTCTGGCCGGAGCGGATGGTTTCCATCGCAACCTGCCCGTCTTCGCAATGCGTTACTTCATACCCGTTGAGTTCCAGATTGTCGCGGGTGACGAAGCTGAGACTCTCGTCATCCTCTACATATAAAAGGTGTGCTTTCGTTTCGGCCATAGTGAAGATCAATAGATTGTGTTTACGGGTGGGCAAACATAAGTAACTTGGGAGAAATCAATGAAAATAAAGTCGTAAGTCCTGAGTCGTAAGTCCTGAGTCCGTAGTGTACACCTCATTTCTTTTGAACAATCATTTACAGGAATGCCAAATCGAATAAGGTGTACTCTACGGACTCAGGACTCAGGACTTACGACTCAGGACTTACTCCGTACTCTCATCAACAACAGCCCATCCCGCACCGGCAGCAAAATATTTTCCACCCTCGGATCATTTTGTACAAAGTCATTAAAATCGCGAAGTACCCGGGCAGTTTCGTCTTTTTCATCACCGCCGGCTACTTTCCCATCCCACAAGACGTTGTCGGCGAGCAAAAAGCCGCCTGGACGTGTTTTGGCAAGCGCTAATTCATAATGCCGCGGGTAGTCCAGTTTGCCAGCGTCCAGAAAAACCAGATCAAACGCCTCCTCCAGTGTGGGAATTACCTGTGCAGCATCGCCGATATGCAATTGCACTTTGCGCTCTACGCCGGCCTCCTTCAAATGCGACCGAATTAGCCAGCCCAGTTCATCGTTTACCTCGATGGTATGCAGCACCCCGCCCTCTGGCAAGGCCTGTGCGATACATATAGAGGTGTAGGCAGTAAAGGTACCGATTTCGAGTACCCGTTGCGGCTGAATCATCTGAGTCAAAAACCGAATCAGCATACCCTGATAAGGGCCGCTCAGCATTTGCGGACTCAGGGTGCGCAGGTGCGTGGCCCTTTCCACCAGCGTCCAAACAGCGTCTGGGGGAGTCGTGTGTGCATAACAATAGTCCAGTGTCTTGTCAGTAGTAGTCATGAAATCGCAGTAATCCAGTTTCTGTGACGCAAAAAAAGGGGTTTTATTGGCATCCAGGCAGGCGCCGCAAATATGTTGCTATTTTTTACGGTTTTTTTTCAAAATTGTTTTTCTGTTTCAAACCATTAGATTACCTTTGCACTCGCTTTTGAAAAGGGGTGTTTAACACCGACAAAAAGTTGTTTGAATAAACAGGAATTATTAGCCATTGCGCTTTGCTACATGCCACTGTAGCTCAGTTGGTAGAGCAGCTGATTTGTAATCAGCTGGTCGGGGGTTCGAGTCCCTCCAGTGGCTCTAAAAAGAAGCGAGATGGTGAGAAAGTGAGAAGCGAGAATTCGTAGCGTACACAGCCTTTATTTCGGCAATACAATGCCAAAAAGAAATCGGCACACTCTACGAACTCTCACCCTCTCACTTTCTCACCCTCTCACTTCTAACAAGCAAGGGGGTGCCCCGGAGTTGGAGAGCCGGGCCAGACTGTAAATCTGGTGTTTAACTACTGAGTAGGTTCGAATCCCACCACCCCCACCTTTATTTAGAGCGCGAGAAGTGAGAAAGTGAGAAAGTGAGAGTGCGTAGAGTACACCGTTTTGGCTAATGCTGATTTGTTCGGTGTACTCTACGATCTCTCACTTTCTCACCTCTCACGCTCTCACCTCTAGCTTGCGGTGGTAGCTCAGTTGGTAGAGCGTCAGCCTTCCAAGCTGAATGTCGCGAGTTCGAATCTCGTCCGCCGCTCCAATCAAGTTCAGTGTGGGTAAGTCAAGCGAGGTGGCAGTGCACCTGCACGGCACACCCGATTCGACCCACGCTGAATTGCTGTTGTAGCTCAGGGGTAGAGCACTTCCTTGGTAAGGAAGAGGTCGTGAGTTCAAATCTCATCAACAGCTCGAACGATGAAACAGACATCAAAAATGTTCCAGGAGATACAACTCGCAGGGCATTTTTGATTTTTCATTGACACACAGAAGTAAATATTTTTTTCACTAAAGTCTGATACAAACAGTCTAAACCAATGGCAAAAGAGACATTTGTTCGCACCAAGCCGCACGTAAATATTGGCACGATTGGTCACGTTGACCACGGCAAAACGACGCTGACGGCTGCCATTACTTTCGTTCTTTCACAAAAAGGTCTGGCTAAAAAAACGGACTACGATGCCATTGACGCTGCACCGGAAGAGAAAGAGCGCGGTATTACCATCAACACTGCGCACGTTGAATACGAAACGGAAAAACGTCACTACGCGCACGTTGACTGCCCAGGTCACGCCGACTATGTAAAGAACATGATCACGGGTGCCGCCCAGATGGACGGTGCAATCGTGGTATGCGCTGCTACCGACGGCCCGATGCCCCAAACGCGTGAGCACATCCTGCTCGCTCGCCAGGTAGGTGTTCCGAAAATCGTTGTGTTCATGAGTAAAGTGGACCTCGTAGACGACCCGGAAATGCTCGAACTGGTTGACATGGAACTCCGTGAACTGATGAGTTCTTATGGCTTCGACGGCGACAACGCTTCGATTATCCAGGGCTCGGCTCTGAAAGCCCTCGAAGGCGATCCTACCTACACGCAGAAAATCATGGATCTGATGGATGCTTGCGACAACGACATCCCAGAGCCTGTTCGTGAAGTAGACAAGCCCTTCCTGATGCCGGTAGAAGACGTGTTCACCATCACCGGTCGCGGTACAGTTGCTACTGGCCGTATCGAGCGTGGTGTAATCAACGTAGGCGATCCAGTTGAAATCATCGGTATGATGAAAGAAGACGAGAAGCCGCTGACTTCCACCATCACAGGTGTAGAGATGTTCCGCAAACTCCTCGATCGCGGTGAAGCGGGCGACAACGCCGGTCTGCTGCTCCGTGGTATCGATAAAGAGCAAATCAAGCGCGGTATGGTTATCTGCAAACCAGGTAGCGTAAAACCGCACAAACACTTTAAATGCTCTGTATACGTTCTGTCGAAAGAAGAAGGTGGTCGTCACACCCCGTTCTTCAACGGCTACCGTCCTCAGTTCTACTTCCGTACCACCGACGTAACAGGCGACGTAAAACTGCCTGCCAACGTTGAGATGGTAATGCCGGGCGACAACGTGGAACTCGAAGTGAAACTCCTGAACACCATCGCTATGGAAAAAGGTCTTCGCTTCGCTATCCGTGAAGGCGGCCGTACAGTAGGCGCTGGTCAGGTAACTGAGATCATCGACTAAAAACAGAGCGTGAGAGATGTGAGAGGGTGAGAGCGTGAGAAATTTTCTCACGCTCTCACGCTCTCACCCTCTCACCTTCTAAAAAGGGGCATAGCTCAATTGGTAGAGTGGCGGTCTCCAAAACCGCAGGCTGCGGGTTCGAGCCCTGCTGCCCCTGCAAATAGAAAAATCATTTTTCGGCGCGTTCGTTGTCTGGCTCATGCCTCAACGGACTTTTTTGCCAAAAAAAAGAAAGGTTTAACCAGTAAGAATTTCTACCCGAAATGGAAAAAGTGACGCTCTATCTGCGCGAAAGTTACCACGAACTGACCAAAAACGTATCCTGGCCCACTGCAGCACAACTGCAGGAAAGCACCCTGGTCGTTTTGGCAACTGCTGGCTTACTGGCTCTTGTTATCTTCCTGATGGACCTGGGTTGCGGTATGCTTTTCAAAACCATCTACGGATTGTTCTAATCATTTCCCCACATCCCTTACCAGCACATGGATCAGCAAAAAGACACGGCCGTTTCTACAACAGCCGATGAAAAAAGATGGTATTCCCTCCGCGTTATCAGCGGAAAGGAAAAGAAGATTCAGGAGCGGATTCAACTGGAAGTAAAGCGTTCCGGCTGGGAGGATATTGTATTTTCGGTCATCGTACCTACCGAAAAGGTCTACAAGATCAGAAATGGTAAAAAAGTAATGCAGGAACGCAACCTGCTCCCCGGATACATCCTCATCGAAGCCATCGGCGCCAAATTGAATGGCGATGTAGCCAAACTTATTGCGGATATTCCCAACGTCATCCACTTCCTGGGCAAGGAAACCCCGACACCCATGCCGCCCGCCGATGCCAACCGCATGCTGGGCAAAGTTGACGAAACCAGCGAAGCCGGCGAAACCATGGCAGAACCTTTCCTCAAAGGCGAAACCGTGAAAATCATCGACGGCGCTTTCGCCGATTTTGTAGGCGACGTGCAGGAAGTGAACGACGAGAAGAAAAAAGTAAAAGTGATCGTGAAGATTTTCGGTCGCGGTACCGAAGTCGAACTGAACTTTATGCAAGTAGAGAAAATTAGTTGAGTACACCTGCTGATGCCTGCTTCTCCCAGGCTCGCTTTCCACAGATCAGGCGCACTCATTAATTTCATATATCATTCAATATCAGAATATTGTATTCTGAAAATTTGAAACAATGGCAAAAGAAGTAGAAGTTTATATCAAACTCCAGGTGAAAGGCGGTCAGGCCAACCCTGCGCCCCCAATCGGTCCGGCACTCGGTTCGAAAGGTGTCAACATCATGGAGTTCTGCAAGCGCTTCAATGCGCAAACTCAGGAACAAATTGGTAAAGTGCTTCCGGTAATCATTCAGGTGTATAAAGACAAAACTTTTGACTTTATCATCAAAACGCCACCGGCTGCTATCCAACTGTTCGAAGCATCCAAACTCGCACCGGGTAAAGGCTCGCCCGAACCCAACCGTAAAAAAGTAGGCTCCGTTACCTGGGATCAGGTGCGCGCGATCGCCGAAAGCAAAATGCCCGACCTGAACTGCTTTACCGTGGAATCTGCTATGAAAATGATCGCAGGTACCGCCCGCAGCATGGGTCTGACAATTACGGGTACTGCGCCGTTTGAAGTAAAAAACTAAGGTTGTTGATTAAAGTTGATAAAGTTGATGAGGGTTGATATTCAACACCTCAGCGTACGAGGCCTTACCTCGAACCTCCTTTTATCAACCCTCATCAACTTTTATCAACCCTCATCAACCACTCAAGGGAGTCCCGCCCATCGGGACGCTACACCTTAAATACATTTATCAATGGCAAAATTGACAAAAAAACGCAAAGCCGTTGAAGGAAAGGTTGACGCCGACAAACTCTACTCGCTCACTGAAGCGATGTCGCTGGTGAAAGATGTCAACACAACCAAATTCAACGCATCGGTAGACGTGCACGTACGCCTCGGCGTCGACCCACGGAAAGCCGATCAGGCATTGCGCGGTACGGTTTCGCTGCCACACGGTACGGGTAAAACCAAACGTGTACTGGTATTCTGCCTTCCCGACAAAGAAGCAGAAGCCAAAGCAGCCGGCGCCGACCACGTAGGCCTCGACGATTACATCCAGAAAGTGACCGAAGGTTGGATGGATATCGATGTGATCATCGCTACCCCCAACGTAATGGCCCAACTCGGTAAGGTTGCCCGTATCCTCGGCCCACGCGGCCTGATGCCCAACCCTAAAACCGGTACGGTAACCAACGACATCGCTTCGGCAGTTTCGGAAGTAAAAAAAGGTAAAATCGCATTCCGCGTCGACAAATTCGGTATCGTTCACGCTTCCATCGGCCGCGTCTCCTTCGAGCCGCAACAACTGGTGGAAAACGCCCACGAACTGGTTTCTACCCTGCAAAAGATGAAGCCGGCCAGCGCAAAAGGTGTTTACATGAAAACCATTTCTGTAGCCAGCACGATGAGCCCCGGTATCGCTGTCGATCCTAAATCCATCAAAGTGTAAATGGTTGAGCAATAGACGGTGAAGAGGATGCGCACAACTCCATTTCCTCCACATCTCAACATCTCAACAATTACTCAACATTTCAACTACATCAGAAATGACAAGAGACGATAAAACGGCAGCGATTGCGGAATTGAAAGAAGAACTCGGCAATGCCATGTTCTTCTACCTCGCCGACTCCTCGACGCTCCCGGTTGCTAAAATCAACCAACTACGCCGTATGTGCTTCACCCAAGGCATTTCCATGAAGGTGGCTAAAAACACCCTCATTCAAAAAGCCCTGGAAGATGCACCGGAATCGAAAGGCTATGCAGCCCTCTTCGAAGCACTGAAAGGCCCGACTACCATCCTGATCTCTAACAACCCGAAAGCGCCTGCCAAATTGCTGGAAGATTTCCGCAAAACGGAAGAGCGCCCTCTCCTTAAAGCAGCCTATATCGATTCGTCCGTTTACCTCGGCGACGACCAACTGGCTGTGCTCACCAAATTGAAGAGCAAAGAGGAGATGATCGGCGAGATCATCGGCCTGCTCCAGTCGCCGGCGAAACGCATCGCCAGCCAGATCACTGCTACCGGCAGCAAAATCGCCGGTATCGTGAAAACGCTGGAAGAGCGCCCCGCTTAGTCAGTAGTGAGTTGTCAATAGTGAGTTTTATTTCACTCACAACTGACTACTCACAACTCACAAAAAGGCTTCCAAGTTCGCACTATAGCCCCAGTCAACCAAACCATAAAACCTTCATTTTCACACACTTTTCGCAAACAACTTTTTAAAATTCTACTACAATGGCAGATTTGAAAGCACTGGCTGAATCGCTCGTGAGCCTCACGATTAAAGAAGCCAATGAACTGGCCAATATCCTGAAAGATGAATACGGTATCGAACCTGCTGCTGCTGCAGTAGCGGTAGCCGGCCCTGCTGCTGCTGGCGGCGGCGACGCGGCTCCGGCTGAAAAAACCGAGTTCGACGTAATTCTGAAAGACGCAGGCGCTAACAAACTCAACATCGTGAAAGAGGTGAAAACCATTCTCGGTCTGGGTCTGAAAGAAGCAAAAGACCTCGTTGACGGCGCTCCAAGCCCGCTGAAATCCGGCGTGAACAAAGCGGAAGCAGAGTCGATCAAATCGACCCTCGAAGCAGCCGGTGCAGTAGTAGAAGTGAAGTAAGCACGGTTGTTCCGGTTTGAATCCTCCCTTCGGGTTCATTTTTCTGACAACTGACTTACGATCATTTCTCCATGACAGGTATTCGACCTACATACATCAGATTCTAACGATAAGGCTTAATGCGGCCCTCTTCACAGAGACCGCGTTAAGCCTATCGTTGTCTGTATGCAGGCCGATACAATACCAACTTTGAACTTTCTGCCAATCCGATCTGTTTAATCGGCTTGCACTTACTCTGAAGGAGCCCGCTAAGCAACGGCATAGCATACATTGCCCACAAGCATTCAAGCATATACTGCAAAAATGACCAATAACGGCATCACAACAGGGGCATTCCCCAAAACAGGCGTTCAAGAACGCGTGAATTTCGGGAAAATCCGCCTCGCCGGTCACTACCCTGACCTCCTAGAAATTCAGCTCAAATCGTTTCAGGAGTACTTCCAGTTGGAAACTACTCCCGACAACCGTATCAATGAAGGGCTGTACCGCGTATTCCAGGAAAATTTCCCCATCACCGATGCGCGGAATATTTTCAACCTGGAATTCCTCGACTACTTCATCGACCCGCCCCGCTACACCATCGACGAGTGTATGCAGCGCGGTCTCACCTATTCCGTGCCGCTGAAAGCGAAACTGAAACTTTCCTGCAACGACCCGGAACACATTGATTTCCAAACTATTGTACAGGACGTATTCCTCGGAAACATCCCGTACATGACCCCGAAAGGTACCTTCGTGATCAATGGCGCCGAACGCGTCATCGTATCACAACTGCACCGCTCACCGGGTGTATTCTTCGGCCAGAGTTATCACCCCAATGGCACGAAGATCTACAGCGCCCGCGTGATCCCGTTCAAAGGCGCCTGGATGGAGTTCGCTACGGACATCAACCTGGTGATGTATGCCTACATCGACCGTAAAAAGAAATTCCCCGTCACCACGCTGCTCCGCGCCATCGGTTTCGATACGGACAAAGCGATTCTCGACCTGTTCAACCTGGCCGATGAAATCACTTGCACCCGCGACAACCTCGAAGGCGCTATCGGCCGCAAACTGGCCGCCCGGGTACTGAAATCCTGGACGGAAGACTTTGTGGATGAAGACACCGGCGAGGTGGTAACCATCGAACGCAACGAGATCATCCTCGAACGCGATACCATCCTCGATGAAGAAAACATCGAATACGTCCTCGATGCAGGCACCACTACGGTTATCCTGCAACGCCTCGATGTAGACGAAGATTTCTCGATCATCTACAATACGCTGCAAAAAGACCCGACTTCCTCTGAAGTGGAAGCCGTGACTTATATCTATCGTCAACTGCGCGGCTCCGATCCGCCAGACGACGAGACCGCACGCGGTATCATCGACAAACTGTTCTTCTCCGACAAACGTTACAACCTCGGTGAAGTAGGCCGTTTCAAGATCAACCGCAAACTCGGTCACGATATCGACGAGAACATGCTCGTACTGACCAAGGAAGACATCATCGCCATCGTGCGCTACATCGTCTCCCTGATCAACAACAAAGCCGAGATCGACGATATCGACCACCTGTCGAACCGCCGTGTCCGCACCGTGGGCGAGCAACTCTACGCCCAGTTCGGCGTGGGCCTGGCCCGTATGGCGCGTACCATCCGCGAGCGTATGAATGTACGCGACAACGAGGTATTCACGCCGGTCGACCTGATCAATGCCCGTACGCTGTCGTCGGTGATCAACTCGTTCTTCGGAACAAGCCAGTTGTCGCAGTTCCTCGACCAAACCAACCCGCTGTCGGAAATCACGCACAAGCGTCGTATTTCCGCCCTCGGCCCTGGTGGTCTGAGCCGCGAACGCGCCGGCTTCGAGGTGCGCGACGTTCACTACTCGCACTACGGCCGTCTGTGTACCATCGAAACGCCGGAAGGCCCGAATATCGGTCTGATCTCTACGCTGTGTACACACGCCAAGATCAACAAAATGGGCTTCCTGGAAACCCCTTACCGCCAGGTAAAAGCGGGTAAAGTGGTGATGGAAGGCGACGTACACTACCTGTCGGCTGAAGCGGAAGACTTTATGAAGATTGCGCAGGCCAACTCGCCCGTGGGCGAAGGCGGCGCATTCCTCAACGACCGCGTAAAAGCCCGCGAACACGGCGACTTCCCGATCCTGACACCGGAAGAACTCGAATACATCGACGTAGCGCCCAACCAGATCGTAGGTGTGTCGGCATCGCTCATTCCGTTCCTCGAAAATGACGACGCCAACCGCGCCCTGATGGGATCGAACATGCAACGCCAGGCTGTTCCGCTTATCCGCCCCCACTCCCCTATCGTGGGAACGGGCCTGGAAGCGAAAGTAGCCCGCGACAGCCGCATGCTCATCAACGCTGAAGGCAGCGGCGTGGTGGAATACGTTGACGCCAACGAAATTATCATCAACTACGACCGCACCGAAGAAGACCAACTCGTTTCCTTCGAAGATGCCCGCAAAACGTACCATCTTACCAAGTTCATGCGTACCAACCAGGGTACCTGCATCAACCTGAAACCGATCGTACGTCGCGGACAACGAGTGGAAGAAGGCGATATTCTCTGCGAAGGTTATGCCACCGAAAACGGTGAACTTGCCCTCGGCCAGAACCTGAAAGTGGCCTTCATGCCATGGAAAGGCTACAACTTCGAGGACGCTATCGTGCTCTCCGAGCGCGTGGTACAGGAAGACGTATTTACCTCTATCCACATCGAACACTTCGAACTCGACGTGCGCGATACTAAACTGGGTGAGGAAGAACTGACGCAGGACATTCCGAACGTGAGCGAGGAAGCCACCAAAGACCTCGACGAAAACGGTATCATCCGTATCGGCGCATGGGCCAAGGAAGGCGATATCCTGATCGGTAAAATCACGCCGAAAGGGGAAACAGACCCCACACCGGAGGAAAAACTGCTGCGCGCGATCTTCGGCGACAAAGCGGGCGACGTAAAAGACGCCTCGCTGAAAGTGCCGCCGAGCATCAACGGCGTCGTGATCGACAAACAACTTTTTGCCCGTGCCAAAAAGGACAAAGTCCAGAAAGAATCGGAAAAAGCACTGCTCGACAAACTCGACGACGAACACGCAGTAGCGCTCAACAAACTGAAAACCATCCTGATCGACAAACTGCAACTGCTGGTGAAAGACAAAGTCACCAACGGTATCCGCAGCATCTATGGCGACGAAATGGTGCCGAAAGGCTCCAAACTCAGCACCCAGATCCTGCGCGACCAGATCGACTACAGTCAGGTGGACTACCAGAACTGGCTCAGCGATAAATCCAGCAATGCACTGATTTCTCGCCTGCTGCACAACTACAGCATCAAAGTCAACGAAGAAGTAGGCCGTTACAAACGCGAGAAATTCAACATCAGCATTGGTGACGAATTGCCCGCAGGCGTACTGAAACTGGCAAAAGTGTACGTTGCGAAAAAGCGCAAACTCAAAGTGGGCGACAAACTCGCCGGCCGCCACGGTAACAAAGGTATCGTAAGCCGTATCGTCCGTATGGAAGATATGCCGTTCTTGGAAGACGGTACACCGGTCGACGTAGTCCTGAACCCGCTGGGCGTACCTTCGCGTATGAACCTGGGCCAGATTTTCGAAACGGTACTCGGATGGGCAGGCGAACGCCTCGGCTGCAAATTTGCAACTCCGATCTTCGATGGCGCTAAAACCGACGAAGTGGAAGCATGGATCGAAAAAGCCGGCCTGCCGGAACTCGGCCAGACCTACCTCTCCGACGGCGAAACGGGCGACCGCTTCCACCAGAAAGCAACAGTGGGCATCATTTACATGCTCAAACTGAGCCACATGGTAGACGACAAGATGCACGCGCGCTCGATCGGACCATACTCGCTCATCACGCAACAACCGCTCGGTGGTAAAGCCCAGTTCGGTGGTCAGCGTTTCGGTGAGATGGAGGTGTGGGCCCTCGAAGCCTACGGCGCATCCAATATCCTGCAGGAACTGCTCACGTATAAATCGGACGATATTCAAGGTCGTGCGAAAGCCTACGAAGCCATCGTTAAAGGCGATAACCTGCCGGATGCCAACATACCAGAATCGTTCAACGTATTGGTGCACGAATTGCGTGGCCTGGCGTTGGATGTGAAGTTTGAATCATAGTTATTGGTTATTAGTTATTGGTTATTAGGACGGTAACCCTTGGCCTTTCTTAATAACAAAGCCAAAAGTTATCACCCTAATAACCAATAACCAATAACTAATAACCAGTACAATGAATTACATCACGACCTGGATTTACCTGGACAGCCCGGAAGAAACCTCCGAGTATCCGCAAGTAGGAAAAGGATCGCATCAGAGCGATTTTCAGAAAGTGTACTGGCGTTGTGTGACCGTTTTTTTTGCCCTGAGCAAACACTACAACCCGACGGCGAGACACATCCTGTTTTCCAACAAAAAAGCGGAGGAATTTCCGGTAGTAGATGGTCTGAACATACAGCAGTTTTTACAAGAAAAAGAGGTAGACATCGTCACGATCCCGCTCACCTGGCAAACACCAGAAGGGTATTTCGGAAAATGGCGCAATCAGTTCTACATCTTCGACATATTACAGTTCATTGAACAACAGGAAGTTAGTGACGAATCCGCTTTTGTGGTGCTCGATTCCGATTGCGTGATACATGCTTCTTTGGAGGACATGTTTCACAACATCAGACAACATGCACTCATGGTATTGCCCATGCCGTACGACGAAGATTTTAACATCAACGGTATTACGCGCAAGGGCATGCAGCAGGTGTATGCAGCACTCGACGGCAACGCTCCGGCCACTCCCCCACTCTATTATGGCGGGGAAGTGTTCGCCGCCACGCTCCCAACGATCCGGCAAATCAATGCCATCGCACCGGGAGTCTGGCAGCATATGCTGGAACGCCACCGCAACGGTCAGATCAAGTTCAACGAAGAAGCCCATTTTTTGAGTTATTGCTACTACAAAATCGGCCGCTTCGGACAACTCGATCGTTTTATCAAAAGGATATGGACTTCACCGAAATACAACAACGTTCGACCCGAAGACGCGCATTTGCCTATCTGGCACCTGCCTTCGGAAAAAACGGGGGGTATTGCGCTGCTGTTCCAATACCTGGCGAACAACAGCCGCCGCTGGATGGATGTCGACCTGGGAAAATACCTGGGCGTACCCAAACGGAAGAAATACCTCGATTTCAAGCATTTTTTGAAACATACGTGGGTGTATAAGGCACTGGCTTCTTCTTGATGTTGATGAGGGTTGATAAGGGTTGATGAGGGTTGATATTCAGCCGCTCGGGGTAAGGATAGCGTTTTTTATTCATCGAGTGGCTGAATATCAACCCTCATCAACATTCATCAACCCTCATCAACACTGAACACCACTTATCAACCCTCATCAACCCAAAAAAGTACACACGAATTTCAAATTCTCGACAGCAATATGCCTTTCAAAAAGAAAAGCAATAAAACAGATCAGGGTTTCGACTCCATCGTCATTTCCCTGGCCAGCCCGGATGAAATTCTGGAGCGCAGCTACGGCGAAGTTCTGAAACCGGAAACCATCAACTACCGCTCCTACAAGCCCGAACGCGACGGCTTGTTCTGCGAGCGCATTTTTGGTCCGGTAAAAGACTACGAGTGCTACTGCGGTAAATACAAACGTATCCGTTACAAAGGCATCGTGTGCGACCGCTGCGGTGTGGAAGTAACCGAGAAAAAAGTGCGCCGCGAACGCATGGGCCACATCCGCCTGGTGGTGCCGGTGGTACACATCTGGTTTTTCAAAAGCCTGCCGAACAAAATTGCTTACCTGCTCGGCACCTCTTCGAAAAAACTGGAAGCCATCGTGTACTACGAGCGCTACGTAGTGGTACAACCCGGTGTGAAAGCCGAGGAAGGCATCAGTCGTATGGACCTGCTGACCGAGGAGGAATACCTCGAAATCCTCGACACCCTGCCGAAGGAAAATCACCTGCTCGACGAGACGCACCCCGACAAGTTTGTCGCTAAAATGGGCGCCGACGCCATCTTTTCCCTGCTGAGCACGCTCAACCTCGACGACCTGTCGGCCCAGTTGCGCAACGACTCGCACATGGAAACCAGCATGGCTAAAAAAACGGAGGCCAACAAACGCCTCCGCGTCGTGGAAGCCTTCCGCGAAGGCCTCGAAGGCGCTGGCCAGCGTCCGGAATGGACGGTGATCCAGTACCTGCCCGTGGTGCCGCCCGAACTGCGCCCGCTGGTGCCGCTGGATGGTGGCCGTTTTGCGTCGTCCGACCTGAACGACCTGTACCGCCGCGTCATCATCCGCAACAACCGCCTGAAGCGCCTGCTCGAAATCAAGGCGCCGGAGGTGATCCTGCGCAACGAAAAGCGCATGTTGCAGGAAGCCGTCGACTCGCTGTTCGACAACTCGCGTAAGTCCAACGCCGTAAAAGCGGAAGGCGGTCGCGCACTCAAATCGCTGTCCGACATCCTGAAAGGTAAACAAGGTCGTTTCCGTCAGAACCTGCTCGGTAAACGTGTCGACTACTCCGGCCGTTCGGTAATCGTTGTAGGCCCTACCCTGAAACTGCACGAATGCGGTATTCCGAAGGCCATGGCTGCCGAACTGTTCAAACCGTTTATCATCCGCAAACTCATCGAGCGCGGTATCGTTAAAACGGTGAAATCGGCCAAAAAACTCGTCGACCGCAAAGACCAGGTTATCTGGGAAATTCTCGAAAATATCCTGCGTGGCCACCCGGTCATGCTCAACCGTGCTCCAACGCTGCACCGACTGTCTATCCAGGCATTCCAGCCGCGCCTCATCGAAGGCAAGGCAATCCAGTTGCACCCGCTCGTTTGTACGGCTTTCAACGCCGACTTCGACGGTGACCAGATGGCCGTACACGTGCCGCTGAGCCACGCCGCAATCCTGGAAGCACAGGTGCTTATGCTGTCGAGCCACAACATGCTGAATCCGCAGGACGGCTCGCCGATCACCCTGCCTTCTCAGGACATGGTTCTGGGTCTGTACTACCTGACCAAAGAACGCAAATCCATTCCGGAAAACCCGGTAAAAGGCGAAGGCAGCCGTTTCTACTCGCCGGAAGAAGTGACCATCGCCTACAACGAAGGCCGCCTCGACCTGCACGCTGCCATCGAATGCCGCATCAACCAGTTGGAAAACGGCGAAACCGTGACCAAACGCATCAAAACGACCGTTGGCCGCGTGATTTTCAACCAGGCCGTGCCACCCACGGTGCCTTATATCAACGACCTGCTCACCAAGCGGAACCTGAAAGGCATCATCGGTGAAATCATCAACCAGACCAGTTTCAAACAGACGGCCGAATTCCTCGACGCCATCAAGGAACTGGGCTTCGGATGGGCCTTCAAAGCCGGTCTGTCGTTCAACCTGGGTGACCTGATCATTCCGGATCTGAAACGCACGGCCCTCGAAGCCGCACAGTCGGAAGTAGACGAGGTGTGGGACAACTACAACATGGGTCTCATCACCTACAACGAGCGTTACAACCAGATCATCGACAAATGGACGTTTGCGGACAACCGCATTACCGACCAGCTGATGCGCGAACTGAGCAGCCACAAACAGGGCTTCAACTCCGTGTTCATGATGCTCGACTCCGGTGCGCGTGGTTCGAAACAACAGATCAAACAGCTCTGCGGCCTCCGTGGACTGATGGCCAAACCGCGTAAGTCGGGCGACACCGGCGGCGCGATCATCGAAAACCCGATCCTGTCGAACTTCCTCGAAGGGCTGTCCGTACAAGAGTTCTTTATCTCTACGCACGGTGCTCGTAAAGGTCTGGCCGACACGGCCCTGAAAACGGCCGACGCCGGTTACCTCACACGTCGTCTGGTAGACGTAGCCCAGGACGTGGTCATTCGCGAAGACGACTGCCTCACGCTCCGCGGTATCGACACCACGGCGTTCAAGGAAGGTGACAAAATTGTTCAGAACCTGCGCGACCGTATCAAAGGCCGCTACAGCCTGCACAATGTGTACCACCCCGATACGGAAGAACTGCTGGTAGGCGCTGCGGAGTACATCTCCGACAAAATCGCTGCTGCCATCGACGAGGCTGAAATCGAAATGGTAACCATTCGTTCGGTACTTACCTGCGAAAGCCGCCACGGTGTGTGCGCCAAATGCTACGGTAAAAACCTCGCTACCGGTCGTAAAGCCGAAATCGGCGACGCAGTGGGTATCATCGCTGCACAGTCGATCGGTGAGCCGGGTACGCAGCTCACGCTCCGTACGTTCCACACCGGTGGTACGGCCATGATCGGTATGACTGAAAACGACATCACCGCTCGTAACCACTGCCGTGTGGAATTCGACTCCATCCGCACCGTCGACGGTGTCGACAACGATGGTAAAGCCATCAAGGTGGTCGTTTCTCGTACTGGTGAAATCCGCAGCGTGGATCCGAAAAACGGTCGTACACTGGCCAACAACTACATCCCGTACGGCGCAATTCTGTTCGTGACCGACGGTCAGGAACTCCAGCGCGGCGATAAAATCTGCGAATGGGATCCGTTCAACGCCGTGATCGTGAGCGACTTCGGTGGTGTGATCCGGTACAACAACCTGGAGGAAGGCACCAACTTCCGCATGGAGCGCGACGACCAGACCGGTTTTGCCGAGAAGATCGTTATTGAAAGTAAGAACAAAAAGAAAATCCCGTCCATTTCCATTATCAATGGAAAAACGGGCGAGGAACTGAAAACATACTCGCTGCCGGTAGGCGCCTACATTTCTGTGGAAGACAACCAGGAAGTACGCTCTGGTCAGCAGATCGTGAAAATCCCGCGTAAACTGGGTAAAATCGCCGACATCACCGGTGGTCTGCCACGTGTTACCGAACTGTTCGAAGCGCGTAACCCGTCGAACCCGGCCATCGTGGCAGAGATCGACGGCGTGATCACCTTCGGCAGCATCAAACGCGGTAACCGCGAGTCGATCATCGAAGCCAAAGACGGCCAGAAACGCAAGTACCTGATTCCGCTGACCAAACACGTACTCGTACAGGACGGCGACTTCGTACGCGCCGGCACACCGCTGACAGAAGGCACCATTTCGGTGAAAGACATCCTGGCCATCCGCGGACCGTTCGCAGCGTCTTCGTACCTCGTTAACGGCGTACAAGAGGTGTACCGCTCACAGGGTATCAACATCAACGACAAACACATCGAGGTGATCGTACGCCAGATGCTGCGCCGTCTGGAAATTGTTGACCCGGGCGATACGCACTTCCTGGCCGGCGAACCCGTCGAGCGCAACGAGTTTATCGATTACAACGACTGGATTTTCGACAAGAAATACGTGCTCGACTCCGGCGACAGCAGCAAACTGAAAGCCGGCGCGCTCGTGACCCTGCGTCAGATCCGCGAGGAGAACTCGTTCCTGAAACGCAACGACAAGAAACTCGTGGAATTCCGCGACGCCCTGCCGGCCACGGCCGTGTCGATGCTGCTCGGTATTACCAAAGCCTCGCTGGGCACGGAATCCTGGATTTCGGCAGCGTCCTTCCAGGAAACCACGAAGGTGCTTTCTACCGCCGCTATCGCTGCGAAGAAAGACCACCTGATGGGCCTGAAAGAGAATGTGATCGTCGGCAAGAAAATCCCTGCTGGTACCGGTATGCGCGCGTATGAGCGTCTGCAGGTGACAGGCTCGGGACGGCCATTTAAAGATCAGCCGGAGGTAGCAGTGGTGGAAGAGGCGGATTAGGATTTACACCCCGCGAAGTGTGGGGTTCAGGATAATTGATATTGATCCCGGATTTTCTCTTGATGGAGAGAGTCCGGGATTTTTTGTTGGGGGGAGTTTGGAAATTTTAGATTTGGCACCTACTTTAGCGTCTCTTTGATGGCCTTATTTACTTAAAAAATTGTATACCAATCGCTTAATAAGGCCTCCAGTTATATCTCATTTAAAAATTACTATATGGCTCATAATCAACAAATTGTAAAGGAATTAAGAAAATCTTTAGATTCCTTCGATTTAAAGAAGGCAATTGAAAAATCAGATAATGAGGCTAAAACAAGAATGTATCTGGTTGAGCCCTTCTTTGAAACACTCCGATACCCAAGAGGTTTTGAAAGTGGGAATCTCGTCCCAGAGGTTGATGCAGATTATGCTAAACTTAAAAAGAAAAAGGCAGATTACCTTATATCATTTAAAGGTAAGCCAGAAATCATGATTGAAGTTAAAAAGGCAGAAACCAAACTTACAGATAGACATGTATCTCAATTAAATGAATATTTTAATAACATACAGAATTGTCGAGTAGGGATAGTTACCAATGGTGTTGAATATCATTTTTATTGTTGCAACTCCAATGGTAAGGTTGGGTTACATCCAACACCCTTTTATACATTTAACTGGGCTAATATTGAAGGAAGTAATATTGAAAAACTTTCAGAATTCTATGCTACGCTAATTGACTTAAATTCAATCATAGAATCAGCACAAGAGTCTTTTTTTCTTGAGGGCTTTGAAGATGCTTTGTTCAAAGAATTATCAAACCCTTCGCGAGAGTTGATCAAAGCTATATTTTCACATATGCATGGTAAAAGATTAACTGACTCAATTGAAAAACAAATTAAAAGTTTAATTAATTCTATGTCAATAAGAGCCTGTTTAGATAGGCTGGTTGTAGAAGAGGCCAAAAGGAATAACTCTGGAATAGTAACTACTTCTGAAGAGCTACAGGTATTCCAAACTATAAAAACAATTTTATCTCAACAAAAGCAGATAGAATCGAAGTCAATTGGCTACAGAGATCTTAAAGGTAAATTTTGTATTCTTTTAGAAGACAACATCCAAAAGAAAATTTGCGATTTATACATAACCCCGTCTAGTCATAAGATTGATATTGATGGAGACAGAATAGATATTCCTGATATAGATAGCATACTTAAATTAAAAAAAAGATTAATTGATAAAGCGTTGTCCTTGTTATAATGTTGAGTATATTTGATAAAAAGAGTTAAAGTTTTACCTTGAAGGTGATTGGGAAGTAACATTATTTAACCTCAAGTTAAATCGGAATTTTTTGCTCATTAACTTTTCTTTGCCCTCTTACAAAATAAGGGACAGAGAATACTGCATAGCCGATGTTGTAAATCTTACCTGATGTTGCATTTTCAATGGAGGGTAAAAGAGTGAGGTAGATATTAAAATGATAATCCACTTTATATAGACTTTGAATTTCATTTCCGTTGCTCATAGAACCAGTTCCTGGATACAATTGTAGACTGCGATTCGTGACTGAATCGATATTAACAATTTTTTCCACCGCTGTTGGCGTCCGCTCCAAACTGTATCGGCCATTGTTGGCGTCCGCCCCAAAGTATAGTTGGCGAGGACGCCAACTACGGCCGCTGGTACGGCTGCTGGAGGTTCGGTAACATCGTTCATTTCACATACAAGAAGCCACAGACACTTGCCCACCCTGTCAGGGCCCGCGTCAAGCCTGCCGAGCCGCCCAAGGGCCATTGTTGGCGTCCTCGCCAACAATAAGCACTGAAATGAGTGGCTTCATTTTATTGTGCAATTGGCAAGGACAAAGCAACGAGCCTGTCCATCCGCTTATCACATCCAACACATCTCTCCTACACCTGGCTACGTCTTCCTGACCTTCTAATGTCCAATCCATACCATCCAAAACGTCTATTGGGCCGTGTGATACCTTTTATATACTGCCGAATATGTCTTTCTGACCGTTGGTTATATTCGCCACGTATTAGAATAGGTTATTCGACGTATTCAGATACATCCGGAACCCAAACATATACAGAGAGAACGTAAACGACGGTCAAAAAGACGTATCTGGATAGGTTGGGCAACCTATTTGCATACAGGTGTGACGTAAATGAGGGGCAAAAAGACTTATTTGACGGTATACAAAAGGCATTGGCTGGTCGAAAAGGCGAGTATCCCGTGTGACGCGCTAGCCCGAAAGAAATCAAGCGGCACAGAAGCTCCAATCCGTCTAACGAACAAACTTAATTGATCCGATTTTATCGTTCCATTTTTTTGTTCTCAAATCAGGAATATTTTGGGAAACCTCCATCCATCCACCCGTGTAATTATGTCCGTCATATACCCGCACTTTTGCAGAACCGACAATCTGAATACTCGAAGCCACGTCAGCAAAGTTGATGGTGCCTAAATCGAGATCAGGGACATCCACCTCGAAAAGTCGCGAGTCCCCTTTGTAATTGGGGTGCTCAAATAAGCGAATACCCGGATGTGGTGGAGTTGTGCCGATAGTGTTAGGGCCCAACCTGACTGAACCGACAAGATCGTTCCATCCCAGGGAATTCAGATCAGGAACATTATTCGAAATTTTTATCGACGGGCCTGTGAAATAACGCCCATCATATAACTGTACACTGGAAATTCCAATCAACTGAATACTGGAAGTCACATCATCAAAGTTGATAGAGCCCAAATCCAGGTCCCCTACATCAGTATTAAAATACCTTGAATCTCCGCCATAGTTAGGGTGTTGATAAAGCATAACGCCATGTTTCGCCCCATCTGATGGAACAAAAGAATAATGCATAAGAGTGACCTTATTTGAACTGCCCGCTCCCCAACTGTAAACCAGCGCATGAAGTTGTCCTGTAATAAATGGCGCCATACGGTTGTCTAGGTTCCAAAGAGTGAGGCCCTGTGGTTCATCCGGCGCAACCGCTCCATTGTTGAACGAGAAGTTGAATGACCCAAACTCCTTACGCTCAGGATTGATGGAATGGGCCACTTCTTTCCATGAATCCGTATTAATGACATGAATTCCATCGGTATTAATGACCTTATAAGACACGCCACAACTCATGTAAAGAAGTGGTCCGTCTGCATAAAACTCCCCGCCTTGTATGTTTTTCAAAAATAGCGGTTTGTTTTTGGCATCTTTTAACTGAATAGGCTCCCCGTCTCGTTGGACGATGAGTTTCTGTTGATTAGCCAATATATCCCATTTAACGCTGTAAAGGAACAAAGTACTTGCATCGTCCTCAGAAGAAACCAAGTTACCCTCAGGGCTCACTGCACACCAACCTATGTCCTTTTGCCCTGGTAATTCGGCATAACATTGGTAGGATAAATCATCGGCTTTAAAAACAACAATGATAGCCCCATTGGGCCCTCTCATCGGTACCATAAGAAATCCATTATGGCAGTCGATGTCCCCCGGATGAGTCACGCCCATTTTATGTAGTATATCAACATCTGTTCTCCGAACATGGCGGACATTCGGATTTGTTGATTTGGAAAAATCCTGGTCAATCATTTCATCAGCGGGTATACGCCAAATGATCCAGTCCGGGTTTTCACCGTACCCCATCGTATTGGTGCCTGTAGCGCTGAAAAACCAGTTCTTACCGTCATTGGCTACACCTTGCGTGGCCGTATTATTGTCTCCCCAATTTGGTGTCCTGTTGTCAGGATACCGCCCTAGATAAACCGGTTGGGTAGGGCTTGCTGGAGGCAAAGTAAGTGGCCCTCCCAAGACAGGTTGGGCGAGTGCAGATGCCGCGTGTAAAACAGATAGGATAATAAATGCAATAAACACCATCTGTCCAAGTCTAAATGAGGAGGCTAATAGAGCAGATGTTCTCTGTTTGGGGCAATTAAGCGGATAAAAAAGGCACTTGATTTCCATATAAAAAATGTTGAATATTTATTAATTGTAACGGCATTACTATCTAATTGCGACATGTCTTACTCAACCTCTCCACCCTACTGCATCGCATAGTCGTCCCACTGCTTCATCACACGTTTAAAATTTCGGAAAAATTCCATATTGACGCCCATTGTATCAAAGTGTTGAGGGTCAAAATCTTCGCCAAGCCATTCCAGCAATTCGTCTTGCCCTTCCGTTCCCGGTTTGTTAAATCTTTCCAGTATATCGGCATATCCCCCCATACCGCCACAGTCTTCCGGTGGGCAGGCGCCCAGGCCAGCCATCACCACGGGGTATTTCTGTTTGGCATCCGGGTTGAGTATCTGCACCAGTTCAACGAGGTGTGTCCAGCCGTCGCCGAAATCATATTCGTACACGATTTTATCTCCCGGTTCGGTCAGGCGATCAGCAATTGTTACTTCTTTGGAATTGGTGACTTCTTCATCCTCCCAGATGTCTTCCCAGGGCGGGCATATTAATTCTTCCTGATCTCCGACAATGAATTGATGCAAGTGACTATTCGTCCAGCCCATTGCGAACTGAAGCATATAGTGCAATTCATAAAAAGTAGCATTTGAAGCAGTTTGAATACGACGCCAAATGCGGGGTTTGCTCTCGAGCAGCGTTATTTCAAGTTCAAAAACAGGAGCCATAACAAGGGATATTTCAATTTTCCATGGCTAAATATAGTACAAAATGAGCATTCCGTTATTTTCGCCTCAAATCAATACCCACCATGTCCATTACACGCCCAACACTCCAACACCCCGAGGTATATGCCCTGTTCGAGTATGGCCTGGATATTCCGGACAGCGTACTGGAGCCCATCCTCGCCCTGCCACGACACTCGCTCCGCGCCGATCTGGAAGCCCTGATCCGCCTGTCGATCCATACCGATATTGAAACTTTGGAAGAGTCTGAGGCGCCCTGGTTTCCTTTCCATGCCCTGCTGTTGCTGGCCGAATTGCGCGCGGAGGAGAGCCTGCCTCTCGTTTTGGAGGTCTTAAGGATGCCGGGGGACACGCTGGATTATTGGTTTGGAGATATGGTGCTGGAAGAATTCTGGGGCGTTATAATATGGTGCGGGCAGCATCAGATTCCCATGCTGATGGAATTTATTAAAGATACCAGTGTTCCGGACCCGTTCATGCGGAGCCTGGCCGTAACATCCCTGGGGCAACTGGTTTTTCATTTTCCCGAACGCCGGGACGAAATATTGAAATCATTGGGCGAATTGCTGGCCCACTTCAACGAGATCGAGACATTTGAAGAACCGGATTATTATCCGGCTACCGAAGTTATCAACACCCTGGCCGACCTAGAAGCACGGGAATTCCTGCCTGCTGTACAGGAATTGTATGAAAAAGAGCGGGTAGACGAGTTCGTCCGGGGAGATTGGGAGGAATACCTGAAAGAATTCGGCGATAAATATGATTCCAAACGCCCGCTTTGGAGTCGCTACCAAGAGTGGCTGAATACCCGCGGAGTGTCCTGGCAGAAAATGTGGGAAGATAGTTTACGAATTTCCAAGGAAGCAGAACAAATCCGCCTTGAAAAGGCAGAAAAAGAGAAAGCCCGCCTTCTAAAACTGGAAATAGAACGGGCGCTTCTTCTTAAGCATCAACAAGCAGGTGGTGGTTCTAAAATCGGGCGAAACGACCCATGCCCCTGTGGTTCGGGAAAAAAATACAAAAAGTGCTGTGGGGCCAATTTGTAGTAGTATTCCTATCTACACTTCTCCGGAAATCCTTCCCGAAAACCCGCCCGATGGCAAAAAAACTCCAGTTGCAACGTATCATCGCCCGTAAGAATCCACCCGTCGCGCAACTGCTGCACCGCCTCCATCTCCGGGGTGCTCCACTCGGGAATTTTTGGGAGGAACACTGCCGTGTGGGAAGGGGCGATTTTCCACATAGCAATGGCGCCTGCACACATAGGGCAAGGCTCGAAGGAGGTGACCAGGAAAATACTGTCGCGGTGGATCGCCGAAAATTTGGAGGCGCCACCCACTGCTGCAATCGCTTTAGTCAGTGCGTTGACCTCTGCATGGCCTGCCGCATCGCCATGGGATTGTGTGGTGTTATGCCCCGTTACGATTACCCATCCGGTATCGGTACCGATGGCAACACAGGCGCCTACAGGAACCTCCCCTGTCTTTTCTCCTTGATCCATGGCCGAGCGTACGCTATCCACCATGGCAGGTTGCAGCCAGGTCGGACGGGCGGCCAAGGCGGTTCGGGGCGGAGGGGTGTGTTGGGTATTGCAGCCGATCAGCGCAAACAATACGGCGATGAAGCATAATGGCGTGATAGGGCCTCGCACATTCAGGCAGCGATCAGTGACAGTCTTTTTTGTTGGTGGTCTCAAAGATGTAGGGTGTTTTGTATGAAATATAGGCTCCAGGATGGTCAAATTTACAGGTTTTACAAGTACTTACTCGTGAATGTGCTACCGCTTTCCAGTCATTTGAGTATGTTGGGATTTCCCTAGCCGGGCTGCCACGAAGAATATTGAATTATTGCACCTTGTCCATTTTTGGGGATGGTAAGAACCTTCGCAGCGGCTGTGGTTGTGATATATGCCAAGTGCTGTTCAGGTGGTGGTATGGGCTAAAGCCCATACCACCACCTGAACAGCACTTGGCTATTGTTGTATTGGCACACAGTCTGGCATCAAGCGAGTGGCTACGACCACTGGCGCCTGAAACCTGCCCCATCCCACCTCATTCCCTTTTCCCAAACTGCTTTGCCCACACTTGCCCGTCCGCCAACAAATAAAAGGTAAATACTCCTTCAGGAAGTTGGCTCACATCCAGTTCATAATCAGCACTTTCCGCATCCCAGGCGCCGGATAGTGCCTTAGCGCCCATGCTGTCGAACACCTGCCAGGAGCCCCCGCTATTGAGAGGTTCTTCGAGGTGAATGCGCAGGAAGCGGGTTGCAGGAGAAGGCGCCAGTGTGATGTGGCTTCCCGGATGGAACGCCACCCTGATGAGCGGCCCCAGCGACGCGGCTCCATCAACATCCACCTGCCGAAGTCGATAGAAATTGGCGCCATTCAGTGGTTTTTCATCGGTAAAATGGTAGTCCTGCCGTTCCTGGCTGTTGCCGGCGCCGTGCACCTGACCGATTTCCCGGAAGGTACGGCCATCGGCGCTGCGTTCGATGACGAAAAAAGCATTGTTCGTTTCAGTAGCCGTGGCGAAGGAAAGAAGCACGGAAGCGCCTTCTTTTTTACCGGAAAAAAATAAGAGTTCTACCGGCAGGCTGGCGAGGCCGGATACCCTGAAATTGTCGATCCCAATGGCATCGTCTGCTCCGCTGGCATCTACATCGAGCCAGCGCATACAGAAGGAAGTGCCGGGCGGGATGGACAGCCCTGTGATCGTGTACACGAACGACTGCGAGTGTCTGACGGTGTTGCTGCCAGTTTGCTGCCCCGGATTGCGATATGCCAATTGCGGCAGGGTCGTCCAGCCGTCTGCTGTGCTGATGTCATTGGTTTGGGTATTGATTTGAAAATCAAGTCCGTCGGGGCGGTTGCTGCTGCCTACTCGCCAGGTTTCAGCGATAAATTCGACGGTAATGCTGGTAATGAAACGTGTCGGCATGTTATTGACAAAGCATACTCCAACGGTGGGCACCAACGAGCCCGATTGCAAGCCGCCAAAGCAATACTCGCTGGGGGTACCGAGCAGGTAGGTATTGCCCGTTGCATTGGAACCAGGGCCTACGCCGAAGTTGGTGTCTGCATTGTCGCCGGTTTCAAAAAAAGACCAGCCCACCGGCACTTCGGGCTGTGTAAAAGTTTCGAGGTAGGTAAAGGTGGGAGAAGTGATGGAGATTTGCGCACGGCCGCCAATCGCTCCGAGCAGAGCGATGACCATACAGGTGATCGTTTTCATTGTAATTCTTTGGTTTTTCCGGCGTACACCGAGGCAGCGTGTTCAAACACGCGCTTCAGGAAATACGCAGGTGCGTGTTAATAAATGAAGGTATCTCAAGGGGGGGACCTTTGGGAAACAAAATTAAGGTGACCAAGAGGAAAGGTGCAAGTCAGGGTAGCATCTAACAAGTAGTTGCCGTAAAATTTAACGCATGGCTGCCGGTAACATTCCAATAATCCATTCTTTATTCCGGTCAATACTGCCACTCCTCGCCAGGCACCTCTTATTCCCAAAAAATAACTATCAGTAAATTTTTATTGCTTATCAATAAATATTTATTACCTTTGCAGTATCATTTAAATCAACATACAACTATGTCAAAAAGTGAAGACTTCGTATTCAAAGGCCTGCAAATCATTGCATGGGTCATTTTTGTGGGTTTATGCGTGGAAGCAGGCGGCTTGGTGGTAAATTTTGTAGTGAGTATCTACAAGCCTGAATTTATCCAGAACCTGTATCAAAAACTGGACTTGAGCGACATGTACGAGCACAATCAGGGCGCCTATTTCGGGATGTATAGTTTCATCCTGATAGTATCCTTTTTGAAAGCCTACCTGTTCTATCTGGTCATCGAACTTTTGCACAAACTGGATTTATCCAACCCGTTCAACACTTTCGTTTCCGCGCAGATCAGTAAAATTGCCTATTGTACTTTTTACATAGGCCTCTTGAGTTTTATCGCCCGTCAGGTAGCCCAAAACCCGCTGCATCAAGTTTTTTCCATTGACAAACTGGACGAATTCTGGGTAGACAGTCAGGCATTTATTCTGATGTCGGCCGTCATTTATGTGATTGCGGCAATCGTTAAAAAAGGGGTGGAAATCCAAAACGAAAACAACTTAACGATATAAGCCATGCCAATCATTGTCAACCTGGATGTAATGATGGCCAAGCGAAAAATGTCGCTCAACGAGCTGTCAGAGAAAGTAGATCTAACCCTTTCCAATTTATCCATATTAAAAACCGGGAAAGCCAAAGCGATTCGTTTTAGCACCCTGGCGGCGATTTGCAAAGTGCTTCAATGCCAGCCGGGAGATATACTTGAATTTGTGGAAGGCCCGGATGTGGAGGACCCGATGGACACGACTGCGCCGTAGTTTCTTGTGTAGTTGGCGCGGACGCCAACTACGGCCCTTAGTTCAACACATAAAATCAGGTCAGATTTTTATTTTGTTTTTCGTCCTGAAAACCTATGAGGTTTAGCGCTCGATAAAATTAAAATATGGTCATCTGTGTAAATTAGATACATGTGACACAGCCTCAATAATCAACCCCTTTCGCCCTCCTATCGACATTTCTGCGGAAACGCCTCCCGAAAACCCACGCGGTGGCAGAAGAACTCCAGTTGCAGTGTATCATCGCCGGTAAGAATCCACCCATCGCGCAACTGCTGCACCGCTTCCAACTCCGGCATCTTCCATTCAGGCAATTTGGGAAGGAACACCGCTGTGTGGGAAGGTGTGATTTTCCACATAGCCATCGCGCCTGCACACATCGGGCATGGCTCAAAGGAGGTGACCAGGAAAATACTGTCGCGGTGGATAGCCGAAAATCGGGAGACGCCGCCAAGCGCTGCAATCGCTTTGGTCAGTGCGTTGATCTCTGCATGGCCTGCCGCATCGCCTTTGGATTGCGTGGTGTTATACCCTGTAACGATTACCCGGCCAGTATCGGTGCCGATGGAAATACAGGCGCCCACAGGAACTTCCCCTGCCTTTTCTCCCCGTTCCATGGCCGAGCGTACACTATCCACCATAGAAGGTGTCAACCAGATCGGTCGGGCTGCCAGGGCGGTTCGGGGCAAAGGAATCGGATGGGTATTGCAGCCGATCAGCGCACACAGTATGACGATAAGGAAAGGTTGTATGCTTTGGCTTCGCACATTCAGGCCCTGCTTTTTTGTTGGTTGTCTCACAGATGTAAGGTGTTTTGTATGCAATGTCGGCTACTGGATGGTCAAATTTACAGGTTTTGTAACTTCTTACTCCTGCTCCTACTATTGCATTCCACCTCATCACCCGAGCAGCACCGGCGACCGGCCAATACACCTGTGTCTGTAACCTGAAAAATGCCCGAGAACCCATGTGGCGATACATAGGTAACGTGAGTTCGGGATTATACACCCGTTTCAGCCAGTGTAAACATTTGAAAATCAATGCATTGGCCAGGCCTTGTTCGGGCGCCCTTATTCAAATCCCGATTTTGCTCCCTTGGAAGCGGCAGTGAGCACCCATGTTTGAGGCCCGCCGCAGGCGGGACGAGTTTGGGTGCGAACCCGCTTCCAAGGAGAGCAAAATCGTAGGATTTGAATACAGCCTTGATTTTTTGGTACTTTTCATCAAGGAAAAAGTATAATATAGCACGATGATTCCACTCTCAGAATCACTTTTCAGTTTCATTACAACCAATACAACACTCACTCCATTTCAAGAAACTAAAACCGCCATTATGAACAAGACAACTCCACGTTCCGGCCATTTCAACTTTGTTGTATCCGCCACCAAACTGCTTGTGCTCTCCGTTTTTCTACTGTTCAACCTGGCCGATGCAGCAGCACAACGCCTTCAAATTCAGGTGCATGCAGGGGGCAACTTCAGTAAAGCCCGAATACAGGACTCCGAATCAGGATACGTGTCCCGCGAAACTTCTACTTTCTTTGACACCTTGCCGGTACAATTGGGCCTGGGCGTGAAAATCAAGGCTTTTCGCCATTTTTACCTCCGCGTGGATGGCTCGTACAAAGCCTATCGGACATATTTTTATGCCGAACTGCCGGACGGGAGTTTGCCAAAATACATAACAGGCAATCTTTACAATGAAAAATTTATCTACTCCCTGTTGCCCGAGTTTCAGTACAAGATAATAAGTGGTCATCGCTTCGAATTGCCTGCATATGTTTTTGCAGGGCCGGTATTAAGTTTTGAAAGAAAAACGAATTATTCCATCAACTACCAGATATATGGTGGCGTGTCGGCAGTGGAGAGAACCATTAAACCATTTCCCCAATCAGGATGGAGTGTCGGATTGGGCGTCAACCCCAAATGGCGCCGATTGGGATTAATGCTGGAAGGTCGATTGCTTCGTATCGGCTATCAGGACGAAGGCACATTCGTGGGCAAAATTGCCTACCAGCATTTTACAGTGATGTATGGCATTACATACGACCTGTTTTGAACACCCGTTTTTATGCCGGCGTTTTTCTGCGCCACATCATTGCTCCAAACACCACTGTCGCCGCCGCCATCAGCCCGATAAAAAACAAATAGTAATTCGCGCCGGTCAGACCGGAAAAAACACCTCCGGCTGCAATACTGCCGTTGATGGCCGATACGATGTAATTTCCCAGAGAAATGGTGAGCAGCCAGAACGACATGATGGTGCTTTTCATACTTTCGGGGGCCTGCGTGTAGGCGTATTCAAGCCCGGTTTGGTAAATGAGCACTTCGGCAGCGGTCAGAATGACATATGCCAATACCTGCCAACCGATGCTGGGACTTTGGCCCTGGTCTATTTGCACCTGAATCAGGTAAATAATCACGAAAGACAGGATGGTTAGCAGGAAACCCACGCCAACTTTCCGGTAAGGGCTAAGGCGAACGCCGCGTTTTTCGAGCCAGGGAAATACCACGTAACTATAGAGAGGAATGTACACTAGCACGAGAATGGAATTGACCGACTGCACCTGCTCGGCCAGCCAGGTGTGCCCGAGGAAATGCAGGTCCATTTTTTTTGCCTGCAACACCCATTCGCTGCTGTTCTGGTCGTTGAGGGCCCAGAAAGCGGGAACCATGGCAAAAAAGGCCAGAATGCGCCAAACGGATTTGACGGCGTCTACCCGCTCGGGAGCGTAACGGGTTTTGGCAGCATCCAGCCAGCCTGTTTTGCTCCGCTGGCCCCGAAAATATTGAAGGGCGGCAAAGGCACTGATGGACATGAAGTTGGCACGGTTGACACCCGAAGGCGGCACCCGTACGTAACTGTTGCGGCCCAGGAAAAACACCAGCGTTGCCAGTGCCATCAGCACGCCCGGCACCCCGAAAGCCACCATGGGCGATGCATATTGCATAACCAGCGGCGTGAGCAGCATGGAAATAAAAGCACCTACGTTGATACTGAAATAAAACCAGGAAAAGGCCTTGCTGCGCAGCGATTCATCGGCAGGGTCGATCTGGTCGCCCACATTGGCCGACACACAGGGTTTGATGCCACCGGCGCCCACGGCAATGAGCAGCAGGCCGAAAAGAAACCCGTTCAGGTTGTCCTGAAAAATGGCCAGGCAGGCATTGCCCGCGCAGTACACCAGCGAGAGGTACAGGATAACGCGGTATTTACCCCAAAACCAGTCGGCCACCACAGCCCCTACCAGCGGGAGAAAATAAACCAGTGTGTTGAAAAAGTGGGTGATGTCATTGGCTTTGGCAGCAGCCTGCGCTTCCAGTGCGGGAGCACCGCCGGGGTTGAAAAACTGCGATACCAGAAAGGTGGTCAGGATGGCTTTCATGCCGTAGAAACTAAAGCGTTCGGCGGCTTCGTTTCCGACGATGTAGTAAATGCTGCGGGGGAGTTTGGACGTGCTGGCCATGATGCAGTGCGGATTTTTGTGAAAGAATACCACAAAAGTCCGGGCTGTAGGTGGCAGGGCGACTACCGGATTGGCTATTGGAATGTAACAAAACGGGTAACAAGTTCACTCAAAGCACTATTTCCTGCCTGCTAAACACCAGCGAATAAATTCCTTTCCCATCGCGCACAAACAGGTCGCCTTTCTGGAGCAGGTGGCCGATGCCTTCGTCTGCCAGTTTCTGGTTGATGGGTTCGAGCAGGCGTTTGACCATAGTGTCAAAATTTTCGGTAAACTCTTCGCGGTGGAAGTTCTCGCCCGCACTCACGCGTTCGGCGCAGCGCCGGAGAAAGAGATAGGGCGATTGCCGGTTGGTAAAATCAAACACCAGGTTTTGAAAAGCAAAATGTTCGGTTTGCAGGCTCATGGTCACGTAGTGGCGGATACCACGCGTTTCGAAGCGCAGTTGATTGGCCTGCTGCCCCGGCTCACGCGACACCACTTCTTCTTCCAGTTGGCTGCCCAGCCAGGAAATGGCGAGTACGAGGATGCAAATAACCAGCGCCGGGCGCGAAAGCATCCGGATAACATGATCGTCCAGCATACCTTGCGTGCCTGTACTGCCAGCAAAATTGGGGTCTTTGATCAATTCCACCACCTGGGTATACACCAAAGAAAAACAAACCAGCAAGGTAAACAGGGTCATCAGGTGTATACCGCGCTCGTAAAATATGACGGCAATGCTCAAACACAGCAACAACGCCACCACCACGGAAACCACCGTGTCGGTCATCAGCCACACCCTGGGCTCCAATGGGAAGGTGGCAAAGCACAGGCTGACAGTGATGGCGGCCAGCATGCCCAGGTTGATTTTTTCGAGCCGCTTGTGCAGGCGCAGCCAGCCGTCGCGGAAATAGGATAGGGAATAAACAAACAGGGCCGAGTTAATGATGGACAGGGCTTTGCGGCCATACCAATACGGCCAGTGTTTTTGGTAATCCAGGGCGAGGGCTTTTTCTTTAGAATAGCCATATTCCAGCAGCCCCATCAAAAACCACACGAAGAGCGCTGCGGCCACCCAGAGCAGCCCGTTGTCGTGTTTGTCGTCCAGTTTTTCCTTGATGAAAAAATGTACGGCTGCCACAGCGATGACAGACAGGATGGAAAAATAAAGGAAAAAGAGTTGAAACTGACTATCCAAAGCGAGGTGCGTTGCGTGCAAAGTTACACAATACGACCTTAGAAAGCGTATACCAGGCTACACTACATCATCCTTCAGGGTATGTCAGGCCTGTTTTGGGGCATTTCCATTTCATAATACAGTTTTCCCCTCTCTTCATCCGCCCATTCTATCAGTATTTTACTGGAATCTTTAGCCCAGGCCACACTTCGCACATGATTGCCATACACCATCTCCAGGGTGATTTTTTCGGCACTGCGCTCCGCATTCCGGAAGGTAAACTCCAGGCCGCTCATTTTGTCCTGCTTCGTATTCAATTGCCGCAGGCTGTATTGCCCGTCGGGTGAGTCCAGGGGATTGGAACCCATTTTTTGCCGTTTGCTGGTCGACTGCGCAAATTGCCGTGCAAAATTCAGAGAATCAATACGTTGGATGTTTACAAAATCGCTATGAAGGCATTCCAGTCCGCCCCCCAACTCCGCATCATACTGAATGTAACGCAGCGTGAGCGCCCCGCTGAAAACCCAGCCCGATTGCCCCTGCCCTTTCCAGACAGTAACATTTACCCAGCGGCCTTTGCGCGGAATACCATCGTTAAAAGTGGCTTCAAACACTTCTTCTGATACGTTTTCGTGCCAGATCAGTCGGGTATTTGTGGGCAAGGTAGCCAGTACGGGCGCATCTTTGGCGGGGCGTTGACGAAGCCGAAGCCCGTCTACATTCGTGACGACGTGAAAAGATGCCGTAGGTGCATAGCCGCCACATTCCGGCTCGCTCTCAGGTGCTTCCTGTGAGGTGTTTTGCGACCAACCGAGGCCGGGCAGCAGCAGGAGAAATGTTCGTGCCAGAAGGCGGGACAACATCAATGATTTCATGGTATAGGGGTAATGTTTGATGTAAAGATCAGCGTATTTACAAAATATACCTATTTCAATGCTGGAAATGCAGTTCGTGTGAACAGAGCATGCCATGCTACAAAGATAGTCTTAAAAAATTTGGTACACTCTACGCTTTGTGTCCGTTCTCCCTTCCTGTTGCAGCGGGTACAACTCAAGGTTTGGAATTCGACGCCTCCTTTTTCACCTGAAAGCCCGGATGACCACATTGCCACATAACAAAGGCGAATTGGTCGGCAAAATTGGCAAAAGTGACCTCCCGGTCTTCTGTAAAATGCCCGTTGTCATAGTTCACTTTCATCAATACGGGTCGGCCGGAGGTGGAAGCATTTTGCACAGCGGCAGCGAATTTGCCGGGCTGCCATACCACCACCCGTGGGTCGGTCCAGCCGCCTACGCTCATGACTGCAGGGTAGTTTACACCTTGTTTTACGTGCTGCATGCCGTCCATTTCGTACAGGGCTTTGCACTCGATGCTGTCCGTAACGGTGCCAAATTCGGGAATATTGACCGGGCCGTTGCTCGAAAACTCCAATCGCAAGGCATTGGCACAACCCACGTTGCAGACCGCCGCCGCAAACAAATCGGGGCGTTCGGTAATGGCTCTTGTGATCAGGATACCGCCTGCGCTGGTGCCCATTCCGCCCAGTTTGGAGGGCTGCGTATAACCATTGGCTATAAGGTATTCGGCACAACTGATGAAGTCTTTCCAGGTATTGGGCTTGGTGGTTTTATAGCCGGCCTTGTACCACTCTTCGCCTTTTTCGCCGCCGCCGCGCACGTGCGGAATGGCAATGACGGCGCCTTTTACGGCCAGTGAGTTCAATTCAGCACTGAAACAAGGCGTCATGCCGTATCCATATGCGCCATAACTTTCCATCAAACACACATTGGATCCGTCTTTTGGGGTGCCCTTTTTATAAATAATAGAAAGCGGCACCATCACGCCATCATGGCCTTTTACTTCCACCTCTTCCACCACCAGGTCTTTGTATTCGTCGGGGTAAACAGGCGCCGGGAACAAGGGGCTGGGCGAAAACCTGTCTGTTACAGCATTGTACAAAAACATCGAAAAAGGTTTGTTCCAGGAAGTGATGCCGACGTAGTACTCATCGGTTTTAGTGTCCACACACATGGAAAACGCCGAGCCTGCAAAAGGCAATTTCACCTCGGTCATTTTTTCCGTACGCAGGTTATACTTGTAGAAATGGTTGTTGATGCCATCGCTGTAACTGATGAGCAGGTAGTTCTTGCAACGGGTGAAATTTTCCAGGGTCATGGATTTTTCGGGCGCAATGACTTTGGCATTTGCCCAGTCGGGGTTTTTCAAATCCGTTGCAACAAGTTTGTATTTTTTGGCTCCGTTGTAGGTAATGGCAAATATTTTGTCGCCCGCCACATCGAAATTCCGCACCAGTTTGTCAGCAGGAGTACACAAGGTTTTCCATGGTATTTTTACCGAATTGGCTTTTGCAATGGGCGCATAATACAAGGCAAACTCGTTTTGTACCGTTCCTTCGCCGGCAAATATGTATTCGCGGGCGTCTTTCCGAAAGAAAACAAACGGATACACTTTGGCATCGATTTTTAAATCCGGATAGGACTCATTGCTGAAAAAATCAAGATCCGTTTGTGTGTCTGCTCCCAATGTGTGCAGTTTGGTTTTGGGATTTAATCGCGCGCCAGGGTCCGTGTTGTCGGCCGACTTTATCCACATATACATAAATGCCTTGTTGTCCAAAGTCCAGCCTTCTATACCGCCAGTGGCGGGAATTACATCGGGCAGTATCTTTTTGGTGTCCACGTCCACCACCAGAATGGTCTGCACTTCCGCTCCGTTTTCAGCGTAACCGATGAGCAGTTTTTTGCCATCGTAACTGGGCGAAATTTGCTGTACTGAAAGGGTCTTTCCCGCTTGATAGGTCAGAGGATCGAACAACAACTGCTCCGTCGCATTCACATTTTCACGAAAATAGACCTTGCTTACCTTCTCACCGGGCATTCTTTTTTGGTAAAATATCCGGCCTCCTTCTTTGATCGGGTAATAGATTTGGGGCGGCTGCAATTTGTCCAGTTTCCGCCATTCGGCGATCAGTTCGTCCCGGCCAGCGATGTTACCCATGGTGGCATTTGTCAAATCTGCCTGTGCCTTGAACCAGGTATTGACCTCGGGGTCTTTCATATCCTCGAGCCAGCGGTAAGGGTCTTGGTAGGTGACGCCCCAATAGGTGTCCTGTGCATCCACCGTTTTGGTAGGCGGGTATTTCAACTGGGCGAAGAGGCTGGAACAGCCAGCGAGGAAAAGGGAAAAAATGAGTGATGTTCTCATGGAATGGGTGTTTTAGTTTTAGTGTTTTGGTGTTTTAGTGTTTTGGGGTTTTTGGGGTTTGGTGTTTTTGGGGTTTTTATTTTGGTGAAAACTACTGTCCGAGTGAGGCGGTCATTCCCCTTCCGCCGCCATCTCCTTCCATCAAAATCCGCGATTTGCAGCCTTTGCAAGTGCCTGAAATCTGAAGTGTTTCCACCAGCAGGCGGGCCTCTGGCATCAGTGTCAGCGTGGCGCCCGACTGAATTTCAAGACCCAAAATCTCCACTTCTCCGGTACGGATTACCGGGTAATCACCCGTCGAAGCAGATACGTCCGGAATAATGACATTGTCAAATTCGGAAGGGATTTTCCCGGTGCTCCAGTTTTTGAAAAAAGCCCATTCCGTTTCGTGTCCTGGAGCGCCGCCGCGCCAAACATTGTTTTTTTGAGCAGATGCTGCCAGAGCGAACAATAAAAAAAGGCCGATTGTGATCATTCGAGTTGTCATGGTATTTGAAATTTGGTGTTGAAATTGGATCGTGCGTGCGCACAAGGCAATGTGCGGAACGACACCTGTTTGATCCTTTATTGCAGCGGAATAAAGAGAGGTAAGTGCGAATGGAATTTTTTTTAAAAAAGTATGCCTGGCCACAGGAGCGAACCCTGAGCGGGTTCGGGATATAAATACTTCGGTGTTCGAAATTCGGTGTTCGGTGTTCGAAATTTATAAATATCGAACACCGAACACCGAATTTCGAACACTGGAGTGAAGTATAAATAATTGAATGTTATAAGTTTATGAAATGGGGCTAAAGGGGGTTCATCGCCGCACCACCGCCCACGCACGCCCTTCTCCGTTCGCCCGCTGTACCCGCCACCAGTAGGCGCCAGCCGACAAACCTTTCAGGTCGATCTGCCCGGCTTGCAATCCTTCCGCGATTTGGCCTCGTTGTACCACCCGGCCCAGTGCGTCGATCAGCCACCAGTCTAGTTCAGACGAAGTGGCGCCACGTTTCCAGAAAAAGAAATCGCTGCAAGGGTTGGGGTAAAGAGTTACTTCCAGCGGCATTTCGCTCGTATCTCCCGGCTCCGGCATGAGCGCCTTGAACCCCGCCCAGGGCCGCGCCTGCTTGATAACCAACTGTCCGTCGGCGTCGATTTTGTACTCAATTTCCATGGCAAACGCATCGGACGCCTCGGCATGGTACAGCACTTTGAACACCTGATGAATGACCCGGAGGTACTCGCGCATTTGATCGACATAAAAAGGTGTCATCAGCACCGAATCGGCCGGAATCTGATTGGAATGGGTCATCACAAAATGATCCGCTTCCGCCCCCGACGCAGCGCTTACCAGCACTTCCTCCGGGATTGAGTTGGCAGACGGGTTGGTCACGAGGTCTTCTCCAACCTGTGTATTGAGGTAATAATAGCCCAAGGTATTGTATGCCGGATCGGTGCTCACACCTACACCGTTGACCAGTTCGTTTTCAAAATTGGGATGTACCAGCACGCCCATTGCCGTTTTGAAATGATCGATGCGGTAAAATTCGCGCTCCTCGAATGCTCGCAGGTTCCAGGTGCTGGCAAATACCTGCTTGATGGTTTTGGAAATATGGCCTTCGTCGGGGTGCTGCGTTTTGGAATCGTACAGCCCAGCGCCGCTGAATCCCGGCAAATCCTCGTTGTTGGTGCTCGACCGGCAGCGAATAGGCACACCCGGTGGAAACTGCTGCTGCATATCACTCAGCGCATCCATCATCCAGCCGGGCATGGATGCGTTTTTGATGGTTTGGCGAAAGGCGTCGAGCCGCTCGATACGGGTATTAAAATCCGTTTGAAAATCAGCCGATTCCATCATTTGGCGGGCCTGATCGTACAGACCATTGTACTGCATAAAGGCATCGTAAAAGTAGAAGGGCACGCCGAATCCGTCGGGCACTGTGCCTTCCGGAAAACCCAGGGTGCGCAGCGTAGCCACATTGGCGCATTTTACCCCGAAACTGACGGAAGAGGCAAAATGGATACTGTCCAGGGGCAAAATGTGCGTTTCCGACAGATCCCGAACGGGCTCCTGGGAGGTTTTGGGCCGTATGCTTTCATAATGGGCATCCACTTCGGCCAGTGTGGCTGACCGGAGAATGTAATTTTCCGGCGTGGCCTTGAAATACACATACCGCCCGATGAGCGAATCGATACCGGGCAGCAGCCGGGCATCGCGGATAAATGCATTGGGCACATTGTCCTGAATAGCCCGCAGGTTGACGTGCGACAGCGGCGTTTGCATCACTGTGGTGATGATGCCACCGACGCGGGGCAGGTCGTTGGGCAGGGTTTCATACAACACCACATCGCGGGAGAAGGGCGTTTCATCCGGTTGAACTACCCGAAGTAGTCCGTACCCTTCCGCCACATGCAGCGCCACATAGTCGATGTCGGCAAACAGATCGTCTTCCAGCAGCACCTTCACCCGGGAGGCATCGTACAGGGCTTTTTCCTGCCAGTACACCGGCACGCCGCCGGGTTCGTTGGGATAGTAGCAGAAATTGTTGTGCAGGAATGGCATGTTGGCGGCCATCAGTTCCATGGCTTTTTGCACATACGACCAGGAGAAGGTATTATTCGGTTGAAAAACAAAACGATACACGCCCAATCCGCCACCTGGCGCTGCCACAGTCGGGTGGTACAGGATAGAGCCGGTCATCAGGGTACCATCGTTGGTATAACCCAGGCTGTTGGCAAACTGCGTGTGCGTATCAAAGGTATTGCTGTTGATGAAATACAACAATGGATGCGTGGCGTCGCGGTTTTTGATAAAAAACTTGACTTCTTCCACCATGCCAATACCCGGAATATCGGCCTGCGTAGCCAGTTTTTTAAAAGCAAGGCGGTCTGGAATAAAAACGGCGCCGCTTGTAAAATCGATACCTGATGCGCTGTTCAGCGGGCTTTCCTGCGGCAATTGGTTCCATTCCGTCATATCGTCCCGGCCGTCTTCATCCGCATCGTCGGGCGCGTTCAGCAGGTGGGCGCTGACGCGGTATTGATCGAGCGGAAAAGCGGCCAGGTTTTCCTCCAACTCCAGATTGCCTGCCCCCCCATTTGCCATCACTGTCACCTGTTCGAATGCATTGCCGGCTTGTGTGCGTGCATGAAGCAGATAATAATGCTGCGCATCGGCGTCGATGCGCAGGCTGGCCACGCCGTAATCGTCTACCTGATAGCCGGTAATCGGGACAGACTGCGCAGAGAGCAGCAAAGGGAGTAGCAGGAAAAGCAGAGAAGCCGGTTTTTGCATACACACAAGGGTTGTTGAAGGAAACACTTCAAAACTACCGGGAATGGGGCACAAGTGTGTGGGAAAAACGGATTGTTTTGGCCTGAATTTTACTTTTTGTGTTCTCTGCAGGAGAGCGTGTTTTTAATTTCTGACAAATACAATCGTTTTGGAGCGCCCGTTCTGACTGAGCAGGAGGAAGTACGCTCCCGGGGCCAGCGTATGGCAATCGACCATGCTGTTGCCTTCCTGCACCGTGCCTTGTGCAAGCATTTGCCCGTGTATGTTGTGTACTTCATATCGCATGCCTTCGACAGCATCCTTGCTCCGTATGTGCAGAAAATCGGTTGCCGGGTTGGGAAAAATCTCTACATCGGCTTCCAGTTGGGCGCTGTGTGTGCCGGTGTACATATCGTAATCGTAGTCGATTTGAAGCGACGGGTAATATACATTGTTGGAAAAATCGGTGAGATAGTACCGAAACTGGTGCAGCGATTTGTCCGAATTGTAATCAATTTCATAACCACTGTTGGGGCTCAAACCCTGTGGCGTGTACAGGTAGAACTGGAAAAAAGTGACCTGAAGATCGGCATTGTACTGGGTGGTTGTTGAACTGTAATTCGACCAGGCGCCATTGGAGAACGCCTCGGTGAGCGCAACGGTCATCGTGGGCTGATAGTTGTAGGCGGTTCGGTTGACAGGCGCCCAGTCATTGAGGGTTTGCGACCACCCATCGTTGAATACTACGTCCACTTTATCGTCCGGGTCGTTGTACCAATTGGTATTCCGCTGCTGATTAATCCAGGTGTTGTTGGTGTAGTTTTGATACGTCACTGTTTCCTCGCGGTCGTCGGCATCATAGGTATACAGGCTTCGGCTGCCGTAACCCTGGCCATTGAAATACGAGAAGTTGGTGCGTTCCAGCACTTTTCCGGTAGCCGAATAGGTGAAAGAAACGGTGCGTTCCTGCTCCCACACACCAGTAGTTGTATGGAGTCGTTCTGCAGATTCCTGCGTACGGTTGCCGTTGGGGTCGTAGGTGTAGGTTTCCCGGGCATAATCCGTGTATCCATTTGTCGCATCCCATTTGCGGTTGACCGTGGAAACAAGTTTCCCGTCGGGGTCGTAGGTAAAATACCGGGTGTTGTCGTAAGTAAATTGTGTACCGTCCCACAAGTCTGTCTGAAACTGATCTACCAGCCCGTTGGGCAACCGAAAATAAAAACAGCGTTCGTAATTGGTTAAAGCCACGGATGAACTGTAAGCCTGTTGTGAAATGTAACGGGTGGGCTGAGGGGCGTTGGTTTGTGCAGCGAGCAATTGGGACATACCAATGGCTAGCATAAAAAGGTACTTTTTCATGCGTTGAAAGTTGATTGGTTACGAAAGAAGGGATAAAAAGAAATGGGTTACCGGTACATCGAGTAGGAAGCGCCGCTGCTGCTCGTCATGGTGGCATTCGCAGGCGTCACTTCTACACTGTAGTTCGAGCCAATGAGGAGCGCTCCATTGGCGCTTGCTTGTGTGGTTGCAGGCGTATTCAGCGCGGAGGCGGCACACAGGCTTCTACCATTTGCAAGGGAGTAATACTCGAAAGCGCCCGAAGCATTTTTTCGCTTGTAAATCAGCACCCTGGCGGTTTGGTTGCCATCTGAAATGACAAGGAGTTCCTCGTTGACATTGACATCCCAGTTGATCGGCGTCTGCGAACCCGTTACGTCCGACAAAGGCGACAGGCAAATGCTGTTTGCATCCGACAGTATGGCCTCTTTCTGAACGATGACATCCACAATAATAATGACAGTGGTTTTAAGCGAGATCTGTACCGGTGGGCTGTACACCCCGTCGGAACACACCGTGCGCAGCGTCACCTTGTACAGGGAATCAGGCGACAGGCCCGTAATCGTGAAGGTCGAATCCGTGGTAGTAAAGGGGCCGGCCGGAACGGGCTGCGGCGACACAGATATTTCTACGGTGGTGCCCGGGGGCGCCGACCAGGATATGGTAGCGCTGGTAGGACTGAGGCCAATGACCTGCACATTGGTTGGAGGATCGCAGGGTTCCGCAGGAGGAACACAACCCGTCGTGCAAAACAGGGAAGTAACAAACAAGGCGCAGCCTGCCAACAGGACAAGGAGCAGATACAGGTTTTTCATGGTACAGTAAGTAAAGGGTGGGTAGTGGTTTGTTTTTATGATGCTGCGAAGGTAAACGGGCCTGAAGGAACGTTACAAAGACAAATTTTGTAATTTATCCCATGAATATTATTTTAGAACACTTGTTATTTTTCGGCAAAAACAACATAATTTCGTGTTTTTATCAAATAAAACAAAGACAAAACAAACCATTTTATCCCATGAAAAAACATGCAAAATAGCACCTTGATAGCAGTATTCCGCCTGTTCCAAACACACGAAATTCAATTGTTGGCACAGATGATTGATACCCCGTTGTTCAAACTACCCAACCGGCATGGCGATACGGTTCGGCTGTTCCAATACTTGCAGCAGGCTGCGCCGGGATTTTCAGATGTCGGTTATTTGTCTAAAGAAACGGCAGCCTCCCGACTGTTTGGGCATCGTTCGCAACCGGCTACGGAACTCCGAAAAGCCATGTCGAACCTGTTGGGTATTCTTAAAAAATTTGTGCTGTTTCAGCAATTTGCTCATACACCTGGCACGTCAGGGAATGCTTTGTTGCACGATATACAGACCGATTTAGGCCTGTTAAAATGGCTGGCGAGCCGCTCCGGCGACATTGCACAGGAAGCGCCTGCGGTGAAGCCAAAACGAAAACGGCCCGCCAAAACCCGCGTATTGCTGTCGCATCAATACAAAATACTGCACGAAAATAGCACCCGCTTTTCCGATCAGGCCCGTTCCTTCAATCAACGCGCATACAGCGAGTGGCTCTTGTCGCGCTTCTGGCAGGAATATGAATTGTACGATTATTTTGGTTTGCAACGTTCGCTCCCGGAGCAACAGGAGCACTTGCTGCGGGCCCTTGACGCCCTCGACGGATTTTACTATCAGTTGAAAATGAGTATGGCCATGCATTTGCAGGTGAATTTGCTGGCACAGGCGGCTTCCGACGACAGGATGACTCCCATCAGGCAGCAGTTCCATCACAGCCTTGATTTGGCCAGGTCGCTGCCGACGCATTTAGCCGAAATACCGGAGCACCAACTTTATTCGGCAGTGTTTCGCATGCTGCATGAACAGGATACACATAGCCAACTCTATAAAACCATCGAGCAACTGATGGGTCAGGATGGAATTCGCCTGCCCGATCAGGTACTGCAAACCATCCGAATCTCTTTGAGTGCCTATTGCGCTATTATGTACAACCGCACCGGAGATCGTTTTTTCCTGCAACGCAGGCTGGAACTTCAAAAAACCGATCTGGAAAACGAATTGCGCACCAATGGAAACACCATCACAGCGACCCGGCTCTCCGGAACTGTTTCCAATGCATTGCTGGCAGGCGAACAGAATTATTACTGGGTAGCCGAATTGCTGGAAGTATTTGGGCAGGGCGTTGGTATCCTCGCTACGGATACGCCGCGGGAAGTGTATAAAGTCAACAGGGCGCACCTGCTTTTCCACCAGGGCGCTTATCGGCAGGCGGCCAACGAACTCATCGGCTATGAGTGGTATGGCCGTATCAGTGATGCCCAAATTCTGTTGCTGGCTATTCGAATCGACCTGAAAACACAATTTGAACTCGGACAATTCGAGTCGGACTACATGCTTCGAACCCTGGATGCTGCCGAAAAACGGATCACCCGGCTGCTCGACATCAATAAGCAACTGCGCTCCATGACGCTGCATTTCCTGCGCCTGATCAAACAAATTGGCCATGCAAGGGTTAAAGGCCGATCCTTTTATACCCAGGAAGACTGGAAAAACAAACTGGCCGACTGGGAAAAGTGGATGCAGGAAAAACCGATTGCAGAAAAAACCTGGCTGAAAAGTGTGCTCGATAAAATGAAAGCAGCCGGGGAAATGATTCAGAAAACAAACGACGATCTATCCCCCAAGACATGACACAAAAACATATTACACTGATTATCAAACTCTTGTACTTATGCGTTTATACTTCATCTGCCCAAAACTTCGACCTTGGCAGTTGGAATATTTTGAACATAAAATATACGCTCGACAAGAAATGGAGTGTATTCGGCGAAGCACAATTGCGCTCTTTAAAGTTTTACGATGATTTCCACTACCATGAATACAAGGGAGGTTTTCATTACAAGGTGGATAAAAATTTGATGTTGTCGTTGGGCGCTGGCAGTTACCAGACGTACAAGGAAGGAGGCGACTTTGTATTGCCCAAGAATAATGACGAGTTCCGGCTTTGGCCTCAGTTGCTCTTATCTCAAACAATTGGCAAGTTCAAAATAGAGCAACGTTACAGGACAGAGTTCCGGTTTACCAGCAATGGTTATCGAAACAGGTTCCGGTACAGAATCGGCTTGTCGCTTCCGTGGGGGAAAGAAAAAAACGGGTACCAGCCATTTCAAATAACGGTCAACAACGAAATCTTTTTCACCGACCGGGAGCCTTACTTCGAACGAAACCGGTGGTCGGCAGCATTCCATTACAAAACCTCTCAAACAACCACCTTACAAGCCGGCTACTTGCATCAATTCGACTATAGAATCAATGATGAAACAGGGCGTGACTTTCTGGTAGCAGGTTTTTACTTTGAGTTTTCGCGGCGCTGATGCCTCTCCTCTCCTCTACTTCTGCGCCTCTTTGATCATAAAAATCTCCGCATTTTCCGGGGTAATACTGATCAAATTGCCGTGGCCATTATCGGAAATGGCTTTCAGGTTCTGGCCAGGTTTGCTGCCGAATTTGAACACAGAAAGCGAAATACCTGCTTCTGCATGTTGGCGAATTTGCTCCAACATGGCTTCCGGCAAGGTAAAATCGCCATCAGTGGCCAAAACGATGCGGTTATTCCCATCCGTTTTGAAATTCTGCCGGGCCGTTTGAAAGGCCATTTTCAAACCTTCTTCAATATTGGTCGTGCCTTCCGGCTTCAGACCTTCGATGGTGGTCAGGATACGCTCTTTTTTCTTGCCGGAAGTGGGCTGGAGCAGCACCTTCCCTTTCCCGGAAAAACTCACCACCGCAATATCGTCTTGCTCACGCAGCAAGCGCACCAATTGCCCGATGGACGATTGCAACAGGTTCAGGCGGTTTTCGGCTTTCATGGAGCCCGACACATCCAAAAGAAAAACGAGGTTGTTGGCCGGAAAGCCCTCCAAAGAGTAGAATTTTTCACCCACTGTGGGCGGTTTTTCCAGGTAAATGGTATCACGGATGTAGATGGTGTCGCGCAGGTTTCCAGCGGTTTGTAGATCGGGTTTTGGCGGCGGTGTTTCTTCCACAACAGGTTTGGAGGCCACCACGGGTGCTGTTTGAGGGCGCGTTGCAGGCGGCGGCTCGGGTAAAAACAAATCCATCTGGCGGGTATTTTTCAAAAAAGGCTGGCCCGACAACTCCACAAAACGGTTGTAATACTCCACCGTTTCATTATACAGGTAAGTGAAATCGGTCGGTTTTTTGCGTTCGGGCGTTCGGGCATATTCAACCAGTCGCCGGGAGTAAATGCCGATGTCTTCATAGGGTGTGTACGGACACAGACCATTGTAACGCCCCAGTTTTTCGATGCCTTTCATATTCAAAAACTCGTCTTGAATGGCTTTTACCGCCGCATTTTCGACGGTTTCATGGGTCAAAATGATGGGTTGGATGTTTTGCACCCATTGCACCTGTGCCGACGAGCAAAGCGCTTTGTCGGCCTGTATCACCTGGGTAAGGGCTTCGTAACTGCGCTGCCAGGAGGCTGTATTGGCCGCAGTATTTTTGGGATAGGAAGTATAGATTTGAGCAATGTTGGCATAGAACTGCTCCTTTTTCAGGTCAAAAAGCCCGAACAAAGCCACATATCGATCGCGCGTGCGCTCAACAGGTGCAAAGCCTTCCTGTTTCCAGCGTTTTTCCTTTGAAAAATCCACCAATTGCTGGCGCAGGCCATCCATTTCCACTGAAATATCCATCAGTTGGCGCGCCTGTAGCAATATGGGCTGCCGATACGCTTCGGGAATATGGCGCGCCTGCCGTTCCAGTTCTGTCAGCAGGCTCCAGGGCAGCGTATGTGTCTCGTAATTAAAATACAGGCCGCTCTTGTCAGGAAAAGGGCGATACTGGATGCCGTTGTTGTGCAGCACCATCAGCAGGTAATTGTTTTTGCGGGCGCATTCGTTGATAAATTGCACACAGGAATTCAGCGCGGCAGCCGTGTTCGCAGAGAGGGGTTTTGACTGCGGTGTAACGGCCAGGGCTGGCACGGCCGCCTCCTGAAAGGTTTTGACCGTTTTATCGGGAAGCAAGGCCTCGGTTTTATAGGAAAATACGGGTACCATGCGTGCCAGATGCATCGCCACAAACCCATCCGACGCGGCTGCATCGGTGAACTGGTTGTAAAACGACACCATGCAGTCGTTGTAGAAGTGGAGGCACTGGCGGTAGTAGTCGTTGGCATGTTTGTCCGTTTCCTGCGCCTGCACGTTGTAGTCATCGGCGTAGTCGCGCTGGCTTTCCAGAAAATCGCGGGCACAAGACAGGCAGGGTTGGTAATATGCGGAGGCAGGGTAATTGAGTTTGGGCGCGTGTAGGGCGATGTCCTCCAGTGCGTCCTCCATCCGGGTGATATGCGCCAGTACCTCTTGCTGCGGCCAGCCTGTGTGTATTGGCTCGTTGAAATTGTACTGCAAACTCGCCATCATATCGCGGTGCAGGGCCATCACACGGCGCAATTGGCCTTCCGCAATGGTATAAGAGCCATTATTGCTTTTTACCGTACCCGATTGTGCTACTTTGGCTTCATAAGCCTGTTTTTTTTGAGAAAAAGCGGCCACGCGCGCAGGCATTTCCTGCATCAACGCCAGTGCACCTGCATAATGGTCGGTTTTATAGGTTTCCAGTTTAAAATAGGTGTCCAGGGCCTGGCATTGTTGCACAATCGACTCCAAAGATGCCTGGAATGCCTCGGATACTGGCAGCAGTTGCTGTCCCGTGGCGCCACTTTTGGTTTGTGCCTGCGTGCGGTAGTATGGCTCGTCATTGTACGGGCAGCGGTAGTTAATCCAGTTGCTGCCCTTGCCTTGTGTGGCCTGCAGCACTTTTGGGTACACATCGCCGATGCTTTCCAGCATACTTTCCACTTGTTTGCTTTCCGCCTGGATGTAAACGATCTGGTTGTTCAGGGCCGCTCGGTTGTTCGCTTGAGCCTGGATGCTGGCAGTAGTCAGAGAAAGGAGCAACAGCAGAAAAAGGAGCCGTAGGGTTTGTACACGTGGGTATGGGCAGGATGAAAAGGCCAGAGATGTTTTCATGAGAACAAATGTACAGGTCAGGCTTCGAAAAACCACCCTGGCCGGAAATGTCCTATCCCTGTCCGGCCGCTGGCACAAAACCCCGATAGTTTTGTGGGTTCATCCAACGTCCTGTTTACCATGCCTGCAACATCTCGTTTTCTGTTATTCCTCTGCCTGGGTTTTGTATGGCGGATTTCCGCTCAAACGACATTTGATTCAGGCGTTCAAGTCGACATCCTGCACACCAGCATTGCCTTGCAGTTCGACTGGAAAAACCAGCAAGCCAGTGGCAAAGCAGCCATCACCCTGCGCCTGAGCATGCCTGCCCACTCATTTTCACTTGCTGCCAGCGAACTGGATATAAAAGGTGTACAAACAGTTGACGGACAGGGCCTTACATACGACTACAAGCCACACAGCGCCCTAATCGGCATACAACTGGACCGTGAATACGCCGCAGCCGAAACCCTCTCGGTTGTTATTGCCTACAACACCCTGCACCACAACGGCTCGGACCCGAATGCACCGGGCGGCAGTTTCGGGAAAGGCCTGCGCTTTTTCTCCCCCACAGCCGTGAATCCGGTGAAGCGCAAACAGGTTTGGTCGCAAGGCGAATTGCAGAACAATTCCTACTGGTTTCCCTGCTCTCCTCACATCAGCGACCTGCACACTTCCGAGTTTGTCGCCACCGTGGATTCGGGCCTGACAGTTGTTTCCAATGGTAAACTGGTAGATGTGAGCGTCGCGGCCGGCGGTAAACGCACCTTTCATTACCGCTCCGATCAGCCCTATCCTATTTATCTAACGGCCTTTGCAGCAGGCGTTTACACTGATCTGGTACAATATGTCGACGGCGTTCCGATGCACACATTCTGTTACCCGGATGAAAAAGAGGCGGCAGTTGCTACCACCGAGCGGCTGCCTGCCATGCTGCGTTTTCTCAGCGAAAAAACCGGTATAAAATATCCATTTCCCGCTTATTCGCAGGTAATGGTACAGGATTATCCATTTCCAAGCCTCAACAGCCCGCAGGCATTCAGCCTTATTTCCGACAACATGATCGACGATTACGGCACACATCGCGATTTTTTATACCTCTGGGATGGGGTGGAGTTCAATGCACTGGCGGGGCAGTGGTTTGGCCATGTGCTCCTGCCTAAAAACGTGGAAGACATCTGGATTGCCAAATCTTTCTGTCAGTATTTCGAAGGACTTTTTACCGCCGAACAAAACGGGCAGGAGGAATACCTGCTCTGGTACCTGCCCTGGGAAACTGGCAGCGTGTGGGGCGATTGGGTTGCCGGAAATCGCCACTCGATTGTGACGCGGGACTATGCCGATGCGGAAATTTTTGCGGCAGATAGTTATGCCAAATACCGCGGCGCGCTGGTGCTGAGGATGTTGCGCAAGGAACTGGGCGACGAACATTTCTTTGCGGCCATTCGGCATTTTCTGCAAACCCATGCTTTCCAGCCTGCCACCACGCTGGATTTTCAGGCATCCATCAAGGCCGTTTCCGGCACGGATTTGCAGTGGTTTTTTGACCAGTGGATATACAAGACCGGGCATCCGGTGTTTCAGATAAACGACGGCTATGATACCCAAAAACAAGAGTATCACTTAATAATCAGGCAAGTACAACAACCCGACACGGCGTCTTCCTACCCCCGGACGCCGTTTTTCCAGGGCAGGATGGAAGTGGAAATAGACGAGCGCATCGAGGTGGTTCAATTAGCGCCGCAGGAAACAAATGAGTTTACTTTTTCATTTCCCAAACGCCCCAAACTGATAAACGCCGATGTTGAAAACATCTGGATTTGCGAGAAACAGGTACTAAAAACATGGCCGGAATGGCTGTATCAATTCGAGCACAGCCGCGACGCACAGGCAAGGAATGCAGCCATGCTGGAACTGGCCGCCGTAACGCAATCCGAAACCACCACAAATTCCGACAAAAAGCAAATGTACGCAGCATTCAGGCGCGTCATTCAGGGCCCCTCCTACTGGCGCCTGCGTTTTAATGCGATCGGGCAACTTCGGACCATCGAGCCGCCGCCATACAGCAAGGCGACTTTAAAAATGCTGCAATCGCTCATTCTTCAGGAAAAATCGTGGGTAAAAGCCGCCGCCATCACAAGCCTGGGCATGAGCAACAATCCGAAATTCGCCGATCTCTACATCTCATGCATTTCCGACTCCAGCGACCGCGTCGTGAATGCTGCTGCCCTTGCGCTTGGTAAAACCAAAAGTCCGAAAGCATACAAGGCGTTGGTTCAACTCATTCAGCGCCCTTCCTGGAAAAACCAGAGCCTGATGCATGCCCTCGGCGGACTGGCCCAATTGAACGACCCCAGGGCGGAGGCCATCGCAGTAGCGGCCATTGCCGACAACCGTTCGCCACGCTGGTTCCTGGGCAATGGCTGGGATTATCCGTTCGTCGCAGCACAAACACTGGCAGCGCTGGGCAAGCCGGAACGGGCATTTCCAATCGTGCGGGAACGCATCGAAATGGCTATGCAGGAAAACTGTTTAGATGATGTATTTCACCAGGCATTGCTGATTGCCACACTGGCCGATCCCAGGGGGCAGGCGGTTTTTGATGCGTTGAAAATGAAGTATAAAGGCCAGGAAAATACCATGAATGCGGTGAATATGCTGGAAGAGCAATTCAGGGCTACTTTGAGAAAGTAGTGTACGTATGATCGACAAGGCAGGCCGAAAACCTGTTTCCTTCACCATAGGCATTGATATTCAAGTGGTTGAACAAATTTACATACCTGCCAGAGTCACCAAAATCTCCTATTTTTGGGGTGATCAGAATCAGCGCGTTACCTGAGAAAGGCAGTTATCCAACTTCCGGGATTGCTGCATTTTTGTGGCATCATGGATGCATCTCTCGACTACCTCCGCGTTTCCATGGAGCGCATTTATCGCAATATGAAGGCAGCAGAACGGCGCGCTGCCAAAAACATTGCCGACGTACATCCCCAACAAAAACGAAGCGCCGTCAACCTCATTCATTACCTCGCACTGCGGCGGGAAGACCTGCGCGCCTTGCAGGACGAACTGCACGATGCAGGACTGTCGTCGCTGGCAAGTGCAGAAAGCCATGCCCTGCGTCAGGTGCAAGCGGTTTTGCAGCGCCTGGGAAAACCTTTCCCTGCAAAACAACTGTCGGACTGCAATTTTGAAGTCGGGAAGAAATTGCTTCAACAGCGTGCCGACGCCCTCTTCGGTTCAAAAAAACTGGCTGATATTCCCAATCTCATGGTGACGTTCGACACCCGTTTGGCCGAAGACTATGGCGCTGTGAAGGCCATGCTAAAAGCCGGGATGGATATTGCCCGCATCAATTGCGCACACGACGGGCCCGAGGTGTGGGGCAAAATGATCGCCCATATTCGAAAAGCCGCACAGGCCACCCGGCGCCCCTGCAAAATTTATTTCGACCTGGCAGGCCCCAAAATTCGCACAAAATTGCTCGGAAAAGGCAGGTACAAAGACCGCATGAAACTCAAAGAACAGGAAATTTTTTACCTCGCCGATTCGGGCGCCCCGTTCGATAAAAAGGAAAAAGTGGTGGGTTGTACGCTACCCGATGTGGTAAAAGACTTGCGCAGCGGGGACCGGGTACTCTTTGATGACGGGCTGATCGAGGCCGTGGTGGAAACGCCGGGCACACAAATCGCTACCTTGCGAATTGTTCGCATTTCGGCCGCGCGGCCTTGCCTGAAGCCTGAAAAAGGCATCAATTTCCCGGATTCCGAACTCAGCGTTCGTTGCCTGACCGATTTTGACAAATCCGTGTTGCCTTTTGTTCAGCAACACGCTGATCTACTGGGGTTTTCATTTGTGCGTTCGGCAGCAGATGTGGCAGAATTGCAGGCGTTGTTGCGCCAAAAACCCGGAAAAAAACTGCCCATCATTGTCAAAATTGAAACCATCGAAGCCGTTCAGAACCTCCCGGCCTTGTTGTTTCAGGGCATGGCCGAACCCGCTTTCGGCGTGATGATCGCGCGCGGCGACCTGGCCGTTGAAATTGGTTTCGAGCGATTGAGCGAAATCCAGGAAGAAATCCTGTGGCTATGCGAAGCCGCTCACGTCCCGGTTATCTGGGCTACACAGGTACTCGAAACGCTGAACAAAAAAGGCATTGCTACACGCTCCGAAGTAACGGATGCTGCGCGTGCTGCCCAGGCAGAATGCGTCATGCTCAACAAAGGAAAATACCTGCTTACGGTGCTGTCCACACTTCGCGATATACTGCAACGCAGCGGTGGGCACCATGTAAAAAAACGGTATGTTTTTCGGCCCTTGAAAATTGCCGAACGTTTTTTAGGCAGGTAAATGCCTGGGTGAAACAGGTTAGCGCCTCGCTTAGAGCATGTTTGGGATTTTTTCAACACCCAAGCGCAACATACAGCACGATGTCTCAAATCCTGCAATACCAATAGGCTTTATATGCTTCAGCGTCGACTACGCCCAATCCAACAGAAGCAGCCTTTGCTGCAGACCCGGATAGGAATGATCTATTCAAACTCGATCTGTATTACGACCGCCTGGAACCAAAATCTTTAATTTTCACCCACATCAGAGGGGCAGACGGGTTCTTAACATTTTAACAATGTTCCATTTTATAATTCTGAACAGGGCATTTGCGATATGATGGCTGTTTTGCGCCATATTTTCTAAAACACATACCGCAATGGACATGAAAAAACAAACTATCATTTGCCTTTTGGCAATCCTGTTGGCTGCAAATGTATTTTCCCAAAAAAGCCTCTTGCCGCCTCCTTCTTTGGCGTTTTCCCAAAAGTTAGGGGAGGCGCCACATATATTTGCCACAACCACCTCTGATGCGTCTTTATCTGAAGTGCTCGACGCCACCTTCGACAGCATCACGGCGCTAACGCCTATCAAAGGTTTCAATGCTGCCATGATGCTGCCCGATGGCACTTTCTGGAAACGCTCTAAAGGAGTTGCAAGAGAACTGCCGGCCACTGAATTACTCACCACCGATCACCTGATGGCGATGGGGAGTATTAGCAAAACCTTTGTAGCAACTACCCTGCTGCTGCTTGTAGAAGAAGGTTACCTGGCGCTCGACGACAGCATCGGGCAGTATATCGGCCCCTATCCCAATGTAGCTGGATGTATCACCATCCGCCAACTGCTGAGCCATCGCTCCGGCCTGAATGACTACCTCAACGAGAATCCGGCATCCGGAGAAGCCTTGGGCAATGACCCTGCCCATATTTGGACGTTCGACGAGATATTGAACGGGTATGTACTGGCGCCCAATTTTAGCCCTGGCGCATCCTGGTCGTACTCCAATACCAATTATGTACTTGCCGGGGTACTGATAGAAGCGTTAACCGGGCAGGCATGGTATCAGGTCGTTAGGCAAAAAGTCATCGAGCCGCTGGAGCTGGCGCATACTTTTATTTATCCGTTTGAAACGCCTGGTGGCCAGCCATTTGCACATGTGTTTGCCGATCTGCAGGGGAATGGCACTGTGATCGATGTGCAGGGCATCGGATTTCCTGACTCAGGGATTTTCAGCCTTGCCGCCAGTGCAGGCTGCTTCATTACCACACCGGCAGACCTGACAATATTCATGGAACGTATTTTTGGCGGGCACCTGCTTCAGGCATCTACACTTTCCGAAATGCAGACAGATTATATTCAAAACGGAAGCGGGTTGATGTACGGCCTTGGGGCGGCTTCGTTTCCTGCTCCTCAAAACCTTGAAAACTGGGGGCACGATGGCGATCTGTTGTATAAATCTGTGGCATTATTTTTCCCTACAGAAAACATGGCACTCGCCGTACAACAGAATGACGATAGAAGCCATGCCCCAGAGAACCCGAACTCTGTAGATTATGATAATAACGATGTTTTTCTGGCTCTTTTGATCGCATACATGAATTACATGCCCGTCACAGGGGTCGACGAAATATCGGCAGACAATTCGATGTTGTTATATCCCAATCCGGCCAATGAGCAGGTGGTGGTAGCATGTAAGGCTGGTAAAAGTGCAACTTCTGCAACCCTTTTCAATTTGCAAGGCCAACTCATGATGTCACAAAAAATTGAGAATCAGAACATTGTAAGAATCGACCTGTCTTCATTGCCTTCAGGCATATACGAGGTGCGCATCGGGGAACAATCCGAATTACTGCTAAAACGATAGTCCTATATCTTTGAGCGTGTTCGGGATTTTCAGCCACCGGCAAAAAATCCCGAACACGCTCTAATTCAGTCGTTCGTAAAGGAAAAACAAAATAATTGCCTGACGATTTGATTCAGGTGGGATATTTGTGATACCGCACACATATGCTAAATTTACTCAACGCTATTGCCGGTGGTTCCGCGATTTTTCTTGCTTTTCTTGCCCTCACGGTGCGGCAAGATGTGAACAAGGCTGCCAACCGCTTGCTAGGCGTGTTTTTGTTTCTGGTAGGCTTGTTCATGATGGACGATAGTCTTCTGATTTCAGGCGTTTACAGGCAATATCCTCAGACATTCGGTTGGATAAATTTAATTCTTTTTGCCCTGGCGCCCCTGCTATATCTAACCGTTTTAAGGTTTGTTGTTCCCAACAGAGGGTTTACTAAACAGGATTTGTGGCATTTCCTGCCAGCGTCCTTGTTTTTGCTGATTAGCCTGCCTTTTTTGCTTTCTCCCGACGATATGAAATTACAGGCGCTGGATGCCGTAGATGATGTTTCGGACGCCACCTCCAACAATGTGTTGCTCATTTTATTGATGGTTCAGATGGTGGCATATCTTTTGGCTGCCTTCCGAAAATTGCATATTTTCAGGCAAAACCTGGAGCAGGTAACCGCGTCGCCTGAAGAAGTGAAATTAGATTGGCTGTTGTACTTCCTATGGTGCCTGGGAATCATGGTATCAATCTGGCTCGTAGAATTGTTCATTTTTCCTACCTCCCCGTATGACATTGGTTGGTATCCGATCGCATACCTTGCAGGAATATATGTATTGGGATTTTTTGCCCTGCGCCAAAAAGAGGTTTTTCCTTATCCGAAAGAGCAGGCACATGCCATTGCTGAAATTCTGGAAGGCAGCACTGCTCCCGTTGCCAAACGGCGGCAACGCCTGGATGATTCGCGATTTATTGAATTAAAATCTGCCCTCCTGCAAAAGATGGAAACCGAAAAACCATACCTCAATCCCGAACTGAATCTCCCATTGCTCGCCAGTTTGATGGGCCTGACAATACATGAAATGTCGGAACTTATCAACACGGGTTTTAGTGAGAATTTTGCTCAGTTCGTCAACCGCTACCGGGTGGAAGAAAGCAGACGGCTTTTACTTTCCGAAAAACACCTTCACCTGAATATGATCGGTATTGCCTTCGAAGCCGGATTCAACTCAAAAACGGCATTCAATATGGCATTCAAAAAAATAGTTGGATATTCTCCTACTGAATTCAGGGAAAACAGGCTTAAACACACGCCTGGATAATCAACGGGGCCGAGGTGTGGAGCAAGGCGTTGTTGCACCAAAAACCCGGAAAAACAGGTTAATACAAATTAGCCCTCTCTATTTTTTACTTCTGTTCAATTTTCCCCTAACTTTCAGCATCTTTTTTAGAGCGCGACACCTATTTTAAAACAAACACACCCATAACACCCATGCGCCACCAACTTTTTCTCTTGTCAGTCATACTGACAACCACTCTCCATTCCCTGTCGGCACAATGCGACCTCGAACTCACGATGACCGTTTCGAACAGCACCCCGGCCATTTTCCAAAATGTTGATTACGTACTTACCCTGCACAACAACGGCCCGCAAGCCGCTACGGGCATTGTAGTAAAAGTCCCGCAGAGCCAACTCATCAGCGCCAACGGGCTGGTGTTTACCGGCAGCAGCGCCACCACGGGTAGTTACGACAATATCAATCAAACCTGGAACGTTGCGACGCTGGCAGCAGGCGGTACCACCACGCTCACGCTTACATTATTCACCATGCAAACAGGACTGCCTCCCGTGTATGCGCAGGTAGCGGCGGCATCACCCGCAGATGTGGATTCGCACCCCAACAATGGCAATCAACCTACCCCGGCCGAAGACGATGAAGCGCTGGTGGTCATCAGCAGTACACAACCTTGTGACCTCAACCTCACGTTTGTCGATGTGCAATGCGTACCTGCTTCTCCCAATGGTCCGCCAGAAGATTATTTTCAGTACAAAATCCTGGCTACCACTTCTGACCCGGATGTGCAGTTTATCGAAATTTCCCAAAATCCCAATTTCATCGGAAAATACATTATCGAGCCCGGTGTTCCGTTTGCGCCTCCTTTTTCAAGCGGATTTTACAACCAGGCTTCCATCCGCGTACCGTATTGGGCGCGTGCAGCCAATAACCCTGCATGTGTGGTAAGCGACACAGCCGCTGCGCCGCAAGGGTGTGGCATGCCCGTTTCTCCAGACCCTTGCAATTATTATTTTTATTTCAACGATGTATTTTGCCATGAAGGCGGTTATGGTTTTTCCATTATTGCCCAAAGTTTTGGCGGGGCGCTGAATGGTACTTACTCCTTGTATGTCAACAATGTATTGCAGGGCGCCCATTACATTTTTGGCCAGCAATATGAACTGGGTTTATTCGGGCCACTGATCTTGCCGGCGCCGGGCGTGGGCGATACGATACGCGTGGTGTCCAATCAAAATCCTTCCTGTAGTCTAGAAAGCCTTCTTTTTCCCGAAACCTACTGCAATCAGCCCTCCAGCCCGTATTGCTTCCAACGCGCCGTATTTCCCTGGCATGAATGGATCAGCCGTGTGCAGTTTGGCGGCATCGATCAGGAAAGCGGCAAATCAGGCGCTTCCGATTTTCGGGTAAACGCCTACCCGCCAGGATCAAGCGCAGGCTATGCGGTGGTGCATGCCGGGCAGCCCGAATCGCTGTCTGTAACAGCCAGTTTCAGTTTTCAGGCCTATGCAGAAAGCGTTCGGGTGTGGCTGGATAAAAACCACGACAACGCATTCGACGATGCGACAGAAATTTTGTTTGAAGGGCAAATTCCTGTGCCCTTAAGCGGCCCGAATACCTCTGCCGCCCTGCAAGCACAAGTAAACATACCTGCCGATGTCCTCTCCGGGCCCACTTCCATGAAAATAGCCATGCAGCGCGGCAGTTACGCCACGGGCTGCAATGCCATTCCGTTTGGCGAAGTGGAGTATTATTCGGTAAACATCCTCGATGGACTGCCATCGGGCGCACCTTGCGACGCAGCAACGCTGACGGTACTGGGTACTTCCTGTTATGACCCTGGTACGCCGGAAGGCCCTGGCGATGATTATTATTTCATCCGGTACAGGGTGGATTTGCCTGGGCAAGAAGGCCTCACGGTGCAGGCTTCCGGCAGTTGGATCGATGAACAGGGTAATTATTTGTTTCCGCAGCAAAATATTCAACCCTTTTATTTCCAGGGTGTGGTGGGGCAAGACACGGTGTTTGGTCCGATTGCCATCAATGAATTCCCGAAACTGTATTTCCGGGCATCGGTATATGACCCGCTGGGTTCTTTTTCCTGCTACAACATAGCGCCTGTAACCGTTACCGCGCCTGCGCCATGTTCTGACGGGATTGTGCCGGCATCGACGCCCAATTGCAGTGCTTCATCGAGTTTTCCATGGGAAGACTGGATTTCCCATGTACAAATTGGCGCGTATGAAAACACCAGCGGCAAGAATTACTACTCCAGTTTCACGACGAATGCGATTCCGCTGTCTCAGGGCGCCACTGTACCCATAGCCCTCACTGCCAGTTTCAGTTATTTCACGTACGACGAGTACTGGCGCTTATGGATCGATTACAACCACGACGGTATTTTTCAAACGCCAGCAGAAGTGGCGTACGAAGGCATTGCGCAACGCCCGCAGGACGCAACACCCTATCAGGTTCTACACGGCAACATACACATACCTGCTTCCGCCCTCCCGGGCCCTGCGAATGCCCGTATTTCCATGCGCCGCAATGCCTTCGGGCAACCCTGTGGTATACAGCCTAATGGCGAAGTGGAAGACTATGCCGTGAATATCTCGCAAAACCTGCAAACGGATATTCTTCAGCGAAATAACACGATGCTGCAGGCGGAACAGTCAGAATACACCCTTTCCCCCAACCCGGCCGGTTCATCGGTTTTTGTAAAAATGCCGACCTCGATTTCGCCTGTTCACCTGCGGCTTTTCAACCAGATGGGTGGGCTGGAAAAGGAATTTGCTATTGCTGCCACTGGATCCGAAGAAGAAAGTCGGATGATTGAACTCGACCTGTCAGGCATTCTTAACGGCGTTCATTTTCTCAAAATTGAAACGCCGGACAAAAAGCAGGTAACGAAGAAACTGGTGGTGAACAGGTAATTTCATAGCATCGAAACACAGGCGTGCAGCGTTTGGGAATGGATCACGATAACAATCCTTTTTCAAACGCCCATTCCATTTTATGAAAAGAACACTGTACGCCTGTTTTGTTTTGCTGTTGCTAACGGCAGGAGGTTCAAACGCATCTGCCCAAAAACCTGACTTCAGCGGAACCTGGGTACTCAACCTGGAAAAAAGCAACCTCGAACACCAAAAAGAAGGCTTCACCGGCAGCACCTTTATCATCCAACAGCAGGGCGACCGAATCCACCTGACGCGGTTTCACCATTTCGGGAAAAAGAAAAACAGGTTGCGTTTCAAAATGACAGCAGACGGAAAAACCCGGAAAGTCAAGTTGCTTTTCAGGGGCAAACTGGCATGGGAAGGCAATGAGTTGCTTTCCACCCTGTGGAGGAAAAACTTTTTGAACGTGGTGCGATACAAATTCGGAGTCGATTCCAACGAGTTCATAGCCGATGAAGTGTTTACCGGCTACCCACAGGATCATCACAATATCTGGGTGTTCGACAGGGTGTCAGAATAAGCAGAAATGGTGTGGTCCTGCGGGTGTTTAATTTAATCCTGTTGCGGCGGCTGTACCTACCTGTTTAGTATAAATTTCACGGTGCGTGTACCATGCTTTGCAGCAATACGTGCGAAGTAGACACCTGATGGGAGGTGGTCAAGTGAATAATTCAAGGTCTCTTGCAGAATTGATGACCGGTTTTCCATGTGTACAAGGTGGCCATTTACATCGGCTATGGAAATGGTAATATCCGTCGGCTGTTCAAATATTACTTTCAGGTGAATGACATCGGAAACAGGGTTGGGCCACGCCTCGAGTGCAGCATTTGCCAAAGGTTTTTCATCTGTTAGTACAGCCAAATCGAGGTGCATACGAAGCGCTGCGTTGTAGCGAGAGAAATCTATACCATTGATATCCCATTGGCCATTGACAAACTTGAGGGTGGAAACGCCTTCGATGTTTTTATTGGTACCATATGAATGAGCAATTTGGCCATTCTCAACATTGTGGTACCACATAGCAAGGACATAACGGCCATTTGCTTCAAGCGGAACGCCTTCTGCTCCGGTGACAACATCATGCAAGGTTACGGAGTCGAGTTGCAGGAACTGGATGGTTCCTACTGTATCTTTCAATGCGTAGGGTGCAGAACCGATCAATTCCATGCTGGAACCATCCGGAGCAAAATTGGAAAAGTCTTCCAGCACCTCGTTTTTGACTTTGTACAGGTTTGCTTCCGCGGTCGTTCCCGGTATCAATGTGCCTGATACTGACATGGCAAATACGGCTTTTGTTGCTTGAAACTGATCCAGAACATTTGCGCCCATCTTGTAATAATTCCCAACAGCCCAGTCACCCGAGGAGGCCAGGCCGAATGCCGTTAATGGGCGGGGTTCTTTTGAGAACACCAAGCCGGAAACTTCAAAAAAATCGCCATCATGATTATCAGGTAAATACACATCGACTGAATCGGAAAGCACCTCATACCAAACCTGATAGGTTCCGGGGGCTAAATCAGTTGGGACAAACGTTTGGCTGAAGACCACTGCACTGTCAACCACACCGGGTGCAAGTACAGGTAAGGTGAGACTGTCGGCAAAGAATAGGTTGATTTGCTCGCCCTGGTCGATCCATTCTCGTACATAGGCATACACTTTTACATTGGTTTGTGGAGCCGTCCCCTTGTTGGTTACATATGCTTTGAAATGAAAGGTATCTGCTGCAATCTGGGATTCAGGTGTAGCGTAATTGCGCGAAGGAAAGTTAAAATTGGAGAGGAAGAGGTTGTTGGGCAGGTTTTCTGTCAGGCGGATATTATCCAGTATCCACCAATATTCGCGGTTACCTTGCCATTCCCAACGCAAATAAACCTTGGGGCGGTTGGCAGCCCTTCCAGAAATATCCATACTGACAACCTGGGGCCCCTGCTCAAAATTAGCAATGATATACTCGTTACTTACCGATTCAAAAAGAAAAAACGGGAGCCAGGCAATGCTGTCATAACTTACATAGAGAAACGGTATACCACCATCGTCTGCGAAGTCACGTACCCCAATCTGTTGATCAAAAACCACATACACCACATCTTTCCCGGAACAATCGATCGCAGGGCTGGTGAGCCGGCTGTAGTGGCCATATGGAGGCAGGACGCCCGCTCCATCCGAGTCGAGAATCATAAATCCATTGGCTTTGTCGCTTCCTTCAAAAAGGGGAAAACCCAGGTCGGCATGGCAGTCAGTTTGTATATCTGTGCAACGCTGCCAAAGAATATTATGACCTGATTCGTCACTGGTAGACCACCCTGCAGGCAGCCCCGGCGCATCAAATCGCTGCTGAAAAAAAATCTGTGCATTGATTTTGGTACATGAAAGAACGAGCACCATGGTAAAAAAGAATGTAACTGGAATGAGTTTCATAGTTTGTTCGTATTAATAATTGTTAAATCTATTTAGTCCGTACTTAACGCTCTGAATACATTATTATTCAAAACTTTCTACACAAACAGGATAAACAGATAGTCATATTGGCTATTTCGGCACAATCCTGACAAAAAAAGCATCAAATATTGTCTGGAGATACAAATCGACTGACATTGCATTTTATTTAACTTGTCAGCATGCGCCCGTATTTCCTTCTCTGTTCCTCTCTGCTGTTTCTCTGTGCGGCATATCTTCCTGCACAACCCCTGAACTGGCCTAATAAAATCGACCCGACCTTGCGCACACGTATACAAGCGGAGGGGCCCAGCGAGTTTTTAGTCGTCCTGAGTGCCCAGGCCGATGTGAGCGATGCCAACAAACTGACCAACAAGGAAGAAAAAGGCAGGTACGTGTATGAAACACTGCTTCAACTAGCCGAATCCACACAGGGTTCCGTAAGAAAGGTACTGAACGATGCCCAGGCGCCCATGCAATCGTTCTGGGTCATCAATGCCCTGTGGTCCAAAGGCGATATAAACCTGGTAGAACGCCTGGCACAGATGCCCGAAGTGGAGCGCGTGGAAAACAACCCGGTGCTGCACCTCTGCCGACCACAACTACAATTTTCACGATGCTATACACAGCCTCGTCAACGGAGGCGCCAACTCCTGTGGTATCAACCTCACAGCGCCTTGCGACGACAACGGCCACGGCACCCACACCATGGGCACCATGTGCGGGGGATTAAACGATGGCCCCGGTTCTACCTACGGTGTAGCGCCCGATGCCAGATGGATCGGCTGCCGCAACATGGAAGAAGGGGATGGCACACCGGCCACTTACATTGAATGTTTCCAGTGGTTTATCGCCCCGACCAACGCCGCTAACAGCGCTCCGGATGCCAGCAAAGCACCGCATGTGATCAATAATTCCTGGGGATGCCCTACTTCTGAAGGTTGTAATTCTACCAATTACGCTACTATGAATACGACGATCAACAACGTACGCGCTGCCGGCATACTCGTCGTAGTATCTGCCGGGAATAGTGGGCCGAGTTGCAGCACCGTAACCTCTCCGCCAGCCATTTTTACCGGCTCGTTTGCTGTAGGCGCCACCAACAGCAGCGATGTAATATCCGGATTCAGCAGCCGTGGCCCTGTAACGGTGTATGGTTCGGCCATGAAACCGGATATCAGTGCTCCGGGAGAGACCATCCTTTCCTGCATCGGTACCGATAACAATGCATTGGGCTATACATACACCAACCTGCAAGGCACCAGCATGGCCGGGCCTCATGTAGCAGGTGTGGCAGCCCTGATGATGAGCGCGCGCCCCGAACTCAAAGGCAATGTTTCACTTCTGGAAACTATATTGAAAAATACGGCCGTCCCACTGTATTCCTCCCAGGGATGTGGCGGAATCGACGGCACTACCAGCCCCAATAATGTGTACGGCTATGGACGCGTAGATGCACTGGCTGCTACACTGCAAGCGATTTCTACATCCCTTCCCGTGGAATGGGCTACTTTTGAAGTCCGCCCAGTAGGCGGCACAGCCTTGCTGGAATGGGTCACGGCTTCCGAACTCGACTGCCGGCATTTTGATATTCAGCGCAGCAGCGATGGCATCCAATGGACTGAAATCGGCCGGGAAGAATGCCGCGGAACAGGCGGAAACACTTCCTATCAATTCACAGACAAAAGCCCGCTGGGCGGCATCAACTACTACCGCCTGAGACAAACGGACCTGAACGGGAGCCTTTGGTACAGCCCTGCCAAAGCGCTCAGTTTCAGCGCCTCCGGCATTGGCCTGCGCATTGTACCGGAACAAAGTGTACATTCCGCATTTGTTGACATTGCCGGAGGCCCCGATGGAGCCGCCTACACGCTGGAATTGTATGCACTGGATGGCCGATTGCTGCAACAGGCCCAGGTGTACCGCAACAGTGTGGTGGCTTTGCCGGCTTTGGCAAGCGGCTTGTATGTGGCCGCACTGAAGGAAGAAAGCGGTCGTGTGGTAGCAACCGAGAAGATGTTGTGGTAGGAATGGGTCAAACACTCCCTTTTTTTACTGTGTACTGATACGGATTACTCCCCGGCGTTTCCTGCTGCCGTTTGGGCAATCGCTCGAACAGGCCTGTCGACAACATTTTTTTCTGAAAACGGCTCCGATCGAGCCTGGTTTCCAGTATCGCTTCGTGCAACTGGTGCAGTTCCGGCATGGTGAATTGTTCTGGCAGCAGTCTGTAGGTCAATTCTTCGTGTTTCAAATCGTTCTTCAGGTGGTTTCTGGCCTTGGTTACAATGTCTGCGTGATCCATCCACATGTCCGGCAATGCGTCAAAATCAAACCATCCAAAATCCTCGTCCAAACTTTGCACCACGGGAAAAGTATTCCGGATATCGACCAGCGAGTAATACGCCAGCGATACAAATCGCGCATTCAACCAGGTGTCCGGATTCCAGCCAATGCCGATTTTTTCCCAGTATTTCATAAATTCCTCGGTAAATCGGCGATTTCGCTCGCCCATAACTGCCAAAAATTGCAGGTGCGGGTTTTCCAGTCCGGTGCGCTCTTGCAGTACCCGTTCTGCAGCATGCTCTACCGACTCGTCTTTTCCAATATACCCGCCCGGCAACAACCACCTGTCCGCCATCTTGAGCAGGAGGCATTTGAGCGCCTGCCCGTCGTAACCAACAATCACCAGATCGACCGACAAATTGGGCAGAAAGTGCTCCGAACCGTGTTCCAGAAAGAATTTTAAATTCATGGGGCAAAAATAATTGTTTGTGACATTTTGCCACAATCAATTTTTTTCCTTTTACATTTGTGGCACATTGTCACAAATACCGCTCACCATGAAAAAATTTCTCAGATTCACCCTGCTATCTCTACTTGTACTCATCGTCGTTCTGGCGATCGCCGGTTTCGGGGGCTGGATGTACGTCAAATCCACTTTCCTGACATTTGAAAAGGATTATCCTGAAAACCAGAACCTACAGGAACTTACTGTGGATGGATATACTTTTCTGGATAGAAACGGAAACGGAAAACTCGACATTTACGAAGACGATCGAAAATCAATCGACGAGCGCGCCGAAGACATTTTGTCGCAGATGAACCTGGAAGAAAAAATCCACTTGCTCAAAGGCTCGGGTATGGCGTCCGGCATGGGCATGGTGGAACCCGGACAAGGTATTGCCGGTGCTGTTGGCACCATCGTTCCTACTCCCCGGCTGGGTATCCCTACCATTTATCTGTCAGACGGTCCGGCCGGACTAAGAATTGAACCAAACCGGAAAGGCGAAGACCGCACTTATTACTGCACGGCCTTCCCGATTGGCACCTTGCTGTCTTCCACCTGGAATGCTGATTTGGTGCAGGAAGTGGGTAAAGCAATGGGCAACGAAGCGCTGGAGTACGGCATAGACGTGATTCTGGGCCCAGGCGTCAATATCATGCGCCACCCGTTTTGCGGTAGAAATTTTGAATACTACTCGGAAGATCCGGTGCTGACGGGCAATATCGGTGCGGCCATGGTAAATGGCATCGAATCGAATGGCGTGGGCACTTCTGTGAAGCACTTTGCTGCCAATAACCAGGAAACCAATCGTTCGTTCAACGACGCCATTATTTCAGAACGCGCCTTGCGGGAAATCTACCTCCGGGGTTTTGAAATCATCGTGAAAAAATCACAACCCTGGACGATCATGTCCTCCTACAACAAAATTAATGGCACCTATGCGACTGAGAGCCGCCCATTACTGACAGATATACTGCGCACGGACTGGGGATTTCAGGGCCTGGTGATGTCCGACTGGTTTGGAGGGCAGGACGCGGTTGCACAAGTACGCGCCGGCAATGACCTGCTCGAACCGGGCACCAATCGGCAATGGAAAGCCCTGACGAAAGGGCAAAAAAGCGGCGAATTGTCTATGGAAATCATCGACACCTCCGTGAAGCGTATCCTGAAACTGATTCTGGGAAGCAAAAAAATGCAGCGCTACCAGTTCAGCAACAACCCCGATCTGAAGGCCCACGCGGCCATCACACGCCAGTCGGCCTCGGAAGGCATGGTGCTGTTGAAAAATGAAAACAATGCGCTCCCTATCCCCGCCGGAAAAAATGTGGCCCTGTTCGGCGTTACCTCCTACGATTTCATCACGGGCGGTACCGGCTCGGGCGACGTGAACGAAGCCTACGTGGTATCGCTGGAAGAAGGCCTGAAAAATGCCGGATTCAATATCAACGACAAAGCGAAAAGCGCGTTCGAACAACACAAGGCGGCCAACCAAAAAGCATTCGTACGCCCCCAGGGCCTGGATGCCATGACGCACCCATATAATCCGCCGCAAATGACCTATTCCGCCGATCAGATCAAAGAAATCGTCGGCAGTTCGGATATAGGCATCATCACCATCGGCAGAAACAGCGGCGAAGGCGGCGACCGGGTTGAAAAAGGCGATTTTCTGCTCACACAACAGGAAATCGATATGATGCACATGGTATGCCAGGCTTACCACCAGGCTGGAAAAAAAGTGACCGTCGTACTCAATATCGGCGGCGTGATTGAAACAGCCTCCTGGAAAGGACAGCCCGATGCCATTCTTTGTGCCTGGCAGGGCGGGCAGGAAGGCGGCAATTCCGTAGCAGATATTCTCGGCGGCAAAACCAACCCCAGCGGCAAACTGCCCATGACTTTTCCTATTCACCTGAATGATCATGCTTCCAATGCCAACTTCCCGCAGGATGGAGCGCCATTCAGTATTATGGACCAGTTTTTCAGCGGCGAAAAAGCGGAAAAAGACAAAATTCGGAACAAGGATTACACACGCTACGAGGAAGGAATTTACGTAGGCTACCGGCATTTCGACAAAGCCAACCTGCAAGTGTCCTATCCTTTTGGGTTCGGACTCTCGTATACCGGATTCGAATTCGGTAACACAGAGGTAGAACTGAAAAACGACACGCTGCATGTAGCCGTTTCCGTAAAAAACATTGGAACGCTGCCGGGAAAAGAAGTAGCACAGATATACGTGTCTAAACCCAATTCAGGTATCGATCGGGCTGCACAAGAGTTGAAGGCATTCGGGAAAACACAGGTACTGGCGCCGGGCGAATCGCAGCGTCTGACGTTCGATATTCCAGTGGCAGATTTGCGCTACTGGGATGAAAAGGCTGCCCGCTGGAAACTGGAAGAGGGTGTGTACAACATCAAGGCCGGTTCGTCATCGAGGGATATCAAGTCTTCCCGAGAAGTGGAAATCGGGAAGTAATACGGGCTTTTTAACGTCGGTAGCGCTTGAAGCGCTACCGACGTTTTCAAAACCCCAGTATATCAGCCATGCTTTTCGTAATGCAAATCAGTCCGGCCGAGGTCAGCAGGTACATCGAAATGGTGAACGATGTTTGCGTATGAAACAACAGGAAGTTGACGGCAAAACTCATTCCCATGAGCACAACGCCAACAGCCAGCCACCGCATGCCGCGTTTAAAAGCAGCACGGTGTTGTTCTTTGCTTAAACTGTTTTCAGCAGGTGTAAAATCCTGATTCGAGTGCGGCGTGGGTTCCATTTTTTAAAATGTTATGTTATTCGGAAGAAAAGTGTAATCACCCAATTACAATTTGTAATACCAACGCAAGATTGCACTTAATTCCGAAAACACCAAGCCACTTGCACAAAAATTATTTTCCGGTGGCACAAACGCCGAATTTTATATATTTCCCGTAGAGTAGTTTCCCGCAGATCGCGCAGAATTACCCGCAGATCGCGCAGAACGTAGCGTGTACATTCGGTTTGGAATAAGTAGGAACACTCTACGTTCTGCGCGATCCTTACCTCACCAACAGCACATTACCATCCACCTGCCGCCATTCAACTGGCTGATCATCGTCCTGAAGTTGCAGCAAGGCATGATACGTGTACACGCCCGGGGGCATGAGTTGGCCTTTATAACGCCCATCCCAACCTGCATTCAAATCCGAACTTTGAAACAGCAGGCTGCCCCAGCGATCGTAAATTTCCAGTCGGGAGGCCAGTACGACACAGCCCGCAGCAAAACGGAATTCATTGCCGCCATGCATGCTTTCCGGTGTAAATACATTGGGTGCAAACACCTGGCACTTGCCGCAATTGGCGCTACTTACCACTATTGTATCCGTAAAATAGCAGTCTTCGGCAATCAATTCCGCGATGTACGTCCCTGGTGAGGTAACATCGATAAAAGTGCCGGTTTCGCCCGTGCTCCATGTCAGGGGCACAGATTGAGTGGACATCGAGGCTTTTAACCTGGTAGAGGCGTTTTCGCAAACGATGTCGTCAGGGCCGAGGTCTACATCTTTTTGCGACAAAACCCGAACGTTCACAGCATCCTGTGCCACACAGCCTCCGGGCACTGTCACGGTAACGGTGTAGGTGCCGGTTTCAGTCACCTGCAGGCTCGACGAGGTACTTCCTGTATTCCATTTGTATGTGAGACCGGGTATCGTACTTGCTATCAATTGCAGCCCGGCAGCGTTGCACACCGTGGTGTCAGGGCCCAGGTTTAAAGGGAACGACCCCAGTACGGTCACCGTCAGATATGCCGTATCGCGGCAACCAGCCACGGTATAAATGTGCCGGATGGAATAAGAGCCTGGCTGGTTAAAACGCACATTCTGTACGATAGGCGTGGTAGCAGCAGGGATACTTCCACCTTCAAACAACCAGTTGGAACTGCCGAAAACGGGCTCGAAGGCGCCTGAATTCCTTCGAAAATTGATGGTTCCGCCTGCGCAAATGGTGGTATCGCTCATTCGGAATGTGGCATCCACAATACCCACATCGACGCAATGATCGCTATAGGAAACAGGCAGGTTGTCGGCGGCGGCTGACTCGTCCTGCAGGCAATCTGTAGTGGAAATTTGAGGCGTAACCGCCTGTGGCGTCAATGTGGCATCTTCCAGTATCAGTACGCAGGGATTGGGAAAAAAGCAGTTGGCAAACACCTCTCCGTCGTCAAAAGAACGGGTAAGTGTAAACGAGGTAGTTCGAGCGCCGGAGGCTCTCACGTAACCCCGGCCGGGCGCTGCTGCTGCCGTCTGGGTGAGCGTATTGGTCGCATATAGTTCTTCCTGTATCAGGTTGCCATTCACATCGAAGGCCAGGGCTGATTTTTCACCGCCCTGCGTGTAAAATATCCCGGTTATCTGCGTTTGATCCTCAGAAACGGCCAGTTCCTGACCCGAAATATTGGGCAACAAAGGCGTCAGGTTGTAGCGGGCTTTTTTGAACCAGTTGAAGTTGAACTGGTTGCTCATCAGGCCCATACCCGTCCAGGAATTATCGGCTGCACTGCATCGAAACGCAATCCGTCCATCGTTGAGGGGCGCCAGTGCAGCAATACGCGCTGCCGGAAATAACGCGGATTGCTGAACGGCGCCGGCGCCATCGATGCGAAGCAGAATGGTCTGAATTTGTCCCTGCGAACTCCCTGAATTCGGTATGGTCGACAACCCCAGCACCACTTCGTTGTTGACGGTAGGTACCAATGCCTCTACGGTATAGTTGTCGGTATTTCCAGCATCTATCCATTGCTGCCACAGTACCTGACCTGAATTGCTCAATTTTGCCAGGAATACTTTCCCATTGCTTTTGCCTTCCGCAGCGTAGTAAATGCTGTTATCACTTGCGCAAACCTCGCTGGTACCGGCAAGACAACTGCCCAGTTTGGCCCAGGATACATTTCCGGAAGAATTGGTTTTTACCAGTACGCCACCCGATTCGACCACGCCGGCCAGTTTTTGTATCGTTAATACCGCGCCATTATCGGAAGTTTGGGTAACGGCTTCTCCTGTGATATAGGAAAAATTGGCGCCCACCGGGGTTATCATTTTTGTCCAGGCAGGTACGCCGTTCAGGTCGGTTTTCATCACGAAAGTCTGCGGTCGACTTATTTGTATGGCGCCTGTGATGAAAAAGCCCTGGCTGGTATTGGAATAAAGGTCGTAGGCAAGAAAAAATGCGCTGTCGGGGTTGGTGTATATTTTTTGAAACGCCTGTGCGCGGGCATTAAAAACAACGAGCAAACAAGCAATTGCAGGAGGCAAAAACCGCAGCAGTCGTTGTAAAAAAATGTGCGACAAGGAAGAATAGAGAACAAGAGTAGTATTCATGTTTTTGTTTTCGAAACTCGAAATTAGGCAGATCACAAGCAAAATTCGCAAAATCACCCCTGCAGTTATGCCAAAATAGACAAAAACAATAAAAACGGCCGTGATTAATACAGCAAACAAGATTATTCCTAGAACACGCCTTTAAAATAAAATAATCGGGCCGAAATGAATTGTTGGTATCATTACCCCTATCTTTACTATCAATAGTTATACCCAAAAGTTTAAAAGTAGATTATAAGCATACAACCATATGTCTAGGCACTATATTAATACATTAATTGTCGACGGCAAGTATTCAGAAGCAATAGACAGTTTGCGCAATATTCTGACCGAAAGCCACTGGCAGACACAAATAACGATGCTGGAAGGACAATATAGAAGCCTCCGGCGCAACTTGCGCGAAGGGATTGTTCCTTCTTCCGAGCGAGTAATTCAGGAAAATTTATTGCGTAAAAACCTACTTGAACTGGTGCAGGAAGCCATCGACCAATCGCTTCTCTCAGACACCCCACATTCTGGCCTTGCTACATTACACAATTCGGAAGAAAGTGGTCAAAGAACATTGCCTAAAAAGGCCATTTGGATGGCGGCCATATTGGCGCTGTGCGGCGTACTGATCTATTTTATGTGGTTTTATCTTACACAAAAGGAACAACCGCAAACTCTGATCAAGCAAGTATCACAGCAAGAAAGTCAGGAAGCACAGGAGTCTAAACCCTTACAAACGCATGCTCCTGTCTCTAACCCCAAACGCGCAGCGCCTGTCTCCTCTTCCCCATCGGCGCGAGTGCCTGTGCAGGCCAATATCCTGAAAGTATCGTCCAATATACCCGAGCATGAAGCATTCCTAGAATCAGCCGCTGGAGCCATGCTCCGCAGTGCCGGTATTTCTGTTCAATCAGGCACTACAGGTATTGGCCAACGCTTGCACTTCAATTTTGATCTAAAAAAAAGCAGAACCCAGTCAGGTTTCAGGGATGCACTAAAATGTACCCTGCATCTCGTTGTTGAAGTATCTGCACCCAATGGATCGGTTTGCAAGCCTATCAGTCAGTATGCTTCCAAAACACTCATTGCTTTTCCGGAGGATAGCCCTCAAGATATTTTGGAAAAGGTTATCATGCCTGGTATGGAAGAAATAAAAAAGGCATTTGACTACAGCCCAGTGCAACTATGCCCCATTACAAATTAGTACACATTATTTTCATTATATATTTTTCTACTATGAAACAAACTGTTACAGTTGTTCTTTTACTGTTATTGACAGTCAGTACTCAGGCTCAGGATGCCAAACAAAAATTAGGTTTTATTCCATACGCTGATCCAGGTATCGCAAAATCTACACATCGCGAAATGGCATACAAAACCATGTATGAAGCCGCTACACGTATTTTTATCAACACACAAAGATTTGATGTACTCGATCGGGGTAAATTCAATATCCTGAAAATTGAACAAACGATCCAGAAAAAGCCTGAATTGATCAACTCAGAAATCATTCGCCAGGGCAGGGTACTGGCCGCACAGGTGCTGGTTGTGGCAGAGATCACTGCCTTTTCCGTAACTCCTTCGGCTGACAAAAAAGGTTGGTCTGCCTTTTTGGTTACAGAAATCAAGCAACTGGATGTTGAATCCTCAAAAGCGCTTGCTGCTGTACAACTCAAAGGCGAATATAAAGATTTGCAGGGAAGCCCAGACGTCTTTCGGGCGGGTTCTGCAGACCAGGCGGTTAGCAAAGTAGTGGATAAACTTGAAAAGGATCTGGAGAAGTGGATACACAGCTCTTTTCCAATTCAGATGCAGATTCTTACTGAAAGTTGGGAGAAAAACAATACGCAGCATGTTATTTATGCCCGTGGTGGAAAAAACATGGGCCTGACGCCACGCAACAAAATGTGCTTGCGTCGTGTACGTAAATTGTCCAGCGGAGATATTGTTGTTGAAACCATCGCCGAATTGAAACTTACTATTGACGGTATCGGAGAAACGACGACCAAATATGAACTAAAAGCCAAAAAAGATTGGCCGGCTGTAGAACGTGCACAAAGAGAATTTCAGTCAGAATTATTTGTAATGGAATGTTCAAACTAAAAATAATATGAAAAACATTCCAATTTTTCTATTGTTGCTGTGCTTCTCGTATTCATTCATTCAGGCACAATCGCTCAAAAATACGGACCGTTCCTTGCTCACTATTCTAGTCATACCCTACACAGGAAGCAACAACAATGTTTCGAATGCGATAGAAAACGGTACGGGTTTCAGAGACATCATAAGCCAAATCAATCAGGCATTTGAAGATAGAGGCTACCGAACCAAAGATTACATGGCACTACTTAATCTGGATGCTGTCGCACCCAGCAAAGTTGACCTGGAACGGGATGTACTCAAACAAGCCATCAAAAATGCCAAGGTAGATATCGTCATATATATGGAAGTCGACTGGAACTCGTCTGCCGATGGAGACCGCCAACTCCATCTGCGCCTGCAAGCGATTGACAAGTACACTGCCGAGAATTATGCCAACAATGCCTCTATTGAATCCAATCGACGTTATTATCAGAAGATATCCGAGGCGCTTAATGATCATCAACTTAAGGCACAACTGGAAGGGTTTGTCAATCAGATGGATCGAAAATTTATCGATTTACTGACGAACGGGCGCACAATGACAGTCAAAATCCTCATAAAACCGGAATGCAAGTTCAATCTGGAAAGCCCTGTCGATAACAGTTCTTCATATTTAGGAGCGGCTATCGAACGTTGGGTTCAGGGACATGTAGCAAAAATATACCCTCCAAACTACGATGAAACGTACTGGGAGGCAGAATGTAAATTGCTACTGGTAGACGCTGAGGGTAAAAGACTCACGCCTTCTAATTTTCGATCAGAATTAAAATCCTATCTCTCCCAGTTAACGTGTAGTGGTATCCCGATAAAACCAGGTAGCGGCACAACGATCAATGCAGTAGTGGAACTTATCCTTGAATAAACTCATGTAACACGATCACACCTCCTCAAAGCGCGCCGTAAAGTGCCGCAGAAACGGTGGTTCCCAGGTAATTCTGTACCCTGTGGTTTTGTCCCTCTTTTTTGCCAGTTCTGCAAAGGCCTCGATGACATAGTCAATATGGCTTTGTGTGTACACCCGGCGCGGAATGGCCAGTCGCACCAGGTCCATCGGCGCCGGAATCAATTGACCGTTTGCGTCGTATTTGCCAAACATCACCGACCCGATTTCACAGCAACGAATGCCACCGATCCGGTACAAATCGCACACCACTGCCTGCCCGGGGTACTGATCGAGCGGAATGGACGGATAAAATTTTCGGGCATCGATATACACGGCATGGCCGCCGGCAGGTCGCATGACCGGAATGCCCAGGGCGTGCAGGTTTTCGCAGAGGTATTCGGTGCTTTTGATGCGATAATGCAGGTAATCGGGTTCAAAAATCTCTCCGAGGCCAATCGCGATGGCTTCCATGTCGCGCCCCGAAAGCCCGCCATAGGTAGAATATCCTTCTGTTATAATCAGCACCGTACGGCACTGAAGCGCCAGGTCGAGGTGGCGCAAAGCCAGAAAACCACCCATATTAACGAGGGCGTCTTTTTTGGCGCTCATCACGCAGCCATCGGCCAGCGCACACATGTCGCGGGCAATATCGCGGTATGACTTTTGTTCAAATCCCGGCTCCCGGTGTTTGATAAACCAGGCGTTTTCGGCGATACGGCAGGCGTCGAGGATGAGCAGAATGCCGTGCTGTTTGCAGATGTCGGCGGTTTCACGCGCATTGGCCATACTGACGGGTTGACCGCCGCCCGAATTATTGGTGACCGTGAGGATGACAGCCGCGATGTTTTGTGCCCCCAGTTCGGCTATTTTTTCCTGCAACAGCCGGGTGTCCAGATTGCCCTTAAAAGGATGAATCAGCGCCGGGTCGCGGTTTTCTGCGATGGGAATATCGATGGCTGTAGCGCCCGAAAACTCGATGTTGGCGCGGGTGGTATCGAAGTGGGTATTGCTGATAAAGTATTTGCCCGGGCCGCCGATTCTGCTGTACAACAAGTGCTCCGCCGCGCGGCCCTGGTGCGTCGGCATCACGTAGGGGCAGCCGGTGAGGTCCTGCACGGCTTTTTCCATGCGCAGCCAACTGGAGGCGCCTGCATAACTTTCATCGCCGCGCATAATGCCGGCCCATTGTTCGGACGACATGGCCGAAGTACCGCTATCCGTCAGCAAATCGATAATTACTTCGCTGGAATGCAGCAAAAACGGGTTGAAATGGGCGGCCTGCAAAAAACCTTCGCGTTCTTCCGGAGTAGTCATCCGGATTTTTTCGACCGTTTTGATGCGAAAAGGCTCGATGATTGTTTTAAAAATCATGCGGGAAAATATTACGTTCTAAAAAACGCAAATGTCTGCCCGGCCTGAAAAGCAAAAGATGACGGGACCAGTTCGATAAACTGATCCACGTCACCATAGTCCCGTGATTTCAACAAAGCGTGGACTTGTTCTTTTCAAAAATTTACTGTCCCTGCCCCAGGGAGTAGCCTTTTACGCCATCAAATTCGTACAGGTTTTCTGTTTTGATCACGTCGATATTCTCCTGGAGGGCTTGCGAGAGCAATTGCGGAATGCTGCCCTTATCAGCAGGGCTGCCATTGCTCACCTCGAAGCGGCAACGCCAGTGGTCGGTGCAGAATGTTTCTTCAAAGCCATTGGGCCACACCTTTACACCGCGGTTGGTAATCATGGTGAGGTGAATGTCGCTGTTGAGTTTAGCCAGCACCTTGGCCAGTTGATTGGCATCCTGGCCTTTCCAGTCGACAAAAACATCCACGCCTTTCAGCACCTTGCTCGATGCGAGTTTGCGCTGGTATTTGGGCAATTGCAGTTGCACACCTTTCTCGTAGTCGGCGACTTTCATGTGCTGGGGCTTGCGGCCGAGGCGCTCGATAACGGCATCTGCAAAAGCCTGCGTACCAACCAGTTGTGTGCTTTCGCCTTCTTTGTAAATATCAGCCGTATGGATGCCTTCCTCGATGGTGCAAGACCAGGCATTTTTGATGCGCTCGGCTACATCCTGCTGGCCGATGTGGTTGAGCATCATGATAGCCGACTGCAACAAACCGGAGGGGTTGGCCATATCTTTTCCGGCAATATCGGGCGCCGAGCCGTGTATGGCTTCAAACATGGCGCACAATTCGCCGATGTTGGCAGAACCCGCCAGGCCCACCGAGCCGGAAATCTGGGCTGCAATATCGGACACCACATCGCCGTACAAATTGGGTGTTACAACCACTTCGAATATTTCGGGCGTGTCGGCCAGTCGGGCAGCAGCAATATCAATGATCCAACTATCAGCCTGAATATCAGGGTATTCTGCGGCTATTTCCTTAAAAACCTGATGAAACAAGCCATCGGTGTGTTTCATGATATTGTCTTTCACGAAACAACTCACCTTTTTGCGCTTGTACAGGCGCGCATATTCAAATGCGTAGCGAATGATTTTTTCGCAGCCTGGCCGGGAAATGAGTTTCAGGCATTGCACCACCTCATCGGTCTGGCGGTGTTCGATGCCTGCATACAGGTCTTCCTCGTTTTCGCGGATAATGACCACATCCATTTTAGGATGTTTGGTGGCAATGAACGGGTAGTAACTTTTGCAAGGCCGGATATTGGCATACAGGCCCAGGGCCTTGCGCATGGTAACGTTCAGGCTTTTGTAGCCGCCGCCCTGGGGGGTAGTAATCGGCGCTTTCAGAAAAACCCTGTTGCTGCGGATGGAATCCCAGGCTTCTTTTCCAATGCCGCTGGTATTGCCGGAGAGATACACTTTCTCGCCGATTTCAATTTCTTCAAAGTCGACCCGCGCTTCAGCGGCTTTCAGGATTTTCAGGGTTGCATCCATGATCTCTGGGCCGATACCGTCGCCCTTCGCAATGGTGATTTTCTGCATGTCAGTGGTATTTAAGTTAATTTGAAGAGATGTCCGAAATTGTTTGTCCTTTGTCTACTACGCTGATTTGTATGCGTATTTCAGGAGACTGGCTGTTGCCTTGTAAGTAGGCCTGAGAAATAAGCGAGAGGGCCTGGTTGCGTTGTGTCTCCAGGTCGACTATTCTTTGTTCCAGGGATTTTGAACCTGATTCGTTGTTGCATTCCCAATGGCGCCACATCTGCATACTGTTCGCCCGAATGCTGTTTTCAAAAATATTGTCTATCACATGAATGGCTTCCGGCAGTGGCAGGTGCTGGGTGTAGAGGCTTTCATTGTTTACTAATTTCTGGTCAGGCATAGTTTGTTGTTCATTTTACGGGTGAAAAAAGGAGGTCAAACGGCATCCGATTAATTGGGGCGAGCATTGTTATGCAGCGTTTTTCGGGGAGCATTTTTGTGCCCTTGCATGATCTGGGCGGCAATAAGAATCACCCCGCAAGTGACGATTTCCTTGAAAAAAAGAAATTGATCCAGTATGGAAAACAGGAGCGCAAAACCGATGAATGCCCACCAGCACAGGTACGACCGGGACAGGTGTATGTGTATGGTTTTCACCGGTGCTTCTGTATTTTTCGGCAGCGGGTTTCTTGTTTCTGTATTGGGTTGATCGAGCAGTGTGAACATTTGCTTTTTTTTGTTGCAAAGATGTAGGCAGCAGAAAATAAATAATATTTTATATTTGCAATGAAACCCATAAGCAAACATTATGGATTATACTTTACACCAACTCAAAATATTTTTAAAAGTCGCTCATTATCAAAGCATTACAAAGGCTTCGGAGGCACTTTACCTAACGCAGCCGGCCGTGTCTATACAGTTAAAAAAATTTCAGGAACAGTTCGAAATACCCCTTACGGAGGTGGTGGGGAGGAAATTATATATCACTGATTTCGGGCGCGAAATCGCAGAATCGGCGCGCAGAATTCTCGATGAAATTGAGGCGGTGAACTACAAAACCAGGTCGTTCAGGGGCCAACTGGCCGGGCGGCTTACCATTTCCACCGCATCGACCGGGAAATATGTAATGCCCTATTTCTTGTCTGATTTTTTGCGCATCCATCCGGCGGTCGACCTGGTGATGGATGTCACCAACAAAACGCAGGTGGTAAAAAACCTGGAACAAAACGAAGTGGATTTTTCGCTGGTATCGGTCGTGCCCGAGCACCTTCGCCTGCAAACGGTGGAGTTGTTGCAAAACAAGTTGTACCTCGTAGGAGGCACGCGCCTAAAGCGTAGTGCGCGCACATCGGTGCGTTCCCTGCTGGAAAAGCACCCCTTACTGTACAGGGAGTTTGGTTCGGCCACACGCAATGCTATGGAAACATTCATGGAACAGGAAGGCTGGCCGGTGCATAAAAAAATCGAATTGACCTCCAATGAAGCCCTCAAACAAGCGCTGATTGCCGGGCTGGGGTACTCCATCATGCCACTGATCGGTATCAAAAATGAACTGAAAAACAACGACCTCGAAATCATACCTTACAAAGGCCTGCCCATTATTACCAACTGGCACCTGGTGTGGTTGTCGGCCAAGCGGCTGTCGCCCACTGCCGAGGCTTTTCTTGCTTTTATTCAACAGGAAAAAAACCGAATCGTACAGGAAACGTTTGCCTGGTATGAGGCGTATTAAGCGCATCTTTTCATCATGACCGAACTCGAACAACAAATCAAAACCTATTTCGGTGTGCTGCGGCCCGAAGAGTTGCAAAACATCGGAGCCCTTTTCAAGCCTTCTATGCTCAAAAAAGGCGATTTCCTGCTGCAAGAAGGCCGCAGGTGCGACAAGATGTCGTTCATCCAGTCGGGGCTGCTGCGCATTTATGCCCTCGCCGATGGCAAGGAAATTACCCAGTGGATTTCCACGCCGGGTTATTTCGTAACGGACCTGGCCGGATTCATGCTGGAAAGTCCTTCGCGCTGGACGGTTCAGGCATTGACCGACGCGGAAGTTTTTACCATTTCACGCGACAATTACAAGACGCTGACCGAACTCGTACCGCGCTGGAACGAACTGGAAAAACTGTTCCTCGTCAAGTGTTTTACCATCATGGAGGACCGTATTTTCAGCCACCTCTCAAAAACGGCGGAGGAGCGCTACCAGTTCTTTTTTGACCACCACCGGGAGTTTTTCAATCAGGTTCCCCTGCAATACATCGCCTCCATGCTCGGCATGACGGCAGAAACTTTCAGCCGTGTGAGAAAAAAACAACTTCCGTGATTTCTTGATATTTGTCAAGAGCGGGGCGCGGGCAGGCCCTGACCTTTGTGCTATCAAAAACAAAGCAATTCAGTCACCTGCTCAACAACGCAACCATGTCTAAAGAAATAAAAACGGACATCACCATCCAGGCCAGCCCCGAAAAAGTATGGGCTATTCTCACCAATTTTGAACAATACCCCCACTGGAATCCCTTCATCAAATCCATCACCGGAGAAGCAAAAGTCGGCCAGCGCATTAGCGCCGTGATCCAGCCGCCACAATCAAAGGCTATGACCTTTAAACCCAAAGTGCTGGCTTTCGAGCCCCATCGGGAGTTTCGCTGGCTTGGGAATTTGCTGTTTCCCGGCATTTTTGACGGCGAACACCGATTTGTGCTGGTCGATAATGCGAACGGGACCACCACCTTGCAGCACAGCGAACGTTTCAGCGGGCTGCTTATTGGGCTGTTGAATATGGAAAATACCAGAAATGGTTTTGAAGCCATGAACCGCAAACTGAAGGAACTGGCGGAACAGTCATAACCCATTCATTTACAAGCACATGAACCTGAATCAAATAACAGTACCATCACTAGACCTGTCAAAGTCGATCCCCTTTTACCAGGAGTTGGGCCTGAAACTGATTGTACAATTACAGCCGCATTATGCGCGCTTCGAGTGCCCGGTGGGCCAGGCCACTTTTTCGCTGCAACAGGTTGAAAAACGCCCCGAAGGCGATGGCATCCATGTATATTTTGAGTGCGAACACCTGGATGCATACGTCGACCAACTGATCAGCAAAGGTTTTCAGTTCGAGGAACTCCCCACCGACAAACCCTGGCTGTGGAGAGAAGCAAGGCTCAAAGATCCGGACGGGAACCAACTCATTCTGTACTACGCCGGCCACAACAGGCTGAACCCGCCATGGAGACTTTCAGATAGCGAGACTATTTAACCTCCTCGAAATCAATCTCTTGAGAGACTTTTTCTTGTTGCATAGTGCGTTGTTGCGGCACCGCACAACCTGCTGCTCCGCAACAGCCGATGTCGAAAATAGCCTGCAAGGCAAATATGCCGCCCAGCATCAGAATCAGCGCATCGTGCGTGCGGTTGAATTCAAAAACGGACCACACTGCGATGGCAGCCCGAAAAATGCGCATAAAATGCCAGTTGGAAAATAAAGTCGTCATCTCAATTAAAGTGTGAAGCAAATGTAAGGCCCTGCGGTTCCCGCCTTGTGTGACAAATATCACAGGGGCGGGAATTGTGTTTTTCACGGCTATGCAATCCCTGGATGAATTGTTTGTCTGTGTATTTTCATTTCACCAATTCAAACTTGAATCATGACCAAACACCTGTTGCTTTCTGCGCTTTTTTGTCTCACATTCGTTGGTTTGCAGGCACAAACCGATGAAAAGGCCCAAATCGAAACCCTCATCAAAGATTTTTATTTCGAAGGCTGGATGACGGGCGACACCGCCAAGGTGGGCAAAGCCATGCATGCCTCCTGCAAATTGAAATATTACCGAGATAATACTTTCACGGAGGTCAGCCGGGCAGATTACCTCTCCCGATTCAAACCCCGCGCCAAGGAGGCCGGCACCGAAGGCCGCATTATTTCACTGGATATTACGGGCAATATCGCGTCGGCCAAATGCGAACTGGAAACGCCCAAGGCAGTTTTTACCGATTATTTCAACTTGATCAAAACCGGTGATGGCTGGTCAATTGTCGACAAGGTGTCGACACGCAGGGATAAGTGATTGCGGAGAATAGCATTGAATTCAGCAAAGTGTTCCAAATTATATTGTTATGGGAAAATTACAGATCAAAAAACTTATTTTTGTATCCGTAACTTTTCAACACAGACAAAATGAAAACACTTTTCCCTTCTTTGCTCCTGCTTTGCTGGTTGCTGTCCCCATGCCTGGGAAATGCACAAACAAAACCTGCCCCGACTTACGGCAACAACGCCAAAACAGGTCGTTACTTCGCCACGAATGGAATCAAATTGTATTATGAAATCTACGGCCAGGGCCAACCACTGCTGCTGATTCACGGCAATGGTGGCTCTATCCGTGATTATCGGTACCAGATTCCTTACTTTTCAAAATACTACAAGGTAATTGCCGTCGACAGTCGCTCGCAAGGCAAATCGGTGGATACCAGCAGTGTGCTCAACTATGAAATGATGGCCGACGATTTTGCGGCCTTGCTGTCTCACCTCAAAATCGACTCTGCTTATGTGATCGGCTGGAGCGACGGTGGCATCAACGGCCTGTTGTTGGCGATCCGTCATCCAGAGAAAGTGAAAAAACTGGCTGTCACCGGGGCCAATCTGCACCCCGATACGTCCGTGATTTCACCGGACGGCACAGGTATGATTACGACAGAACTGGCTCGTCTGAAAGCCGGGCCGCAGGATGCCGCCACGCGCAATACCATCAAATTGCTGCATATGATGGAAGTGGAGCCGCATATTTCACACAGCGATTTGCACAGCATCCACTGCCCGGTTTTAGTGATGGGCGGTGATTTTGACGTCATCAGGCCCTCGCATACGCTGGAAATTTTTGAAAATATCCAGTAGGCATACCTGTGGATTTTTCCATCTGCCGGGCATGGTACGCCGCACCACTACAAAGAAGAATTCAACAAAAAAGTGCGGAATTTCTTCCGGCAACCTTATAAAAAGCCATCGTGGGTGGACTGGGATCCTTGAGAGGTATTCATTTCAGGTAACTATACCTAAGTACCAAGACCTAATTTCATTTTTCTTCAAAAATCAACAGTCCCTGTTCACAGGAAGACCGTTTTTAACATTTGAAAGTGCCCGAAAAATCAGAGTAGGGCTGCCAAGATGATTTTCAACCAATCCAAATCGAATATGCCACTTTCCATGACCAAATCCTTGTTCCTGATCATTGCTTTGGGCCTAAGCCTTTCATCTTACAACCTGCAGGCTCAGTGTACCATTTCTGTCAATGCAAACGTCAATGTTTCCCTTCCGCCCACTTGTTTGTACACCTTACCGGCTAGCGCCTTGTTGCACTCCGTCAATTGCCCTGGCGGAAATCTGGTAGCAGAAATTCTGCAGGGCGGCGTCTGGGTGCCCGCCAACCTCAATGCCTCGCATATCAATCAGAGCATCACGGCCCGCGTACGCGATACGAACAGCGGCACATACGCCGTGTGTACCATTCTGGTGCAAGACAAAACAGCGCCAGTTATCACGGGTTGTGCCAATATCACCGTCAATTGTGAAGATGCTTGCCAGCCTATTCTGGCGCCGACCATCAGTGATTGCAGTTCGGTGACCTCAACCCTGACTTCCTCCACAGAAAATCTGACTTGCGCATCGACGTACAGCCGGCGCATTACCCAGACGTATGTTGCAACGGATTTGTACAACAATTCATCTTCGTGTACGCGTACCATTCAATACGTGCGCCGCGCACCTACCACCGTCGTGTATCCTTCTAACATTACGCTGCAGGTAAGCGGTACCAATTGCGCCCCCTGGTGCAACAACGGTTCGGGACGCCCCTCTCCTACCCCTGCCAGCACCGGAACCGGGCAATTCGGCTCTCCGACGATTGATGGCAGCAGCATTTTCCCGGCCGTAAAAACACCCAGCACCTGCACTTCGCCCTGTGTGAGCGACGCCTGTCAGTTGACCGTCACCTATGCTGACGCAGTGGTCAATTTGTGCGGCACGAATCGCCGCATCGACCGCACCTGGCAGGTTTCGGCGGCTTGCGGAGCGCCGGCTGTCGCCAATTACTTGCAGCGGATCTGGATTTATACGGATGGCAACACAACCTGTGGCGCGGCTTGCGGCGTACCGTACAACCTGTCGCAAATGTATTCACCGCTGACAGGCACAACCACCTTTTTATGGTCGGTGCCAACCACCACCTGTGTCGTCAGATACGATATTCAGTATCGCCTGAAAGTGGGCGGTGTTTGGCAACCCTGGGTAACAGCCAGCCCGGGCACCAATTCCTACACGGCCACCCTCACAACTGGTTTGCAAGGCGAATGGACGGTCAGAACGCGTTGTAACGGCGTGAACTCGGCCTATGCGGCAGTAAAAACATTTACGACCGGCATTTCGAGCCTGGTTGCGGGCCCCGCCATCGACACGGAAGAAGACAATACCTTTCAAGGGGATTTTACGGACACGCCGGTTCTGTCGGTCTTTCCCAACCCGAGTCAGGGTTCCATGACCTTTGGTTTTAAAGAGCCTGTGGGTGAGGGCAGCACGTTCCAAATCACAGACCTGTACGGCCGCCTTGTGTATCAAACGCCATTGATGGAAGGTACCTTGTCCATGGACCTGGAAATGGGCAGCCAGCCGGCGGGTACATATATCGCCATGTGGAGCGCGCCCGGAGGTGAAAAAACAGTGACGCGGTTTGTTATTGCCCGGTAATTCCTCGCTCGCCTAAACTTACCCCGCAGGGTTACTCAGATCACCCTGCCCCATGACGACAATCATAATTTTGGGAAATAATGGCGATGCACTTTTGTGTCATCGATCACTTCCTAATGTATTGCTAGTCATGAAATTTGAATTCAATTTATCCATCAGCGAAATCGTGGTAACCTATGTCGTGATGATGGTTGTTATTTTTATTGCAGGATTCTCCGGCCACTGGGGACTGGCCATTGTGGGCCTGCCACTTTTCCTGCGCGGACTGATGGGCTGGTGCCCGATCAAAACCCTGCTGAACAGTCGGAAAGAAGCCTCCAACGTACAATCGATGGAGCAAACTTCGCACCGGGCAGCAGCGTGAGTGTTTTGGTGTTTTTGTGTTTTTGTGTTTTTGGGGTGCTTCGCTTTGGGCTTTTAAGTTTGGAAAACCATGCATGCTAATTATTTGCATGAAAAAAACGAATGCCAAAAGCAAAGCACCCCAAAAACACTAAAACCCTAAAACACAAAAACCCTAACTCCCCCGTCCATACGCTTCATAATCCTCCATCGTATCCACATCCATTGCGCCTTCTGGAAAGGACACCGTAGCCAGGTCGTCCAGGTGGGCGGAGAGTATTTTTTTGGCGCCTGCGTCGCCACTCAATTGCAGGAGTTTTTCCCGGTATTTCCCGGTAAAAAGAACGGGCGTACCCAGCGTATCGGCGTAGGCCGCCGCCACGATATTTTTGCCGCTTTTCTGCTGTGTTTCATACAGCGATTGAAAAAGTGCGGCCGTGACATACGGCTGGTCGCAAACGGCAATGATAATATGCTCTATTTCAGGGAAATGCGCGCCGAGGTACCGAACGCCGGCCATGATGCCCGTTCCTTTTCCATCTTCCCATAGTTCATTGTACACAATCTGTATGGCCCGGTCCTGGATGGATGCGGACACTTCTGCAGCATAGGCCCCGGTTACTACGACCACTTGTGAGGGCTGGGCCTCCAGCGCAACGTCGGTGATATGCTGGATAAATGTTTTGTTGCCAAATAGGAGTAGTTGCTTGATACCACTACCCAGTCGGGCCGAACGTCCAGCCGCCAGAATTACGATGCCTGTATTTTCCATGTTGAACAAAAAATGCAGGCAATGATAGGGACGAAAAAAAGCAGCGAGGGAAACTTTTTTGAAAATTCACCTTGTTTTGCACGCAAACAAATCGAAATATGACCATTTCTCAACACCTGGCTAAAAACCTCCGCGATGTGTACTTCGGGGGCAACTGGACGGCGTCAGACCTGAAAACCCAACTCAACGATGTGACCTGGCAACAGGCTACTACGCAGGTATTTGGGCTGAACACCATCGCCACACTCGTTTTTCACCTGAATTATTACGTCAAAGAGGTAACAAAAGTGCTTCAGGGACAGCCACTTACTGCCAGCGACAAGTTTGCGTTCACATATCCGCCTATTCAGAACAGGGAAGACTGGGAACGCCAACGCGACAGTATTTGGGCGGATGCCGAGGCTTTTGCCCAATTGATCGAACAACTGCCCGATGAAAAACTGTTGCAGGATTTTGCCGACCCAAAGTACGGGACGTATTATCGAAACCTCGCGGGTATTATCGAGCACATTCACTACCACCTGGGACAGATTGCGGTGGTGAAGAAGATTGTGAATACTTGAGTTTTAATGCTCCTGCACTACAGCCTTTCCAAAAAACAATGCCTCTGGCGCCGGGCGCGGAGTACCCAATGTCGTACCATCAGCATCGGTCACGGTCACGGTCAGCCTGTATTTTTCATAATTGCCATAGTCGGCGCAATCAATCGTGCGGGTTTCCTGAATACTGATTTTTGCCTTCCCTACAACAGCCGAACTCGGTGCGTTTTGAGGGTTTCCAGGTGGCTGCAAAACGACGCGGCTCTCCTGATCGGCCGTTTTTACTTTCAAGGTATATTGCACTGAACCGGCCCATACGCAGTCTACGTCGCAGGGACAACGGTATTCATTGGCATCTGCAAAGCATACCGACATATCGTACTGTGGATATTCGGCGCAGTCTTGCCAGGAGAGAATCGTCTCGCGGGCAGTCGTGGTATTGTCAGCGGCTTTTTCGGAAGCAGCGAAAGAATCGTCTTTGGTGCATGCATTGAGCGCAAATACACTGGCGAAAAGCGGGAACATTAATCGGAAGTTTTTCATGGCGTTTCAATATTTATCGGTGGATAATTCATTTTTGAAAATGTGACTGCATTCCACGAAAAAACACTGTTCCAGATCGCCTCCAAAACAAAATTGGGGTCATTTTCAGCCAAAACTGGCGAGAAAATGCCCCAATAAAAAAACGATACCTTGTTGAGGGGTTGAGGGGTTGAGAGGTTGAGAGGTTGAGAGGTTGAGGGGTTGAGAGGTTGAGGGTTGAGGGGTTGAGGGTTGAGAGGCTTCTCCTTGGTCTCATAGTCATGACCAAGAGAAAGCCCCTCAACCTCTCAACCTCTCAACCCTCAACCTCTCAACCCCTCAACCCCTCAACCTCCTCACTGCGCCTGCGCCTGTTTCGAATTATTCGACATATTCACGTCGGGGTTGACTACGCCTGCGTTTTTAGATTCCACCACCAATTTAAAGGTGGGCGGTTTTTGTTTGCCCTTGATATAGGTAGTGTAATAATTCATCGAAGTTTCCGCGCCGGAAACCATAATATTGAGCGACCGGGAGTCTACTTCCTGCCAGCCATTGCCATTTTTCAGGTACAGGCGCACCTTGAGCGGCGAGTTTCCGGGCATGTAAGGCAAGGTGCCGATATTTTTCGCCGTGGCCTTGATGGCTACGCCGATTTGCACATCTCCATTTGGAAAAACGAGGGCATCGGCAGGAAGAAACTGGATCGGGAGCGCAGCAGGATCGGCGCCCTCGGGCACATTTGATTTTATGATCTGTGCAAAAGAAGCAGCCGAAGCCACAAAAGTAAAAACGAAGAACAAGAGTACTTTTTTCATGTGTTGTGTAAATTGGAGGTGAATAATGGATGTTCCTACCTGTGTCGCACATCGAAAAAATGTACCCGGCAAACCGGATTTTTTTTCAAGAAGTCATTCATAATCAGGTTTCTGTATGCATTTTCATGAGCCAGAAATAATGAGAATCAAAAAAAACTAAACAAACGTTTGATTTTTTCTTCCCACCTACCCTACCTTTGCATCGCTTATGCAGGAACAGGTAATACATACAGAAAAGCAGGATAAACGCCAGCACTTGCTGGAAGTAGCCGAGCGGCTTTTTGCAGAGCAGGGTTACGAAGCCGTGTCGATTCGCCACCTGGCCAAGGAGGCCGATGTGAACATTGCGATGGTGAGTTATTACTTTGAATCGAAAGAAAAACTGTTTCGCACACTGCTGGAAAGCAAAATGCCCAAGACCCGAGCCATCCTGGAAGAATTGCTGGCTTCGGATATACCCTCCTGGGAAAAAATGTCGAAAGTGATCGATATGTACATCGACAAGTTTTTTGTAAACAGGGCATTTCATCGCATTATTATGCGGGAAATGTCGCTACAACAACGCCCGGAGCATGTTCAGTTGATTGCCGACAACTTTGCTCGCAATATGAAAATTATCCGGGGCATCATTGAAGAAGGCCAGGAAAAAGGGCAGTTCAGGTATGTTGATGCAGAACTTACCATCGCCAGTATGTTCGGTACCATTTCGACGGCTATCTACAACCACAAGTTGATGTGTATGCTGACGCAACAACCCGATTCCGAACTGGTGTATGGAGATGAATACCGCGAGCGATTTAAAAGACACATGAAATCTATGTTGCAGGCACACCTGCTGCTAAAAGCGGGCGGGTGATTTCTGTAGAAGAGAATATTGGTTGGGAACAGCGCCGTCGGGCGTTTTTTTTGACCTAAAAACTAAACAAACGTTTGATTTAAATATTTTTTTTGAAAATGACAAACCTTCTTGCCAAGACAACCCGCTTCAGTGTTGTGTTTGTGCTGTTGATGCTGTCTTCCGGCGTACAAGCACAGTCGGGCGAAGAGCGAACACTTACCCTGGATGAAGTGGTGCAACTCGGGCTTGCAAATAGCAAGCAGGTGCAAATTGCCAGCACTCGTGCTGACATCGCACAAACGAAAACCCGCCAGGCATTGGCTTCCACGGTACCGTCTCTGACCTATTCAGGTTCGTACTATCGTCTGAGCGACAACATCACTCCCTTCGAAACACCGCTGTTTACAATGCCGGTGTTGCTCAACCAGACCCTCAATCGTGTAAGCATCAGTGAGCCGGTGTTTACCGGATTGCGGGCACTGAACACCATCCGTGCCACTGAATTTCTGGAAAATGCCGCTCGTTTTGACCTGGAGCGCGACAAAAAAGAAGTGCAACTCAATGTGATTAGCGCCGCTATACAGGTGTACAAACTGGAAGAGGCGCTCAAAGTGGTACAGAGCAGCCTGCTGACCGCGCAAAACCGACTCAAAGACACACGCGCGCTGCAACAGCAGGGCATGGCGCTCGACAACGACGTGTTGAAAGCCGACTTTTCGCTGACGCAAATGGAAACGGCCCAGATCGAGACGACCAACAACCTCGCAGCAAGCCGCTTCGCCCTGAATACACTGCTGGGGCTTCCTGTCAATACCGTCGTACACATCGAGGCTGCCTCCATCGGCGCCGGCGCTGGCGCTGAAACACTGGAGTCGCTGCTCAATAACACTACCCAACGCGCTGATTATCAGGCGTCTACACAGCGGCTGCTTGCTTCCGAAAAACAACTCAAGGTAAGCAAGGGCGCCTACTTGCCACTGGTTAGCATTGGCGCAAATCTGTACACCAACAACCCCAATCAGCGCCAGTTCCCACTCGAAAACCGCTTCATCACTACCTGGGATGCGGGCATTCAGGTGTCATGGAACATTGGCAACCTCTACACCGGCCGGCACAACGTGCAGGAAGCCCGCCTCAATCTGACGCAATCTACCGTCCAGCGCGACCAGTTGCTCGATGCTGCCAATACTGATGTCAGCAACAATTACTTCGCCTGGCAAACAGCCCTGCAAAAAATTGCACAGTCGGAAAAATCTCTCACGCAGGCTACTGAAAATCAGCGCATTGTGCAACTCAGAAACAGCCAGCAATTGTCGACATTGACCGATCTGCTCGACGCCGACGCCCTGCTGCTGCAAGCCCGAATCAATCAGGTAAGCGCCAAAGCCGACGCTTCGCTGAGCCGGTTCAGGTTGCTGAGAAGCGCAGCGAGGCTTTAGAGGTGAGAGATGATAGATGATAGATGAGAGATGAGAATAAGAACAACTTTCCAAAATAAAAAAACGGTCGCACCATGGAAGCGCAACAAACAAAGAAAAACAGATTTTTACCATTTATACTGGGTGGCGTCCTGTTGGTAGCAGGGTACTACGGCTTCACAAAGGTTCGCTATATGCTGACCCATGAAGACACTGAAAACGCCTATCTGGAAGCCGACATCCTTTCGGTTTCGCCCAAAGTGCAGGGCTACATTTCCAAAGTGTATGTCAATGAAAACCAGTATGTTAAAGCAGGCGACACATTGTTTGTGCTCGACAACCGCGATTTTGTGCTGAAAGTAGCACAGGCGGAAGCCGCCCTGCACCAGTCGGAAGCGAATGTAGGTTTTGTAGCCGCCAATGCTTCCACTGCCGGCGCCAATGTAGGTACGGCGGAAGCCAACTATCGTGCATCCACGGCCGGCGTTGAAACCAGCGCCAGTTCGGTGCAGACTGCCCAGGCCAACGTGGAAGCCGCTCAGGCCAAAGCGTGGCAAATGAACCAGGATTTTCAGCGCTACGCTGCCCTATTGCCACAAAAAGCCGTTACCCAGCAACAATACGACGCCGCCAAGGCTGCCAAGGAAAATGCCGATGCCGCGCTCGCCGCTGCGCAAGGCCAACTGGAAACGACCAAACGCCAACTCGAAGTAAGCCGTCGCCAGTCGGAAGCCGGTAAAAGCCAGACGTCTTCCTACCAGACCCAGGCTGCTGCTGCCAACCGCAACATCAGCGTGGCACGCACCCTTGCCGAACAACGCCGACTGGATCTGGAGCAGGCGCAACTCAACCTTTCCTACACGGTCATCACTGCGCCTGTCAGCGGATTTATTGCCAAAAAAACGGCGCAAGTAGGCCAACTCGCCAATATAGGCAGTCCGCTTTGTAGCCTGGTGAGCGATAAAAACATCTGGATTACAGCCAATTTCAAGGAAACACAGGTAGGTAAAATGCAAGCCGGACAGCCTGTTCAGGTAAAAGTCGACGCATATGAAGGCGCAACTTTTAATGGCAAAATCGAGGGCATTTCGCCTGCTACCGGCGCCAAATTCAGCCTGTTGCCGCCCGACAATGCCAGCGGCAACTTCGTGAAGGTTGTACAACGCATTCCGGTGCGGGTAGTGCTGACCGATGCACCCGACCCCGCGCGCCCTTTGCGTGCAGGTATGAGTGTGAAAGTGATTGTTCCGGAAAACTGATTTCAAAACGGGGTGTCTTTGCACACCCTCTTTTTGAAGTCTGATATAAAAACCCACTTACATGGCTACCGTTTCACGTTTTGCCCGTTTTTTCATTGTTCTCACCACTGTTTCCGCAGCAGTGATGGAACTGGTAGATACCTCTATCGTCAATGTAGCGCTGTCGCAAATGGCGGGTAGCCTGGGCGTCACGATCGAAGACGTTTCCTGGGTTATCACCTCCTATGCGATTGCCAATGTGATCATCATCCCGATGACCGGCTTTTTAGGCGCTTATTTTGGTCGCAAGAACTACTATGTCTTTTCCATGGTACTGTTTACTGTTGCCTCCTGGATGTGCGGCAATTCGACAGGATTATGGGAACTGGTTTTCTGGCGTTTTATACAGGGAATCGGCGGTGGCGCCCTGCTTTCCACCTCGCAAAGCATCCTTTTTGACGCTTTTGAACCCAAAGACCGCCCCATGGCCAGTGGTCTGTTTGGCATGGGTGTGGTACTCGGCCCTACGCTGGGCCCTACCATCGGCGGATATATCCTCGACAATGCCGAATGGCCGCTCATTTTTACCGTGAATATCCCGATTGGTATTGTAGCGACCTTTCTTTCCGTCTTGTTCGTAGAGAAAAAGCCCGGGGAAGGCGAGCAAAAAAAGGGATTTGTTATCGATTATACAGGAATTGCTCTTCTAGCCGTTGGTATCGGCTCGCTTCAATACGTACTGGAACGCGGCGAATCGGAAGACTGGTTTGCCAGTGAAGCCATCCGTGTTTTGTCGGTCACCGCACTGATCGGTGTAGTAGGGTTCATCTGGCGACAACTGACGACGCCACACCCGGTTGTCAACCTCAAGGTGATGGGCAATCGAACACTTGCGCTGACCACTGTTTTCACCTTCGTGATCGGGATCGGGCTTTTCACGTCCGTTTTTGTGTATCCGATTCTGGCACAACGTGTACTGGGGCTTACCCCGCTTGAAACAGGCCTCTCTTTGCTTCCGGCCACTGCCATCGGCGTGGTGATGATGCCCTTGATCGGCCGAAGAATGGCCTCGGGTGCTTCGCCTATTCCTTTTGTCATCATCGGTTTCTGTATCTTCATTGCATTCGGATGGATGGCGGCAGGGGTAAATGCGCAGGCTGGAAAATGGGATTTCTTCTGGCCCCTGGCTTTGCGCGCCGTTGGTATCAGTATGGTGCAATTACCACTCATCAACCAGGCTGTAGCGGGCTTGAAACCGCATGAATATCCTTCCGGTATTGCCCTGAACAACATGATTCGGCAGTTGGGCGGCGCATTCGGTATCGCCATTTCCAACAACTACATGGCCCGGCAATTTGCCCAGCACAAAGCCGATCTGGTCTCCAACGCCGTTCCGGGAAATCCGGCATTCGACGAACGCCTCAACATCATGGTGCAGGGCATGGTGAGCCGCACCGGCGCTGCCCTAAGCGATGCTACGGCCATGGCCTACAAACAACTCAACTTTGCCATCGAACGGCAGGCATATCTGCTTACCTACCTCGACACCTTCCGGCTGGTTTCCCTGTTTTTCGTAGTGGTTTTTCCACTCATTTTCTTCATCAAGATCAAAAAACAGGGCCCGCCAACGGAAGCCGCGAAGGCGGCAATGGAGGACGCTCATTAGAGAGGGTGAGAGAGTGAGAGAGTGAGAAGGTGAGAGAGTGAGAAGGTGAAAGGGGCCGCTCATTACCACCCCCAATAGCCCTGAAAGGGCGTACACAATAGCCCAGGGCAACGCCCTGGGAATATGGAATATGGAATATGGAATATACGCCACCGCCCTCAAGGCACAACAATACGAACCGTGTCGCGCCTTCCACCACCCTCGATTGAAACAAAATACACCCCTGAAGGCCGGTTTTGCACCTGAAATGAATGCCGAAGGGTGGTAGGAGGCAGTTTTTGTTCTTCCAGCACCTGGCCAAAAATATCAGACATCCGAAGCACAACGGGAACCGGTGCTCCGGCATGCGTCCACTGGACGTCAACCGTCTGGATAGCCAGGGTAGGCGATACCTGAAGACCGAATGCATGGTCAGGTTCTTGCGTTCCGACCAGGCAAATATTGTCAAAAACCAGTGTAGTATCATTGAGGAGCCAGAGGTACTGAACATCTTCACCGCCATTTTCGCATGCAACGCTCACCTTGTAATAGCCCTTGAAGCCCCGTACGAAATGTTCACCGTTGGCATCGGAAAAACCGGACTCGTTGGTCCACCACTCATCAAAAACCTGGGAAATAAATGCCTCGCCACTGGGCTTTAGCGACCAGTCTTCCCGAAAAATGGGTGCATTCGCCGTCCAATGCGCGCCATCCCAGAACCCCCACATCAGAAAACCCTTCATACTGGGATGGGCAAATGTGATGGTTAGAATATCGCGCATATACGCGGCCTGGGTCTGGGCAGGTACCAGTTTATCGATGTCGTACTCCGTCACTTTGGCTTCCAGACCATACGCATTCCAGAACTCGTCATAAATCTCCTTCACACGCGGAATACCCGTTGGAGACGCAGAAAAATGGCCCTGAAAACCCAGCCCGTCTATGGGAGCGCCCGCTGCCAGCAATTCATCTATCCGGCTGCGCCAGGTAGCAATACCGTTGGACGGCGAGTCGCCCTGCTCGATGGCGACATAATCATTGAGGTACCATTTGGGGGCGGTGGCCAGTGAATCGGCCTGTTTGAATATTTCCGGATACAATTCGCGGCCGGTAATGTAGCCGGGCGTGCCTGCAAAGTGATTGGCGTAGTCGTTGTTGGTGGTAATTTCATTCAGCACGTCCCAGTCGGTCATTTCATTGCCGATACCCGGGTAGGTCAAGATATCTTCGATATGCGCCCGCATGCGGTTTTTGATATAAGCGGGAGTGGCGCCGGCATTGATATCGGGCGGTGAGTAGTTCCAGCCGGGCCATACCAGGTTGTGGCCGCGCACACTGATACCGTGGTCGTGCAGCCATTGTACATCATCGGCAATTTCGGGCTGACTGCTGTACCAGTGTTGTTCCCAGCCAGGCCATTTCAGGTCGTTTTCAAACACGACCTCGTTGAAACCGTGGCCTTGTCCATCCAGGTCGAGCAGTTTTTGTTCGTACACAGGGTCATAACCATCGCCGCCATTGAATTTGCTGCTGATAACGGCTGTACCGAATTTGAAGTCATGCTGCAGCATTTCCACCTTCACCACAGTATTCGGGGCAGGCTGGCCGTTGGTTTTTTTCACTTCAACTGTCAGATTTGCCTTTCTGATTTGATCGATACTGGCAGCCGCCTCGGCGCGCCAGGGCGCATCTGATTCCATCCCTGGATATGAATCATTTTGCAGAAATACGGGCAACTGGCTGAAAAACACCGTGTTTTTGTAATTGAGGCAAGCAGCACCACCCACTTCAATGGTTTGGTTGTTGAATGCCAGGTGCAGGCCGATATTGAGCGCACCGGCAGCGTAGGCAGCCTGCGACTGAAATGGTACGGCAAACAGACGCCATTCTTGTTTGACATTCACTGTTGCAAATGCCTCTTTGAAATAAGTGACGTTGTTTTCTGCAAAAATATTCACTTTCCCCTCGGCGCCTTCACTGCGCAACCAGATCATAATCAAACACTTATCACCCGAAGCGATATTCGTCGAACTGATATACAAATGCCCGGCATCCCAGGGATTGGCCTGCTGTGTGACCACCCGTCGGCGCGCCTGTGTGAAAGGTTGGCCCACAACGGTGATATTGCTGGTAGAGCCACCATAGTTGATAGCCCCTGACAGCGTTGCCGTTTCGGTATTGGGCAACACCCATTGCTGGGGAGCAGGCAGGCTGTAGTTGTTTTGCAGAAATGTATCGAGGTAAGTATGGTATGCATCTTGCGCCTGAAGCAGGTGAACAGATACCAGAAATGTAAACAGGAGGTATTTCATATCGGGACAGGGATTTTTTTAGGAAACGAAATACAGGTGAAAGCACATTATTTCAGTCGCAGGATATTCCCCTGGTGGTAGCATGAACGGCACCGCGGCTCGTACTGTTCTTTTTCACCCAGCAGCACGACGGAATCGCCTTCAGCCAGTCGGTAGGAATGTGTGGCCAGGTTGCCGCAATGTACACAAATAGCGTGTACTTTGGTTACGTACTCGGCGGTAGCAAGCAAGGCAGGCATTGGGCCGAAGGGTACCCCTCTGTAATCCATGTCAAGTCCGGCAGCAATAACGCGCACCCCGCGGAGCGCCAGTTGCTGGCACACTTCAGGCAGTTCATCATCAAAAAACTGGGCCTCATCAATGCCCACCACCGTCACGTCTTCACTGATTTTGAGGAGTTTGGAGGAATGATCCACAGGAATGGCCAGCACGGAAGTGGTGTCGTGCGAAACAATCGACACTTCATCGTAGCGGGTATCGATGCGGGGTTTGAAAACTTCTACCCGCATTTCAGCAATTTTCGCCCGTTTCAGGCGTCGGATGAGTTCTTCGGTTTTACCGGAAAACATGCAGCCGCAAACAACTTCTATCCAGCCGCTGCGCTGGCCTTTAAAATGTGGTTCGAGAAACATGGCAAACGTGCATTTTGGCGCTGCCTAATTTTATTTTGCATTTTAAACAACTGATTATCAGTGCCTTAAAATAAAAAACAAAATAAGAACAGGGATTTATGGCAGTAATTCTTGAAATTCGCCGGTGAAAATAGACAGAACTACCCTCCTCTGACAAATGGATTTACATAAAACGAAAATTTACCTGGACAAACTGAGTCGCGAATACGCTCGCATGAGCAAAGACCCGGACAACATTGCCCGCATTGATGTCGATATTATGGCATCTTATGTGCGTGAATTGTACGATGCTGTTCTGACCGATGCGGTGACAGCGCCGCCCAAAACGGAGCCGGCGCCGGTTCGCAAACCCGTTGTGTCCAAACCTGCCGTCATCGACGAACCGCCTGTGCCCACACCGGCCCAGCCGGTTGTACAGGCGCCGCCACCGCCGCCACCTCCTCCTCCGCCGCCGCCGGTTTTCGAGCAGGCTGCGCCACCGCCACCGCCCGTGGTGGAGGAAACGCCAGCGCCTGCAGCGCCGCCTGTCGTGGTGGAGCCACAACCACAACCCGTCGTGTCATCGCAAAGCACCGAACCGGTTCCGGCAGGTATGGAAGTGCTGTTTGAAGAACGTCAGGCCAAGGAACTGTCGGACAAACTGTCGGAACTGCCGATTGCTGATCTGAAAAAAGCCATTGCTCTGAACGACCGCCTGTTGCTGACGCGCGAATTGTTTGCAGGCGACGGACAAGCGTTTGAGGCGGCCATTGCTACCCTCAATGGATTTACCCATTTCCCGGAGGCAAAAAACTACCTGATCGACAACTGCGTGATTCGCTACGGCTGGCTCGATAAAAAACGACTGGAAGAAGCCAAACACTTTGTGCGGCTGATTCGGAGAAGATATAAGTGAGTTTTTTTGGGGTTGATAGGGTTGATGAGGTTGATAAGTGTTGATGAGGGTTGATGAGGGTTGATGAGGGTTGATATTTAGCCGCTCTATGAGGTAAAAATTATTCCTGCCCGAGCGGCTAAATATCAACCCTCATCAACCTTTATCAACACTTATCAACCTCATCAACCCTATCAACCTCATCAACCCTATCAACCTCATCAACCCTATCAACCTCATCAACCCTATCAACCCTCATCAACACTTATCAACCCTCATCAACCCTATCAACCTTCAACATCGATTTTTCTAAAAATAAACAATACAAACAATGAGTGCAATCCGTGAAGTAATTGCTCGTGAAATTCTCGACAGCCGGGGCAATCCTACTATCGAGGCTGAGGTGTGGACGGAAACTGGTTTTATGGGTCGTGCAGCCGTGCCAAGCGGCGCCAGTACCGGCGTACACGAGGCAGTTGAATTACGCGACGGCGACGCCGATCGCTACCTCGGGAAAGGCGTACAGCAAGCCGTAAAGAATGTGGAAAAACAGATCCGCGCAGAGTTGATCGGCCAGGAAGTAACCGAACAGATCAAGATCGACCGCTTGATGATCGACCTCGACGGCACCCGCAATAAAAGCAAACTCGGCGCCAATGCCATCCTGGCTGTCAGCCTGGCCGTGGCCCGCGCTGCAGCCGAAGAACTGGGTCAGCCGCTGTATCGCTACCTGGGCGGCGTGAACGCCCACGTGCTGCCTGTGCCCATGATGAACATCCTGAATGGTGGTGCGCATGCCGACAATGGCATTGATTTTCAGGAATTTATGATCATGCCAGTAGGCGCCAATTCGTTCCGCGAAGGCCTGCGCATGGGCGTGGAAATTTTCCACAACCTGAAAAGCGTGTTGAAAAGCAAGGGCTACGCTACCAACGTAGGTGATGAAGGAGGCTTCGCACCCGGCATCAAAAACAACGAAGAAGCCATTCAAATGGTGATGACGGCTATCGAAAAAGCAGGCTACCGTCCGCTGGAAGATATCGTAATCGCGCTGGATGCTGCGGCTTCAGAATTTTACGATGCTGACAAAGGTGAATACGTTTTCAAAAAATCCAGCGGCGACCGCTATTCCTCCGCCGATATGGTGGCATTCTGGAAAGACTGGTGCAACCGCTACCCGATCTGCTCCATCGAAGACGGTTTTGCAGAAGACGACTGGGCCGGCTGGAAATTGCAGACGGAGACCCTTGGCCACCGCATCCAACTCGTGGGCGACGACCTGTTCGTGACCAATGTAGAGCGCCTGCAACGCGGTATCGACGAAAAAGTAGCCAACTCTATCCTGATTAAAGTAAATCAGATCGGTTCGCTGACCGAAACCATCGAATCCGTACAACTGGCCACGCGCCACGCCTACACATCGGTCATCAGCCACCGTTCCGGCGAAACGGAAGATACTACCATTGCCGACCTGGCTGTAGCGCTCAATACCGGACAGATCAAAACCGGCTCGGCTTCCCGCTCGGACCGGATCGCCAAATACAATCAGTTGCTCCGCATCGAAGAGGAACTGGGCGATGCTGCAACGTATTTGGGTAAGTCGATTTTTGGACTTTGATTCTTTTTTGTGTGTTTTGAAGGCCTCACCCCCCGGCCCCCTCTCCAACGGAGAGGGGGAGCGAGTACCCTTGGCTTTTTCAACAGTGAAGCCAAGCGGGAAGTCACCCCCTCTCCGTTGGAGAGGGGGCCGGGGGGTGAGGCCTCTAAAACCCCATAAATTCACCATTCATTCCCCGGATACGTCCTTTGCAAATGCTGCATTTCTGCCAGCATATACCCCAGGTATTCTGTGTGGACGCCGGTTTTCCCGCCTTTTTGCATCCAGCCTTCGGCCGGCATTTTGAGCGTTGCTTCTTCCAGCACTTCGGCCACCTTTTTTTGCCACAAGGGTTTGATTGTGAGCAAGTTGTATCCTACGCCGGATTCTGCTGCCCACAGGTCGGCTTCTGATGGAGTAGTCAGTTCGCCTGTAAAAGGCCAGAGTTCATCCACCGCCTTTTGAATTTTTTGTCGGCTCAGTTCGGTACCATCCCCCAGGCGCATCATCCATTCGGATGAAAAACGCAGGTGATAAGTCACTTCCTTGAGCGATTTTTCGGCAATGGCCGCCAGTTGCGGGTCCTTGCTTTGGAGCAAGGCCTGATAATGGTAATAGTGCCAGGTATCAAAAAAGAATTGCCGGGCCATGGTAAATGCCCAGTCGGTATTGGGCTGTTCTACCAGCAGCACATTCCGGTATTGCTGTTCCGAGCGGAAATAGGCCAGCGCGTCTTCGCCACGTCCTTCGCCTTCCACTTCGCCTGCATGGGTCAGCAACATACGCGCCTGCCCGAGCAGATCAAGCGCGATATTGGTCAGGGCAATGTCCTGTTCGAGTACGGGGCCGTGCCCGCACCATTCGCCCAGGCGCTGGGAAAGTACCAGGGCGTTGTCGCCCAGTTGCAAGAGATATTGAAAATGTGGAGTGTTCATGATAATAAGAGTCCTGAGTACTAGTCCTAAGTCCTGAGTCCTAAGTCCTAAGTCCGTAGCGTACACCTGATTACTCTTTAGCATTCATTTATCTAAATATAAAGGGTAATCAGGTGTACACTACGGACTTAGGACTCAGGACTTAAGACTCAGGACTCACATATGTTTTACCGCATCCGGCAGGTCATAAAAAGTAGGGTGCCGATACACCTTGTCATTAGCAGGGTCGAAAAATGCCTCGGCATCTTCGGTCGAAGCGTGGATATGTGCCGACTCGACGACCCAAATACTGACGCCTTCATTGCGGCGGGTGTACACATCGCGGGCATTTTCAATGGCCATTTGCGCATCGGCTGCATGCAGGCTGCCAACGTGCTTATGGCTAAGACCTTGTTTGGAACGGATAAATACTTCCCATAGCGGCCATTCGTTCATAGAGGTGAGAGGTGAGAGGTGAGAGAGGTGAGAGAGGACCAGGTGGTGAAGCAGGCCGATCTCCGGTTTATTTAGTTGTGCATTATGAATAAAACCGACATTTCAGCGGGCAGCAAAATGACGAGTTGTACGTTGAAACACGGATTGAAACACAGATTGAAACACGGATTACACAGATAGAAGTGCGGATTACACGGATTTTGCGTAGAGTACACAGATTGCAACCTGAATCGAGGGCAAAATTACATCCATATTTGTGCAATCCACATCTATCTGATAAAATCCGTACACTCTACGCAAAATCTGTGTAATCCGCACTTGTATCCGTGTAATCTGTGTTTCAATCTGTGTAATCCGTGTTTCAATGTACTTTTGCACCCATCTTTGATCTACCATTATACACAAAACCTTGACTATGAAATTAAAATGCGTTTTTACCCTGTTCCTGGCGTTTGCTTCCCTGACCATGCAGGCGCAATTGCGCTACGGCTTTAAAACAGGTCTGAATTTCGCGACGATAAAAGGCGATTCCGAACTGGGTCCGAATGGCAACAGTCTTGAAACCTGGAACAATGCAACCGGATTCCAGATTGGTATCACGCTGGGCTATCCGATAACGGACCATTTTGGCGTGCGTGGCGAACTGATGTATTCCAAAAAGGGCGCGAAATACATCTTTGATGGCCCTTCTTACAAGTTTTTCCGCAACAGTACCACTACCAAATTTACCACCGGAAATGCAAAATACCTGATCAACATCACCAATTCGTACCTCGATATCCCGATCATGGCTTACGGCCGTTTGGGCGATTTCGAATTTTCAGGCGGTGTATACGGCGCCCTGCTGCTGCAATCCACCGGCGAAGGCGCGCTTACCTATTCCAATGCCATTTCTGTTGTTCCGCCCAACAATCCGGTAGCCGAACTGAAAGTAAATCTCTCCCACAACTACCGACGCGATGATCCGGGCGAGGGCGAGGGCACCGAAATCGTGAGCGTGCAGGTAGATGCTGCCAAAATCGATGTAGCCAAAACCCAGGGCGCCTATTACGACTACACGGAAGACCGCGGCAGTCTGTACAACTCCTTCGACTACGGACTCGTGGGTGGCGTGTCGTACTACCTCGGCAAAGCACTGTACCTCAGTGCGCGGGTGCAGTACGGACTGGCCGACCTGACGAACAACAAGGCAGACCTGTCGAAAGCATCGGTGAACGACGACCTGACCTTCAAATACCGCGATGACAAAGACCACAATTTTGTCATTCAGGCTTCCGTTGGCTTTAGTTTTTGATGTATACGGCCAGGTGGCATAGTTTTTTTGCCGCAAATGGAAAATTCGCACCATAATGCTCCATAAACTGTTATCAAACATGCTTCCTTCAATCAGGCCCTTTTCATAACGTTTTACCCTTTCTCAAATGCAACGCAAAACCGTTTTCCGACTGCTGCTGCTCCTGCTTGTGACGGCAAATATCTGGTCGGCCTGCAAAAAATCCGATTTCGACAACCTGGATCTGGCAGATCACAACGCTGAATTTGCCTTTCCGCTTTTCACCACTACCCTGACGCTGGACGACCTGCTGTTCAAGGTGCTGAACGACACCCTGTCGGGCGATACGCTGTTTATTAATCCCGACAACACCATGACGCTGTATTACTCGGGAGATGTGTCGGAAAAACCGGCTACCGACATCTTTGCCACTTTCCCAAGTGGTCCGGCGCCGATCCCGGATACGGTGTACCAGTACCCCTTCAATTCGCCCGATGGCGTAACGATTCGGGATGCCCTGTTTAAAACCGGCACCACCAACCTGGTTATTTTTAACAACACCGGACAGACACTGACGGGCAAGTTTTATGTCGATCAGATTACCAAAAACGGTCAGAAAATGACCATCCCGCTTACGGTACCCCACAATCCTACTTTCCCGTATTCCTCTCCGCTGTTCGACATGAGCGGCTGGCGGGCCGAGTCCGACAACAACGAACTGACCTTCCACTACGAACTGTACACACCCAGCGGCGAACGGGTGAAAATTCCGGAAGTGGCTCCTGGCATCTCTGGCGTACTGGTCGTGTTCCAAAACCTGACCCTCTCGTACCTGGAAGGCTACTGGGGTTATTCCACCTATCCGCTCACCCGCGACACCATCGAAATCGACATCAACCAGACCAGTCTCGACGGCGGCGTAACGGTTAAAAATCCGAAAGTGACTATGGTGGTATCTAATTCATGGGGTTTCCCGACGCGTGGATACGTCAAATACCTGAGTTTTATCGGGCAGAACGGGCAGGAAATACCGCTTGAAACTACAGCATTTAACAACGACAGCATCGATTTTGCGTACCCGACCTATCCCAATGAAATCGGTCAGACCAAGGTAACAAAGGTGGTGCTGGATGAAAACAACTCCAACATTGCCAGCATTTTCAATGCACAACCGACTCGCCTGATTTACGAGGTGGAAGGTATCAGCAATGCCCAGCATGATCCCTCGATCATTGGTTTCCTGACCGACACCAGCACGATCAAACTCGGCGTGCAGGTGGAACTGCTGCTGGAAGGTACAGCCAAAAATTTTGGTGCGGAACAGGAAATGGATCTCCAGTTTGGCGATTATGGCACCCTCGACACCTCCAAAATCGAATCGGTGGAATTCAAACTGGTGACAGAAAACGGCACGCCGATTTCAGCCGACATGCAGATTGTTTTCCTGGATGAAGCCGGGCAGGCGATCGACTCTCTGTTTACCGACGGCGCGCGGGCTATTATGCAGTCGGCGCCTGTGGCAAATGGCATCGCTACCGGCAGCACGCGGCAGGAGAACTTCATCCAGATGGGCGCCACTCGCTTCGACCGCATTCGCCAGACCAAAAAAGCCATTCTGAAAACATCCTTTACTACTGCGGAAAATGGCACCGTGCCGGTAAAATTGCTGGCCACCAATGCAGCCGTCGTAAAAATGGGCATTAAAGTGAAAACGAGGTATTAATTCCCCATCCACCGCTCAAAAAATAGAAAAACAATGAACCTGAAACATATTGCTGCCGCCTTGCTGCTCACCCTGCCAGCGGCGGCCACCTTCGCACAACAGGAGATGATGCTGAACGCCGTGCCCAATCTCTGGCATAGCAACACCTCCACCAATCCGGCATTTTTCCCGGAAAAAAAGCATGTAGTCATCGGCCTGCCGGCATTCGGCATCGATGCAGCACATTCCGGCGACGTTACCTATAAGGATATTTTTAGAAAAGACGGCGACCGCACGGTTGTTGATTTTGGGAATGCCATCAGCAAACTAGACCCTGAAAATGACCTGGAATTCGACCAGCGCATCGAAACGGTGTCATTCGGATTCCGCTCGCCCAACGACAAATGGGGCTTTCAGGTAGGCCACGCCATTGCTTTTTCCGGCGTCATCACCTACCCCAAGGCCTTGCCCGAATTGCTCTGGAACGGCAATGCTTCCTACATCGGCCAAACGGTGGAGATCGGCGTACAAGCCGATGTGGCCGACTGGCATGAGTGGAGCGTGGGCGCTATGCGTCAGTTTGGCCCACTCAACGTAGGCGCACGGGTGAAACTTCTGACTGGCATCAGCGCCCTGCGCACCGACGATAACCGGCACAGCATGTCGATTTATACCGACCCCGATATTTACCAGTTGACGCTGAAAACGGATTATGCGTTTTACTCGTCTTCCATCATTTCGGCCATCGACACGGCCGATCTCGGGTTTGATATTACGCTGGATGCCCTGGGCAACAAACTGCGCTCCAAAAACAACGGCCTGGCATTCGACCTGGGCGGTGTACTGGAACTCGGCGACCGCCTGACCCTGAATGCCAGCGTGATCAACCTCGGTGGCGCCATTCATTTCAAAAACAACGCGCGCTATTTCCAAAGCAAGGCCGAATACCAGTACACCGGCAGCGTGATCCCGGGTGAAGACATCATCAACGGCTCCGACGACATCGATTTCGATACAAAACTGGATACGCTGAACGATATTTTCCGCTTTACCCAGACGCCTTCCGAGGCGCTGGAAGCACAAGCCCCCCTGCGCATTTATGCCGGTGGCGCTTTCGAACTGACCAAACACTGGTCGGTAGGGCTCACCGTTTTTCACCAGAAAAAAGACCGTAAAAGCAACACCGCCGTCGGCGCCAATGTGCGCTGGCTGCCCCTGCGCTGGCTGTCACTGGGCGCCATGTACAGCGTCAACGACCGCTCGGCCGCCAACCTGGGTTTCCATCTGGCTGTCACGCCCGGGCCTGTACAGTTCTACTTCCTGTCTGATAACCTGCTGAATGCTTTTACCCTGAAAAGTTCGTCGGCCGCCAATTTGCGGGCGGGACTGGCGATGGCTTTTTGAGTCCTGACTCTATAGTCCTGAGTCCACAGTCCTAAGTCCTGAGTCTGTAGAGTACACCTGATTACCCTTGGTTTTTCCAATAACTACAGCCAAGTATAATCAGGCGTACTCTACAGACTCAGGACTCAGGACTGTGGACTCAGGACTTTATACTTACAACACATGACGCTGGACGCATTCAAATCCCATCTCCCCCATTCGGCCACACCGACGCTGCTGGCAGTGAGCGGAGGGCTGGATTCTGTGGTGATGGCGCACTTGTTTCATATGGCAGGACAGGCCTTTGCTGTGGCGCACTGTCAGTTTCAGTTGCGCGGAACGGAGTCGGAAGAAGATGCGGCATTTGTACAGCAGTTGGCGGAAGCATACGGCGTACCTTTTTTTGTCAGGCATTTTGAAACGAAGGAATACGCCACACAGCAAGGCCTATCTACACAGGTGGCGGCTCGGGAACTGCGGTATGCGTGGTTTTCAGAATTGTGTGCTACACATGGATTCGAGTATATAGCCACGGCGCACCACCTCAACGACTCGGTAGAAACCATGCTCCTGCACCTGGCGCGGGGCACGGGCATCCGCGGGCTGCGGGGCATTCCGATTCGGAACGGACCGGTGATTCGGCCGCTGTTGTTCACTACAAGGGCTGAAATACTGGCATTTGCACAGGAACACGGTCTCCCCTGGCGGGAAGACAGCAGCAATGCCAGCGATGCTTACACCCGCAATGTGATTCGCCACCGCCTCGTGCCGTTAATGGAAGAAATCAATCCCCGATTCATTCTATCTGCCGCAGAAACCATGGCGCGACTGGCAGAAACCGAACACATCCAGCAGGCGCTCCTGCAACAATGGTGGCAGGAAAAAAGCCGGACAGCGCAGGATGGTGTGCAACGCATTGGCAAACAAGAGGTGCTGCACATGCCCCACCCCGAGCATGTTTTGTTCCTGCTACTGGAAGAAAAAGGGTTTTCACCCGAACAATGCAGGCAACTGGCTGCGGGGCTGCACGGCGAGCCCGGACTTGAGGTAAAAACGGAAACCCACCAGGCACTGATCGACCGGAATGATCTGATTATCAGTCCTTTGCAAGCCGTCCTGCCGTCCCTGTATATTCAAGCCGACGATCTGATGCTGCGCCTGCCCGACGGTCGTACGCTGATGCTGATGCCCGGCGGCGCTACCCCACCCTACCCCGACGGGCAAACAGCCATTGTGGTGGATTCGGAAAAACTGGTGTTTCCTTTGCAGTTGCGTACCTGGACGCCCGGCGATGTGTTTCAGCCGTTTGGCATGGGCGGACAGGCGCAGAAGTTGCAAGATTTTTTTACCAACCGAAAACTGTCGCGCCTGGAGAAAGACCGTACCTGGCTACTACTGAACGGCGACGGCGCTATTATTTGGGTGGTCGGGTTTCGCTTGGATGAACGTTTTAAGGTCGTCCCCAGAACAGATAAAATATTGAAAATGAGCATTTTGTAACAAATGCAATTTGCTTGGAAATTTTCAGGATAAGGTGTTCGGCTTCGCCTCACAATTGGTTTTAGGTCTTGGATTTTGCGGATCAGGCGGATAATGCGGATTTTTTGATTTTTCCGCGATTGGCAGGATTTTATCCATAAAAAATCAATAAAAGTGGCCGAAAGGCCACAAAAAATCAGCATTATCCGCCTAATCCGCAAAATCCAAGACCTAAAACCAATTGTGAGGCGAAGCCGAACACTTATCCTAAAAATTTCCAATCGAAGCCTAAACCCCTACCCCATCCCAAAAATAACGGAAAGACTCAAGACATATTCATGAAGTCACTGCTTACATTTCCCTTGCGGCTGGGCATTTTCTGGCTGCTTTTTTTTGCTGTTTTCCGACTGTGGTTCGTATTGTGGTTTCGGGCCGAATGGTCGCCGCAAGCCCCCTGGTCGGCATGGTCTTCCTTCTGGCATGCCCAGCCGCTCGACCTGAGTATGGCGGGATATCTGTTGCTTGTTCCAGTGGTGCTGTGGTTTTTGGGAATACTTGTTGGGAAAGCCGGCTATCGGTATTTCAACGCATTGATTTCGGGGTTTAATTTCCTGCTAATCGCTGTGCTCGTATTCATTTTTGGCGCCAATATTTTCATCTACGAAGAATGGCACACCCTGCTCAACCACCGGGCGGTGGAGTACATTTCCACCCCGCGCGCGCTGCTCGATTCCATGTCGGGCGGGTTTAAACTACTGGCAATCGGGCTGTTCGTATTAGGGGTATGGTTGTTGTGGAAAGGATATAAATGGGTGGTTGGCAAGGATTTATACCCGGAAAACACCTCGCGCTGGGGCTTTCTGGCACTGCCTGTCTGGGTAGCCCTGATCGGCCTGGCTATCCGTGGCGGGCTCGGCGTAATGCCCATCAATGAAAGCGCGGTGTATTACTCGGTGCATCCGTTCAACAACCACGCAGCCACCAATACCGCCTGGTACCTGGCGCACAGCCAACTGGAAACGCGCTCGACGCAGAACCATTACCGGTTTATGTCGAATGAAGAAGCAACCCGGCATTTGCAGGAATTGTATCCTGAAGGCTGTTTTAAAGGCCCAATTACGCCCCTTTCTGCGGCCTCCGACAGTACCCGCCTGAATGTCGTTTTTATCATCATGGAAAGTATGACGGCGCAGGTGGTGGAAGAACTGGGCGGTGAAAAAGGGGTATGCCCAACCTTGAGCGGACTCATTCGCGACGGCGTTCTGTTTGAAAATATCTATGGCAGCGGCTACCGCACCGACCAGGGAATTGTGTCGGTGCTGGGCGGCTACCCGGCACAGCCCGATCAGTCGATCGTGTTGCTGTCTGACAAAGCGGAGAAGATCAATTCCCTGCCCAAAATCCTGTACGAGCAAGGCTATTCCACGGCGTTTTTCTACGGCGGCGAACTCACTTTCGCCAATATCGGGGTGTGGCTGCGCAACCAGAAATTCGAAGTCATACGCTCCGAACCCGATTTCCCGGCATCCGACAAAACACAGCGCTGGGGCGTCGACGACGATCGGCTTTTGCAACACAGTATTCAGGAAATCAATCAGTTAAAACCGCCGTTTCTGGCAACGGCCATGACGCTCAGCCTGCACCCGCCTTTCGATGTGCCGTATCACAGCCGCTGGGAAAACGGGCCGGAAGAGCGCGACAAATTCCTGCACAGCGCGGCGTTTGCTGATTATGCCATCGGCAAGTTTTTTGAGTCGGCACGCCAACAACCCTGGTACAACAATACGCTGTTTGTGCTGGTTGCCGACCACGGCGCTTCGCATCCGGGCGAAGTGGGTATGGACGACCCGAAATCGCGACATATTCCGCTGATTTTGTATGGCAAACCCATCAGTAAAGAATGGCAAGGAAAACGGTTTTCGGTGTTTGGTAACCACCACGATATTCCAGCCACGGTGCTGCCATGGCTGTCGAAACATCCAATAAATACCGCATTCCCCTGGAGTCGCAACCTGTTTTCGCAGGAAATGATGGTCAAAAATCCTGCCCCTGATCAAAAGTGTGCCGGTGATTTTGCCTATTACACCAATGAAAACGGCCTCGGCTGGGTCAATCGCCAGGGCGCGGGCTTCTACTATTTCAACAGCCAGGAATGGCGCTGGTGGCGGCCATCGCTCGATTCGAGCAGCCAGACACAGGCGAAAGCGTATTTGCAGATGCTGTATGAGGATTTTTTGAGCAAATGAGTTTGGGAGTTATGAGTTATGAGTTATGAGTTTTACTCACTTTGCTATCGGCTACTCTCGTTAAGAAGCCGATAGCAAAGTGAGTAAAACTCATAACTCATAACTCATAACTCATAACTCCATTCACTACCTTTGCAAAAAACGTAACCATTAACGCTCCACATTCAATTCCTTTTTACAATCTGATGAGACGAGAAATCCACAACTGGTACAGCCCTCGGCTGAACAAAAACATGGAAATTGCCATGTACGGTCATTTCGGATTTAGCCTGTTGTTGCTGCCGACTGCTGCCGCCGATTACCTTGAATATGAGCGTTTTCACCTCATTTCTGCTATTGAGCCGCTGATTGAAGCAGGCAAGGTTAAAGTGTTCAGTATCAACAGCATCAATTCCGAAGCCTGGCTGAACAACCGCATGGACCCGCGCCACAAGGCCATCCGCCACCAGCAATTCAACGGCTATGTAGAAAACGAGGTAGTACCGTTTATCAAAATGCACACCAGCGATTCCACGCCAATCATTACCAGCGGCGCTTCACTGGGCGCACTGCACGCCGCCAACCTGTTTTTCCGCCGCCCCGACCTGTTTGCCGGCACCATTGCCATGTCGGGACTGTACGATCTGACGTCCTATACCAAAGGCTATTTCGACGAGGATGTGTATTTCAACTCTCCTTGCCACTACCTGCCGAATCTGACTGACCACGCAACTCTGGAACGCCTGCGCGCCAGCGGCCACATCCATATCATGACCGGCTCGGGTGATTACGAAGACCCCGAAGGTTCGCGCCGCCTCGCAGGCATTCTGGCCGGCAAGGGCGTAGGCTGCGACCTCGATGTCTGGGGCCCTGATATGCGCCACGACTGGCCTACCTGGCGGGCAATGCTGCCGTATGTGCTGGATCAGAAGTTTTGAGGAGGTTGAGGAGTTGAGAGGTTGAGGAGTTGAGAGGTTGAGGAGTTGAGGGGTTAAGGGGAGGATGTTTTTTTCTGTTTTTGATGTTTTTCCAATTGAGAACGTCGAAGTGCATTTATTTTTTTGGAAACATCTTCAATAATAGGGCGAATCTGTTGCAATTCTATTTGATTAATATAGTGTAAGTCGACAGCCACAATGAGGAGATTTAACACCTCCATGAGGCTGCCGTATGCAATCTCAGAAAATCGCGCCTGTTCTTTACCTTTCATTCTGGCACTTCCTTCCGCAATGTTGTTGGTAACAGAAATGCTGGCCCGACGAATTTGTGACACAAGTCCAAATTTTTCATCGTCTGGCAGTCTTTTTGAAATGTTGTAAACATGTTTGTTTAACGTCCGTCCGCATTGCCAGACATTCAATTTTTCAAATGGATAAGCGTGCATGATCTTGATTGATTATTTTAATAATAAATCAAATATACATTGCTTTGTGCACTCGCAAGTATTAAGTTGAGAAGGCTGTGGGGTTGAGAGGGTTGAGATGGTTGAGGGGTTGAGATGGTTGAGGGGTTGAGAAGGCTGTGGGGTTGAGATAGTTGAGGGGTTGAGATGGTTGAGGGGTTGAGATGGTTGAGAGGTTGAGATTCGGCCACACTAATCGGCCAAAGACACTTTTCCTTCTCTAAACCCTCTCAACTCTTCAACTCACTCAACTCCTCAACCCTCCCAACCCCTCAACTCCTCAACCTCTCAACCCTTCAACTCACTCAACTCCTCAACCCTCTCAACCCCTCAACCCTCTCAACCCTCTCAACTCCCTCAACCCTCTCAACCCCTCAACCCTCCCAACCCCTCAACCCCCTCAACCCTCTCAACCTCTCAACCCCTCAACCTCTCAACCTCTCAACTCAACCACCTTGTCCAAGCATATCCTCCTCCCGCTCCTCATGTTCAGCGCAACCATCGGCGCCCATGCCGCTCAGGTAGATACCGTCGAAATTTTCAGCGCATCCATGCACAAGTCGATTCGCTGTATCGTGATTCGGCCCGACGATTATTGTTTTACCGGCGAGCGCTACCCGGTTTTGTACCTGCTACACGGATGGAGCGGCAATTACGGCGGCTGGCTCACCGAAGCGCCGCAACTGCGCCGGCATGCCGACCGCGAACAGATGCTGATCGTGTGCCCCGACGGCGGCTACGACAGTTGGTATGTCGACAGTCCTGTCGATTCTACCGTGCGCTACGAAACGCATATCAGCAAGGAAGTGGTGCAGTTTGTCGACTACTACTACTACACCCGACAGGAGCCGGGCGGACGCGCCATTGCCGGCCTGAGTATGGGTGGGCACGGCGCCATGTCGCTGGCCATCCGGCACCCGGAAGTGTTCGGGGCTGCCGGTAGTATGGCGGGCGGGCTCGACCTGCGCCCCTGGAAAAGCAACAACTGGGATTTGAAAGGCGTACTCGGCGACCCGGAATTGTTCTGGAGCAACTGGGAGCAATTTTCGGTAGTCAACCTGGTTTCGCGGCTCAAAAGCCTGAAAATGCCCCTGATCATCGATTGTGGCACAGGCGATTTTTTCATTGAAGGCAACCGCGAAATGCACCGCCGACTGCTGGAAGCCGCCTATCCGCATGAATACACAGAGCGCCCCGGCGAACACAATGGCGCATATTGGGGCAGCGCGGTAGATTTTCAGGTGCTGTTTTTTGCGAAGTTTTTTGAAAAAAGCAAGCGGTGAAATACGTTTACTAAACTTTGAAAGTTTAGTAAACGTGGTCAAAACCTCTTAAAACTTACTTCCCAATCCTGCGCCAGAACGATTCCAGTTTTCCATACAATGCCTGCGCTTCCCGTTGGTAGGAATGCCCGTTGTCGTTGCGCAGCGCATCGAGTAACTGGCGGAAATCGGTGTTGTCCGTTTCTCCGGCGGCTACATAGGTCAGCAGGAGGTTCCACTGCGCTTTTTCACTGAATTTGACTTCATTTTGCCGGATACAGGTTTGAAAGGCATCTTTTGCCAGATCAAAATGCCCCAGTTGGAGCGCCGAATGACCGAGGTAATACTGCGCTTCGGCGTAACGTTCCTGGTCGGGTGAAACAGTTTTAAAGAAATTCTCGGCAGTCTGTAATTGTTTGTCTTCCAAGGCTTTAAACCCTGGTTCCAGTGGATTTTCAGCAGCCGTGGCCGAGCGCAAGGTGGAGGCTTCCGGCGTGGCATATTGCCCTGCGAACAAGGCTTTATCGCTGTAATGTTGGCCGGCCCATTGCACCGAGAACCAGCCCAGCACCAGCACCACGCTGGCCGCCGCGGCAAGTCGTATCCACATAGGGCGAAGGTTGATGCGAGAGGCAGTCATGACCGGAGCGGCCGTTTCGGTAGCCGCCCAGGCCTGCATTTTGCGGCGCAAATCCGCTTCTACGCCTTGTTCGATCACTTCCTGCCCGAGCCGGTACAGGTCGAGGGTGTCGCGCAGTTCGGTATTCGTCGCCAGTTCGGCTTCAAAAGCCGCACGTTCTGCCGGGGGCATTGTGCCGAGGGTGTATTGTTCCACCCGTTCCATGTAGCGTTCTACGTCCATAATTTTCAGCGAGATAACAATTGTTCAACATGAGGATTGTTGCGGATGATTTCGAGCAGCGACACATGGCAACGATACTTGGCTTTGCGGGCCATATCCGGGCTGGAAAAGCCGAGTGTTTCGGCAATTTCTTCCATCGAATACGACAGTTTCCACAATTCCAGAATTTGCTGGCAACGCTCGCCCAGTTCTTTCAGCAGTCGGTTCAGCAGGCCTTTGCGCTCTTCGGTCATCAGTGCGATTTCTGGCGTAAGGTGATCCGGTTCCTGCGCAATCGGCACTTCGGCCACGCTGCTCGTATGCGCCTGTTTGCGGAGTTGATTCATCCACAGAAAGCGGCAAATTGAGTAGAGATAGCCTTTCACCGGCGCTTCTCCCCTGAATTTTCCTTCCCTGATATTGCGGTCGAGCACGATCATACCTTCGTGAAACATATCCTGCCCGTCGGTCGCATTGCCCTGGTGGTTGCGTACAAATGCCGCCACCATTCGTTTCAGGTCGCCGTCGTCGTAAATGGCCTTGAGCGCGATTTCGCGTGCCTGGCCGCCTGCAGAAATGGCTGCTACGAGTTGTTCATCCGTAAAATCCGGTTTCTTCATGTCGATGTGTTTTAAACGGGAATAATGTACCCACACGCGTTGTTTTTTGTGGCAGGATTTTCCTTAACTCCCTGATTTTTAAGCAGAAAAGAAAAATAAACCCGTTTTTTGTTCTTCTAAAAACCCGATAAAGGTATTCACTTCGATACATTTTCATATACCTGCGAAGCACCCGTGAAACGCATTTTGCTGCCAGCCACACTTTTTCTGTCGTTATTGCTCCTGAGCGGTCAGCAACGCGACAGCCTGTCGACGGTGCGTTTGCTCCATGAATCACGGGCTGCTTTTGAAACAGCCGATTACGACCAGGCGCTGGAAAAAGCACAGATTGCATTGGGTCAAATGGATGAAAAAAGTGCTGCATTGGGCGATTGTCTGCTTCTGCTCGCTGATATATTTCTGGAAAAAGGAGAATACGACGCTGCGCAACAACAATACAGCCTGGCGCTGGAGACGTTTCAAAAAAAGGGAAAACAATCGGCACAAACCGCACTGGCACTCAATGGCCTGGGAGAATGCCTGTCGAAAAAAAACCATTGCGAACAAGCCGATTCCTATTATCGACTAGCCTTGCGCATCCGCCTGCAATTGTTCGGGGAAATGCACCCGTCAGTAGCCGATGCGTACAACAACCTGGCCAATTGCATGGTGCAAAAAGGTCAATACATCGACGCGCTGGCACTCCATCAAAAAACGCTGGAAATTCGCCAAAAAGCGTTGCCAACCGGGCATCCCGATCTGGCAACCAGCCACAACAACCTGGGGAATTGCTACCTGCTTACGGGAAATTACCAGGAAGCCCTGAAGCATTTTGAAACGGCGCTTCATATCCGTCAAAAGGCGTTTGGCGCCGATCACCCGAAAACTGCGCAGGTGCTCAACAATCTGGGCAACTGCTATGCAGCCATGGGGTTGCGCGGTGAGGCCATTCGCTACTACGAAGCAGCGCTCGAAGTGCGGCGCAGCCGTTTCGGATCCAGCCATCCGGGCGTGGCTACGGCACTGGAAAACATTGGCGATCTCCATTTCGACAACGGCGACTACATCGCAGCGCTCGATGTATTTCGGGAAGCGTACAATATTCAGCAAAATGTACATCCGGAAGGCGGCGTCACCGTGGCTACACTCCGACAAAAAATGGGGTTATGCTATCAATACGAAGGCAATTACGACGAGGCCCTGCGCCTGCAACTAGACGCCCTGCAGGTTTTTTCCGAAGCAATGGGGCCGCTTCATCCGGAAATGGCGGGCATTTTCAACAACCTTGGCAATTGTTACAATGGGCAGAAAGACTATGCCCGCGCCATCGAATACTACCGGCAGGCGGAAAAAGTGTACAACGCTGCCGGCCAGTCTCCCAATCCGGATGTAGCCCTGCTGTACAACAACCTGGGCGCTGCCTGGCTTGAAATGGGCGATGCCAGCGCTGCGCTGGAACATTTCCGAAAAGCAGAAAAAACGCTGCGCTCCACCGCACCGGGGCACCCTGATCTGTGTCTAACCCTGAAAAATCAGGCCCTGGCGCTCGAACAAATGGGCGATGAATCAGCAGCGTTGTCAACATTCCAGTTGGCCTTGCGCGACCAGGAAACCAACGACCCTGTCAACCAGGTGGAGGTGCTGCGCGATTACGGCGCCATGCTCTGCCGGCGCGGTATGCGCGACCACGACACGGCTACGCTCCAGAAAGCAGTGGAAATACTCGAACAGGCGCTCGGATTTGCCGACAGCCTGCGCATTCAACTGACCGCGCCCGCATCGCGCCAGCGCTGGCTGGAAAAACTGTATCCGGTGTACACCAGCGCCCTGGAGGCGAGTTTCAGGCTGTGGCAGCAAAGCGGCGATCCGGCCATGCTCGAATCGGCATTTCAACGGGCCGAACAAAGCAGAAGCCTTCAACTGCTGGAAAGCCTGCACAAGGAAAAGGCCGAACGCATTGCCGGAGTGCCCGATTCCCTTCTGGAAAAGGAGCGTCTGCTGGGTGAACAACTCAACCTGAATGAAAAAAACAGGCTTTCCTGGCTGAGCGCCGGCGATACAGAAAAAGCCCGCGCTGCGGCAAGCGCGGTGGCCGAAACACGCACTCAACTCAGCACCCTGGTGCAAGAAATTGAGCGCAACTACCCCGATTACTATCGACTGAAATACAGCATCCGCACGGCCGATGTACCTGCCATTCGGAGGCAATTGCTGGAAGAGCGGCGGCAAGGGCTCGTGGAATATTTTCTGACAGATAGTATGCTTTTTGTGTTTATCCTGACGCCAGATACGTTTCAGGGCTTGCGCATTCCGTATGATTTCCCGCTGGACAACTGGGTATCCGACTTTCGAAACAGCATCCAGGCCTATCCCGGCGCTTCGGGCAAGGCCGCTGAAAGACTGTCGGCTGTATATGCCGATCGGGCATTCCGGATTTTTCAAACGGTAGTGGCGCCAGTTCAAAAAATCGTACAACTACCTGGAAATCTCATTATTATACCGGATGGAGCCTTGTCGTATCTGCCGTTTGAAGCGCTGCTCAGCGAGGCGCCTGCCCAACCGCAGCAGTTCAAGCGGCACCATTACCTCCTGCGCGATTACAGGATTCAATACGGCTATTCTGCCACACAATTGCTGGATTTGCAGGCTACGCCAGTCGCCACTGCTCCCCATACCCTGTTGGCGGTGGCCCCCGATTTCAGCCGGAGCCCTTTTCAACTCAAACCTTTGCAGTACAATCGGAAGGAAGCGGCGGAGGTGTGCCGACTGCTGGATGGCGACCTGCTCGACCGCGACCAAGCCACGGTGGCTGCTTTTCTGGAAAAGGCCGGCGACTACCAGGTGCTGCTGCTTTCCACGCACGGACAGGCCAGCAGCATGGCAGGCGATTATTCCTACCTGGCTTTTTCAGCGTCGGCAGACAGCACTGCGCCGTCGTTTTTGTACGTCCGTGATTTGTATTTACAACGGCTACCTGCCGAACTGGTTGTGTTGAGTGCCTGTGAAACAAGTGTGGGTGAAAACCGGCTCGGGGAAGGCGTGATCAGCCTGGCCAAAGGTTTTTTTCATGCAGGTGCGCGCAGTATTGTCGCTACGCTGTGGAGTGTGGACGACGCCAAAAATGCGCGCCTGATCAGCCTGTTTTTCAATTGCCTGCAAGCGGGAGTACGCAAAGACGAGGCTTTACGACAGGCCAAACTTCAATTCCTGGATACTGTTTCGCAGGATGAAGCCCATCCGGTGTTTTGGGCGGCTGCTATTGCCCATGGTGATATGAAAGCCATGGATTTCCCTCAAAAACACCGGTGGATGTGGTGGGGTTTTGGTGTTTTGGTGTTTTTGTGTTTTAGTGTTTTTGTGTTTTTGAGGGCTTCGCGCGTAGCATTGCCAATAGTAAAGTCCACAAAAACACCAAAACACTAAAACACCAAAACACTTTTAATTCCTTCCCCGGCGGCCACCACCGCCGTTACCGCCGCCGCCTCTGGCCTTGGTAGAGGATTTTTCGCGCTTCACTTTTTCACCTCCATTGCGACCATTAACGGTAGTGGAGGATTTTTCCTTGTGCGCTTTGCCTCCATTTCGGCCATTGACCGTAGTGGAAGATTGTTCTCTTTCCACACTTCTGCCTTTACGGCCATTGACGGTTGTCGAGGTTTTTTCATGCTCGATACTTCTGCCATTGCGGCCATTAACCGTGGTGGTTTTGGTGGTTTTGCTATAGCGACCGCGGCCATTGGTTGCCACATGTGTAGTAGTGCGGGTATGCACCACGGTGGAATGGCGACGGTGCGGCGTATACACCCGGTGTGCATGCACGACGCGGTGAGTAGTTACCACGTGGTAGTGTACATGATATGGGCGGAACCGCGGATAAAATACGCGCCACGGACGCGGGCGGAACGGCTGCCACCAGCCCGGGTAGTAGCCCCAGCGCCAGGGCGAAACGTAGACCACATATGCTGGGCGGTAAATAAAGCGCACGGGCGACCACAACCACACATTTACCACGATGGCATCGGGCGCCAGGTGAACAGCAGGTCCGCCGCGGCCTTTGGGCGCATCGACTTCTTCGTCGGAAGGCTCTACTAATACCTGCTCGCCGAACACGTCTTCATCGCCGACAATCTGCAGGATGGCGCTTTCCGCACCGGTTTTTTCAATTTCAATAACGGCAATATCCTGCGATTCTGATTCGCTGACAGGTGTTTGCAGTACGATCGCATGCACGTCTCCGTCCATTTCGTCGACTACCCGGATATAATCGATCTTGCCATCATCGTTGAGATCGAGGTTGTTGGCAGGGTTGTCTTCTTCGTTGAGGCGTTTTTCAAAATCTTCCAGTGAAGCGGATTGCTTAAACAAATCCAGCGCCGCTTCGAGGCTGAAGTTGTCGCCTGCGAGGCCTGTGCTGTCTGCTTCAGTGCTGTCTTGCGCCCATGCCGGGAAGGCCAATATCGAAGCAAGGCCCAGTGGCAGGATGAATTTCAGTTGTAATTTCATGGTACAAACGATTTTAAAGTGGGTGGGTAAAGTCGGTTTGGTAGTTCTGACGAAATTACAAACGAGAAGTTTAATCGGAGCGCAAGCCAGACAGTGATTTTAATAAAATTTTAAATGACTATCAACCATCAGTTTCCGAGAGGTGTATCGCGGTCTTGCACTTTTTTCTTTTTCTTCTTTTCTTTCTTGCCTCCTTCCAGTCTGAATCTGAAAGGCAAGGTATAACTCGTTTTGGCAGGCCCGGTGGCTGTGGTACCAGGTTTCCAGTCGGGCATGAGTTTCACTACACGAACGGCTTCTTCTCCACAACCGCCGCCGATGTCCCTGATGATCGCAATGTCGCTGATTTTCCCCTGCTCATTCACTACAAAAGAAACAACCACAACGCCCTGAATATCCTTGGCGCGCGCCTCGGCCGGGTATTCAATATTGTACGCAATAAATTTAAACATAGCCGCTTCTCCTTCCGGAAATTCCGGTTTCGTCAGGAGTGGTAGCGGCTCATCAATCTGTGCAAAAACCCGCGCGGAAGAAAAAAGAATCAATACAAACAGGATGTTTCTCATGGGGAATGGTTTTAAATAAATGAGGAATAAAAGTCGAAACAAATATCCATGTGGACGATTTTGGGAGCGTTTTTTTTAGAATGGCCTTTGGGAACGCTTTTTTATTGGTAACATTACCCTGAAAATCAACGAAGACCGAAAGAGCATGTTTTCCACATGAATAAAATACCTGCATCCTATATCCGGCAAATCCTGCTGCTCCTGTTGATAGCGCTGATTTTCAGCGTGTTGTTCTGGAACCTGCAATTTTTTATACCTGCCGTACTCGGCGCCTACACTTTGTATATCCTGACGCGAAGTCCCTTGTTTTACCTGATCGAGCGGCGTGGGTGGAACAAGACGCTGGCCATTGTGGTCTTGATGGTGCTGTCGTTTCTGATCATCATGTTGCCCATGTTCTGGGTGTTCAAAATGCTGGAAGGGCATGTGCTCAACCTGCTGAACAATTCGGATAGCCTGTTTGCCAATGCGCAGCGGGTTATAGGGGTCATCGAAGCAAAATACGGCATTGAAATCATGACGCCTGACAATGTGCGCAGCCTGACCGGGCAAGGCGTTCATTTGGCTCAAAGCATCCTGAATGCTACGCTGAATGGCCTGCTGCTGGTCATCGCCACGTATTTCATCCTGTGGTTTATGATGCAGGAAGGGAAAGATATGGAACAGGCTTTTCTGGAACTGCTCCCTTTGCGCGAGGAAAACGTGCGCTATGTGCGCCAGCACCTGCGCGAAATGGTGTGGTCGAACGCACTCGGTATCCCGCTGATGGGGGTGGTGCAGGCATTCGTGGCACTCCCGGTTTACTGGCTGGTTGGGGTGGAAAATGTGTGGCTGTGGTTTGCCATCACTTTTGTAGCCGGTATGATGCCTGTGGTGGGCGTTGCCATGGCCTACATTCCCTTGTCGCTGCTGTTGCTGGCCAATGGAATGGAAAGCAAGGCGATGCTGATTTTCCTGTATGGACTGATCGTTGTGGGTTCTGTCGACAACATTGCGCGGATGTGGGTGTTAAAAAAAATAGGAAATGCCCATCCGCTGGTCACTTTGTTCGGCGTAGTCGTGGGCCTGAAACTGTTTGGTTTTATCGGTTTTATTTTCGGACCGATTCTTATTTCCATGGCCATTTTGTTGTTTCGCATTTACCACAAGGAATTTGGCAATATTTCGGGACACCACAGTTCTGAATAACTTGCCTTCTACACTTTTGTAAACCTACCTCCATTTTCATGCTGGAAAACGTTACCGCTTACCAGGTGCTTTTTTGTGTTTGCGCCCTCATCATCGTTTCTTACCTTTTTTCTGTATTACATCGCCTGACACGTATTCCTTCCGTGCTGATGTTGCTCGGACTGGGTATTGCATTGAAACAAATTTCTGTATGGTTCGGCGCAACACTGCCCGTACCGGGTGCGCTGGTTGAGTTTCTGGGCACCATCGGCCTGATCATGATTGTGCTCGAAGCCGGTCTAGACCTGACGATTACAAAAGGGCACCAAAAACTGATTCGCAATTCGTTCTTTTCCGCTTTGGTCATTTTTGTGCTGTCGGCGCTCTGTGTATCGGGTATTCTGCACTACTGGTATCCCGAACAGCCATTTGTCAACTGTGTGGTATATGCCATTCCATTAAGCATCATCAGTAGCGCCATCGTGCTTCCGAGCGTACACCATCTGAGCGACGAAAAGAAGGAGTTTCTGATCTATGAGGCGTCGATTTCGGATATCCTGGGCATCATGGTTTTTAATTTTTTTACCACCGACGAGGTCATCACCACCCAATCGGCCGGGTGGTTTTTCAGCAGCCTGTTTCTGGCATTGCTCATCTCGGCTGTCGTGTGTTTTGGCTTGATGCTGTTGCTGGTGAGAAGCCGAATCAACGAGCGTTTTTTCCTGATGTTTTCGGTGTTGATCGTCATTTATGTGGGTGGGAAAATGCTGCATATACCGTCGCTCATTACCATCCTGATGTTCGGACTGGTGGTGAACAACTGGGAACTGATCAATTCCTCCTTTGCACAGCGCTTTTTCAACCTGGAAAAGGTGCAGGATACGAGTCGTTTCCTGAAAAGCATCACCGGTGAATCGTCATTTCTGATCCGTACATTTTTCTTCGTCATTTTCGGATACAACATCGACCTCGGCTTTTTTCAGAACCACACAGTCCTCCTCATAGGCGGCGCCATCGTGGCGGCACTGCTGGCGATGCGCTTTATTTACCTGCGCATTTTGCATAGTTATCACCTGCTGCCTGAATTGTTTTACATCCCGCGCGGACTGATTACGATTCTGCTGTTTTATAAAATTCCCGATTTCCGCAAACTGGAAGGCTTCGACGAAGGTGTGCTGTTTTTTGTGATCCTGGCAACCGCCCTCATCCTGATGTTGGGTTCGCTGCTGTATCGGGACCGGCCGAAGGAATATGAGTCGGGAACGGAAATAGAATGATGAGGTGTGAGGTGTGAGTTATGAGTTATGAGTTATGAGTTATGAGTTATGAGTTATACGCACGTTGCTATCGGCTACTCTATAAACAAGGCCAAGAGTACAGCACAATAACTCATAACTCATACCTCATACCTCATAACTCTATCTGAACCCAATATAATACACCGTAAACCCTTTATCCGGATCTGATTGGACCGCTTCTTCATACATCAATTGCACTTTGTTGGGGCCGGGCCTGATCCATTGTTTTTGAATGGTAACCTGTTGGTTTTCAATCCCTTTTCCTTGATTCGGTGGCAAATAAACAGCATTGTCGTCATTGAAAATAACGAGCGCTTCGCGGTTGCTGTTGACACCCTGATAGCGGATGTCCATTTTCACTTCCGGTGCGTTGTACACATTGGCGGGAATGTCCATCATAAAAACCCCTGAAACGATTTTATCGGCCGCTTTACCCAGTTGCACCACCATATTCTGATTGTTGGGTTTGGGTTTGTTGCGATCCCAACCGAACACCTTCACGCTGCCATCGGGTGATGCTTCAGGGTAGTATTGCAGGTTTTCATATACAAACAGGCGCGAAGGTTCATCTACAAATACATTATCCATGTAATAATCCGCCAGCAGCCAGCCGCGCGGCGCGGAAGCCACCGTGCGGCGCAAGTCTTCAAAAGTAGCGGCGCTGTAACGGCCTGGTTCGGGGGCGTTTTGCACGTAGCGTTTCAGTTTGGTATCGTAGTGCATTTGCCTGAACCAGAGGATGTTCTCTTCATTCAGGTAATAGGAGGCGGCATTGGTGACGGTCGACATCAGCACGTCGCCGGCTTGCCGGTTTTTGCTGACAAATTCGCAGGCCTGCCGCCAGTTGGTGAAATTGCACTCCGCTACGTTTTCATTCACGACGTGGCCTTCAATTTGTTCGGCCAACACGAGTTTTTTCACCTCTTTCCAGCGCACACTGAGCAACATGAAAGCCGCAGGAAACAGCAGCACGGCGTACAGCGTATTGCGCGAACTTCCGGCAAACGTGTTCTCCGTCAGATACCGGAACAGCCAGTAAAAAAACACCGCTGCCGACACCAGAAACCACGGATACACAAATATGAAATAACGCGGCATGGCAGGGTCGCGAAACAGAAAACTCATCAGTAAAAACGGTGTGACGATGCTGCCCGTCAGCCAGGCTGCTGCATGCCGATCGAGGCGCCAGGCTACAAAAAGGCCCGCCACGGCTGGAAAATACAGCAGCGTCGGATCATATCGCAGCACACCGTGGTAGATGCGGAAAGCCTCCCAGGGTTGTTTGGCCCACAACTCCGACAAGCGCGCCGATTGTGGCAGCACCCAGTCGACCTGCTGTGCCGACAACAAGGCCGACAATGGCCCGCGCAACAGGTCGTTGACACCCGGAAGCACCAGCAGCAACATGGGCAGCGACGCCACACCCAGCCAGAAATATTTGTTCTGAAAACGATCGCTTTCGCCGCGCAGGATTTTACCTGCTGCAAGTATCAAGGCGTAGGTGCCTACCGTAAAAGGAAAGAAAAATGTGAGTTGGTGCGACAACAGTGCGGCCGCCAGCACGGGTATGAGTAACAAAGTGTATTTTGGGGAAATGCCATTTCGACGCCAGAAATCCGGCGCATCCGGAACTTTTTTATTTTCAAAAGCCTTCCAGAAAACGAGCCCCAACAACAGATAAAAAAACGCAAAAATGGCGTAGTTGCGACCCATGCGCGACCAGAAAATCAGGTACAGCGAAAAGGTGCCGGCAAAAGCGCTCAGCAGTCCCACATAGCGATTGTACAGGCGCTCGCCGAGCCGATACAGCAGGTAAATTACCCCTACTCCGAACAGCACACTCGGAATCCTGGCCCAGAATGCCGTAGCGCCAAACACTTTGAACAGCGGAATCATTACGGCCGTCAGCAGGATACCATTGTTGTCGTCGGTGAGCAGCGGCCCGGTTCCGGCATTGACATTGCGCGCCCGAAACACATGCACAAACTCGTCGATCCAGAGCGACAAGGCATCAAGGCTCAGTACCCGCAAAATCAGTGCAAGCAGCAGCAAGCCTGCCAACGCAGGCATGGCGTATCGATCGGCCAGCGCCGACCAGTCGGGTGGCGGTTCGGCAGGGCGTGCAGCCGCTGGTCGCGGTGTTTTGGGTGTAGATGCCGGCGTGCGGCGCACAGGCTTTTGTTTGGCCATGGCGGATGGGTTTTCGTTATTTGCCGGCAAATATAACCGGAAGTTGGAAGTGGGTATGCAAGAGGGATTGATCTGCGGAAATTTTGAATTGGGGCGGGTGGCCGCCAGGCCACCAAAAATCAGTTCAAATCCACGTCATCCGTTTCATCCGTGTTCCCATCCCTCTACGTGGGGCGTAGCCGAACCAATCCCACGCTCCAGAAAACTTATGTTTTGATAAAATACAGAAGCACAACCCGGAAAACCCATAGAATTTCTCATTTTTACCACCACATTCACCCGGCCAAATCCATGCGCATAGAAACTGCCCGTATTGCCCTCCGCCCCGTAGAAGACCGCGATTTTCCCAATATTTTCCGCCTCATGTCGGACCCGGAAGTGATGAAACACATTCGGCCGGCCAGCGACGACCCCGAAGACACCCGCAAACGAATGGCCGACTGGGCCCGCTACACCGACGCCCACCCCGGACTGGGTGTGTTCATGGCAGAATGGAAAGCCGATAGTGCATTCATAGGCTATGTAGTAGCGCGGCATGTCGATTTCGACTCCAGCAGCGGCGAATATGAAGTGGGCTACACCCTGGCGCCCGAGCAATGGGGCAAAGGCGCTGCAACTGAAATCACCCGATCCCTGTGCGAATACCTGTTCGATCGATTCGGGCCGGAATACGTGGTGGCATTTACGGCTACCGAAAACATGGCCTCTCAACAAGTGCTGCGAAAAGCCGGTTTCTCACACATCGGATTGCGCGATGTGTATGGGGGGAGTGAGGAATACAGGCTGTATTTGAGGTGAGGGGGATAGGGTTGATGAGGTTGATAAGTGTTGATGAGGGTTGATAAAGGTTGATGAGGGTTGATATTCATCGGCTCGATGAAGAGAAAAACAATCATACTCGAGCCGATGAATATCAACCCTCATCAACCTTTATCAACCCTCATCAACACTATCAACCTCATCACCCCTCCCATCGGCTTTTTTTTCATCCGCCCCGGCTGTTGGCATTTGTGGCCAAATATATCGACCTTTGCCATCTCAATTACATCTGTATGCAGGACTTAGTCGTTCATGCAGACCTTTAGTATCAAATAAAATACCTGTTTTGGATTTTACCGAACTCGACCTGCATCCCGATCTCCTAGACGGTATCGATGCCCTGAATTACAAAACTGCCACCCCTATCCAGGAAAAAGCCATTCCGCTGATCCTGGAAGGTAAAGACCTGATCGGCGTCGCCCAGACGGGCACCGGAAAAACCGCCGCTTTTGTGCTGCCCATCCTCAACGAAATTCTGGAATCGGGCGAAAGCAACTACACCCAGGCCCTGGTTATCGTGCCCACCCGCGAACTGGCGACCCAGATCGACCAGGTAGTGGCTGCGTATTCGTACTTCACCGGCGTATCGTCCATTGCCGTGTACGGCGGCGGTGACGGCAAAAGTTTCGCACAGGAAAAACAGGCGCTCACCAGCGGCGCCGACATCATCATCGCCACACCAGGCCGACTCATCGCCCACATGAATATGGGCTACGTCAACTTCTCGCGCCTGCGCTTTCTGGTGCTCGACGAAGCCGACCGCATGCTCGACATGGGTTTTCAGCCCGACCTGCTGCGCATCATCAAAACCACCAACCCCAAGCGTCAGGGCCTGCTGTTTTCGGCCACCATGCCGCCTGGCGTACTCAAACTGGCGCGCACCCTGCTCCGCAACCCCGAAATGGTGAGCATTGCCCTGTCCAAACCCGCCGAAGGCGTCACCCAGGGCGTGTATATGGTGCAGGAACAACAGAAACTGCCACTCATGGTAGAACTGTTGAAAGACAAAAAAGGCCAACGGATTCTGGTGTTTAGTTCGACCAAAGCCGTGGTGAGCCAGTTGTACAAACAATTGAAAGCCAAAGGCCTGGCCGTGCAGTACATCAGCAGCGACCTCGAACAACAGGAACGCGAACAGGTGATGATGGCCTTCCGCAACCGCCAGGTCGACATCCTCGTGGCTACCGACGTGCTCAGCCGCGGTATCGACGTAGACGGCATTGAGTTCGTGATCAACTACGACGTGCCCCGCGATGCGGAAGACTACGTACACCGCATCGGCCGCACCGCCCGCGCCGACCGCAAAGGCACCGCCCTGACGCTCATCGGTCCTAAAGACACGCTTGGCCTGAAACGCATCGAAAAACTCATCGGCAGAACGATTGAACGCCTGCCGCTACCCGCTGGCATAGCGCCCAAAACGGAACAACGGCCTAAACCACAGCACCCACCGCGGGAAAAAAGCGCGGAGAAGCCGGTGGCCGCCGCGGAAGGAGAACAGGCAAAAACCGGGCAAGGAGCCAAGCGCAGGAAGAAGCGATGGGGACGGAAGCCGAAGGCGAAGGAGTGAGAGGGGGGATATGTTCGTTTGCAGCAGGAAGGTGGCGGCGCTGCGGCGCTGCGTTTGGATTGTGTGAACAAGGGTGGAAATACTGATATGGCAAAAAAACTTGTTTCTACTTTGAATGGTTTAAGTGTGTAGGGGTACCTAAAGAAGTAGAAAACACATAACTTTGAACCAAAAACATGCCTCATTTTGATTGGGATGAACCCAAAAACAAATTTAATCAACAAAAACACGGCATCGATTTTGAACATGCCAAAGAAGTATTTGATGATGAAGATGCCATTGCCTATCCCGGTCAAACAAAGGATGGAGAGAACAGGATTTTGTTAGTTGGCAAGATATTAGGCAAGTTTATTATTGCTGTAGTCTTCACCATAAGACAACAGGTTTATCGGATAATATCCGCAAGACATGCGCGTAAGAACGAAGTGAAAGACTATATTACAAACAAATTTCGTAATTTGGGCAATGACTAAAACACTCGATCTCAACACTGCGATCGATCTGCTAAAATCAGGCGGCAACCTGGAGCAGGTTATTATTTCTGATCTGGAGACATCAAAGGTTGGAGTATTGGATGCTTTACTCTTGGCTGAAAATGGTTGTGTTGTTCCTGTCGGTAATATCGTGTATGATGACGAAAAAATTCAATACGATCCGGATTTTGATGATGTAACATGGGGACAACCTGTTCCTTTTCGCAAACTTAAACAGGTGCTGGAAACGGACAAGCCTGCCGCAGAGTATGTGATAAAATTGCAAATCAAAAATGCCGATATGAAACAATGGCTGGCCAACCATGGAGAACAAATCAATCTGGTTGTGAGCGGATTGCTGGAAAGTATGTATGAAGCAGACAGGCTGCCTAAACCGTAGAACTTTCGTTTGCAGCAGGTTGGAGGCACTGCTGCGGCGCTGCGGTTGGTTTAGATGGACAAGGAGCGAAAAAACTTGAGAATGCTAAATTATCTGATAAGGCTAAGAAATGGTCTGAAAACCATAATTCTGTACCTTTAGAAAAAAATCAATTTGGACGAAAGGAAAAAAGAAAAGATAAATCAGCCGTTAAAAACTGCAAAAATTCTTTTGTGGGTAGGAATACCTCTGTGCATACTATCTCCAATACTTTTTACACAACCTTGGGGTTTGATAGATTTTTCGAATACTGGTGCTATTGGTGATACAATTGGTGGAATAACAGCGCCTTTTATAAATATCTTAGGAGCAGTTTTGGTCTTTCTCGCATTGGAATGACAAATAGAAGCCAATCTAAGTTTACAAGAACAGGTTGAAAGGCAAGATCAAGAGAAAAAACTTGAGATAGAAAGTAAAAATCTAAATCAGTTGTATGATAATCTAAAAAGCAGCATAGACAATTTTAGATATACAACTCTTGACAGGCGAAAATTGGGAAACATTGAAAAACTTGAACTTTCAGGTAGTGAAGCCATCTATAAATTATTCCAAGATTTTTATTGTGATTTTCACGCTGATGAAGAAGAAATGAAGTGTAATCCCAAAATTACTAGATAATCAGTATGCTTGAAATTTGCAACACACTTTTAACTCAAATAGAAAAATCGAAAAGCCCGGATAAAGAAACAATCTGGACATTAACAAGTCACCAATTCATGTATCGAATATTTCCAAGAATCAATTCTGAATTTCCAAGTAATTTGGAGACTTATCGTTGCGCAACTTGCGGGCACAACCATGGGTTACCTTCGAGATTATGCGAACTGTTTAAATCAATACACTTTAAAATTTCAGCCTAATAAGGAAGCATGCCGCCTACTAAAACTATTTTTCTTTTGCCCTAACAATGGAACAACATCACAGCCTGACAGATCAGGAATTCGAAAAACAGTTTGAAGCCTGCACTCTGGCCCCCGAACTTTTCACACACGAAGCGCACCTGCGTTTGGCATGGATTCACATCCAGAAATATGGAGAACTTGCCGCAATAAACAATGTGTGCGCGCAATTGATAAGGTATGTCGAGTTTCTGGGCGCCAGGGATAAGTATAATCAAACACTCACGGTTGCAGCGGTAAAAGCCGTTTCGCACTTTATCAACAAGTCGAAGTCAGCGAACTTCGCAGATTTTATAGAAGAGTTTCCAAGGCTTAAATACAACTTCAGAGATTTGATAAATTGCCATTATGCAGTGGATATTTATAACTCTGAGGCAGCAAAAGAGGTGTTTATAGAACCGGATTTGCTTCCTTTTAGTTGAGTATTCATGCAATACTGACCAATGTCCAATAAATTAAAATTACTCTTTGTATGTACCATCAATAAAATGCGAAGTGCAACGGCTCAGGTAATGTATGAAGAGGATGTTCGATTTGAAGTAAAATCAGCCGGCACAGATAAAAATGCAAGGGTGGTAATTGATCGGGACTTGTTGGCTTGGGCAGATACTGTAGTAGTAATGGAAAAGCACCATAGAAATACAATAAGGTCAAGATTTCCCGATATTTATTCCAGCAAGAAAATCGTATGTCTTTATATACCAGACATTTACGATTATATGGAGGAAGAACTGATACATACGTTAAAAGAAAAATTTGAAGATGTTTATCGTCGGGGATTACTAACCGGGTCTACAGATGAATCTACTGAAAAGGAATATCTTCCACCCGGCTGAATCCAGCATATTCCATCAATCCGGCATGGACAAAGAGACGGCGCCTTCCATAAGAAACTATTTCAGCAGCCTGAGAAAGCCGATGCTGGCAGGTACATCTTTTACGGGAGCCGGCTGGTTGCAGGCCGTGAGGAATAACAGAGCAAGCGCGAAGTATTTCATTTTCCAAATTTGAAAAGAGTGGATAAAGGCTCAAGATAGTGCTGCGCCGGCGACAAGGATGCTGTGCGGCGCGCCCTGGGCTACCTGCCCCAGGAATTTGGCATTTATCCGCGTATTTCGGCCGTCGACATGCTCGACCACCTCGCTACGCTCAAGGGCATTCCAGGCAAGCAGCGCAAAGAAGTGGTGTCGGCCTTGCTCAAACGTGTCAATCTCTGGGACCACCGCAAAAAAGCCGTGTCGTCGTACTCTGGCGGTATGCGGCAGCGCTTCGGCATTGCGCAGGCCCTGATCGGCGACCCGAAACTCATCATTGTCGACGAGCCCACGGCCGGTCTCGACCCCGGCGAGCGCAATCGTTTTTACAACCTGCTGTCTGAAATCGGCGAAAACGTGATCGTCATTCTTTCCACGCATATCGTGGAAGACGTGAAAGAACTCTGCTCCAACATGGCCATTATCAATGGCGGCCGGGTGTTGTTCGCCGGCGCGCCCGACGCGGCTCTGCTGGAAATGGAAGGAAAAATCTGGGAAAAAGCCATTCAAAAATCGGAAATCGACGAATACCAGCAGCAATACAAGGTGATCAGCAGCAAACTGGTTGCCGGCAAACCCATCATTCACATTTTGAGCGAGGAAGCGCCGGGCAACGGATTTAAAGCCACCGAGGCAGGGCTGGAAGATGTGTTTTTTGCAAAAATAATAGCGGCGTGATTACGCTTATCTGATCCGAATCTGGTGATAAAATATGGAATCGGTGCCAGTCTTGAATTGCTCAGTAAAGCGACCATTGTCGGCGTAAATCAAACCAACTTCCAGATTTTCTTCCGGCAAGGCGTCGAACCAGAAAATGTTCCAATCGCTTTTCGCAGGAATAGTTTGGTTGACAGCCTGTGTAAAACTGAAGGCATAGTGCTCAGGATCATAACTGTAAGTCTGAGATGCCGGCAGATCCAGTTTTTGTGCAACGGATATCTGGTTTAGAGTAACAGGGCTACTCCTTAAGTTTTTTACCCAGATGCCAAGTTTTACTTTGGGTTTCAGGCGAAGTTTTGAGGAGGTGATACATCCGGTTGCAATTGGAACCGGTCCGACAGGCAAATAGTTGCCGGGTGGAACAATCAGGGTTTCGTAATAGACTCCATAATTGGGGTTATGCCTGAAAATACCCTCCAGGCTTCCTTGCAAAGTCCCAACCTTGTTCAGAATGGTATCAGGAAGCGGGCACCAGGCGCAAAAAAACACCTTTTCAATCACTTTTAGTTGTGTTCCGCTAATAGGCTGCCCGGAATAGTAATCATGTACGGTAAATTGAAGCCTTGTTGTTTCGGATGTACAGGTTTTTTCAGGTTCAGAGAAGTCAAGTTCGGGAAAATTACAGGTTGAAAGAGAAAATAGAAGCAGTATGTAAAAAATGTATTTCATAAGGACTTTTTACTACAAAGGTCAATTGAAGACACCCGACACATGAATTGACTTCCATTAAAATTATATTTTTTTTAATCGAATATAAAGATCAAAACAAGGAGCATTGATGAAAAACGCAATTGTTTTACTCAGCATATTGAGTAAAATTACTCAATACGTTGAGTAATTTTATATGCAATCACACTACTACCATGTTCTCTACTTTTTTCCAATTTGAAATCAAATCCTGGCTACGCTCGCCCATGCCCTGGATTTTTATGTTTGTTTTTGCACTGATTTCCTTTTCCGCTTCGGTGTCCGACGACGTGAGTATCGGTGGTTCTTACGGAAATGTGTGGAAAAACGCGCCTTTTGTGGCACAGAACTGGTATGCGGTGTTTTCTGTCATATCGCTGTTGCTGGTCGTGGCGTTCCTGAAAGGTGCTGCTATCCGCGATTTTGAAAACCGTACGGATCAGATCATTTTCGCTTCGCCAGTCGGCAAGGCCGCCTATTATTTCGGGCATTTTTGCGGCGCGCTGGTGGTGGCGCTCATTCCCATGTTTGGCATATCGCTGGGTATCTGGCTGGGCGCTTCGCTGGGCCCTGCGTTTGGCTGGATGGATGCCGAGCGCTTCGGTCCGATGGAAGTGACCGGGCATATCAACGCCTACCTCGTGACGGTGATTCCCAACATGATTTTTGCTGGCGGCGTGCTGTATGCCGTGGCAGCGCTCACCCGCAGCGCTACGTACTCGTACATCGCCGGTGTCGGTTTGCTGGTGGGCTATATCGTATCGGGCACGTTTATGCAGGATATTCAAAACGAGGAAATCGCCGCGCTGCTCGACCCCTTCGGCATACGGCCGTTCAGCCTCGTCACGAAATACTGGACGGTGGATGACAAGAACCATCATTCCGTCGGACTGCTGGAGCCCATGATCCTGACCAACCGACTGATCTGGATGGGTGTCGGACTAGCGGTTTTGGTGGCCGGTTATTTCAAATTCAATTTTTCCGAACGAAAACAAACGGGCAAAAAAGGCAAAAAAACCATCGAACCAGCCGACGACGAAGCCTATGGCCTCAAACAACTCGGCGAACTGCCGCGCGTGTCGCCCGCCTCTGGCCTGGGCACGGCATGGAGCCAGTTATGGAGCCAGTTTCGCACCGATTTTAAAGGTATTATCAAAAGCATCGGGTTTATCCTGCTGGCATTGCTCGGCCTGCTGAATTGTATTCCCAATTTCAAATACGCCACCGAAGGTTACGGCACCAGCAACCTGCCTATCACATACACCATGGTGGATATGGTGCGGGGCTCGTTTTACCTGTATCTGATGGCGATTTTGACCTATTTCACCGGCGCGCTGGTGTGGAAAGAGCGCACAGCCAAGGTCAACGAAATTTATGACGCCCTGCCTACCCGCAACTGGACGGGGTATGTAGCCAAATACTTCACGGTGCTGTCAACGCTGTTCCTGCTGGTGGTCGTTGCCATCATTGCGGCCATTATAGCGCAGACCTTGCAAGGCTACGACCGTTATGAACTCGGGGTGTATGTGCGCGAATTGTTGGTGTTCGACATGCTGGGATTTGCCTTTATGATTGCCCTGTTCATGTTCATACACGTGCTGTCGCCCAATATGTACCTCGGCTTTTTCCTGTGTGTCATCGTCGTGGCTGTCAATGGCTTCATCTGGGGTACGCTCGACATCAGCAGCAACATGGTCAAACTCGACGGCACCCCCGGCTACACGGTGAGCGATATGTACGGTTACGCGCCATATGTGAGCGGACTTGTCTGGTTCAATTCGTATTGGATGCTTTTCGCCGTTTTGCTGGCCGTGGCTGCCATTTGCCTGTGGCCGCGCGGCAAGGAATCGGGCATCGAGCAGCGCCTGTCGCTGGCCGGTCAGGAGTGGAAAAATTACCGCTGGGTGGGCGCAGGCGCTTTCCTGGTTTGGCTCGCCACCGCCGGATTCACTTTTTACAACACACAAATCCTGAATCCCTACATTGGCTCCGACGAGCAGGAAAAACGTATGGTGCGCTACGAAAAGGACTATAAAAAGTACGAAGGCTGGGCGCAGCCGCGCATTTACGATGTGAAATACGACATCCGCATTTTCCCGGAAACACGCCGCTACGAAGCCGAAGGGCAAATGTGGGTGCGCAACCTGCACCAGCGCCCGCTTGATTCGCTGCTGGTGCAAATACCGAGCAAGGGCGACTTCACATTCGACAACCAGCGCCTGCAACTGCTGCTCGACGATTCAACGCTGTACCTGCGTTTTTACAAAATCAGTCCCGCGCTCGCGCCCGGCGACTCGATGCTGCTGACTTACAAAACCGTGTATGCAGCCAAAGGCTTTGAAAATAAACTGAGCAACAACAGCATTACCCAAAATGGCACGTTTTTTAATAACTACGACATCGCACCATCTTTTGGGTATAGCGCCAACGGCGAACTGACTGACAAAAACAAGCGCAAGAAAAACGGACTGCCCGAAAAAAGCAGGATGCCCGCACTCGATACCGCCAACCTGGCTGCTCGCAGCAACCAGTACCTTTCCATCGATGCCGACTGGGTGCATGTGGAAACAACCATCAGCACTTCCGCCGACCAGATTGCCATAGCACCGGGCTCACTCATCAGTGAAAAAACGGAGGGTGATCGCCATATTTTCCACTATATACTCGACCACAAAGCCTGGAATTTCTATTCTTTCCTCTCGGCGCGTTATGCCGTGGCCCGCGAACGCAAGGACAGCATCAACTACGAGGTATATTACCACCCCGACCATGCGCGCAATGTGCCAAGGATGTTGAAAGCCATGCAAAAAAGCGTGGAGTACTATACCACGCATTTCGGGCCATACTACCACAAGCAATGCCGCGTGATCGAATTCCCGCGGTATGCCGATTTCGCACAGGCATTTCCCGGCACCATGCCGTACTCGGAAGCCATCGGTTTTATCGAAGATTTCCAGCAGGAAAAAGACGATATCGACATGGTATTCTACGTCGTAGCACACGAAATGGGCCACCAGTGGTGGGCACACCAGGAATGCGGCGCCTATATGCAGGGCTCGGAAATGACGACTGAAACTTTTGCCCAGTACAGCGCCCTGATGGTGATGGAACACGAATACGGCCGCGACATCATGCGTAAATTCCTGGGCTACGAAACCGACCGCTATCTCCGCTCCCGCGGCCAGGAAACGCTCAAGGAAAAACCGCTGGCCCGCTGCGAAAACCAGGGCTACATCCACTACAACAAGGGCTCGGCCGTCATGTACTACCTCAAGGAAATGATCGGCGAAGAACGTGTCAATGCCGGGCTGCGGAATTTCCTGGAAAAATATCGCTACAAAAACCCGCCCTACCCTACCAGTATGGACGCCGTGCAGGCTTTTGCCGCCCAAACGCCCGATTCGCTGCAATACATCATCCAGGATTTGTTCTGGGACATTACCCTGTTTGAAAACCGCACGCAGTCGGCCATCGTCAAAGACCTTGGCAACAACCGCTGGGAAATTACCATCCAAACGGAAAGCCGCAAACTCAAGGCCGACGAATACGGCAAGGAAACGGAAGTACCCGTAAACGACTGGATGGAAATCGGCGCTTTTGCCAAGCCCGAAGGCGATAAAAAATATGGAAAAACGCTGTACCGCCAGCGCGTGAAAATCAACAAAAAGGACAACACCTTTACGTTTACAGTCGATGAAAAACCCTTTGAGGCGGGAATTGATCCGTTCCGGCTGCTGGTGGATCGGGAGCCGAAGGATAATGTGAGGGAAACGAAAGAGTGAGTTATGAGTTATGAGTTATGAGTTATGCGAATCAAGGGTTGAAAGCCGCTATTGATTTTCAATGGATTACGAATCCAATTGAGGCTGTATCATAAGTTCAGTGCCTGAAATCAGATCAGATTTTTATTTTGTTTTTCATCCTGAAAACCTATGAGGTTTTTAAAACCTCATAGGTTTAGTCCTCAATAAAAATAAACTATGGTCATCTGCGTAAATTATACACTTGTGATACAGCCTCGTTTTTAGCCTGATAGTCAATTATTTATAAATCTAACTCTTGATTCGCATGAGTTATGAGTTATGAGTTTTACTCACTTTGCTTTTGGCTGCTCTGATAAAGAAGCCGAAAGCAAAGTGAGTAAAACTCATAACTCATGCGAATCAAGAGTTGAAGTCGCTGTTGATTTTCAATGGATTACGAATCCAAAAGAGGCTGTATCATAAGTTCAGCACCTAAAATCAGGTCAGATTTTTATTTTGTTTTCATCCTCAAAACCTATGAGGTTTTTAAAACCTCATAGGTTTAGTGCTCGATAAAAATAAAATATGGTCATTTGTGTAAATTAGAAACTTATGATACAGCCTCATCTTTTGCCTGATGGTCAATTAGTTGTAAATCTAACCCTTGATTCTCATAACTCATAACTCAAAAATCCATTATCTGAAAAAACGCCTCTTTCCGCCGCCGCGCCAGCGGAATGACCGACTTGTCGGTCATCAGCAGGCAATCGCCGTCGTCTTTGGCCAATTTCCGCACAAATTTGGTATTCACCATGTGCGACTGATGTGCCCGGAAAAAAGGCGGTGAAGGAAGCATTTCTTCAAAGGTAGCGAGCGACTGGGCGGCCAGGTGCCGTTCGCCGTTTTCCAGAAAAACAAAACTGTAGTTGCCCTGCGATTCGAGGTGCATGATTTCTGCTGTTTGCAGAAACAGCAGCCCATTGCCGGTACTCAGCGTAATGCGGTCGAACGAACGGGTTTGAGTGTGGTAGGCCAGTTGCTCCAGTTGTCGTTGGCGGGAATGCGTATCGGCGGGCTGGGTGGCACGATGAATGGCCGAAACCAGGTCTTCCGGGTCGACGGGTTTCAGCAGATAATCGACAGCGCTGTAGCGGAAAGCACGAAGTGCAAATTCGTCGTGTGCCGTGGTAAAAATGACGCGAAAGTTGGGCTGCGGGAATAAATTCAGCAAATCAAAACCCGTGCCGTCGCCCAGGTCCACGTCCAGCAGGATAATATCGGGTGCCGCAGATTTTATAAGCGTTTGGGCCTCGATTAGCGACCCTGCTTCCCCTACAATGACTGCTTCCGGACAATCGCCTTCTACAAACATACGAAGCGCATCCCGACACAGGGCTTCGTCGTCGATGATACAGATTCGTGCAGCAGTTGGCATACCGTTTTGTACGAGTGGATAGCAGTCGTTACAGTTTTCAAAGGTAATCCGAATCTCATTTTTTTCCCACCGTATTTCCAATATAAGCCGCCTTATTTCATTTCGGGTGGCGGCTTCACTACAACGAGGACATTTTTGGAAGGAACAAAACCTTTCCTTATGAAATCTGCCCTGCTAAAAACCCCGCTCTACCCGTTCGCTTCTTTTCTGATTTACTTTAATGTGTTGAATACCACGCCGCTGCAAGCGCAGAACGGCTGTGAATTTATTCAATTTAATGCGCCCTTGGTCGGCACTTGCCATTATCGGCTCATTGTCACCAATTCCTCCACCTGCTATCCGTTTATTCGCCTGCTGTTTTTCGATACCGGCACTTTTGAAAACTGGAATGTGGCGAGCGGCTGGACGGCGGAGGAAATTAGTCCGACCGAGATATTGCTGACGCACAGCAGCGGGCATGTGCCGACCGGCGCGTCTACTCCTTTCGATTTTTATGTACCTAACGGGCTAAGCCCGGTATTAGATGTTCAATGGGAGGATTCATGCCCGCCAGGTAAAGGTTGTTTTACACAAATACAACTGGATCCGTGTATTATACCTTCTGACGCCTGTATTTCAGGGGTGAATTATGTGGATGTTGGTTGTACACAAGCGACCTACTCGGATCAACCCAAACTTTCGGGCCGCACCGTCACGCTGCTGGATGCTTTTGGAAACAGCCTGCAAACGACTACGACCAGCACTACAGGCGCGTATTCCTTTTGCAACCTGCCGCCGGGGAATTACATCGTTCGCATCACCAACCCGGCCGACTGGACAGCGAGTTTGCCTGCTTCGGGGCAGTATGCCGTATCGCTGGCAGCCTCGCAAACGCTTACGCGCAATTTCGGAAGTTGCCGCGCCAATTGTTTGTGCAGTTCCATCAACACAGTCATCTCACCGGTTTCGGCCGGTCCCAATCAATGCTGCTACAGTTTATCAACCCAACTGGGTGGCGGCGGCCAATATTGTTTTCAATACATCCATGTGCAGGTAGACGCCGGACAAAGCATCGTTCCCGGCAATGCGCAAACAGGCTGGACGATGACAGCCAATGGCAATCAGGAAGTACAAATAACCCCTCCCGGCGGCTATATTCCCTCAAACACCACCATGGCCGGCACTTTTTGCGTCTCCGGCTCCAATCCGCATTCTATCCTGACCATCGTAGGCCACAATGGTACTGTAGGGACGCATGAATGCACCAGCATTGCCATGCTGAATTGTTATTATGCAGACCCCTGCCCTATCGATAAGCCCCGTATTGCCTACACACCCGGCCCGGAATATTCGTTTTCCGGTGAAGTTGACCTGAATCCCGATGTATCCATCGTTTCGGCCGTGTGGGATTTTGGCGACGGCACGCGTGATTCCAGTTGTTGTTTGTCGACAGTGGGCCATGCCTTCGAACCGGGTGTGTACAATACCTGCCTGACGATTACAAGCGCCAATGACCAGGGAGAAACCTGCACCGACTCTTCGTGCGTGCAGGTGCTGGTGGGCGATCCTTGCGATGAAGTAGGGGCCGCGCTTCAATTTCATCCCTCGGGTACCGACTGTTGTTACGACCTGAATATCAGTAATTCGGAGCCGGGCTTTTTTACCGGCATCAACATTACGCTCAGTTCGGGGAATTTTGTCAACTCCACGTTTGCGCCCGGCTGGAATATTTCCCTGAATGGCAATACAGTTTCGCTCACCCCATCCAGTGGCGGCTTTTTACCAACGGGAACGAGTATTCCTGTCACCATTTGCAACCCCGGCGGAACAGGGCCATATACCGTAACGGTGTTGTTTATGTACAACGGAGAGGCTTGCAGCGTTCCGTTGAGCATGCCAGCCTGCCCCTGTTGTTCGCAAAATGCTGCTGCATTTGCACAAACTGTACACGATGAAACGAGTGTCGTAGTCGACCATGCCAACTGCAAGGCAAAGTTTCAAATCGGCAATTTGCCCTGCCAGCGCGTCGACTGGATCGACTGGGGCGATCAGTCGATTAGTACCGGGCCGTTTTTCTCGGGCGCGATGCCCATGCACGCCTACACACACGGCGTTTTTTACACCATTTCATATCAGGTGTCGGAAATCAATCCGCTTACCGGGGCTGTGTGTTACCAACAAACATTTACGAAGGCCATCATCCTGGATTGCGATTGTTCCTGCGGCTCGTACGATCTGGAAATCAGGTTTGGAGGCGCACAAAACCAGCCTGTGGTCTGCGGCCAGACCATTCCACTCAGTGTACACCAGAATGTATATCTGTACAGCAATTTCCAGTGTCAGGGCACCCATTGCGCACCTTCCACCCTGGTAACCTGGTCCCTGACCGGCCCTGGCAGTACCAGCCTCGGCGGTTCCGACCTGGCCATACCCGCATTTTCGGTAAGCGCCCTGACGCCGGGCAATTTTACAACGCCGGGGCTGTATACCCTGGACATGTATGCCATTTGCGGCTTGCAGGATACCTGCCGCTGCTATCTATATTTTGATGTCGTCGATCCGTGTTGCGGTGGCGGGCCGAGCGACCCGGATCCGATCTCGACCGAGTTTGTTTCTGTTACACCTTCCGATGAAGCCTGCTCGGTCCATTTCGACATTGGTGCGTTGCCGGAATGCTATTTTGTGGATTCCATTCAATGGGGCGACGGAACGATGTCGGTGGGTCCATTTGGGGCTGATACATCGATTGTGCATGTGTACGAGATCGAAGACACCTATGCCGTCACCTTCGATCTGGTGCAAAGTGCGCCGGGTGCTACCGGGCCATGTTTACGAAAATCGTACACCAGGGCGGTCAATCCGGTGTGCCTGATAGCCTGCCCTTGTATGGGAATCAACAATTTGGTGCTCACACCGGGGCCTGCCGGACCACCCCTGAACGTACAATGTGGAAGCGATGTAGGGTTGCCTTGCCTGCCTGGAGGCTATACACTTACAGGAAACGTGCCTTGTGCCTGCCCCGGCGTGACGGCTCTTATTACCTGGGAATTATACGGTCCACAGGGGCTGGTGGATGCAGGTAGTGTGTTGGGCACCCCTGCATTCAGCATCTCTTTGCCTTCCGGATATTTTTATGTGCCGGGGACGTACTCGCTGGTGCTCACCGGGCAATGTACAACCCAGATTCAATGCCCTTGCGTCATTTATTTTGTCATTACCCAACCCTGCCCGCCGCTGTGCCCTTGTGATTTTGTCGATTTTTCGACAGATGTAGCAGCAGGTTTTTCCTACACCCATTCATTTTTAAACTGTGTGTATTGTTTCAAAGGCAATCAACTGGGCCCTTGCGACATGGTGCAATGGAAAATCGACAACAACCCATACAGTGCCCCGATCGTGGGAACCCAGTCTTACTGCTTCAATTTCACCACGGGCGGGCTTCACACCATCAAAATGCTTGTTACCCGTAAAAAAGGTGTCAACCTGATTTGTGAAATACTGGAATTTACCCAAAACATATCGGTAAACTGCCTGCCACTTGTCGTTACCAATCCTATTCCGGTGTCTTCAAGGCCGAGGCAGTACATCCCAGGTACGGGCATCCCGCCACGTCCGCTAACGCCGGCTGTTCCCGCTGAGCGTAGCCGAACGGAGCAGTCTTTGGCAATCCGTCCCGCACTCCGCGTCATTCCCAACCCCAATACCGGCGTATTCATGGCAGAATTGTCGGAGCCAGCCCCTGCAAATACGCAGTACAGGATTGTCTCTTTGACCGGGCAGGCATGGCAAACAGGCATCATCCCGGAGGGTGCCCGACAACAAAATGTGGAGGCCGGCGACTTGCCCAACGGGCTTTATTTCCTGCAATTGCTGGTGAACGGACAGGTACTGACAGTGGAAAAACTGATTAAACAATAACAAACAATGCACCTTTCCTCACGAAACATGAAATTCACTCTAATCATCACCATTTTTTTATTCCTGAATCTCCACAACTTGCAGGCACAATGGCAGGAGAAACCTTCGCCGGTTGGCGGCTATTCGCTTTCCCTGGCCGAGCAGAACGGGGTATTGTTTTCGGCCAGTTACAGCCACGTTTTTCGCTCGTTCGACGGCGAAATTTGGTCGAGGGTAGATGAACTGCCTTACGAGGATAACTTCAACCGAAACTACCAGTTAAAAACGGATGGCAATCGTCTGTATGCAGTCTGGTATGAAGCCTTTGCCAATCCCACCCGGGTGTTGGCGGTGTATTACACGGAAGACGCCGGCGAGCACTGGCAGGAGTACCCTGTGCAGCCCAACACCGCACGAATATTCTTTTTTGGCGGGCGGATTTTCTGGCTGCATGACGACAATCGCCTGTTTTCTGTCGGAAATGATGGCCAGGAGTTTTCTTGGTCGGGGATCTTGCCCAACAAATTTTTTGATCTGGACATGCGACATGACACCCTATTCCTGTTGTCGTCATACGCCTTATCCATTTCTACGGATACCGGCAGCACCTGGACGCCTTTGTTTGCAGGTTTTCAGGTTTCCACTGAAGCGCCCGAAACAGAGTTGTACACCGTAGGCCCTAATCTGATGATCTGCTCCTGGCTGGTGGAATCGGTATGTACCGAAGTAGGTCAAAATTTCATACCTATAGAGCCGCAACACATATACGGGCGTTACTATGATATGGTTGAGTTTCATGGAAAACTGTACGGCGCCCGATCCGTTGAAATAGAAGTGTCATCCGATGGCGGCTTGCACTGGGAATCTGATAACAGCATACCGGCGCTGGCGTTTTTAGTGCGGGGCGATACGCTCTGGGCAGGCAGTTTTGACGGTATTTTCCGAACAACCGATGGCGAGCACTGGACTTTTTGCAGCAAAAATATCCTTGGCCCGTACAATGGCGCCATGTCGGAGGTGCTGGCTTTCGATGGCGGCATGGCGGTATTGTCTCCCAGCGACGTCCTGTATGTGAGCCGCGACAATGGCCAGACCTTCGATTTTGTGACCTTCGGCGCCCACGGCCCCCTGATCGCTACCGACAACGGCTATGTACTCGCCTCGCCCTGGCGCTATCACCTGTCCGACGGCGTGCTGGACACGATTACCATCCCCGGCATTTCTGAATACTACTATTACAACTACACGTATGGCGAGGGGCAATTGCTGGCCACTCGCGATTATATGAGCAGGTTCTGGCGTTCGCTCGACGGTGGCACTACCTGGGATTCCATTCCGCTGGGAACGACCGAAATTCCGGGTACTTCGGGGATTTACAATGGCCGTTATGTACTTACTTTCCCATCTACGGGCGAGGTCAGGGTATCCGACGATATGGGGCAAACCTGGAGCAATTTTACGACAGGCCTGTCGGGAGATGACACGTTCAATGTGTATAAAACCCTGTACCAGACGGGTGACGGGCTCATGCTGAAGGCCGGCGATTCGACGTATCGCTACACGCCCGGCGGCTGGCAGGGCTGGTCGGCCAAAACAGTGACCTGGACTGGCGGCGACGGAGTGTCCTTCGGGTGGGCGCAGCAGCCCGGACCGCAACTGTGGATGCGGAGTAATGATGGCTCCGTGATAGCCCGGTTCGAGGATTCCAATCCTTCCCTGAATTTATCCCTGCCCCTGTCGTACCACGACCACGTATTGTACGGCATTGGCGTGTCGGCAGTATCAAATGTGCCTTATCCCGTCATCTACAGCCTGCCGGTGGCAGGCACCAACGGCATCGTGTCGGGGCACGTTTTTGTAGACGCCAACAGCAATGGCGTATTTGACCCCGACGAAGCGCCGCTCGCCAGCAGCCTGGTTTCGGCCAAAGTGCTGAGCGCCACCACCAGCACCAACAGCGCCGGGATTTATTCTTTTTTGGCGTGGCAACCCAACGATACCATCCGGGCCCAACTGCCTTCGCCGCACTACACTTCGCAGCCGGCCTACCACATCGTCGGGCAGTCGGGCTCGGGGTTGGATTTTGCCATGCAACCCGTACCCGATGCGCAGGATTACACCATTCATGCCACGCCCCATTTTGTTTTCCGGCCGGGTTTTACCACCGATATTACGCTGACCTGCAGCAATCCGGGCACTGTAAACGCCGCATTGACGGTGAAAGCGGTGATGCCTGATTTTATGAACTTTGAAACGGCCACACCCCTGCCGGATATGATCGATGGCGACTCATTGGTGTGGAATTTGTCCGGCATTCCGTCTTTGGGCAGCAGCGCTATCTTGGTGACCGTCAAAACGGAAACATCGGCGGTGTTAAATACGCCGTTCGATATCCATACTGAAATTGGCCCCGTCGCCACCGACCTGAACCCTGCCGACAATACCAGTATCATCCACGATCTGGTGACGGGCTCCTTCGACCCCAACGACAAGGCGGTTTTTCCGGAATCTCTTACACCTGAGCAATTGAGCGCAGGCGCTACGCTGACCTACCGCGTGCGTTTTCAGAACACCGGCACATTCCCGGCGGCTTTTGTGCGGGTACTCGACACGCTTTCCAACGACCTGGATATCAGCACTTTGCGCGTGCTTTCTTCCAGCCACCCGATGACCTGGCAGTTGCGGGAAAACAGAATCCTGGATTTCTTTTTCGACAATATCAACTTGCCCGACAGCAACAGCAACGAGCCGGGCAGCCACGGATTTGTGCTGTTTTCGATTCAGGCGCGGGCCGGGCTTCCCATCGGTACGACAGTTCCCAACCAGGCAGTGATTTACTTCGATTTCAATGTGCCGGTATTTACCAATGTGGCTGAAATGCTGGTGAAGCAGTTGGTGGGAACGGGGTCTGTTTCTTTGGGCACGGCCGGAATACGCCTCGCGCCCAACCCTGCTTCAAACATGGTGCGGGTGTTGTGGGAGGAAAAAACGGAGGCGAGCAGGCTTCTTCAGTTGTTTGATGTGCGCGGGCAGATGGTGCTGGAAAAAACGGTCGGCGTGGGTGCGGACAGTTGTGTTTTGGATGTATCGGCCTTGCCAGCGGGGGCGTATGTGGTGAAGGTGGCGGGCAAGGAAGGGGCGGCGTGGTTGGTGAAGAAGTGAGAGAGTGAGAGAGTGAGAGGGTGAGAGGGTGAGAGAGTGTGCTGCTTTCAAATAACAAAATTCTTAGCAGCCTGAAACCGCCATGCCCCGCCTTGTCCTCCTGACGGGAACCGTCCGCTCTACGAGGGGACAATACGTTGATACGAGCCGTAGAGTGGACGGTTCCCGTCAGGAAGACAAGGGGAGCACGACAGCGTTTCTGGCTGCGAAAATCAAAGGAAATTTGCCTCAGTCTTTCCTGCAAAAATTCAAATTGAGCCGTGTTCATCTCAAAACTCCCAAACTCCTCTTAGTTTTACCCAAGAAACGCGCCGACCACAACACGGCCTATGACCCGATTTCCAAAGGGACTATTGCTGGCAACCTGTATTTTCCTGCATGTTGCAACCACGCTGTTTGCCCAGCACCCCGCCTGGCGGCCCTACACCACGGCCGACGGGCTGCCGGGCAATGAGGTGTATGGCTTGTTGCAGGACAGCCGGGGGTTTATGTGGTTTACCACCAATGTCGGCATTTGCCGCTTCAACGGATACGAGTTCAGTCGCCCGGCAGATACCAGCGCCTATGCCGGCAACGAAGCCTTTCGCATGGCGGAAGACCCGCAGGGGCGCATCTGGTTCAACCGGCTCGATGCCTCGGTGTGGATGGTGGAAAACGACACGGTGCGGGCCTGGAAATACAACTACATCATCGAGCGGCTACGCGGCAAATTTTCCAGTTTGGGCGACCTGGTCATCGACCGACAGGGAACGGCGTGGATTCAGTTGCCTACGCTCGGCATCCTCGTCGTACAGGCCGATGGAACACAGCGGACCATCAGCGCGGCCAAGGGCGCATTTGTATTTACAGAGGTGGAAAACAGGCTGATTTCCAGTACGGTAACGCCCTTCGCCGCTACCCTGAGACACTACGTGTTCGAACAAGTGCATACCATGCCGTTGTATCAATGGCGTGAAAATGCCCTGCACTTAGCCGGGAAAGTAGTCATTCCACAAACGCAGTGGGAAAAATCGATTTACTATGGCGCCTGGCGGCTCCACAATGGGGATATTCTGCTCAATACAGCCCAAACCTTTTGCCTGTATCGCGACAAAAAGATTGTTCGCCCGTGGATTTGCGATGTAGCAGCCGGTCAAATTTTTGAGGACCGGGATGGAAGCATTCTGCTGTCGTCGCTGGGCGCGGGCACGTCGGGGCTGCTGCATTTCGCTTCGATCGATCATTTTCAACGCAATGAATACAGCATTTTGCTGCCCGGACACAGCGTATCTAATGCCTTGCGCGACCGGGAAGGGGGCTGGTGGGCCACTACGACCGATGCGGGGATTTTTTATTGTAAAAATCCAGAAATGGGCATTTTTGATCAAAGTTCCGGGTTGGCCTCCCATGTGGTACAAAGCATCACCACCGATGGAAAAGAGACGGTTTTTGCCAGTTTGAGGCCCAAAAGTATCCATGTTATTCATGCACGTTCCGGCGCTGTTTCTTCCCTGCCGCTGCCTCCATTTCGAAATAATTCGAATAGTTCCCTGGTGCGATTCGACCCGCAAACAGGCCGTTTGTGGTACAATCCATTTCTGTCTAATTATAAAAACGGTGTCTGGAAAAACGCAACTTTTACGCTCCCGCATGTAAAAAAACGCTTCCCGATCGATGCCAAAAAAATAACTCAAGGCCCTGTTGATGGCCGATGGTGGGTCAGTGCTTTTGCCGATTTTTTTTCCGTAGATCCTGTTTCCGGAGATGTAGTAAGATACCGATCCGATACCCTGGAGTACTGGCGTACCCATGCGGTGGCGCAGGATTTTGAGGGAAACATCTGGGTAGCCACTGACCGCGCCGGATTACAGTGCTGGAAACACGACCACTACGAGCCGCCGACGTTTCAGCATCCTGCGCTGCGGCATTCCGTGCGCTTGGTGGAAGTATTGCCCGATAGCACGCTGTTGCTTTCGTTGCGGGGCCAGGGACTACTAATGCGCCACAAAAACGGGCAATTTACTCACCTGACTACGCAAAACGGACTGAGTACCGACTGGATCAGCGAACTCGACATTACGCCGGAAGGTGTCATTTATGCCTGCTCCAATGCAGGGCTGAATATCATCCGCCGAAACCCAAACGGAACCTATCGGATCGACATCATCGGGGTGCGGGACGGCTTGCCCTCCAACCAGGTGAACGATGTGACCTGGCTGAACGATGCGCTTTGGATCGCCACCGATCAGGGCATTGCCGTACTCAGCGGCAAACCCGCGCCGACGCCCATGCCGGCGCCACAACTGGAACATTTTAAGGTAAATGGCCGCCCCAGCCCTTTGCCCGACAGTATTTGTACCCTGCACCACACGGAGAACAATCTGGTGCTTCACTTTTTCAGCCTGCACTATCGTTCCAGCGGGGATATTCTGTACAGGTATCGACTGTTGGGAACCGACACGACATTTTTGTACACGCGCAGTCCGGAAGTAAATTTTCCCGGGCTCCCTCCCGGCAGGTACACTTTTGAAGTGCAGGCGCAAACGGAGGAGGGCGGCTGGAGTGCGGCCGGTCGCTGGGTGTTCGATATCCGGCCGCCGTGGTGGAAAACTGCCTGGTTTTTTGCGCTGATAGCAGCCTTGCTGTTGGCAGCGGCGCTGTTGCTATATCGAAACCAGGTTCGGCGTATCCAGCAGGATGCCGCTGTGCGGGAAAAAGTGCGCGAACTGGAAAGCGCGGCGCTGCGGGCACAAATGAACCCGCATTTTATTTTCAATTGCCTGCAAGCCATTCAGTCGTTTATCCTGCGCAACGAACGGGAGGAGGCCACCCGCTACCTCGCGCGTTTTGCCAAACTCATTCGCCTCACCCTGCACGCCTCGGTGGACGGCACGCATACGCTGGCTGAAGAAATTACCATGCTGGAAAATTACCTGCTGCTGGAACAAATGCGCTTTAAGGGTCAGTTCGATTTCGAGATACACCTTACACCCGAAACCGACCCGGAAAACATTCAATTGCCGCCCTTGCTCGTGCAGCCTTTTGTGGAAAATGCGGTTATCCACGGGCTCCAGCAGCGCGAATCAGGCGGTAAGGTGACGATCGTTTTTTCCAAAAAACAGAATAGCCTGGCAGTCAGCATCAGCGACAATGGCAGCGGATTCGAGGCCACCACAACGACAGAAGCAAAGCCGCACCATTCGGTCGGCATGATGCTGACGCAAAAGCGGCTGGATATGCTGGCGGGTGCAGGGAAAATCGGGGCAACGCGGCTGCGCCGGGAAACCTTGCTGGATGCGGATGGGGCTGTGGCCGGAGCAAGGGTGGAATTTGAAATACCGGTGTAAGGGCGGAAGTCGACAGTTGGTAGTCGACAGTCAACAGTCGGCAGTCGATGGCTCGATTACCTATCAGAAAGTAGTCAACTCTACGCCTTGTGCCCTTTGTGAAACCGTTGTATCCGTTGTGGTTAAATTTTTGTCCACGAAGAGGTCAACTCTACGCCTTGTGCCCTTTGTGAAACCTTTGTGTCCGTTGTGGTTAAATTTTTGTCCACGAAGAGGTCAACTCTACGCCTTGTGCCCTTTGTG